>Ga0364880_10158_pt1 | contig 40045 bp, 27 predicted proteins | sample ExccelJu500001D3_5_FD_206927 | JGI IMG/M metagenome (GOLD analysis project Ga0364880, IMG submission 206927) | Enriched cells from Trout Bog Lake Hypolimnion, Wisconsin, USA - BchlTB.July30.5000.01.D3 | ecosystem: Environmental > Aquatic > Freshwater > Lake > Hypolimnion/Profundal zone | place... | reverse complement strand
TAGGTTTGCACGGTTGGGGAGCGAACAATAAGAAAGAAACTGCCGGTTAGCAAGGTTAGTATAAGCAAAACCAAAAGCAATATTCTTAATATCTTACGCGTCAAAATTCCTGTTTTAATCAATCAAAGCAACAACTTGTGCCTTGCACAAACCGTACCATAACGTACCCAATATAACGTTAACCCCCCATTAAGTTTTAAAAGCCGGGCAGTTTTAATATTCATTAGTAAATTCGCCGCCCATGAATATTACCATCCTTGCCATCGAATCATCCTGCGACGATACCTCGGCCGCTGTGTGCAAAGATGCCAAAATTCTTACCAACCTCATTGCCGGTCAAAAAGTGCACGAACTTTGGGGTGGCGTGGTACCCGAACTGGCCTCGCGTGCTCACCAGCTAAACATAGTACCGGTGGTTGATGCCGCCATTAAACAGGCCGGAATTAATAAGGAAGAAATTAACGCCGTTGCTTTTACCCGCGGCCCCGGATTGATAGGCTCGTTGCTGGTGGGTGTTAGCTTTGCCAAAGCTTTCGCACTTGCTATGAATATCCCGCTCATTGAAGTGAACCACATGCAGGCGCATATCCTGTCTCACTTCATCGACAATAAACCTAACTTTCCATTTTTGTGCCTCACGGTTTCCGGGGGGCATACGCAAATTGTATTGGTAAAAGATTACCTCGAAACTGAAGTGATTGGAGAAACGCTGGATGACGCAGCCGGCGAAGCTTTTGACAAATGTGCCAAATTGCTGGGCTTGCCTTACCCGGGTGGACCGCTCATTGACCAACGTTCAAAGGTTGGAGATGCACAGGCATTTCATTTCCCTGAGCCACAAATACCCGATTATAATTTCAGCTTCAGTGGTTTGAAGACCTCTGTACTATACTTTTTACAGAAAGAAAATCGTAAAGACCCTGAGTTTGTATCAAAAAACCTGGATAACCTTTGTGCCTCTATACAACGCACTATCATCGACATTCTTCTTAAAAAATTAGAAAAAGCAGCAAAACACCTGGGGGTAAATGAAATAGCTTTAGCCGGCGGCGTTTCTGCTAATAGTGAATTGAGGCAGCGTTTCTGCGAATTAGGAGAAAAGAACGGGTGGAAGACCCACATTCCGAAGTTTGAATATTGCACCGATAACGCCGCCATGATAGCCATTGTTGCACATTACAAATTTTTGAAAGGCGAATTTGTGGGCCAGGAAAGCGAACCTCAGGCACGATATCATTTGTAGTCATGAATAAATAAAGACCTATTGAATTTGATAAACCGAACCCGAATGGGGGTTTACAGTGTTTACACTTTTTAAGCGGTTTACATCAAGCAAGTAAATGATAATCAATAAATTAAGTGTTTACACCTTCAGTTTTTATGCAAAAAGTGTAAACCCCTGTTTTAACTTTTGCAACCCAAATTCAATCTATATCTTGCAGGCCTGATTTACATGATAAGAGCACTTTTTATATTCATCATCTTTTTGACCGGAAGTCTTCAGATCGCTCTGGCACAGACAAGCACCCCTGCACCCATCGCGCCCAATTTTCCCGGGTTTACTTTCAAATGGTCTGGCGGGTATGCGTGGCAACCTACCAACAACGAAAATATCCCCGCCCCGGTTATTAATACACTGAACCCTTCGGTAGACGCCCTGACCGGTTTTGGAACTCTGTATAATATCAGCGCTGCCGGCGCTGTACCCCAGCCCGAGCATCATACTTATGGACAAGGCTTTAATATTGGCCTTCGCTTCGGATATATGTTCAACCCGTATATCGGTGTTGACCTCGGTATATCTTATGCTCAAAGCACCACTATCGCAGCATACCAGCAAACTATCTTCTACCAGCCAGACTCGTCTAGTAACCCGGCACCCACGGGGGGCTACCTGGATAATAGTATTACCACCAAAAGCATGAGCATGGTGCTTACGCCTGCCATTAACTTTGCGTATTCAAAACCAAAATTCAAAGTTTACCCATATGGTCGTGTCGGCTTAGCCCTACCCGTATTCACCCGGATAAATCATACGATGAATATGACCCTCGAGGGAGTCGGTGCCAGCAACACAACCTATAGTGCACCCTATTTTATCGGCGACCAGACTACCATCATTATGCAAACCAATATGCTTTTCACGGTTGGGGTAACCGGTGCATTGGGTATTGTCTGGAGGCCGGTGAATTTCGTCAACTTTTTTGCTGAAATAAACGGGCAATACCTGAATATGAAAGCCAAGACAACAACTATCAGCGAGTGGGCGGCCGATGGTTACGATATGACTCCTTATGAGGGCGCCTATCGATTGCAAACCAACTACGTTAAAAGCCTGAATGCCCGCTCAAACAATTATTACTATAACACCAATGCAGATGCCAACTCTCCAAAACAGGACGTAAGCCCTGTTTTCCCGTTCAGCAATATTGGCTTTAATATTGGCGTGCAGCTGGTGCTGAGTAAAAAAGTATTTAAAGACGAAGATGGATTCGACCAGGACAGAACGAAAAAAGTAAAGAAAGTGAAGGTCAAAAAACTGAAGGCTCCTGACACAAAACCGGCGGGAAGCTAGTTACATCAACTTCTTTACCTCATCCTCATTCCAACCCAAATAGAATTGCCCATTTCCAAAATCCCATACCGGACGCTTGATCAGTGAGGGGTTGTTGACCATCAGCGCAATAGCTTTTGACTTATTACAGATACCCGCCTTTTCCTCATCTGTAAGTGCGCGAAAAGTAGTTCCTTTAGTATTGATCAGCTTGTCGGTTGCAAAGTGCTGTAACCAGACCTGAAGCGTAGGTTTATCAATCCCCGATTCTTTATAGTTATGAAATTCGTATTTCGTCTTTTTTGCATCCAGCCATTTTAGAGCCTTCTGCATAGTGTCGCAATTTTTAATTCCGTATATTCTGATCATGCACGAAATATAGGCTAATAAATACAGGATCTAAAGCTCCCCTGCTTCTATTAGTGTTTGAGTAAACACGCTTTCTGAAAACCGAAAATTGGTCTTCCGTATCTTTTCCAAAAGTGGCTTAACGGACGAAATAACTCCATTTTTCTTCGCCTTAGCAATAACCCCAAAAGTGCCGGTAAAATTAATATTTAGTCTCGCTGCCACTTTTCGGGCACGCAGGTCATCCAGCACCAACACCGCATCTTTCACCTCATAACTCAGAGCAATTGCGCTAGCCTCACCTTTGTCTAATTCCATCTCTAAAGATGAAAATCTAAGCATGTCCGAAACAGGTTGAATGATCACCCAATCAGGAAAATCCCTCAAAAATTCCCGGGCCACCTCCGGAGTGGTATAAACAGCACTGTAGCTTCTTTGTAACAACTCAATCTCCCCAATTTTCATAAGCAGAATGAAACACGAAGTATCAGCAATTACAACCTTATGCCTTGGATGCATCATTTGCAATGTCGGAGGCAGGATAATTAAACAGAGAAACTCCGTAAAGAGAAAGAATATCACCGAACTCAACAGTCCGCATATTAACCATCATGGCAGCCTGGGCAAGGGTTATTCTGCCTGACTCAAATAATTTAGCGGCCAGGAATCTTGCTACCTCATTTGGCTCCAGATTTACCTGATCAGGGATTTCAAGATTTAAAGTTTTCATATTTCTAAGATAGCATTTTTCTCTGAAAACTCATAAAACCGCAAACACAAAAAGCAAGCCTTACGAGTTAACTCCTGCGCTCCCCATGGTGTTCATGATCGCCCTCGCCATGCTTTCCCTTTTTTCCCATTTTCTTTACTACCAGTTTAACGATATCAGCGGTAAAACGCTGGCCTAAGGTCCCTTTGCCACCGTGCTTACTGCCGTGTAAAAAAGTGTCAAAATACATTTTGGTATAAAGTATGGATATCATAGCACAGCGTGTATGCGGAAAATTAATACCCGCCCTGCGTAATGTAACGTATTGCGCACCGTTAGCCTTCATGGTCTTATAAGCTACCTTGGCATTTTTGGGAGTTACCTGTTCATCGCTATCGCAATAGCAAAGTTGAACCGGGGCTTCGGGTTTCCAGTCGCAAAGACTGTTCGCTTTCAACTCCACATTCAGGCCAAATTGAGGGTCGCTAACAAAGAGGTTCACAAAGGTATCTTTCAGCATATCCTTGGGCACGTGTGGCAAAACTTTATCTATCTGGTCTATGTTATGCTTATCATCAAAATATGCGGTAATGATCGAATCATAAGGATGTTTATAAACGGCATTGATGTCAGGAACGAAGTGATATACCTCATTATACCCTCTGAGCAAATAAGGCAGATAATGCGGGCGCGAATATTCTTTAAACATCACCTCCCCCTGCACGCCGCACATGTCGTATGCCCCGCTCATGGCAGAAGAAGCGGTTACGTGAATTTTATCCGCGTACTTATCCTGTATCATTTTCTGAGTGGCAAGGGTGGCATAACCGCCCTCCGAGTAACCGGTCAAAAATAACATGCCGTTGGTCTTGAGTTTTAAAGAATCATTCAACTCGCGGGTGGCGAAAAGCATATCTACCGAAGCCTGACCTGTACTTTCAGCCTGTTGGTATAAATGGAATTTATCACCATGACCCAGACCGATATAATCAGGCATTAAAACAGCATAGCCATCCATGGCAATACCGAGGCAGATGTTCTCCTCACCTCCCAGTTTGGCATTGCGGCCTTTATTCATACGGGTGCCGTGGTGATAGATCATCTCGGGCATGGGCTTTTTAGCGTCGCGCGGAACGAAATACAATCCACTGGCTTTGATGGTACTTCCATCGTACCATTTGGTATAGTAGGTCACATCATAAACATCCACCGTATAACGGGCCGGTATCATCGATTTGGGCAGGTGCCTCTTTTTCATGCTTGCCCTGAATTCCTCCTTCGTTACGGTTTTAAAAAGCGGACACGATACTATGTGGGTATAAGCAAAGGACTGTGTAACGCTCAATAGCGCAATAAATACCAGGGAAATTGATCTCATGAAAAAGTTGGTTTATAATGCGACAATATAGGTACACTCCCGCTCAGAAAAAAACAGCTTGATATACCTTAACAACTGCCCATCTTAAAATTCCCAAATAGTTTCCAAAGCCAACAAAAATCCCCTTAGTTTTCGGCCCGAAATACGAAGGTTCGTTTGTTGCATCTCAGTTCCTGAATCAAAAATCTATTAAAAAAATGGCTAAACTTTATTTGGTAAGACACGCGCAGGCATCCTTCGGACACGAAAATTATGACCAGCTTTCGGAGTTGGGGTATAAACAATCGCCTTATATTTTAAATCATTTCGGCAATACCCCCACACCTGCTATTGATGCCCTTTACAGCGGGGATATGAAGAGACAAAGACAAACCGTTGAACACAGTTTTACGGGCATCAACTCTATTATACTACCGGGCCTGAACGAGTTCAACCACGAGAACGTTTTGCAAATGCACCGGCCGGAAATAGCTGACCGGGATAAAGCCATTGCCCTGATAATGGGCCAAAGCAACCCGAAAAAATTTGTGGAAGATGAATTTGATATCGCCATGAATAAATGGATGTTTGAAGAAGGGACGACCGGTTATGCCGAGCCATTCAAACATTTTAAAGAAAGATGTTTGGCGGCCCTACATCAAATGATGAGCACTGCGCGGAAAGAAAAACAGAAAGAAATAGTTGCTGTTAGCAGCGGAGGTGTTATATCCCTGCTCGTGGCCCATATTCTGGACCTGCCACCGGCTAAACTTGCCGGCCTGAATACCATCATTGCCAATACCTCCGTAACCTGCCTGTTATTTAACGACGAAAAAGTATCACTGGGCTATTTCAACAACTACAGCCATCTGCCAAAGGAAATGGTGACCTTCTTTTAGGAAAAGAGATAGGGGAGGCCGATTTAATTCGGCTTCGCCATGAGTTTACCAATATTGAGCAATAAGCGCTTAAAAGCATGTCCATGCCTGTCAGGGTGCCCCTCACGGAAGCTATCGAAAAACATTTTTGTGTAGATAACAGCAAATGAAGCACAGCCCTCATGTCCGAATTTTTTTCCGGCGTGCAGTAGCTCGACTGAGGTGCTGCCATTCTGTTTCATGGCATTATATGCAGTAAGGGAGTTATGATAATTCACCTCTTCATCGGCCTTGCAATAACAAAGCTGCATAGGCATTTTAGGCGCCCAGTCATACACATCATTCTGTTTAAGGTATACCCTGAAGAACGAATTTGAATCGTGTTCAAACTGATACATGAATTCGGGTTTGGCGGTTTTGAAGATCGTGTCAGGCAAAAGCGAATCAATAAATTCGATGCTGTGATATCCATCCATCAAGGGCGGTATCAAAGTATCATAAGGCTTATTCAGGGCCTCGGGCATTCTTTCGGGTTTGCCAATACTTTCATAATACGATTGCAATAGCAAAAAGAAGAAAACCGGGTACCCATACCTCCCACCCTTTCCGTTCCAGACAGTTTGCGAAATATCATACGGACCCGACATAGGAGCCGATGCTGTAACCGGAAAACGATCGGAATATTCCTGCTGAAGTAAACGGGTAGTTGCCATAGAGGCATGCCCCCCTTGCGAATAACCGGTAACAAAAAGCTGCTGGCTGGTTTTCACTTTCAACTCTTTTAAAAGATCCTTCACGGCAATTAACATGTCAACCGATGCATGCGACTCGGCACTTGAGTTGAGGAATAGCTGAGTTCTCTCTCCTTTACCCAGGCCCATGTAATCGGGGGTCATCACTATATACCCATCAGTAGCGAAGGCCAGGCAAATGGTTTGCTCTCCGGTATAATCGCATGAGCGGGTGCGGCAAATTTCCGTCCCGTGATTGTATATCATTAATGGCCGTTCCTTAGCGCTGTTCATTGGAACGTAAACCAAACCCGAAGCTTTAACATTGCTCTTATCGGCATAGGTAGTAGAATATACCACCTCGTAGATATTAAGACCAGTGTTCACAGGCAACATAATCCGTGGTATATGCTGCTTCTTGAAAAAAGCACTCAGTTCTTCCTGTGGAAAGCTTTTGACCAGGGTATAACCGAGTAATTGTCCGGCAGGAGGATTATCAGAGGGGGCACCAAACAGATCGTTTCCTAAAAAAGCAAACAGAAAAGTTGCCGTAACGAGGGAGATTATTTTACAAAGACGCACAGGCTTACAAATGAGACTACAAATGTAGCTAAAGCCATGGTTACGTGGAGACAATTTTTGATTTTTTAAAGAATATCTACCTCAGTGGTCTGACGACTATAAATAATGCCAACATGAAAATCAACAGCCAAGCAAAAAAGGAAAGGCTTAAGCATTTCATACTCCTCAGTCGTCCGACCACTAAAAAGCCGCCCTGCGCACAGCGTTCGAACGACTTGCCAGGCAAAAACAATGCATAGTCCTCAGACCACGGTCCGTGCTTACAATATCTCCTCCGCCCTGGCCACCACCGTTACATGGTTTTCGCTCTTCAAACGGACGATGAGACCTTCAGTCTTCGGCACTTCGTATTCAAAGAAATACTGCAAAGCATATATTTTGGATTGGAGGAATTCAGCGCGGTAAACTTTTGTGCCGCTTAATTTCAGCTCCTCAACCTTAATTCCTTGCTTGATCCATTGCCAGCCGATGGCTAAGATACTGAACAACTCAAGGAATAAAGTAGCATCTGATAAATACACTTCAGGTCCCTGGTTTTGAGCAACAGTAACGAGGTGCATAGTGACTTCCTGCAACTTCATGATCTTCTGCGCCAATTCATTGCCGTATCCTTTCAGCGATTCATACTTTTGGGAGGCCTTAATATCTTCCATAATTCGCTGCATCAAAAGTATAGTTGCTTTGCCGTTTTGCATCATCATTTTACGGCCTAAAAGGTCCATGCCATGAATGGCCGTAGTGCCTTCATGTAAAGCGTGAATGCGCGTTTCACGGAAGAACAACTCAGCCATGAACTCCTTGGTGTAGCCATAACCGCCGAAACATTGCAATGCCGCACTGGTTGTAAGAATGCTCATTTCAGCAGGGTATGACTTCACTATCGGGGTCAGCAATTCCAGTATCAGGAAATTGGTTTCCTTCTCCTCTCCTGTTAAAGTGGCGTAATTATCCAGGCAGGTAGTCGCCTCAAACACCAGTGACAAAGCACCTTCTACCATAGCTTTCTGAAACAGCAACAGACGCTTTACATCGGCATGTTCAATGATGGGTATCTGCGCCTTTAAAGGGTCTTTTTCAGTAATCTTTCTGCCCTGAGTTCTCACGTTAGCATAATCGAGCGAATTATAATAAGCTGCAGAAGCGATGGATACCGCGTTACAACCAACGCCAATACGCGCCTCATTCATCATCTGAAACATATAGCTCAGTCCCTTATGGGGCTCGCCCACCAGCCATGCACGGCAGTCGTTCGCTTCACCCATAATGAGGTGTGCTATAGGTGCGCCGTGATATCCCATTTTATGAAATGCTCCTGCCGTATTTACGTCATTAAATGTCAGGCTGCCGTTAGCTTCAGGGCGCATTCGGGGAACAATGAAAAGAGAAATACCCTTTGTGCCGGCTGGCGCGCCTTCAATGCGGGCCAGCATTAAATGCACAAAGTTATCGCAGGCATCATGATCGCCGCAGCTGATGAATATCTTTTGTCCTTTGACCAGGTAATAGCCCTTATCGGTTGGAGCAGCACTGCTCACAATATCCGAAAGCGAACTGCCTGCGCCAGGTTCAGTTAGCGCCATGGTTCCCTGCCATTCGCCTGAGAACATTTTTGGAATATAGGTTTCCTGCAATTCTTTGGTGGCGAAGGCTTCTATCAAATGAGCAGCACCGGTGGTCAGAAAAGGGAATGCCATGGTAGAATAATTGGCCGCACCCATAATAAAACCGGTCGCTTGTAAAACGGTAAATGGAACCTGCTGCCCGCCAAATTCCTGAGGGGCGGCCATCGATATCCAACCATCATCGCCAAAGGTTTTCATCAATTGCCGCATCTTCGGGTGAACCTTAATGCGCCCGTTTTCGAGGTAGGGCGGCTTCGTATCCATTTCTACCAATATAGGTCGAAGTTCGTTGGTGGATAAACTATCTGCGGCTTCGAGTACCATATCAAGGCTTTCAACAGTGTGCTCTTTAAATCTTTCGCGTTTGCATAATTCGCTGATAGGAAAAACCTCGTGTAACAAAAACCTGAGGTTGTCTTTTGAATAGAATTTAACTGACATTGTTTTTCTTCTTTTGCTGTGAGTCGTGAGCTATGTGCTTTGAGCATTACACCCGTGGCAAATGGCATTGGCTCACCTTTATTAATTACACTATTTTATTATTACTGATAAACTTCGAGAAAATGCCCGGAGCAAAGCGCTTTATCAACACCGCGAATTTCTCTTTCGGCCCGGCTACAATGATCTCTTCCTTATTCTTTTCAATGGCGTTTAATATCTGCTCGCTCACATACAGCGGATAGAGGCCATTAGCGATAAGATTGTTATCCTTATTGATGGCGCGGCCTTCTTTATTCAATGAATTTTTAGCCACATTGGTGCGCACAAAACCAGGACAAACCAGCAACACCTTAATTCCATCTCCCATTACCTCCGCCCGTAGTGTATCAAAAAAGCCCATCAAAGCGTGCTTGCTTGCGTTGTAAGCGGCTTGCTTTGGGGTGACCATTTTGCCGAGGATGCTGGAGATAACAACGATATTGCCGCTCTTCCTTTTCAACATATCGGGCAATACAGCTTTGGTAAGACTCACTGCACCGAGAAAATTGACATTCATAATGATCTTGATAACCTCCATGCTCAGATCTTTGATCTTGGACCAATGGCTCACGCCGGCGTTGTTTACCAGGATGTCTATTTTACCAAAGCGCTCAACCGCTTTTCGCCCGGCGGCTTCACTTAAGCTATGGTCCGAAACATCAAGTGGCAGCAACATCACATCACTATCGGGCAGATTACAGGCGGCTTTTACACGGGCCAGTTCTGCTTCCCGGCGGGCAGAGAGGATTAGTTTCACTTTATGTTTGGCAAAGGTATATGCCAGGGCCTCACCAATACCGGACGACGCCCCGGTTATCCAAACCACTTTATTATCGAAATATGACATAGCAATGAATTATAAACGTGAAGGTAATTATTGAGTCGGGTTAGCCAAAATTGAATAGTGTTGGCAAAGATGATAGAACAAGCCAATGCCGGCATTTTGCTCAACAAGCAAAGTTTTTCTTATAAAATCAATAATTCGATTTATCAGGGTCCCGTCTTTGGTCGAAAAAGTCTAAAATATCCAATCTGTTTTTCCTTACTCTATAATACAAAACCAGATGCTTTGTGATCAAAATCTTCTTTACTGTATCATCTTTCTCAGAAGCCCTGCCAATGTCCGGGAACCTTCTCAAAATTTCCAGTTTCCCACCCAACTCTTTAATAAAATTGTCAGCCACCTTTTGTGACCAATTATCAATCAGATAAAGCTTTATGTTTTCAATTGCCCCAATGGCTTTGCTGCTCCAAACAACTTTCATCGAGCAAGTTTTCCAAGTCTTTGCATTACCTGTTCGTGAGCCATCCCCTTCCCTTCGTCCAACTGTTTCATTGACAATCTAAGCCTAGCCAACTGCTTTGGGGTTAGTTCATCCAGAATATCCTTTTCGGATTTGTCCTTTGCTTTATTTTGAAGTAAATCATAGAGGTCTACCAGAAAATTCTTATCCTCTATTTCAGAAATAACTTTGTTTATTTTTTTACGAATTTCCATTGTTTTCATACCATCATATTTTGCTTTAAATGTTCAATCTCACGATGTCTACAAATATATCTCATAGCCATTCAATTAGCAAGCACTCAATTTCTCAATCAGTTTCTCCGCATAAACAAAAGCATCCTTTGGCCAGCGGGCAGTAACCAGGTTTCTATCCACACATACAAAAGGCCGGTAGGCACCATTTCCCTCAGTAAAGTTATCGGGGTTCATCAAAACACTTTTTACCTCATCCTCCACATAGGCAGGATATGTGCGATAATATTTACCCAGTTTCCAGAAAGTGATATAGTAAGCCAGGCGTTCGAGCGACTTGATAAGACCGGTGAGTTTGTAATCGTATACAACGCTTTTGCCTGTGGCCGGGTCAATGGTCCGGGCCAAAACGATGGCTCCGTGACAAATACTTCCAACAGTTTTTTTCAGTTGAAAGAACTCCAATACTTTTTGCTGCAACACTTTACTCTCCAGGTATTGACGCATACCGGGCGCATGGCCACCCGGCAAATGCAATAGATCGTAAGCAGACGGAACGATTTCAGCATACTTAACCGGATGCAAAAACTCGCGGCTTTGTTCCATCTCCCGGTAATATCCAATGGCTTCGGGTGTAGCGCCCAATTGCCCGAATATTACACCGGTGATGAGTTTAGGATCGCAATAAGCACGGTTGCCTTGCTCCGTAGCAAATATTATCTCATAACCCTTATCCCTTAATAATTTCCATGGCACCGAAACTTCGGTCAGGTCAAAATCGATATCGGGTAACGGAATTAAAACTCTTTTCATCTTGTGGTCTTATGTGGCTATCGCGCAACTATTCTTCTTCCAGTATCTCTTCGGGTATGGAAGGTTCACCCACCTTTTGCAGTGAGCCTACGTTCCAAATTTTTTCTGCCCAACGCCCTATCAATCCAAAGGATAAGGCCAGGATGAAAAAGAAAAGCGCCTTATGCAATCCATTCCAGCAATACTCGAAATACCGGGTGTAGAGGTTGATCAAAAGGAAGGTTACCCCAAACCCACGGGTAATGGGGTCGTCCGTTTTGATACCAAAGCCCATGGCTGCAAGCCCAACCGCACCAAATAGTAATGCCCATCCGAATAACTCCGATTGCTTTGCACTGTACCATCTGTCGTAATCGCCATAATTACCAAAAATGGACAATATCCATAAAGCTATGAACAGATAGAGTAAACCCATTTTGAGTGTCGATTTATGGAAAACCGCAAACCGTGGTGAAAATTTAAAGATGAACGCCAAAGCCACTATACCGGTACCGAAAAAAACAAACGTCAACGGATAATTCATTCCCAAATAATATTCGCCCCAACCCGACCGGTATCCAATTTCGGTTCCGTACCATGAGCCGAGCGACAATAAGGCAAATACCCACACCATTTTTGAAGGAAACCATAAGCCTATTCCGGCATAAATAACAGCTGCCAGCAAGAAAAGAAGGGAATAATGTTTGCTGCCGGTATCCAGCGCACGGCCAAGATAAGCCACTGAAATAGCTGTAAAGAGAACTCCCACAAAGAGAAGGGCTTCATTGCTGAAAACGCTTTCCGGCCTTACTCTTCTTCCCCTTAAGCCAAGGAAATAAAATGCTATCGCAATGATAGCGGCAACAAGGCAGAGTGCCACGTTAGAAGATTCAAAAATGCTTTCTATCAAATGAATGATATAATCATCAGCCACCGCAGCACAAACCGAAATAAGCCCACATACTATAGCTATCCAAAACGAGTATTTTGCAAGCTTTTTCCAATCGAAACTTTGAATCGTAAAACTGTTGTTAAGCCTTTCTGCCTCCTGCTCATTAAGTGTGCCTTCGGATTGCCATTGTTTAATTACCCTTTGCAGAAATTTACCTTGCCTGTTACTTAGTTTCATTGAATGGCTTGCCTTTGTGGTAAATTTAAAGAATCCCGAATACTTTTTACCGAAATCGGCAACGATCCTGTTGATTACTTATTTAAAACTACCATCTGACGTGTAAAACATCATTAAACCTACCCCGAGGGCAAAAAAAATGGCCCGGTTACAAACCGGGCCACTGCAGGAGCAGGAAAAGTTTATAATTATTTCATCGGTGTTGTTTTTTCGATCATCAGGCCGTTTGCGGATGCTGTAAGAGCCGGATTGCTTTGAGCAGGCAATTGATTGAACATATCTTTGTAAGTGTTACCTACGATTGTATACTGACCGGTAGAAAGGTCGAAGAAAATGTTGTTCATCATATTCACGTTGTTACCAACCGCCTTGTTTCTGTAGAATGCCTGGTTAGCAGTTTCAGTGCCGTTAGCCAGTTTAACACGGTTAAAGTTAAGCACCTGGTTATCGGTAGAACCAATTAAAGAGATACCACTTGCTTCGTCTTTGCCGCCAACTGCTACAGAGTTACCGGTAACCTGACCTAAGTGAGTAGCCTGGGCAACACAGTTGTTCATTTCAATACCGGTTGAACCGTTGGCCATCGTGATAACGTTGTTACTTAAAACGATGTCGTTAGAAACGTTGTTCAGCGCAATACCTTTGTAGTTGCTGAAGTTTGACAAGCTGCTGATAACATTGTTGCTGATGTTAGGCGCATTTTCGTTTGACATTGAAAGAGCAGTTTCAAACTGGTTGAAGAATAAATTGCCGGTGATAGTGGTTCTTCTATCCATGTTATCAGCATTCATTCCGCCCATCACGATTCCAATACTTCCGTTGTTCAGTTCGCAGTTTTCGAAAGTGATGTCATTTTTAGCGGCGCTTGCCGTAAAATAGACAACAGCGCTGTTAGCACCTGTTCTTGCCACATCAACTCCGTCGAATATAACACCACGGAAGTGGATATTAGCAGCTTTGCCATCAATACGTGCTGCGTTTCCGTAAGTAGCTGCGCGGTGGTTGATAGATATATTTTCGAACGAAACATAATCGGTTCCGTTCATTACAATGGTAGCATCAGAAGTTGCATAGCTGATAACCACATCTGAATTGCTTCCGCTTTTGCTTTGGAAAATGATGGTGTTAAATGCTGAAGCACCCGGGATGGCTGACATTACCACTCTTTCGTTATAGTTACCGGTTTCCATGTTAAAGATAACCGGGCCGCTTACGCCACCGCACTGAGCTGCGTTTACCGCCTCATTTACCGAAGCGAAGTCTGCGCCTTCGTTTTTACCGATAGTATAAGTTCCTGAAAGAGCAGGACAATCACCTGCAAAAGAGTTCAGGGAGATAGTTATCAGGGCGGCTGCAAAAATTTGGTTTAGCGTCTTCATGGTAGTTACGTTTTGTTTGGTTTAAATACTGCGAACACTTACAATGTAGCGTGCAGGTCAAGTCTTGTCAAGCACTTTTTTTGTTATGGGTGCAAATAGATTTCACAATTGCATTAATTAATTGATTATCAACTAATTAAGTAGTATAAAAATCGAACAACAGGGGCTTTGTGAGACACAAAAAAGGCATAAAAATGATTCATCCTATCATTTCTGCCGATCGCAAAAAGAGTGCAAACCAGGGCTTTTCATCACCACGTACGGAGCGATATTTAGCTCTACCCTTCTGTTAGCCAAACTCTCGCCGGCAACATTTTGAACTGGCAAATCAGAACCATACCCGGAGTAATAAATTTTTTGGCAGGCAATACCCATTTGATTGAGTTGTTGGGATATGGCTGCGGCACGTTTTAAGGATAAATCAAAGTTCAACGCTTTAGTGCCTGTTACATCTGTGAACCCAGAGACCTTAACCACCAATGAAGAATCCTGGTTCAAAAGTCTCTGCACTATCTTATACATTTCATCAAAGTTCCCCAATGGTTCGTATGAGTTAGTTGCAAAATGAATTTCTTCAAGGGAAAAAACGGTATCGATATGGTTAACCGTGTCCCTGATCATCATTGGCTTTATGGAAGCCAGGGGGCACTCATTAGGATTGAGCGGTATTAGCTCAATATCATCAAAAGCATAGGTGGCCGAGTAATATTTATAAGTAGTATCAAATCCGGATTTTTGAATGGTCGTTCCTTTATCAGCATTAAAGTTTCCCAAAATGATGTAAGCCTCTCCTCCTTTGGCCGTAATGGTATCTTCAATCAGTGTATAATCATTTGTATTACCAACAATGGCGCCCTGCCGGGAAATGATGGTTGGGACTACATTCAGTAGCTTTCGGCAAGAAATATCCAATCGCTTTTCTGAAAGGTATGCCCCAATATTCCCAATCAGATACCTACCTTTTATGGGTAGAGTTCTAAAACGCAAAATATATCTTTCGCCTTTTATTAAAGGGCAGGTTAATCTCGCTTCGGCATATTCCCGATAATCTTTAATGTGATGCGAATACAATTTCAGGTCTATATAACTAACCCCGTCAAAAGACTTTCCTCCGCAATATTTATTTAAATGAAGATTGAGAGAACCAAAATCACTCCAGTTCTCAAGCGAATCTGTGTTTGCCTTTACCCGGGCATCATGAGGAAGCGAAGAGTATTCAAAACTTCCATTCCAAATCAAATTTTGTGAGGACGTCTGAAAAAACAGAAGTATGAATAATAAGAACATCCCAAACTTCATATTCATACCAGTGAATATACCATAAATGCATGAGACATAATTATCGGAACCTCATTTATCGGATAATAAAAAAAGGCCCGTTTTTGCGGGCCCGGATTCACAATCCAATGATAAAACTACTACATACAACCAACCGGGGGAATTCTATTTTTTCTGCTTTAATTCTTCAATTTCTTTCTTCAATAAATCTATTTGCTGTTGTTGTGCCTTGATAAGTTCATCGGTAGATTGCTGATGATTATCCAAGGCCTTTACACCTGCCAGCAAAAGACCGCTCATATCTGGCAGCGACATACCCAGCTTCATTTCTTTCGATGCACCTGAAGCGTCCGCCTGAATCGGGTCGGATACCTCTTTGGGCAGAGACTGAGCCACTACACCAATGTGCAAATTAGGCCTATACTGTAGCTTCTCATCCCGGGTTTCACTTTCGTTTTTGTATCTGAAACGGATAGATTGAATGTTCCGTATTTGTGCCAGGCAGGCGGCAAAGTCATTATGAGCCAGGTATTGAACATCCTTTTTCATGGTAATATCGCTAACCGCTGTAAATCCACTGGCGTAAACAGGTCCGTAACCTCCTGGAGAAGGGATTGTCCCAACATTCAACCCGTTTGTTCCTCCGTTACCATAAAGAATTGTACCCGTATTGTTACTCATCCTAAGGCCAAGACTTGCATTCAGTGAGCCTGTTTGGTCTACCAGGGCATTCAGCGTTGTATAACTACCATCGCTGGCATTGGAAATAGTATGGAAATTACCGTTCACATCCAGTACATAGCCGGGCGTTGTAGTGCCAATCCCAACCCATCCGGGAGTAGTAATGGTCATACCCGTGTTCGCGTTCGGGCTAAACTGATAACCTATATTTTGTGACCCTACAATGATGGTATTTAAGTCAAGATAATATCCGTTATCAGGAGCAAATATCCGATTCGCTTTACAATTACCGCTCCATCCCTGAGGGTTAGCAAGGTTAATCTCAAACTTAGCGGTAGCACCTAACGAACCAATGCTCACCTGTCCTATATCGGGCTGCAAGGCAAGCAGGTTGCAGCAGCCGCCGGCATAAGTAGACCGGTTGCTCCATTGCCCGTCGATATATGTTTGAATCGTTTCTGTATTATCCTGGGTTTGGCCAAAAGTGATGCCATCACCATTTCCTGAACGAATATCCAACTGCCTGTAAGGACTGGTAGTATTGATACCCACATAACCACTTGTTGCGGCCAGATAAGTAGTGTAATAAGAGGTAAGCGAGGCATGCCCCTGTGCCTGGCCATGATCGATATCAACCGAACTATACCAGGTTCCGGCATTCTGTGTTTCGAATTTAAGGGGGATACCACCACCGATATCCAATTTATATTCCCGTGAGCCCCATTGATTAGCTCCAATGTATGACGGAGTATTAAACTGCAGACCAGTACCGGACGAACTGGATTGAATCTGCAGCAGGTTATTGATGGTTGAAGTACCGATACCCGTGTTGCCCATGATATAACTGTTCTGCGTGCCGTTTACATAAACCGGCCCCGACATTTCAAGACCAGCGCCCACACCCTGGTTATCACCCATCTGAAATCTTCTCTGGCCTCCCTGATTACCCAATAAACGAATATAACCTTCGTGATAACCGGCTGAATGAAACTGGATAGTAGGTTGCTTACCTGTTGATACCGTTGCCTCAGATAAGGCCAGTGTATAATTGCCACTGCTACAGCACTCTGACTGACCGTCGCGCGAAACGGCCTCCTGACCAACGACCTGCAATTGCGCGGCCGGTGCCGAAGTTCCAATACCCACGTTACCGTTGTAAGCGCCCCCCAGACCAACGTACATCGTAGTACTGGCTCCGCCGTTGGTTTCAAAATAGTAACCATTGGTAGTCCCTGAACCTACCATTGAACGATAGGCCCCATTGGTAACGTCCTGATAATAGCCTCCTGAAATTCCGGTTCCCATCACTGCGTTTCCGGCAGTCAAAGTTCCAGCTGCAACACCATTACCACTGATGTTGAAATTAGATGAGGCTTGCTGACTGGTTTGATTTTCGATATAATTTCCGTTACCTGAGTTTTGAGCAATACCAATACCCGAATTCCATGTCTGGCCCGATTGAAGGATGGTGCCTGTGCCAAGGCGCAAGGTGCCATCATCACAATTCTGCGAGGCCAGTAATATCCAATTCTCCGGCACTACAAAACCGGCTGCATACTGTACAATTCTATAATTGGCGTTAACCGTTCCATTGCTGCTTCCAATGGGCAGTATATAGTATAGTGCCTCCCAACAACCAATGGCAATTGAGCCACCGGTTACGGTAACATTACCGGCTGAGCCAACCCCGGTAATAACTGTTCCGTTAGCAGGCATATTAATATCGAAATACCCGTTGGTCGAAAATTGTGCACCGGTACCATTATTGATCACTATAAAGCGATTGCTCCAACTCAGATTTCCGCTGGTATAGCTTATCGTTCCTCCTCCCGAAATGATAAAACCTGCTTTAACCGACGCGGCATAAGCATTGTCGATATTGACCGCAGGGTTGCCTGCTACTCCGTTACCGTTAGCAACGTCAATCTGGTTACCATTGTTACTTACAATAGTGCGGGTCTGCAAATTACCCGAGGCATCTGTACTTAAAACTCCATTTGGATAGTTACTGAATCGCGCCGTACCAGTAGTGTGCAATTGAGCCGATGGCGTTAATGTGCCCAGACCGATATTTCCATTGTAAGAGCCCCCAAGCCCTATGTACATCACTGTATTTGCCCCGGCATTCGTCTGAAAATAATACCCGCTGGTGGTCCCTGTGCCAACAATTGCGCGATAGGCCCCATTGGTATTGTCCTGGTAGTACCCGCCACCAATACCGGTCCCCATCACTGCATAGCCGGCTGTCAGGGTTCCGGCGGCAACACCATTCCCACTGATGTTGAAATTAGATGAAGCCTGTTGCGATGTCTGATTTTGAATATAATTTCCATTACCCGCCGGCAGGTCGCCGGGTTGTATAGTGGATGCCACGAAATTACTTCCGTTGCCGCGCAAATATGTTCCCGCAGTAGCAATTCCACCTATGGTAAAGCCGGTATTGGTGTTTACATCTCCGGCCACGTCGAGTTTGTATGCAGGTGAAGCCGTTCCGATGCCCACGTTGCCGCTACCATTAATAGCGATATCATCACCATAATACCACGCCACTCCGGCCCCTGTTTTATTGAAGCTTCTTCTGGTTCCTATTATCATCTCGCCGGTTGCATCGCCACTGCTGCTGGTTCCCGGTACTGTGATGATACGACCCTGTCCCCATGGATTACTGCCATCTGTATTTGCCGGAATCACAAATTCAAGTTCAGCGCCCTGGCCCGTCAACGCGGTTCTGCCAGGAGAGGTTCCCTGGATGATCAGGTTACCGTTATATTCATTACTTACATCTTTGGTAACACCGGCCGATGTTGTTTGTAAAACTGCCTGGGGGGAAGTATTACCAATGCCCACATTACCCCCATTGTTGTATATATTACTTGAGTTCAGCACCCATGAAGATCCGTTCCAGTAAGGCGTGTTGCCCGCTGCGCTGCCGTTAGCCATTAAGCCCGGTACTCCGGAAACACCACTCGCCCCGGTTGCTCCTGAAGGCCCGGTTGCTCCGGCAACTCCCTGCACACCACTCGGCCCGGTAGCACCAACTGCACCAGAAGCGCCTGTTGCACCCGCAACACCCTGGGCTCCACTCGGTCCGGTTGCTCCGGCAACTCCTTGCACGCCACTCGGCCCCGTAGCACCAACTGCGCCTGAAGCACCAGTTGCACCAGCCAAACCCTGGGCTCCACTCGGTCCGGTTGCTCCGGCAACTCCTTGCACACCACTCGGACCCGTAGCACCAACTGCGCCAGAAGCGCCTGTTGCACCAGCCGCACCCTGGGCTCCACTGGGTCCGGTGGCACCGGCAACTCCTTGCGCACCACTTGGACCCGTAGCTCCAACTGCGCCTGAAGCGCCGGTTGCACCCGCCACACCCTGGACTCCGCTGGGTCCGGTGGCACCGGCAACTCCTTGCGCACCGGTTGCTCCGGGAACGCCACTAACACCATCCGCACCTGTTGCTCCCTGGACACCACTTACACCCGTCGCCCCCTGGGCACCGGCAACACCGCTCACCCCGCTTATACCTGCTATTCCAATGTTCCATGAGGTATAGGTACCGCTACCCACAATGTTGCTGATACTGGCAATCATAGTGGTACCTGTATAAAAGTTGACCGTACCTTCCATGTAATTTGTGGCTGAGTGCGATATCCTGATCTGGTCGTTAGCTAAATAAGCAAGACCTGATTGGGTAGTGAAAGTCTGCGCGCCTAACGCGATGGTTAAGCTCGATGTTGAGGTTGCAAGATAACCCGGACCTGTAACACCTGTTGCACCTGACGAGCCGGTTGGTCCGGCATTGCCGGTCGCACCGGCCGGCCCGGTTACGCCATCAGCACCCGTTACGCCATTGGCACCGGTAGGGCCTGCGTTACCGGTTGCACCTGCTGGGCCAGCCGCCCCCACTTCGCCGGTAGGGCCTGCAACTCCGGCAGCACCTGTTGGGCCGGTAGCACCCAATCCGGATAAACTAACAGGCACCCAGCTACTTCCGTTCCATTGCAAAACATCGGAGGTATTGGGTGTGGCAGCTGAAACAGGATTGCCCTGTATGTTTGTTACGCTGTAATTTTGAAGAGATGTCACCAACCACGCACCCATTGTTTTATTGTATTGAAGCGTGATACTTGAATTAGTATTAACAGCTGCATTATCTGTCAGGTTAGCACCGGTTTGGGTAATGATGCTATTTGCAGGGGTTGATGAACCGTTATTGATAATCGTCATCACCTTACCGCTTGTGTTGACGAGCGTAACTATTTGCCCATCTGAATTGCCCGTTGGCTTTATACCATATATTGAAAACGTTGCAGTGGGGCCATTAATGCGGTAAAAACTGGCTACGTCGGTTGTTCCGTTAATATAAGGAAGGGTAATGTTATCATTTACCCCGCCATTGGAACCGCCGTTACTCAGGCTTAATGCTGCACCCTCGCGCAAGGCCAAAGCTCCATTGATATCCAATTTACTTACCGGCGAATTGGTGCCTATACCGACATTTTTTTGAGATAAGGCTATCGTGCAAATAGAATAGCCCAGGAGGATGAGTACGATTTTTTTCATGCGAGGGGAATGATGAATCAATAAATACGAAATAATAACAAATGGTAACAACTCAAATATTAAGCCAAAACCAAAATACCTATGTAATCTACTACAACATTCGATTTTACGTAAACTAAACTGGACGATTGTGCCCAAATTTCACTACACGCCTGTTCTTCAAAAAATACGGTCAGGGAGCCTGTAAACGCAAAAAAGGCCTGTTACCAGCAGGCCTTTAATAAACCAAACAAACATATCTTTATTTAAATCAGGGTTACTTATTCATCTGTCATACCATTAATGTAGCCTTCCCATAATGGTTTGTCAAGCGATTGTTAGCCTTCTTCTGATATCAGACTCCTTTTATTTGATAATATTCTGTATGTCAATCTATTATATCATTAATTATGCTACATAGCAGGGATTGTTCAACACAAAAAAAGGCCTGCCACAAGGCAGGCCTTTTCCTATCCGGACAGCTGTAAAATTATAATCCCAGGTCAAAAGGCATACGTGCCTGAACGCCGCTGGCTGTTTTCATCCACTGCATGGTTTTGTAAAGTTCATACTGATCGCCCATTTGCTCTTTGATCATTTGCATCTTCACATCGCCAAAGCTTTCAGATATCTTTTCAGACAAAGATTTTTCTTCAGGATATTCCTTCAGTCTGTATTTTTTAAGATTTGCCTTTTGGGCTGCATATGCAATGGCATCATCAAGTCCCCCGATAGTATCTACCAAGCCGTTAGCCAAACCTTGATTACCGGTCCAAACCCTACCCTGGGCAATTGACTCAATGTAGGCAGTGTCTTTACCTCTGCCGTCAGCCACGTGCTGTTTAAACTCGCGGTAGGTCTTTTCTACGTTCTTTTGGGCAAAAGCCATTTCTTCTTCATCCAATGGTTTGGTCAATCCGCCCAGAACACCGTGTTTGGTAATTTTCACTTCGTCGAAGGTGATACCGAGTTTATCGGTGAAAAGCTTTTTAGCATTAGGAATCAAACCAAACACGCCAATAGAACCGGTAATGGTGTTCGGTTCAGCAAATATCCTGTCGCCAACGCAAGAGATAAAATAACCACCGCTTGCAGCCAGATCACCAAAAGAAACTACCAAAGGTTTTTCCTTTTTGGCCAATACCAACTCTCTCCACATAATATCACTGGCAAGTGCACTGCCTCCTGGAGAATTTACACGCAAAACGATAGCCTTCACTTTATCGTCTTTTCTAAGTTTACGGATAATTTTTGCAAAAGCGTCCCCTCCTATCTGTCCGTCACGGCCTTCGCCATCAACTATTTCGCCTTCGGCATATACTACGGCAATTTTGTTTCCTTCCGAAAGATCTTTTGTAATGGTACCGGCATATTTAGAAAGGTTGATAAAATTGATCTCCTTGCTTTTTTCTGTGCCGGTTTTTGCCCTGATCTTATCCATCACCTGGTCATCATAAAGTGCGCCATCGATCAATTTCAGTTCAACATCTTTTTCTGAACTTTCAGCCTGCAGGTTATTGATGATGGTGTTTAACTGAGCCGTATCGATCTTTCTTGCTTCCCCTATTTTGCTGATGAAATGGTTATAGATATCGCTGTAAATAACCGTTAACTGCTGGCGATTCGGGTCGCTCATATTGGTCCTTATAAAAGGCTCAATAGCACTTTTAAATGCACCACAATGAAAATCCTGCACCTCGATGCCCAGTTTCTCGAACATGCCTTTGTAATACATGATCTCGGTTCCGAAGCCCTTTAATTCCATACCGCCGCTTGGGTTAATGAATATCTGGTCGGCGGCGGTAGCCAGGTAGTAATCTTTTTGTGACAGCACATCACCATAAGCATAAACAAACTTGCCCGATTTTCTGAAATCGATCAACGCATCGCGAATGGCTTCAATAGTTGCCAGGCCGTGATTGGTCACCCCCAATTCAAGGTATATCCCTTTTATATTGTCGTCAACTTTGGCATGTTTGATACAATCGCGTAATTCGGCAAGGCCGGTTACATTCTTTGGTCCCATCCCAAATTCCCCAAAAGGGTTATCCTCATTTTTTTCATGAATGGCGTGGGTCAGGTCCATACGCAAAACCGAATTTGCCTCCACTTTGGTTGGTTTTTCCTTACCGGCCGAAGAAGCAATGATCACAATGAACCCTATGACCAGAATGTTGAATAGAATAAGGCCTACGACGGTGGCCAGAATGAATTTTAAGAACTGTCTCATTGCGTTGTTTTTTAAGCTCCCCCTGATGTTCTTTTCTGAACAGTTTGAAAGAAATCATTCGCTACTCAGACGATCCCGGGTTCAGTAAATTTTAATTGCCCGCAATATTAATACTTTTGGGAGGCATGACGAATGTTTATTTATTACTGGGTTCGAATGAGGGACAGCCCATGGAAAACCTGACCACCTCCAGGTTATTGATCGGAATAAGGTGCGGAAGCATTATCCGTCAATCATCCATTTATGAAACTGAGGCATGGGGAATAAAACACCAGAAAAGCTTTTTGAACCAGGCTATTCTTGTAAGCACCGACCTGTCACCCGCCGCATTGCTGGAAACCATTAAACAAATAGAGAACGACCTGGGCCGAATTGAAACCGTAAGGTGGGGGCCACGGATCATTGATATCGACATTTTGTTTTACGGAAATGAAACCATAGATGAGCCCGATCTGAACATTCCACATCCATTTATCCAGGACAGAAGATTTACGCTTGTATCAATGGCAGAAATAGCTCCGGATCTTATGCATCCCATCTTAGAAAAAACAATGGTTGAGCTATTGACTATCTGTAAAGACACTTCTGAGGTTAAGCTCAGCAATTAGGCCTATTTTTTATTTTCTTCGGGGTCTTTCATGTCGTAATCCAATCTACCGCCAAACATGCGCATTTGAGTTTGTATGGCTGCTCCGCGTGCTGCTACATAAGGCCCCGGATTTGAAGCACTCCATTTCAGCGGGTCGGGTAGAATGGCGGCGATAAGTGCGGCTTCTGACGGATTAAGGTCTTTAGCGTGTTTATGGAAATAAAACTGGCTGGCGGCCTCGGCACCATAAATGCCTTTTCCCATTTCAATCACATTCAGGTAAACCTCCATAATTCGCTGCTTGTTCCAGAACAACTCTATCAGGGCGGTGAAATAAACCTCAAGCCCTTTCCTGATAAAATTGCGCGACGGAAACAGAAAAGTATTCTTGGCACATTGCTGTGAAATGGTAGACGCTCCGCGCAAACGGGGATGCTTTTTGCCTTCCTGCTTTTCGTTATACTTAACGGCTTTTTCGATGGCTCCAAAATCAAAACCATGATGCCATAAAAAATTCTGGTCTTCGCTGGCCACAACAGCCAGTTGCAGGTTGTTGGATATTTTACTTAAAGGCACCCACTCCTTTTGCAGCTTCATTTCTCTGCCATCCATCTTTTGCTCCACACAACGCTGAACCATAAGCATAGTTACCGGAACCGGAACAAAGCGATAAACGATCACTACTACAATAGAAAAGATAAAACAGTATAAAACAGTTTTCCAGATAAAGGTCCAGATCTTTTTGAGCATGCGGGGGCAAATATAATCGTTAGTATTTATTAGCCATCCTTCAAGAATTTGCCAAAAACAGGTTCACGCAAATGCAGCAAATATGAACGCAGAGAACCGCAAAGTTTTTTTTTAAAAAAATCTTAGTGCCCTTTGCGTGAACCCTGATACCATGGAAGAAAATCTTATTCTTGATTTTTTGTGGCTAAAATCTACTTTAGAGGTATCTTAAAATGGCGCCATCAGTGTATTTTCTGCTTTATATTCTCTACGCCGCATTTTTTATACGGCTGATCATGCGCTGGAAGTTTTTCGATCTGCCGCATGTGCCTCAAGGTCACCTGGTGCTCTTCTTTCTTATAAAAGCCATGGCCGGTCTTGGCTTAACGCTTATTTACACCTATTACTACACCGACCAAAGCAAGGCTGATGTTTACAGGTATTTTAACGATAGCAAGATCATTACATCGGTGATATTTACCAACCCGGTTGCCTGGCTAAAGATCATGACCGGCATTGGAGCCAATGACCCCGCTACATTCAATTACCTGCGCGACACCCTTCACTTTTCGCACCCTGTCAATGATATTATTACCAGCAATTCGTTTCTTATCCGGATCATTTCCCTGCTCAATTTTTTTTCCGGATATAATATCTACATCGATACCCTGCTCTTCAACTTCATCACGTTCGTATCCCTAACACTTCTCTTCAAAACTTTAAGACCTTATTTTGAAGCCTTTCCTCAAATACTTTATTGGCCTTTGTTCATTCTGCCGTCTTTCGTTTTCTGGAGTTCGGGACTATTGAAAGAAGGGCTGATATTTGTGGGGCTTTCGATATACCTGTCTACGGCGCTTCAATGGAAGGGATTACCTTCTTTCAAATTGCTCCTTGCGCTAGTGACAGGCCTGTGTATTGTCGCCCTGACTAAAATTTATGTAGCCCTCCTTTTATTAGCAGGAACTGTGTTATTGATTTTATCCAGCCTTAATAAAAACGCCGCGCGCCTGGGTTTGGTAGCCTTCTTTATTTTACTCGCGTCCACCGGATTTTATTACAAAAGCGGGCTCTGCGAAAACATATTGACCAAACGAAATGAATTTCTTGCTTTAGCCAACATTGAACACAGTGGCAGTTTGTTGGATGTTCAACCCATGGGGCAGGATTGTGACCATCCCGGAAGGATGGTGACCGATGCCTTCATCAATTCGGTTTTAAGACCTTTTTTGTGGGATAAGGAAAAACTCTTTCAGCTTTTTTTCGGAGTCGAAAACTTTATTTTTCTGCTGGCCCTTTTAAGCCTGGTTTCAGGTTATTACAAAAGGCCGGAAGGAAAGCGTTTATGGCTATGTGCATTTTTTCTGTTCTTCGCGCTTGGTAATTACCTGAGCATTGGTTTGACAGTTCCGGTTTTAGGTGCTATTGTTCATTATCGAATCATAGCACTTCCGTTTATGTTGTTAAGTGTATTGTTAATGACCGACCTTGAAAAGCTAAAACTGCGGCTTACTCTATTATTTTCGTAGCAATGAGTCTTGAGTTAAACAGAACGCCCCCTATTACCGAGCCCAAACCCGATATTTTTAAGCCATTTAATTATATCGCGCTGAGCTTGTCGGGTGGAGGCTTCAGGTCGGCCGCTTATGGATTAGGATGCCTGTCGTACCTGCAACGCCGCAAATTCGAAAATGTGCCATTGCTGGAAAGAGTGAAGTTTATGGTAGCTGCATCGGGTGGTGCCATGACGGGCATTTTGTTTGCGGCTTATAATCACCTCGGCTTACCGTTTTCAAAAACCTACGACCATTTAAGAAATAACGTGTTTGCCGGTGATAAGATACTTCGTGAAGCGGCCCGCGTTGTTCGCGATGACAGTGCCTGGAAGGACGACCCCACCAAAAACCGTAATACCATTAACGCTTTCGCCAAGGCCTACCAAACCATGGCTTTCGACGGGCTTACTTTTGATGTTTTTACCGATAACCCTAACCGCACTTTAGAAGAAGTTTGTTTCAATGCTTCTGAGTTGGAAAATGGCCGGGCATTCAGGTTCCAGACCGATGGCAAAGTGGAGACACACGAAATTCTGGGTAACCGGTACCTGCGTATCCGGGACAACAATTCGGATTGCGTAAAAAAACTGAGGTTAGGAGATATCATGGCAGCCTCGTCCTGTTTCCCGGCGGGTTTTGAGCCGATGGTTTTTCCGGATGATTTTGCAGAAGATGAAGACCATAAAAAGAAACTATCAGAGCAACTACAGTCAGCCAAAAATTATGATTGGGAAGACTACGTTCCGTTTGCCGGCTCGGTGGCTCTGATGGACGGTGGCATTACCGACAACCAGGGCATTGAAGGTCTAAAGCTGGCCAACGAACGCCGCAAAGATGCCATTGGACGCGGATACGACCTCAACCTGATATGTGATGTGGCTAATTACTTCATGGACCCTTTCGAACCCATGAGCGAGCAAAAAAGCTGGTGGACCAATATCACCCTAACCACTATTATCAATGCCCATAAATATGCATCAGTGATACTTGCTATTTCGCTGGTTATGATATTTGCCCATGTTTATACTGTAGCAGCCTGGTTAATGGCGAGTATATCGGGCATCATGTTCGGGCTATTCCTTTTCGGACGATATGAATTGTTACGGAAGCCCGAATCGACTGCCGGAAACACCAAAGACGGAACCCGAAATGCCCGAGAAAGCATGTGGGACCTCCCGGTCAGTCTTTTCATGGATTTCTTTCTGCAAAACCCATTGAGCAAAACGGAGATGATGCTAAAGGTGCGCATCCGCTCAGCCTTGCGCGTAGCCATGGAAATTTACCTGTTGCAGATACGGCGTATTAATTACGATAGCCTTTACAACGACCCCCAATGGGCCTATAAAACGAAGGCCGTTAGTATTTATGAGCTTAGTAAGAGCAACGAAAATGTATTGCAAAGACAGTTTCAACGGAAAAAGTTTACGCCTGAAATTACCCGGTTACTGACCCCTTCGCCGGCTGTGATGAGCATTGCGGAAATAGCACGCAAAATGGGCACCACGCTGTGGTTTCCGGAGATGACTGATAACAATGAGATCAATGTGCGCGATTCGTTAATAGCCTGTGGACAATTTACCATGTGTTATAACCTGCTGGAGTATATCTTGCAGATAGAAGAAAAATTTCCCGAAGTATTGACCGACCCGGCTATTCAATTGCTGAAGAAAGAAGTGCTGGAGGACTGGGCCATGTTTCAAAAATCGCCGGGGTTTATGATTGGGGATATTGAGAAGGCCGTTGATTGATAATTGCCGGTTCACGCAGAGTGCGCTAAGGCAAGCGCAAAGAACCGCAAAGAAATTCAAATAGCTTTGCGTGCCTTTGCGTTGTATTTTCTTTGCGACCTTTGCGTGAACCGATAATCACATAACAACAATCTAAATATGATACCTAACACACCAAAACCCTGAATTTTGCGGCTGTTTTTTGATTTTTTCCAATTTTCGGCATCCTCTCCCCCATTTTCCACCTTTTTTAACCCTAATTGTGCATAATCTGTGCAAAACCTGTTTTTTCTTTAGGGTTTAAAATCTACTTTTGCGGTGCCAACTAAAAACCCTAAAATTTTATGACAAACTCACGTAAAAAAGCGGTAGAAACAGTAGTGAACCGCGAAGTTATTGCACCGCGTATTGCCGGAGTTAAAGTATCCGACTATTATGCATCGAATGTCTTCAACGACTCTGCTATGCGCGAGTATCTTTCGGAAGATGCTTACAAAGCCGTTAAAGGAGCTATCAAATCGGGCACTAAAATAAGCCGCGAAATAGCTGATGGTGTTGCCGCAGGTATGAAAAGCTGGGCCATGAACAAAGGTGCTACTTCTTATACGCACTGGTTTCAGCCCTTAACCGGTTTGACCGCTGAAAAGCATGATATGTTCTTTATGCCTAAGGGCGATGGTGCTGTTGAAGTATTCAGCGGCGATGCATTGGTTCAGGCTGAACCTGATGCTTCCTCTTTCCCGAGTGGTGGTATCCGTGCCACTTTCGAAGCCCGCGGTTATACTGCCTGGGACCCGGGTTCACCGGCTTTCATTATGGAAATTGGCGAAGGCAAAACACTTTGCATTCCTACAATATTCATTTCTTACACCGGCGAATCGCTGGATTATAAAGCGCCTTTATTAAAGTCATCGCACTTTTTAGAGCAAGCTGCTTTACCTATCGTGCATTTGTTCGATAAGGATGCTACCAAAGTAACAGCTACGCTGGGTTGGGAGCAGGAATACTTCGTGGTGGATGAGGCTTTATACTATCAGCGCCCTGACCTGATGTTCAGTGGCAGAACTTTAGTGGGTGCTGCCCCACAAAAAGGCCAGCAGTTCGAAGATCACTACTTTGGAACTATCCCTGAAAGAGTTTACGCTTACATGCTCGATTTCGAAACCGAGTGCCATAAATTGGGTATACCTGTAAGAACCCGTCACAACGAAGTTGCGCCTTCGCAATTTGAGTGTGCGCCGATGTTTGAAGAAGTGAACGTAGCGGTGGACCACAACCAGTTATTGATGGACTTAATGGAGCGTATTGCCCGTCGCCATAAACTTCGCGTGTTGTTGCACGAAAAACCATTTGCCGGTATTAACGGTAGCGGAAAGCATAACAACTGGAGTATGGGTACCGATACCGGTAAAAACCTGCTTTCTCCGGGAAAAACACCTAAAACAAATTTACTGTTCCTTACCTTCTTTGTGAACGTTATTAAGGCAGTGAACGAGAACGCCGACCTGTTGCGCGCTTCTATTGCCTCTGCTAATAACGACCACCGTTTGGGTGCTAACGAAGCTCCACCGGCTATCATTTCAGTTTTCATTGGTTCATACATGACCGATGTATTGAATGAAATTGAAAAGCGCGTGGCTAAAGATAAATACGACGAGTTGACCAATGCTAATCTGAAACTCGATATCCATAATAAGATACCGGATGTAATGCTGGATAACACCGACCGTAACAGAACTTCGCCTTTTGCCTTTACCGGTAATAAGTTCGAGTTCCGCGCAGTGGGTTCTTCAGCAAACTGTGCACAGGCAATGACAGTAATGAACGCCATAGTTGGTAAGCAACTATTGGATTTTAAAGTTGATCTGGACAAACTGATAAAAGACGGAGAGACCAAGGAAGGTGCAGTAATGCGTTTACTTCGTCAATACTATATCGACAGCAAAAAGGTATTGTTCGAAGGCGATGGTTACAGCGATGCATGGGAAAAAGAAGCCAAGAAACGCGGACTGAACAACGTTAAGACAACTCCATACGCGCTCGATTTCTTCACCACCAAAAAAGCAAAGGATGTTTTGGTGAAGACCGGCATCTACAACGAACGCGAATTAGATGCACGTATCGAAATTCTGCACCACAGCTACAGCCTTAAAATTGCTGCTGAGGCGAAGATCCTGGCCGACTTAGCTGTCAACCAGATCATCCCTGCAGGTTTGGAATACTTAAACAACCTGTTGGCTAATATCAAAGGCCTGAAAGATGCAGGTATTGCAGCATCGGCCAGCAAGGCGCAAAAAGAACTGGCGAACGAAATTGCTATTCATATCAATGGTATCAAGACCGGTGTTGACAAAATGAACCTGGCTGTTGAGGCAGTTCACAAAGCAAAAACCACCGAAGAGCACAGCAAGGCTTATTGCGATAAGGTAAAACCGTTGTTCGATGTTATCCGCGACCATGTGGATGCCTTGGAGTCTATTGTTGATGACTCAGTTTGGCCATTGCCGAAATACAGAGAGATGTTGTTTATCAGATAATTTTTATTTACCGCAAAGGCGCGAAGAGCGCAAAGGTGAATACAAAAGGATTGAAAATCCCCTGCCGGTTTGGTGGGGGATTTTTTTTGTCCATTTGTCTGAATCAGGATGGAATACAGATTAAAGGCAGGATAATTCCAGTTTTCCATGTTTATTCTCTGTTCAATTAATATGTACAATCCTAAATAAATAAAAAAGACTACCTTAGTTGAATTCATTAAACCTGCTATGAAAAAGGTATCATCCATTATTATTTGCATTTTGTTAGGCACAGGTATATCCATTGCACAGTGCCTCAACTGGCAATGGGCCAAATCAACAACCGGGGACGGAGGACAAGAAGGATTTTCTGTAACTACAGATGCAGATGGGAACGTATATCAAATTGGAGTATTTACAGGAGACGTAATTGCCTTTGGGAATAATATTTTAGTTAATAGTAATGCTTACTTAGATGGATTCGACATATATGTTGTAAAATATTCACCACTGGGTGAAGTTCTCTGGACAAAAACAGCAGTGGTTCTATCTCCTTCATCGGTGTATGGGGCTAGTGTAGCAACCGACCAAAATAACAACGTATATATTACCGGATATTTCGCCGGCGACTCGGTCACGTTTGACCAATTCACAATCCATACCATACACCACGACTTTAATAATTGGAACAATATTTTTGTTCTCAAATTCGACAGCTCAGGAAATACCGCCTGGGTAAAGGTTCCAGGAGGAAATTATATGGGAGCAGGCAATGAAATGACAGTTGACATAAAAAATAATATTTATTTAACCGGCGAGTTTGCGGGAGATTCTATAGTGTTTGGACCGCATATATTACATAACCCCACCACAGGCTTTTCATTCAGTAATTTTTTCATCGCGAAGTACTCCCCCACAGGAAATGTCCTTTGGGCAAAAGCTCCTGTTATAGCAGATTCCACTAATGCCTATGGTTATGGCGTCAGAACAGACAATACCGGAAATGTATATGTTACGGGTAAATTTTACGGCGATTCCATAATTTTTGATAATGTAACTCTTCGCATCAAAAGCGCCCCGGGGGAAGGCATTTTCGTTGTTGAGTATGACAGTTCCGGCAATCTGGTCTGGGCTAAGATGACGGATGGGAATCCTGGTGCGGCACCTTTCGGAATAGCGGTAAATGAAAGTAATGATGCTTTTGTTACTGGTTACTTTACAGGAGACTCACTAACCTGGGGTACCTCTTCCGGATATTCTTTGGGTTCACTCAATTCAAATGCTTTCATTGCCAAACTAGATAGAAACGGAAATGCCCTCTGGGTTAAAACAGCAACCGTGCCTCAAAATATGTTTGCCATTGGTCAAAGCGTAACTGTTGACAAAGAGAATAATATTTTTCTGTCGGGTGGCTTTGGTGACTCCGTAACATTCGATAACACAACACTCTGTCAGCCCTTAGACAGCAATCTTGATTACGATCCCATGTTCCTATATAAATTGGACTCAAACGGGAATGTGATTTGTGCAAAGGCGTTTTTAACCGGAGGCGGGGGAAAGACCTCAAGCTGCATTGATAAAAATGGCAATGGCTATATTGGAGGAGATATTCGGGATGTGGCAATAATTTTTGGAACAGATACGCTTAATTCGGGAAACGAAACCGCTTTTGTAGCTAAGTTTAGTTCCGGAAATGAACCGGCAAGTGTAGCGGGTGTATCTCCTTCCGGTTCCCTTCAATTACAGCCCAATCCATTTACCACGGAGGCCACCGTTCAATACTCATTACCGGCTGGCTCTAAAAATGCATTCCTCATTATTTACGATATGCTGGGTCGGCAACAAAATAGTTATAGCCTTAATAGCAGTAACGGAGAAATAAGCATTAACGCCGGCAACCTGAGTGCCGGAATATATTTGTATTCGCTGGTAATGAATAACCGGGTGCTGTTTACAGAGAAGATGGTGGTGCAGTAGTATGTCTGAATCAGGATGAAAAGGCAGATTAATGGATGAATACAGGACAAAGGCAAAATGCAATAAAGCAGATGTAATTATCCTGCCTTTTATCCTGAAATCTGTATTCTATCCTGATTCAGACAATGATGACCTTTAAATTAAAAATATTTGTTCAAAATGAACGTTAGGCGGGTGATGAAAAAGTTTTTCCTCTTAATGGTATTCGTGGCATCCCTTCACGTAACATCCTTTTCTCAAGGTCTTACCGTTGATTGGGCGCTGGGCGAAGAAGGGGCCAATTTTCAGCAGGCAAAGGGCATTGCTGCCGATAAAACGGGCAATACTTATGTTACCGGTTTTTTCAACTCAACATTTTTATTGAACGGATTTTCCCTGCAGGGCAGCCAGGATGTCTTTCTGTATAAATGCAATGCCGATGGGCATGTGGATTGGGCGAAGAGTGCCGGAGGGTCGGCCTGGGATGATGTAGACGCAGTTGCCTGCGATGGCACAGGCAATGTTTACATCGACGGAACCTCAGAGAGCGACACCATGTACATCGGTCCTTTTAGCCTTTCGGACTCCATGTATCAATTCGGTTATCTTGCTAAATATGACAGCTCAGGAAACGTGCTCTGGGCAAAAAAAATGGCCCATTTCACAACTATCAATGGCATTTCGGCCGATGCAGGAAATAATCTTTATTTGACCGGCTCTTTTTCGGAGAATTACGCATCGCTGGGAGATACCTCGTTCACCCTGCCTCCGGGCCGTATCATTGGGGCCGACTGCTACTTTTTGGCTAAATGTAATGAACTGGGCACCGTTGTCTGGATAAAATACGCCTCTTATCAGGGAGGATCTGTCGAGGGTTTACTGGTGAGGCAAGGAGATCAGGGTAGCACCTATGTTACGGGCACATTCAGGAACAAATTCATAGTGCTGGGAAACGACACACTTCACAATAGTGGCCTGAGCGATATTTTTATTGCTAAATATGATTCTACAGGCCAATTATTGTGGTGTAAAAGCATTGGAGGCGATAGGGACGACGAACCCACCAGTATGGCCGCAGATCTGGCAGGCAATCTTTATGTTACGGGATATTCTTCGGGAGACACGCTCAATTTTGGTTCGCAACTATTGTATCCAGGTTCAGACACCAGCATTCAGTTCAAAGATTTTTTTCTGGCCAGGTACAGCAGCACTGGCAATCTTATCTGGGTTAAAGGAGGGCAGGGCAATTCATTTCAAAACAATTACGCCGTCGCCACCGACCAGGACACTCATGTTTACCTTACTGGAGGATTTGTGTCTGGAAGTCCGGAGTTTTTCTTTGATTCTATATCCCTACTTCCTCCCCAATTTTTCAAAGACCCGATGTTTGTTCTAACGCTGGATTCAAACGGAAATGAACTTTGCTCCACTTCTCTTGGAAGTGGCGGTGAATCTTTGCTTTACATCTGTTCAGGTAGTCCGGGCACAGCAACTATAGCAGGTACTTATGACAGTAATCCTTTTGTTATCGGTAATTCGAGCTTACCGCTCACAGGAATGGATAACGCCTTTACCGTAAAGTTAAGTTGCGATAAGGCCACGGCCATTGAATCTGTGGAAGAATCCTCCACTTCCCTCCTGCTCCACCCCAATCCATTTACTGCACAGGCCACCGTTCAATACTCCTTGCCCGGCGATTTCAAAAACGCCTCACTCCAAATTTACGATGTGCTTGGGCGGTTGAGAAACAGCTACCCAATTAATAACAGCAACGGAGAAATAAGTATGAACGCCAACAACCTGAGCGCAGGCGTTTATTTGTATTCGCTGGTAATAAATAACCGGGTGTTGGTAACGGAGAAGATGGTGGTGGAGTAATTGGTCTGAATCGGGATGGAATACAGATTAAAGGATGAAAGGCAGGATAAAGGCACCTGCCTGATTGCATTTTGCCTTTATCCTGTATTCATCCTTTAATCTGCCTTTTCATCCTGATTCAGACAAGAAATATACTGTTTGACTAAAAGTGTATGAACTATATATTCCGTATTATTCATATCACTAAATGGTGATGACGTATTGAAAATATTGGTTTCAATGTATCATCTGTTTATCTTTGTTGAAGTTAAATGAGCAAGAGATGCTATCGCTGAATTCCGTTTTAAATACCAAAGCTTTGAACGAAGGAAGCTCCCACTTTTATAGCTTTCTGAAAAGACCAATAGGGAATTTTCCGAAATTTTAAAAACACGAAAAATATAGGCTTTTATGGGCTTTTATAGGCTTTTGGGGCTTCCAAAAGCCCATAAAATTCCGGGTTTAGGTCCGTTTTGGGGAGATACTTTTTCCAAAAAGAGGCTTTTAAAAATTTTGACAATCAGGTAAAATCTTAGCATTTACAAGCATTTGGAAGTGCTAAATGCCGAGGTGATGCTGACGTGCCCACTGCAGTTCTTTGACATATTGATCCATAAACAATGGCTACGGAAAGGGGTTAAAATGGCCCGTATAATTTCGGCCCATACCCTCCTTTTTACCCGGCTGCAAAAATTTTGTTGCTATGCTTTCGTTACTTCAGGTAACTGCCTGTATTACATCTTATATTCGATTGCTATAAATAAAATGAATGAAGGGTTGCTGCAGGGCATTATTTATACTGGTGTGGTTGTTGTTTAGCCCGTTTTGGGGCATTTCGCAAAGCAATGCCGAAGAAAAGGTGTTTGTAGTTAAAGCAAAGGACCTGCCGGTTACGCTATTACCACGAACAGATACGCTGGTAGCCAACCGGCAACAACATTTTCTGTTGGCCATCAGCAAAAGCCACCAGGTGGACACGATAACCTGCCTCAACTGCTCCGTAAAACATGTGGGAGATAGCTTGTGGTTAACGGCGGCCGGTCGCGCCGGTGGTATAACTTACTGGCTGGGCTCAGACCCGACCAATTCTCAGGCTGTACTTTGCCCCCAGGCATTTTTAAAGATAACCGGCCATAAACAGGGCAGCAAAAATCAGCTCTCTTTCAGTAAAAAATTCGTGGTCATCCAGTACCCCGAGAGCCGTGACATACGGCCTTTCGGTTACGGGATGATTGACCGGAGCACACGCGATACCGCCAGGCCACAGCCGCAAATGATATGTTTTATGAAGGAGAGAAACATGCGACAGCCGGGATTTTATACCCCGGGGTTATTAGACAGTATTTACCAATACGGGTTCAGCGTTCGGGACACAGCTGCACATCAGGAAATTGCCATCCAGAAGATGGTGCTGCATTTGGCCAACAACTGGAGAAATGGGGACACCGCCCTCACCGGCGAATTGACAGACACCATGAAAGCGCACCTGAGCACAGCTCCAGACCTTACAGCGGTTTATTTTGAATTCACCCTGGCAAACGGCCGTAAATCGGGCACCGGTTCAAACCTGCGAAAATATCCGGAACCGGCACTGTGGTACAGCGACCGCTTTCTTGACAGCACATTTGTGCTGCACTACAAGGATGTTACATCCGCCGGTAAAAACCTGCATTATTTCACTTTAGGTGAAACCGGGGCTGACAGCAGTAATTACATGATCAAAACGATAACTGTTACTGCGACCAATGGCAGTGGTAAAAACGCAAAAAAATACAAAGCGGTGAGCAACAACGGCCGGATACCGAATTACGTATTTAACAACATCCGCAAACAAGCCTCTGTGCAACTCGACTTTGTATTAGTGCCTAAAGACCCCGGTTTAAAAAGATACCAGGGCCTGGGTTTAAAAAGAAGTTACACCGTTGCCTACGTAAAAAAAGGGTGACCTATTTATCCGGCTTCACTTCAGTTGGTTGCTTAAACGTTCCATCGGCCATTTTAATGAGACCTGCCTTTGGCCCGCCTTCGACAGCCATACCGGGTTGTGCATATTTTGCAGGGTCATAGCCATAAGCATCCCAATCTGCCGGCCACCTGAAGGTTTTCGTTCTATCAGGACGATTAGCCGCATGCGCAGCAGCCGGGTCATCAGCAGCCTTCAGGAAACCAGGTCCGGGCCCTTGCGGAAAACGACCTTCACCATTATTGGTTTTAGGGTGCGCAATGATCATATAATCAACCGGTCCGCTATGGGTTCCCTGGTTACGTTCCACAATATCAAAACCGGCAGGTGTTTTATGCACCACAGCAACATCGTTGGCATCTTCAATATTGACCTGGCAAAATACTTTCAAAGGGTTTGAATCATTCACTACAATGATCTCGGCAAGAATCGGGTCGAGGTCAACATGAGCCCTTCCGTTGACAAGGTTAACGGAGCCATAATCCTGGTAGTAGTATTCCGGTGATTCAGGGGTTGTAAGCATCACCCGGCCATGGTCCAGGGTAGGGATGACTTCTGAAACCGCACCGCCATTACCGGTAGCTTTACGGTTATTGATATTATCGGCAACTGCAAGATAATTACCGCCGGCAGAAAAATACCCCCCGGCGCGTGCATTGGTGCTTGTACCGGAAACGGTGGTGTAAACACCATATGCATCCTGGCTGTTTCCTGTGGCCTGAAAATAACCACCATAAGTGTAGTATGGATTACCTGAGCCGGCATAGGTTCCTGTAGAGAAAATACCAGCGTTGTCGCCTATGCCTGTGGAGTTGGCGAGGATGGCATAATTCGTATTTGAATAAGTATTGGTAAACCTTGCCGTGTAGGTGTTAGTACTACTATTAACGTCGAGAGCATATAATGGCGTAGTAGTTCCGATACCAACATTCACTACAGGACTGACAGAACCCAGAACAATGCTATTGGATGAACCTACAAGCGCCTGGTAACCAATGGCAGTAGCATTAGATAGAGAACTAAGTGTAGCCCCGGAGTTGGCGCCGAGGAACATGTTATCGTTACCGGTGATAGTGCTTTGAGCCGAAGTTCCGTTGCCAAAACCAGCCCAGTAACCCAAGGCTACGTTACCGTTACCTGTAGTGTTGAGATAAAGTGAAGAGTCACCCACGGCCACGTTGTAAGAACCGGTGCTATTTTCGTCACCGGCCACTGTTCCTACAAATACGTTGGCCGAACCTGTGCTATTGGTCTGACCGGCATATCCACCTACAAACACGTTAGCCTGACCTTTGGTATTTTGGAACCCTGAGTTAACACCCATAAAAGTATTGTTGATACCCATGGTATCTTTAAAACCTGCGAGGTAACCTACATAAGTGTTATTGTACATGGTATTGTTCCAACCGGCCTGGTAACCGATAGCTGTAGTATTGGAGGCATTGTTATTCCAACCAGCCCCTGACCCAACGAAAGTGTTTGCGCCACCGCCGACATTATATCTACCGGATTGAAGCCCTATAAAAACGTTTTCGTTACCAGCAGTGTGATTTTGGCCGGCCAGATATCCCATAGCCAGGTTATCAGCAGAGGTTTGATTAAGCTGAAGAGCAGCACGACCAAAGGCATAATTATAAGAAGCTGTTGTATTATTATATCCTGCCAGGGCTCCCACAAACATATTAAAAGCACCTCCGGTATTGGAATAGCCGGCATCGTTACCTACAAAGAAATTTTTGTAACCGGTGTTATTCCTTCCCGCCCGGTTTCCAACGGCAAAATCCTCGGAGTTTGTGTTTAAGTATAAAGCGCTGTCGCCAATGGCAAAGATATCGGAATAAGAGTTAAGCGTAGCTCCGGCCAGGTTACCTATATAGATGTTATTAGATCCGGTTTGATTACCTAGACCCGCATAAAGGCCCATGTATATGTTATAAGATCCGGTAGTTCCTGAATTACCAGCGTCAAATCCTGTAGCAGTGTTGTACTGCCCGGTAGTATTCAAAGCCAAGGACCCGTACCCTGTGGCAGTATTATAAGAACCTGACAGGTTTTTTAAAAGCGAAAGGCCACCGACACTGGTATTTTGGATACCACTGGTATCGATGTTAAGCGCTCCCGTTCCTAAGGCAGTGTTCCAATCGCCGGAAACATGGAAAGTCATGGCATTTGCTCCGACCACGACGTTGTTGGTACCGGTGTTACTATATAATGACTGAAAGCCAACCGCAATATTGCCACTTCCCAGAGTTGCATTATACATAGCCTGGTAACCTAAAGCAGTATTGTCGGAGCCGCCGGTATTTCTGGCTAGCGTATGGGCGCCCAGCGCAGTATTGTTTACCCCGGTGGTATTCGCCACCGCCGCACGATAACCAACAGCCGTATTAAGGTTTATATTATAGTTATTGTAAAGAGCGGAATCGCCAATGGCCACATTCCCTGAACCCGTCTGGTTTGAGAACAAAGCTACTGCGCCGACAGCCACATTCTTTCCGGCAGAGGTATTTGAATAAGACGCTTCATGGCCCACCGCGGTGTTATCCGATCCGGCATTATTATATAAAGCTGCATTTCCAATGCCGGTATTATCATTACCTGCAGCACCCGTGTATAGAGCAGCGTTACCCAGAGCGGTATTATTGAACCCGAGAGCATTTTGGGTAAGAGTATAACTTCCAACAGCGGTGTTAGCATAGCCGGTAGTTACACCAGATGCGGCCCGATATCCAATACCGGTGTTAGGATAAGCACTATTTGAATAGAATAAAGCAGAATCGCCGACGGCGACATCACCAACACCCGACTGATTGGTGTAAAGTGCGACCGCACCGACCGCCACATTTTGTGTGGAAGTAAGGTTAGAAAAAAGTGCCCGACTGCCCAAAGCCGTATTTTGACTACCGGATGAACTTACACCTGCCTGGTTTCCAAAATAAGTTTGGTCGCTAGCATTATCAATTAAGCCTGAACGCAAACCGTGAACTTTGAATTGAAGTCCGACATTATCGGTGGTACCCAGAAAATTAGTGTTAAGAGAAGTACCGGCATTCCCGGTAAGATGCCAATTCTGGCTCATGGTAGTATCTATAGCTACTGGTACATAGGCAGAACCATTCCACATTAATATCTGACCGGTAGCCGGAGCAACGTTTGAAACAGAATCACCCTGAATATGGGTTACCGTTGGATTTGGATATGTTCCGGACAAGTCACCGCCGGCTGTGCCCAAAGCGCCGGTAGCACCTGTTACACCAGTGGAACCGGTACTTCCCGTGGGACCGGAGATGCCAGTAGAACCAGAGGCCCCCGTGGCACCAGCAGCCCCGGTTACTCCGGTAAGCCCGGTTAAGCCCGATGCGCCGGTGGCACCTGTAATACCAGTGCTGCCTGTCGCACCACTGACACCAGTGACTCCGGTTATCCCCATTGCTCCGGTCACCCCGGTAAGTCCTGATGAACCCGTAGCGCCAGTTGCACCTGTAATACCAGTGCTGCCTGTCGCACCACCGACACCAGTGACTCCGGTTATCCCCATTGCTCCTGTTACCCCGGTAAGTCCTGATGAACCCGTAGCGCCAGTTGCACCAGTTAAGCCTGTAGCACCGTCTAATCCGGAGGTTCCGGTGATGCCAGTTGAACCCGTTGCTCCAGTAAGACCGTTAGAACCGGTTGCACCAATTGAACCACCTGCACCTGTTGCTCCCGTTAGGCCGGCAACGCCGGTCGAACCTGTTACGCCCGGAGCACCTGAAGTACCAGTAACTCCGGTGGCACCGGTTACCCCATTAGAACCGGCAGCGCCAACGGCGCCAGTAAGACCAGTTGCACCCGTTACACCAGCAGCACCCGTAGCTCCGGCAAGTCCGGTTGAGCCTGTGATGCCAGTCGCCCCGGTTAATCCATTGACACCATCAATTCCGGATGCCCCGGTAAGACCTGTTGCGCCTGCAAGGCCGTTTGATCCCGTTGCGCCAGTGGCTCCCGTAATACCAGAACTGCCAGTTGAACCAGTAAGACCACTGGAACCAGTGACTCCGACCGAACCTGTTACACCAGTGGCACCTGTTATGCCAGAAGCCCCTGTATTTCCATTAGAACCAGTTGGACCAGTTAAGCCTGTAACACCGTTAACTCCTGACGGGCCAGTTGCTCCCACACCGGTTGCTCCGGTTGGCCCCTGCGCTCCGGTTGCTCCGACACCTGTAACGCCGGTTGGACCTTGAGATCCGATAGCTCCGTTAGAACCGGTTGGACCGGTTAAACCAGCAACACCGTTAATGCCTGATGGCCCGGTCACACCCACGCCCGTTGCTCCGATTGGACCCTGTGCACCAGTTGGTCCGGTTGCGCCATTCACCCCATCCAGTCCGGATGGGCCGGTTG
>Ga0364880_10152_pt1 | contig 40692 bp, 36 predicted proteins | sample ExccelJu500001D3_5_FD_206927 | JGI IMG/M metagenome (GOLD analysis project Ga0364880, IMG submission 206927) | Enriched cells from Trout Bog Lake Hypolimnion, Wisconsin, USA - BchlTB.July30.5000.01.D3 | ecosystem: Environmental > Aquatic > Freshwater > Lake > Hypolimnion/Profundal zone | place... | reverse complement strand
GTAAAAACCTTTACCGTGCCCTGCGTTCCGTCATGATCGGCCTCAACGTTCTGGATGGTGAGCGTAAAAGGAGAGGTGATAACCAGGTTGGCTTCCAGGTCTTTTTCGGTAGGGTTGGTTCCTCCTTCAGGCAACAGGCCCTTGGCTATTTTTACATGGCAGGCCAGGTCCTTATCGTCCATTTTTATACCGGTCAGCGATACCGAAATTTTATTATCGGTTACCGTGGTTTGAAGACTGAAATCTTTTTTCGCACCGTCAATTTCAACGGTAAGCAACTCTTTTAGTTTGTTCGGGTTTATCCGGTAATTGAAATACATATCAATCTGCGGAAAGGCGGTGCTGGCGTTTCCGTCGCTCACATTCCACATGGCGTTGGCGCTTTGCAGTTGCAGGTAGGGGGTATGAAACTTCATGGTTTCGCACTTGCCCAGCGATAGCTTTTTATCATACTGCACTATAAGCTTCGTAACATCTGCCTTAAAGCTGGTGGCAGGTGGTAGCTCATTCTCGGGCGAGAATATCAGCTCGTTGGCATTCTCCCACCGGAAACGCCCGGGGATATTAGGAGAAAACTCCACAAAGGCTGTGGTGTCCCATCGGTTTAAAACAGAATCCGGTGCAAGGTTTTTGTCGAAGGTAAACCTGAGGTTTCCGAGGGAGGGAACCTCATCTCTGGCACTGGTATCTAATAAGCTCACTTTGTTCTTGTTACTGCAGGCTGATAGAAAAAGCATAAAACACACAGCTAGACAGGTTTTTGCGGTACGCATGTTTGAGGTGGGTTGAGAAGGATTTTTGATTATAAGTTATGCGCGGTTGAATATAAAAAATCGTGCAATCAAATAATCTCAGACTAATATACGCTTACAGTATCTGTTTTATTATGTGTTTTGAAATAAATATTTTGCAACACGCCGGTTTGTGGAAAAGGCTTTCCTTCTACCCACAAAAGTTAATATGTTTTATTTGCTGGTTTCCCGATAACTTGCTTAATTCGCCCGCCCCTTTTAAAGGGCGACACATTGATTCCTCAGGGCGGGTTGTAAGAACCACAGTTGGCAAAGTATTTTTCAGGTATCAAATTACAACGGATGTCCAGATTGCCGGTTTTAAACTTGTTGTTTATACTCCCCTTTAGCCTGGGCGTGTTTTTGACAGCGGAATGCCGTGCCGGCAGTGAGGTTTATTCTGCAAAGCTGGCCGATAATGTAGTAGTGGATAGCATAGCTGTACACAAAGCCGACCATGAAATGCTCGTATTTAGCCATGGCGTTTTATTGAAAAAGTATGTGGTTCAGCTGGGCCCCAACCCGGTTGGCCCCAAGCAATGTTTTGGCGATGGTAAAACCCCCGAGGGGCATTACGTTATTAATGGCATGAATCCCCACAGCCTGTTTCATAAAAGCCTGGGTATTTCGTATCCTAATACGGATGATATGGAAAGGGCTATTAAGCTGGGCCGTTCACCGGGCGGTGATATAGTAATACATGGCTTGCCTAATGGCGAAGAGCATGTGCGCCGTAGCCGGTACAGGAACGACTGGACCCGCGGCTGCATAGCGGTAAGGAACGAGGAAATAGACGAGCTTTTTGAGCATGTGCGGGTTGGGACGCCTTTGCTGATTACTCCATAAACCTTATGTATCTTTATAAATATTACATACTTCCTTTACGGATTTTTTTTATCCAATATCAAAAGAAGATTACTGAGGCTGAAAAGTTTATTAATTATTTTTTCCTTGTTATTATGGCTCACCTGGTGCCAATACTCGCTGAATTCCTTCTCTTTTTGGATAAAAAGCATCTCGGAGCAAGTGACAACATTACGTGGTGGGGTCTATTTTTGTTTATTATGACCACAATCTTTATCTGCTACAAGATGGTGGTTTATTTTATTCGTAAATATGAGTTAACTACTATTGAGGTTAATAGCAGGCGACTTTATTTGATAGGATTGGCTATTTATATTGAACCTTTTGTTTTTCCTATATTAGCCATTCCCACATATCTTTATTTTCACTTTCATAAATTTCAATCTCCTTACCTGTAACATACTTCGAAACACAGCGGAACGCAGACCCTTATATAGGTATGTTGGTTTTTAAACCTACGGGCCTTACCTTTAGGCCAATGAATTTTAATCAAATCTTTTCGTTCGGCAATAAACCACTGCTTTATGCATTTCGCATTGTGCTGGGGTGCAGTATAGTATGGTTTACCCTTTCTCAAATACGGGATAGCAAAGAAATATGGACTTTCATTTCGGTAATAGTAGTATCAGACCCTGATTTTGACAATGTGCGCAGTGCTACCATATCAAGGGTAGTAAATACCGTTACGGGCTGTATTTTGGGGTTGATATTTTTGTATGTGATTGGGGTGAATTTTGCTTCCCTCATTAGCGCAATTGCCGTGGCGGTTTTTATCAGCACCTCGTTTAAAAACTATCCTACCAGCTGGAAACTGGCCCCCATTACGGTTGCCATTGTTATGATACCCGCCATTACCGAAAAAGCACCCTGGAAACAGGCGATGGAAATTGCTTTGGCCAGAACAGGCGAGGTTTTGTATGGGTGTTTGATTGCATTTTTGCTGGCGTGGTTGCTGCAGAGGTTTGAGCGGTGGAGGGAGAGGAAGGCAGTGGTTTGATTGAAAGGGAGAGGAGACCCCATATATCAGGCCGGTAACTTCTGTAAGCGTGGTTAACCCCGGTAACTGAGTTACCATCTGTAAACCGGCTTTCATCAAATTCTTAAACTGTATTTTTTGGAAGAAGTGGTGACTCCGGGCGGAGCGTTAACATTGTATCATTGCACTTTAAGGGTGGATATCCAATAAATCAGGCTGGTAACTTCTGTAACCACTGTTGACTCCGGTAGCAGGGTTACCATCTGTAAACTGGCTTTCATCAGATTCTTAAACTGTATTTTTTGGAAGAAGTGGTGACTCCGGGCGGAGCGTTAACATTGTATCATTGCACTTTAAGGGTGGTAATGAAGGCACTAACGAGGTATATCCTTATAACAACAAAACCCTGCCTCACTTTTTTAAAATATCCTCCCTACTACATAATACTATATATAGCATCATATATCAGTTGGGATATCTTAATAAGCGATTGCGGGGTTTACAGGTGTTAACTCAGTTACCGGGGTTAACACCCTTAACAGCAGTTTACGTTATTTGGGGCATGCAGGGGGATATTTATGTTTTAGAAGATAAGAACTTACGTGTTAAACACTCTGTCCGGTGTCACCATTTATTCCAAACTTTACAGTCTGATTTAGTTAGCGTGAAAGGCTTCAGAGAACTGGCAGGATTTGAGCATTAAATCCGGTTACAAAGGTAGGGAACCGGCAGGAGTTTTCAAAGAAAAACAGATGATATTTTTGTGGTATGAGTCAGATATTTTAATGCTTTGGTAACCCCAATGATAATACTGCAAAGAACAAAAGGGCAAAAATATTTACGTAGCGTTGAATATGCCTTTGCATAACGTGGGGTTTTACGGTTTAGAAAATGAGGGTCGTTCGTTAAAAGATAGTTGTCAGAGAGTCGTGCGTGCCTAGATATGCAATAATTAATGCAAGTTAGAATAAATTATTTGACATGCTGCAAGGAGATATTTTACGCATTGGCGGCAGCCGGGTCGTTGCCCATTAAAACAGATGCTATAACAAGCATCCAGAAGATAACGCCAAGGAATAGCAGCAGTATCTGGCGGTCGTTGAGTTTGTCGTCTTTATATCCGTTTTTATTGCCGGTAAAATAAAAGTTAAGCTCGCGCACCGGAAACAAAAAAGGAATAAACCCCAGTATGCTGAACCAGAAGTAAGGGCTTGGAAACCTTGCTATTATATTAACCCCGACAACAGTAGCCCAAACGGCAATTGAATTGTAACTTACATCCGGCTCGTACTCCAGGCAATACCTTTTTATCTTCTCAAATAACTCAATGCCAAAAAACAGGAAAAGGACGGCGCGAACACCCGGCAACCAGTCTTCCTTCTCAACTTCATTAAAATATTGCCAGCATTTGTATTGCCACCATATGGCGTAAATACCCAATGTAGCCAGCCACAGCAGGGTAAAATGGAAGGGATTAATTACAACAGGCTCAGGTTTGTAAGCATCTTTTGCCGGCTCTTCATTTATCTCATTAGGGGTGTCATACTCCTGGTTATCGGGCTCCATGCGGCGAAAATATAGAAATGTTGGACATTGGTGATGGCCTTTGACATTTGTATTTACATTTACCCTGTTAATTGGTAATTCTAACAAAAGCCCAATTCTAAATGGACACACTTTTAAATGTTCGCCTCGTTAAGCCGGACGATTACGCCGGTATGCTCAAAGTTTATAAACCCAATGTGCTACATACCGCTATTACCTTTGAGTACGAAGTGCCATCGCTTGAAGAGTATTCCAAACGTATTTCCAATATTATAACTCATTACCCCTGCCTGGTTTGTGAGGAAAACGGGGTTGTAGCTGGCTTTGCCTACGCAGGTTTGTTTCGGGTTAAAGATGCTTATCAATGGAGCACGGAAACTACCATTTATGTTTCTGAGGTCTTTCAGAAAAGAGGAATTGCCCGGGCTTTATATGATGCGTTGTTATCGGTTCTTGAACTGCAGGGTTTTGTAAACGTGTACGCAGCCGTAACCATTCCCAATCCCGCCAGCGAACGTTTACACACCTCATCAGGCTTTGCTGAAATCGGTCTGTTCGAAAAAATCGGATTCAAACAAGGTAAATGGCATGACCTTAAATGGTACGAAATGTATTTGGTAGAGCATCCCAAAGAGCCTGTTCCACCAGTATCAATTCACCAGGTAAAAGACGCTGAAGCGTTTGCCGAAATTCTTAACCGGGCAAATAAGGCCTTAAACGATAGAGCTGAACTGAATTAATGCCTTTGTCTAGATACTCAATACTCAATTCTCAATACTCAATTCTCAATACTACTTACTCACCACATTCACATCCAGGGGATATTGCGGCTGTTCTACTGCGTAATATTCAAAAACAGCTTTGTGTTTTGTTACGGTAACCTTAATAGCCCCGAAGTGAACATTATCGCAAAACCAATCGTATTTGTCCTTCTCTAACGGGTGTTTATCGCATGGATAATGCTCATTGCTGCCGCTATTGCCACAAATTAAATAAAGAGGCGCAGTGGAGCCCTTAACTGTTGCTTTAGCATAAAAGTGTTCATGGCCTGTCAGTACAGCATCCACTCCCCATTCTTTAAAAGGCCAACGCATATCTTTTGAGCTTCCATGCTCCCCCGATGAAAACGGTGGGTGATGGAAATAAACAATCTTAAAAGTTTTGGTATCTTTTTGCAAGGCATCTTTAAGCCAGCCTGAAACTTTTGAATCGCAGCAGGTCATCTTTGCGTCCGTTCCTGTGTTAAGACTGTAAAAATGAACGGGGCCCCAGGTAAAATCATAGTTGGTTTCATCGCCGGGTAGTGTAAAATAATCCAGGTAAGGCTTTAAACGAGGAATGGAATAGTTATCATGGTTACCCGGTGCTGGGAAGAATCGGTTTTGCTTTTGTTGCTCGGCTTTACCATGGCATTGCCAATCGGGTTTGGCATCAGGGTTATAAATATAGTCGCCGTAATATTTGCCGATATTGTTTTTGATGGTAGATGCACTACCTGTAAGGTAATTGTTGTCACCCACAGTAATGATAAAGTCCGGGTTCCACGACTTTACCATTTTGGCTACTGAGTCTTCCTGCTTGCTATCGCGGCCGTAATCGCCGATTACTGCAAAGGTGATGGAGTCGGCCTGCACATGCACAGGTGCGCCGGCAGGTTTTGGATTTTCGCCTAGTTTTATCCTGGTCACCCCAAGAGCGGCTGTCATTAAAGTAATCAGCAGTGCACCAAAAAGAAGATTACGAAGCATCAGCATTATTTTGGGGCTAAAGTAAACAGTAATGCTTATCGGTTGGTTAAGTTATTGTAATAAATAAAGGGGCATTTTTTTCCTTCTTTACCAGGCAGCAGTATCTTAGTATTTCAAATCCTTACGAAGCACTTATGAATAATAGGAAATCTGCCTCCCTTATCTTAACCATTCTTATTTCCGGCCATATTTTTTCTCAAACAGAAAGTTTTCCAAAAATAGACCCGCTGCAAATAACCATAGTGCGCGATAGCTTCGGCATACCGCATATTTTCGGCAAAACTGATGCCGATGTGGCTTATGGCCTTGCCTGGGCAAATGCCGAAGATGCTTTCGAATTCGGGCAGGATATTGTTTATGCAGGTAAAGCATTTATGGGCCGTTCAGATGGTATTGAAGGCGCCAAGGCCGATTATTTTATTCATGCCATTGCTGCCCGCAAATTGGTGGAGGAGCATTATGACAAAGACCTTAGCCCTGAATTCAAAAAATACCTGGATGGATTTGTGCAGGGACTGAATGCTTACGCCGCGGCTCACCCCAAAGAGGTTAAGCTGCCCAAAGCTTTTCCGGTAACTTCTAAAGATTTAATAACGGCTTACGTTGTCACCATGGCCTTGTTAACCGGCGTGCCGGATGCGGTGGGAGACGCTATTGACGGCAAATATGATACGATATCCAATGTTTTTCCTGTCAATAAACGCAAGCCCGTAGGTTCAAACGCATTTGCTTTAAACAGCAGCAGGACTTCCACCGGTGAAACGTTTCTGTGCATCAATCCGCACATGATGATGGAAGGCGCCCTTTCGTTCTACGAAGCCCAGCTGCACAGCGATGAAGGAATGAATATTGAAGGACCCATGTTTCAGGGCACCAGCTCACTGGCCATGGGCGTAAACGAAAATCTGGGATGGGGGATGACCTGGAATTTCTTCGACCGTATGGATATTTACAAACTAAAAATGGTGCCCGGCAAAAAACTTACCTACGAATTCGACGGACAGGAATACCAGCTTGAAAAGAGACCGGTATGGTTGAAAGTCGGATTGGGAAAACACCATAAACTGGTGTTACCGGTAAAGAAGATGACTTACTGGAGCAAATACGGCTGTACTTTAAAGAGCGACAAAAGCAATAGTTATTATTCCCTGCGCTTTCCGGCCAATACCACTATTCGTCCGGCAGAACAATTGTACTGGATGAACAGAGCGCGTAATTACGATGAGTTCAGAAAGGCAATCCGTATACATGCCATTACCTTTTTCAATATTGTTTATGCCGATAAGGACAACAACATATTTTATATGGAACACGGCATGTTGCCCGAACGAACCGATACTTCTTTTAACTGGAGCGGACTGATGCCCGGTAATACCTCAAAAGATTTATGGACAACCATGGTGCCCTTAGATAGCATGCCTACAACCCTTAACCCGGCATGCGGATATGTGTTCAATACAAACAATTCGCCTTTCCATGCAACAGACCTTAAATGCCAGCCGCCTTACGCCTACTTACCTAAAAACATGGTAGATATTTTACCGGGAGATAACAACCGGGCCACGCGTTTTACAGAGATGATAGGAGCGAAGGAGAAATTTAGCCTGACGGAAATTGAGAAACTTAAATTTGATGTCACGCTCTCGCACAAAGGTGGATTCGGCGAATCTATGGAACCAATTTTTCATCTGGACGAGAACAAATACCCCGATTTAAAAGAGATACTGCAAATATTGAAAACATGGAACCGAACCTCTGAAATACATGAATATGCCCCCACCATCCTGGGCTTTGTGGTTAAATCTGTTTTGGAGAAAAGAGGTTGTGATGATAACTGCTTTGTGAGTGGATTTAAGGTTGAAGAAGACGAATGGGTAAGTGACCTTCGTGCTGTTAAGGATACCTTGATGAAACACTTTGGAACAGTTAAGGTAGAATGGGGAACAGTGCAAAGGAACATCCGGGGCAATAAAAACCTGCCGTTGCGGGGCTTTCCTGATGTTATGAGCCCTACGTACCCAAAGCAGGTGCCTAATACCTTTACCTTTGCGCCTGAGGAGGGGGATACTTATACCATGTTTGCCAGTTTTAATAAAAACGGGGTAACAAGCCTGGCGGCGCTTCAACCATTGGGCAATTCACTAAAGCCGGATAGCAAACACTATAACGACCAGATGGAACTTTTCAGCAAACAGCAACTAAGGCCACTAAGCCTGAAAAAAGAGGATGTGATGAAGAAGGCTGAGTCGGTTTATCATCCTCAATAGTATAAGCTTTTGTAAGGGATTTAAAGTAGCAACGTCTACCTTTAAAATGAAGCGCAATTCACCTTACAATACATTTAGCATGTATAAAATCCCTCTTTTGCTTTTGGCCATTTTGGTTTTTAGCAGTGTGCAAAAACCTGTTGATACCTTTAAACCAGTAGCGGTAATTGAGTTATTTACTTCAGAAGGATGCAGCAGTTGCCCGCCTGCCGATAAACTTCTGGCTAAAACGGTTAGCAGTGGCAATAAAAGCGTTTTTGCTTTGTCGTTTCATGTTGATTATTGGAACCGCTTGGGTTGGAAAGATTCATTCAGCACTGCGCAATTTTCTGAAAGGCAGAATATGTATGTATCTGCCATGCATATTAATGGCGCCTACACACCGCAGATGATTGTAAACGGCGCTACTGAGTTTGTTGGCTCAGATGCATTGTTGTTAAACGCCGCCCTTACAAAATCGCTTAATACCAAAAGCGAAGCCGGATTTACCAATCTGTCTTTGCTAAATACCGGTAAGAGCCTGACTGTAAATTATAGCCTGGACGGCGACTATAACAATAGTCAAATCCATTTTGCGCTTATTACGCTGCATACCTTTACTGCCGTAAAAAGTGGTGAAAATGGAGGGCATATTCTTGAACACACCAATGTTGTCAGGCAATTTCTTTCCTCAGCAGCGGCATCCTCAGGCCATATAATTTTTGATAATATCAGTGGTTATAATGCATCCAATACTGCCGTAGTGGCGTACGTTCAAAAACGGAATAATTTGCAGATTGTAACTGCGGCTATGGCTAAGTTGGTTGCGCCCTAAGCGCATTGTTAATTTGTCAATCTTAAAAATCCCAGGATTAACCGTACAAGCAGGCTTATCTGCGTTTTATCCTTACATACGCCGAAGTTACTGCATCGCTTCTTTCCCTGCCCATGCTGTTAGGGTTGTAAGCCTCATGTTCCATCCCTCCTCTTACGCCAAGGCTTATTGCAGATTGCGGAATATTTTTCTTTGGCATCGGCGTTTTAGGGAAACCCTGTATTTCGAACTTACTGTTATTTATCAGGCTTCGTGATGCTTTATAAAGCTTTTCAGTGCTTTTGCGGAGGTTTTCAACTGATACCTGCCAGCCGTTTGTGCCGTAAAATTTAACGGCCACATTAATAATACTGCTGGTGTCCGAGCCTACAATTACATATGCTCCCAACAATGGGCAAGCAACAAACATATCTTCAAAATGGCGTTTGTATACCTTTCTTGCAATCATATCATTGGCTGCCTTTACTTCCTTTAACTCCATTATCAAAAGGGCTATCAGTTCAACAATTTTTCTTGCAGCATCAGCAGCGCCAACGGCTGACGAAGCGGCACGGGTCGGGTCGAACTGCGCACCAAATTTAGCGGTACACATTCCTAAATTAATGTCTTTTTGTACCGCAATACGCGCATATAGCGTACTAACGGCATCGAGGGCAGCCGATGGCGCACCCGGCGCAACGTAACCCATGTTCGAAATAGTTTCCAGGTCCGCTTTCAGCATATGCACTTGAACCACGTCAACAATTGCCTTAACTAATTTAGCACCGACTAAAATATGCCCTATAATAGGCACTACCTCACCAACAGCATGGCCTACCACACCTGCAATTTCTCCCCCTAAATAGGGCGTAAGCTCTTTAGTAATAGCGGCTGTGTGCTGTGCCGGGGTTTCAAGTGCTTGTCCTCCGGCTATTTTCATCACATTTTTAACGTCAGTATATGCTTTTCCAGCCTGGTAGGCGGTTTTTGAACCTGCGCCAATCACTTGCTTGGCTGTGCCATAAGCAGCGGGAGCAGTGGGATTATTTCCATACTGGCCCGGCTTAAAAGCCTGGCCACCATTAAACTGCCCCTTAACGCTAACCGCAGCAGACTGCACCCCGCTTTTGAACTTTTGTATAAGACTTACGTTCTTGCTTGTAAATTGCAGGGGTAACCCTGTTTTAGATTGAAACAGGCTTTCAAGCATATTAGCCTGGGCCTCCATTACAATATTCTGCGCTTCCTGCATGGCAACGTCAACCACAAAAGTATTGGTAAGCATAGTAGTGCGCAGGTCGTCAAACGCCCCGGTTTTGTTACGCGGGTGGTTTTTTGAAAGGGTTATTCCCATGGCCCCCATGGGCTTGTATTTAGCGTTTTCCGCCCATTTCATTTTTACATACCATTCAAATTTTTCCAAACATTGTCTCTTGGCTATTTCATGGTTGTTGCCTTTCCAGTTGGCAAAATAATATTTCACCTTTTTATCAAGTTCCTGAAGATGATTGGAACGTGGATGCCAATCGTAATTGCTTCTGCTTATCCAGTCTTCGTAAGTTGCTATTTGTGCCATGTTAAATGGTTTTATTAGAAGTATAAAGTAAGTAAAAATTCAAGAACAAAATAAAGGTAGGGATTTGTTTTTAATTACAAATCAAATCTGCTATCTATAACAGTTATTTTAAAGTGGGTTAATTCTACCGGTAATTATAGAACAAGTTTATGATTTTTGTTGTTCCGGACTTTTAAATATAAAGGCATGGAAAAGAGAAGGCTTGGAAACTCAGATTTGCAGATAGCCCCTGTTGTGTTGGGAGGCAATGTATTTGGTTGGACAATTGATGAGCCAACCTCGTTTGATGTGTTGGATGGTTTTGTTGATGCGGGCTTTAACCTGGTAGATACTGCCGATGTTTATTCCAGATGGAAACCGGGTAATGAAGGTGGTGAGTCGGAAACTATTATTGGTAACTGGATGAAAAAACGCGGCAACCGCAGCAAGATAATCGTGGCAACTAAAACCGGCATGGAACTGGCCGATGGTAAGGGTCTTGCAAAAGTCCGGATACTTAAACGGGTTGAAGATTCGCTACGTAGGTTACAAACCGATTATATTGATCTTTTTCAAAGCCATAAAGACGACCCTGATACCCCACAGGAAGAAACGCTGGAGGCTTATGAGGAATTAGTGAAGCAAGGGAAAATAAGGGTTATTGGCGCCAGTAATTTCAACGCAGCGCGCCTGGGCGAAGCTTTGGAAATAAGCAAACAAAAAGGATATCCGTCGTATATCAGTTTGCAACCCCAGTATAACCTTTACGACCGGGATATGTTTGAAGCAGAACTGGAACCTTTTTGCCTGGAACATAACCTTGGGGTTATCACTTATTTCAGCCTTGCAAGTGGCTTTTTAACCGGTAAATACCACAGCCCGGAAGATTACCACAAAAGTGCCCGGGGCCCGGGAATGAAGCGATTTATGAATGACAGAGGAATGAAAATGCTTGACGCTTTGGATGAAGTTTCAAAACAACTGAATGCTACCCAGGCACAAGTTGCTTTGGCCTGGCTGATAGCCAGAAAAAGTGTTACGGCCCCTATAGTAAGCGCAACAAGCACAGAGCAGTTGAAAGATATTTTAAAGGCGGCTGAGCTAAAACTGGATGCCGTTGCTATTGACAAGTTGGATACAGCCAGCGCATGGAGATAGGTGGTAAGATTTGACAACCTTTTAAAGTTGTCGAATCTGGCTGTCAAATAATCTATAAATAATTCATACTAATCAATCACATTTGCGTTATAGAGTATAATACCTGTGCGCACCCGTTTCCTTCAGTTTTTAAAGTGGTTCATAATTGTTTCAGCAACCTCATTTTTGTTGTTTCTGTTGTTGAACCGCCTCTTCCCGTTGCCCGACCAGATTCAGTATTCCACCATCATGTTGGATAGTAAAGGCGAAGTAATACATGCCTTTCTTACCTCCGATCAGAAATGGCGGATGAAAACCGAGTTAAATGAAATCTCCCCGGTGCTGAAAAAAACACTGATTTATAAAGAGGACAAATACTTCTATCATCATCCGGGCGTCAATCCCCTGGCTATAGCACGGGCCGCAGTTATGAATACGTTGCACCTTAAACGTACCTCCGGTGCATCTACCATCACCATGCAGGTGGCCCGTATGCTGGAGCCAAAACGCAGAACCTATTTCAATAAACTGGGGGAGATATTCAGGGCTTTTCAGCTGGAGTGGAAATACAGCAAAGATGAAATCCTGCAACTGTATTTTAACCTGGTTCCTTATGGAAGTAATGTTGAGGGTGTAAAGAGCGCATCTATATTGTATTTTAAAAAGAATCCCGACCACCTTTCGCTGGCAGAGGTAACGGCTTTGTCTATTATTCCTAACCGCCCTTCCTCTTTGAAGCTTGGTATGCATAATGCCCTCATTATAAAAGAGCGCAATAAATGGTTAAAGCGTTTTGGAGATGATAAGTTGTTTAAAGCACGCGAAATTAGTGATGCTTTGCACGAACCGCTCGATGCTCAACGCGCCAACGCACCCAACCTCGTTCCTCATTTAGCTTATAAGCTGAAGAAGGTTTCACATCAGGATATTATCCGCACACACCTGCAAATGAATACGCAGATGAAGCTGGAAAACCTGGTAGCCGAATATACCCGTGGTTTGAATTCGTATAATATCCATAATGCCTCAGTTGTAGTTATAGACAATAAAACGCACCGCGTAATTGTATATATAGGCTCTGCTGACTTTAACGACCGTAACGACGGAGGACAGGTAAACGGCGCTGATGCTGTAAGGCAACCGGGTAGTGCGCTCAAACCTTTAATGTACGGATTGTGTATTGACAACGGGGTGCTCACTCCTAAAACAGTGATTACAGATGTCCCCATCAACATCAACGGTTTTCAACCCGAAAACTTCGATCAGAAGTTTAATGGCTTTGTTACCATGGAATATGCTTTGGAAAATTCCCTGAACATCCCTGCGGTTAAGTCGCTGCATGAACTGGGAAAGGATAAAATGATTGCTAAACTGGAAGACTGTGATTTCAAACAAATAAAAAAGGATGAGAAGAAACTCGGCCTTTCGCTCATTTTGGGTGGGTGCGGAGTAACTCTGGAAGAGATGACGGGACTGTACAGCGCTATGGCCAACGGAGGGGTTTATGTAAAGCCCGAATACTTTAAGGGTAATTTTCGGGCCGCGCAAAAGGACTCTTTGCTAAAAGGCAAGCGAATTCTATCTCCATCGGCTGATTTTATGATTACAGAAATATTATCCAAAATTACACGCCCCGATTTACCGGTTAATTGGGAAAGCAGCATGCACCTGCCCCGCATTGCCTGGAAAACCGGCACCAGCTATGGCAAACGCGATGCGTGGAGCATTGGTTATAATATGCACTATACCGTGGGTGTATGGGTAGGGAATTTTTCAGGCCTTGGTGTTCCTGAATTAAGCGGGGCTAACGTGGCTACGCCTTTGCTTTTCAAAATATTTAATACCATCGATTATAATTCTACCAACGAGTGGTATAGTATGCCTAAGGAATGCGGCTTGCGACTTGTTTGTTCTGAAACCGGTAAGGTGCCTGATGATTTTTGCACCAATACAGTAATGGATTATTTTATTCCACTGGTTTCTAATTCGCAAAAGTGCACTAACATGAAAGAGGTGGCGGTTTCAGCAGATGAAAAGATATCTTACTGCAAAAACTGCATTCCCGATAACGGATATAAAAAGAAATGGTATAAAGTGGTGCCGCCTGATATGCAATCGTACTATGATGATAATCACATTGCTTACGAAAAAATACCCCCGCACAATCCTCAGTGCGACCGGATTTCAGGCGAAGGTGGCCCAACTATCAAACTGCCCAAAAACGGAACGGAATATTACATTGATAAAAAGGCCCCCGAGCCTTTACAACTTAGTTGCGAAGTGGGAAGCGATGTCAAAACGGTCTACTGGTATATTAATAACAAGTTCTACAAGCGGTCTGACGCCCATGCCAAAGAGTTTTTTGCACCCGATGATACACGGGTCAAAATATCATGCACGGACGACAAAGGCCGCAATACCGATATCTGGATAAAGGTAAAATACGTAAATCTTTAAACCATCTGTGCCGAATGCTGTTATTTTTGGCATCGAAACTATAAGCAGGAATGAAATACGCTACTATAAATCCGGTCAACAACCAAACCATAAAAGAATTTGAATTTGATGCATTTCCCGATCTGGATTTCTCATTAAAAGCTTTTCATCGGTGGCGTAAACTTTCGGTGAACGAAAGGGGAGTTTATCTGGGGAAAGTTGCTGATGTGCTGGAGAGAAATAAAAAGAAATATGCCGAACTTATTACCCATGAGATGGGCAAGCCCCTGAGCGAGGCCGAATACGAAATAAATAAGGTGCTGAGCGCCTTTGATTACTACATCAAAAATGCAGCACACTTTTTAAAGGATGAGCCGGTGCAAACAAATGCATCAAAAAGCTATATCCGTTTTGAACCACTGGGCATTATTTTTTCGGTTATGCCCTGGAATTTCCCTTTCTGGCAGGTGTTCAGGTTTGCAATACCCACTTTGATATCCGGCAACGTTTCCATTTTAAAGCACTCTCCAAATGTGCCTCAATGTGCAAAAGCGATCGGAGATATTTTTGTTGAGGCCGGGGTGCCGGATGGTGTATTCAAAAATTACTTTTTAACCAATGACGATGCCGGAAAATTGATAGCCGACCGGCGCATTTCGGGCATCAGCTTTACCGGCAGCGATGCCACCGGAAGCATTCTTGCATCCCAGGCGGGCAAGCACATCAAGAAGAGTGTTTTGGAATTAGGTGGCAACGATGCTTTTATTGTTCTTGATGATGCGGATTTGGATTTCGCCGTTTCCGGTGCTGTTAAGTCGCGGAGCATTAACTCGGGCCAAAGTTGTAACGCAGCCAAAAGATTTATTGTGGTTGAAAAAAATGCTGCGGTCTTTACTAATAAGTTGATAGCTGCAGTAAAAAAACTTAAAGTTGGCGACCCCATGAATGGTGATTCGCAGCTTGGGCCATTGGCGCGCAGAGATTTAAAAGAAAAAGTGTTAAAGCAAGTTCAGGAATCTGTGTCTGCCGGTGCAGTTGCTTATTACGGAGGTGATATTCCGGAAGGAGATGGTAATTTTGTATCTCCGGTTGTGCTTACCGGAGTTAAGTCTGGGATGCGGGCTTTCGAAGAAGAAATATTCGGTCCGGTATGGAGCGTTGTTGTTGTAAAAGATGCGGATGAGGCAATAGCTGTAGCCAATAATTCGGTATATGGTTTGGGCGCCTCAATCTGGACGGCAGATAAAGCGGGTGCAGAGCGTTTTGTATCAGAACTGGAATCCGGCAATGTTTTTATAAACGACATTGTAAAATCTGACGCACGCATTCCATTTGGCGGCATTAAGCGCAGTGGTTTTGGCCGGGAACTATCTGAGCACGGCTTAATGGAATTTGTGAATATCAAGACGGTTTATATCAATTGAAGTATTTTACTTCAGAGCTTCCAGCAGTGCCTTATTTACCTCGTAACTCATGGTCATATTCATAACATGTGAACCATTTTTAATGGCAACCGCATTCCTGATTTTTTGAATAGGAAAAAGCTGGTCATTCGTGCCGTGAATGTGAACGATATCGTGGCGGTAATCAACCGGTGGCTGCCAGTGAATGATGGCGTTGACAGCCCATTCAATAAATTCCGGATTGCAATCTATTGTCATTTGCTTTATTACCTCAGCCGCAGGTGAATCTCCACGGCTATCCAGCCGTTTAACCATCAGGTTATTAAAACGTTTAAACCCGTTGCCCGGTATTAACCGGTGCATTTTAAGCACACGCATAGCGCGTATAAACAGCGGCATTTCCTTTCTGTTCTTAACGGATGCTATCAAAACAATTTTTTCTGGTTTTAGTATGCGCGACAGTTCGATGGAAATAATACCCCCTAACGAGGTGCCCACCAATGCAAATGGCCTTGATGTATCTATTTTTTCGGCAACCCGGTGCGCATATTGGGTCAATGATTCGCCTTTTATAGGGTCAAGATGTTCCAGCACTTTAGCGTGTGGTAATACCTTTAACTGTGCAGCATACATTCTTTTGTCGGCTCCTAGTCCCGGTATGAGGTATATATCCATTATAAAATCATGTTTTCGTAATCCACAAGGTATTAAACCGGCTACCAAAAGTAACAGCTTCTGATTGTTTTAGAAAAAATTACCTTTAAGCATTAATTTCCCCTTTTAGCGGTCCTGTTTCTATAACGGCTATTAATAAAAATATTTAAAGTGAAAGAAGGATTACTCATTTACGGTTGTTATGGATACACCGGTAAGCTGATTAGCGAAATGGCCGCAAAGGCCGGCATGAAGCCTGTTTTATCAGGCCGGGATGAACAAAAAGTGGCGGCGTTGGCGAAATCGCTGAACCTCGATTATGTTGCCTTTCCTTTGGATAACGAGGATGCTGTTGCTGAGAAACTAAAGGACTTTAAAGTGGTTTTGCATTGTGCAGGCCCGTTTATTTACACATCTGCCATAATGGTCAGGGCGTGTATGAAAGCAAAGACCCATTACCTGGATATAACGGGAGAATACCAGGTTTTTGAGCGGATATTCAAGTTAAACGATGCTGCAGTTACCGCAGGTGTGATGTTAATGCCGGGCGTTGGTTTTGATGTGGTGCCAACCGATTGTCTGTCTCTTTATTTAAGCGAACAGATTGGTAACGTTATTTCACTCGACCTGGCGCTATTTATGTCTGGAGGTAAACTTTCGCATGGTACCGCCATAACCATTGCTGAAAACCTGGGTGAAGCCTGTGTAGCCCGACGTGATGGTAAATTGGTAAAATTCCCTAATGGTAAATTGATACGCTCCATTCCAATCAGAGAAGAAGAAAAGCAGGCGGTGGCGATTTCGTGGGGCGATATTTCAACGGCTTACAGAACTACTGGTATTCCTAATATTACAGTCTATAATGTATTGCCACAAAAACTCATTGATGGCATGAAACTGAGTAACTATCTGGGCTTTATTATGCGTACCAGGCTGGTAAAGAATTTTCTCATAAATAAAATAAAAAAACGCCCTGCCGGGCCGGATGAAGCTCAGCGAAAATCTTCTTCAAGCATAGTTTGGGGCGAAGTAAAAAATAAAGCCGGTGGTGTTCACAGGGCCACGCTTTATCTGCCCGAGGGATATACCCTTACGGCCCTTACCGCATTAAAAATTGCACAACTGGTTATGGAAAAGGAGCCCCCTCATGGTTCAAAAACTCCGGCCCAGGTTTTCGGCAGCGATTTTATTTTGCAGTTTGAAGGGGTAAGAAGAAAGGACCAATAGATTTTTATAGCAATCGTTATTGGCTCTTTTTGAGCAAAATAGGTTCGTTTTTCAACTATCTGCGCATAACAAGGTTTAACTTGTTTTCTACAAAACATTTGTATCGTAATTACGTATATCTTTAATACCGTGTCCCGCGGGATAGAATACGTATTAAGGGTAAATAAAAAAATAGCGCATAAATATTCAGAAAGACTTATTTTTCAATCTTTTCTATTACTTTGTCGATGCCAGAATTATCATTTAACGATCAACATATATCCATTAAGGGCAGCTCGGGTGCGGAAATACAAGTCCGTTTTCGCGACCTCGTGGAGTTGATTAATGAAGGGGTATACTGCGTTAACAGCGAAGGTGAATTGGTTTTTGCAAACGACCGGTTCTGCAAATCCCTGGGTTACCTTACTTCTGAATTAATTGGCAAGAGTTTTTTAGACCTTGTTCTTGGCGAAGAGAATGTCAGAATTTCAAAAGCAAAACTCGAGTTACGGAAAAGAGGGATATCAGACAGCTATGATATTCTGATGAAGAAGAAGAACGGAGAGGGCATCTGGCTCCGCTTAAACGGTAAACCTGTAATTGATGGCAAGGGAGAGTTTATGGGCGTTATTGTTTTAACCTCTGAAATTGCCCGGCAAAGAAGACTTGAAGAAGAACTTATTTACGCCAAAGAAGATCTTGAATCGAAGGTTATTGCCCGCACCCGTCAGCTTTCTGAAGCCAACCAGATGCTGAATGAAGAAATCAAAGAAAGGAAACTGGCTGACATTTCCTTAAAAACGAGTGAAAGACGGTTTCGCGACATCTTCAACAATTCACCCGATGCTATTTATATTGAGAATGCAGAAGGTGTAATCCTTGACGTAAATGAGGCCACCTGCAAGCTGCACGAAGCAGAAAGCCGCGATCAGCTGATAGGTAAAACCATTTACGATATTTCTCCAAAGCATATTCATGAGCAGATAAGGAAAACCCAACCGGGCCTTATAGACGGTAAAACCAGCAAATTTGAAAGTGAGAGTATTACGCTGACCGGTAAAATTATTCCTATTGAAGTCAGTGCTGCACACATCGACTTTAAAGGCCAGCGTGCAATTCTGATTCACGTTCGCGACATTTCAGATCGTTTAAAGCACCAGGAATTATTACAAAAACTGAATAATGACCTGGAAGAAAAAGTAAAAGAACGGACGAAGGAACTGCAGGAAGTGAATTTACGCATGCAGGCAGAAATTGCGGAGAAGGAAAAAATACAGGATGAATTACAACGGCAGAAAGACTTTTTAAGGCTCATTATCGACTCTACGCCTAACATGATTTTTGTTAAGGATGAAGAAGGAAAGTATTTATTGGCTAACGAATCTGTTGCTAAGTTCTATAATATGAAGCCTTCTGAAATGGAGGGCCATTACGATACCGAAGATCAGTTTACCCAACGCGAGCTGGAGGAATTTAAAGAACAGGACCAGCGGGCGCTCCATGCAAAAAAAGAAGTTCAGTTTCCGGAACAGATGATTGTAAATAAGGAGACCGGTGAGCATTTCTGGATTCAAATGGTTAAGAAAGCTATCTCTTCTATTTCAGGCGATGCCACAAATATTTTGGGCGTGGCTACTGACATAACCGATGTTAAACTGGCAAAAGAAGAAATCAGGAAATCGGAGCAGCTATACCGCGAAATTGCCCGTAACCTGCCCAAAGCTGCCATGTTTATATTTGACAGAAATTTGAAATATATACTGGCTGAAGGGCCCCTGGTTGGTATAGTAAGCAAACCCAAAAATGAAATTGAAGGCAAAACCGTTTACGACTCAATCCGTGAAAGTGACCGCGAAAGGGTAAAACAGATTTATTCTAAAATACTGGATGGCGAAAGCAGCGAAACCGAGCAAACGTTTTTCGAGCGCTCGCTAAAAGTTTACCACCTCCCTATCCGCGATGATTCCGGTGAAATCATTTATGGTATGGTGATGGTGTTTGATATTTCTGACTTAAAGGGCGTGCAGCGCGAGCTGGAACACAGGGCCACACAGCTTGAAAGATCGAATGAAGAGCTGGAACGCTTTGCTTACGTTGCATCGCACGATTTGCAGGGGCCGTTGCGCACTATTGCGAGCTACCTGCAGTTGCTTGAAATGCGATATAAAACCAAACTCGACAAAGAAGCGGTTGAGTTTATTGAGTTTTCGGTTAACGGCGCCAAGCGCATGCAGCAGCTTATTCTGGATTTGCTCAACTATTCAAAAATATCTTCTGTTCCGAAACCGTTTGTAAAAACCAACCTGAACGAACTGGTACATATGGTATTGAACGGTCTTAGCAGCACTATTAAAACCAGTAAAGCGGAAGTAGTAGTAGATAAATTACCTGAGTTAATGGCCGACCCCAATCAACTGTTCCAGCTTTTCCAGAATCTGATTGACAACTCATTGAAATTTGTGAAAAATGGCAGCCCTCTGGTGAAAATAAACGCTGTTGAGCATGAAGACGAGTGGGAGATAAGTATAAGCGATAATGGCATCGGTATTAAAGAGGAGTACAAGGAAAAGATATTCCAGATATTTCAGCGCCTGCATTCTACTGCCGAGTATCCCGGCACCGGTGTAGGTTTGGCTATTTGCAAAAAGGTGGTTCAGTTACACGGAGGGCGTATCTGGTTCTCATCAACCCCTGATAAGGGCACCACCTTCTATTTTACCATCAGCAAACATGCCGGGGAGCAGCAAAGAATCATTTAAGTTGCTTTGAATTTATTTCAAATCGCTTTCAGCCATTCCCAGGTCAATCCTCCTTAATATAATATCAGCCGAGAGAATTTTTACCTTTACTTTATCGCCCAGGTTAAATTGTTTTTTTGAGCGCGAACCAACAAGGCGCACCATCTTTTCTTCATAAACAAAATCTTCAGGCCCCAGGTATTCAACGCTTACCATGCCTTCACATTTGTTATCTACCATTTCAACAAAAATACCCCTTGGTATTACGCCTGTTATTACGCCATCAAACTCACCACCAATTTTGTCCTGTAAAAATTCAATCTGTTTATATTTTACGGCTTCGCGTTCGGCATCCATGGCCTTGCGTTCCATAATGGAACTATTCTTGCACCGCGATTCCAGTTCTTCTTTATCAATCCGCTTATCTGTATCACCTAAAATCTCGCTGAGCAAACGGTGAACCAAAACATCCGGGTATCTTCTTATCGGCGAAGTAAAGTGTGTATAATGCTCCATAGCCAAACCATAGTGCCCTATATTATCAGTAGTATACTCTGCCTTTGCCATACTGCGGATAGCCATTGTTTCCAGTACATTTTGCTCCGGCCTGCCTTCCACTTTCTTTAAAAGCGTATTAAAGGTTTCAGCCGCCTGCCTTGGGTTTTCAAACTTTATGTTATAACCAAAACGGGCAGCTACATTACTAAACAAATCAAGTTTAACTGGGTCCGGTTTGTCATGCACGCGATAAACGAAAGGCAGGCTCTTTTTGCCCAACCGGAGTTTGGCCCCATATTTAGCCACTGTTTCATTGGCTAACAGCATAAAGTCCTCAACCAGCAGGTGGGCATCTTTGCGTATTTTCAGCACCACACCCAATGGTTTTCCGGTTTCATCCAGTTTAAATTTTACTTCTGCTTTTTCAAAAGCAATGGCGCCCTTTTTCATTCGTTTGCCGCGGATATCTTTTGATATTTTGTTCAGCAATTGCAATTCCTCAACATAATCACCCTGACCGGTTTCAATAACCTGCTGGGCTTCTTCGTAAGTAAAGCGACGGTTGCTGTGAATTACAGTTTTGGCGATAGTATAATGTTTGATATTGAATTTCTCATCCAGCTCAAATAAGGTGCTGAAGGTAAGCTTGTCTTCATTCGGTCTTAGTGAGCACAACAGGTTCGAAAGCTTTTCAGGTAACATCGGGCAAACTCTATCAGGCAAATACACCGAAGTGGCCCTCTTTTCAGCCTCCATATCAAGTTGTGTGCCTTCGCGCACATAATGAGACACATCAGCTATATGCACCCCGATTTCGTGATTACCGTTCTCCAGTTTCCTGATTGAAATGGCATCATCAAAGTCTTTGGCATCTTCCGGGTCCATAGTAAACGTAAGCACTTCGCGCATGTCCACGCGGTTTGCAATTTCTTCCTGGCTTATCTTATCCGTGTATTGGTCCAGTTCGCCATAAACTCCCTGCGGAAAATCAATACTGAAACCATTACCTATCAAAATCATTTTCATATCCAGGTCCGAAGAGTGTTCGCCGGTCATCACTTCAACCACTTCACCCACCGGGTTTTTGCTGCCTGTTTTCCAGTCCATAATCCGCACTATAACCCGGTCATCGTGCTTGGCGCCATTTAATGCCGTTAGCGGCACAAAAACATCGGTGTTCAGCTTTCTTTCATCTGCAATAAAAAATGCAAACTTGTCGAGCAGATCGATTCTTCCCGGAAAACTATCCTGTGCCCGTTTAATGATGCTTACTATCTCACCTTCAGGCCTGCGGGTGTGCGATGTGATACGTATCTTCACTTCATCGCCCTGCATGGCATTGTGCACATGGCTTTTGGGTATGTAAACGTCTTTGGTAAGTCCTTTGACCGTTACAAACGCAGCACCGTTCTGCGTTATATCAGCGGTCCCGTATTGAAATTTTACATTTCTGATGTCAGCACTTGGTCTGTCATGCTTTTTGGGCTCCCGGTTCTCCAGTAATTTTACAATTCCCTTTTGCTCTATCCTTATTTTACCACGTTTTTCCAGTTCGGTTAATCCTATAATGATGTCTTCCTGGCTCAGCTTATCTTCCAGCATCGGAAAGATATTTCGTAATGTGGCATCCTTGCCCAAAGCCCTGATGGCCGTAAGTACATGCTGTTTACTTTCGTTCGTTTCCGAATGCTTTTCGGGTTTATGTTGCTTTTCTTTTTTCTCTTTTTTCTTCTTATTACTCATAAATTCATTTTAATAACATCTTCTTTAACCCTTTGCAGCGCCGTTTTGTTTTTAGCAGCGGTTATTCCGGTTGGTGTATATTTCTGTTTTGTTTTTCTTTTTAATAAAAAAGGCCACCTTTTGGCGGCCTTTTCTTTATTACTGATTTAATTTTATCTCCTGTAACGGAGCAAGGCTGCAATCATATTTGCTGATATCGCTGCTGCGGTTTTTTCCTTTGTGTTCCATATCCAGGTTACTAAAGGTAATGTTGCCGTTATTCCTTACGCAAATCTTCTGATCCTCTTTAATAGTTCCGTCGTTGTTAAGGTAAGCAGGGTTTATCTCTCCGTCAAAAACAACATCAGGTATCTTATCTCCGAAAATGGCGATAAATAACTGACCAAAAGTTACGCTGTTATCAGGATTACCGGTGCCCCTGGTAATACGGTTATCATGCACTGAAATGCCACCGCAATAAGGGTCATAAATACTGTCTTTAAATGGTTTTTGTAATGACAGGTAGCTAACCACTGCAACCTGAATTGTATTTTGTCCTGATATTTCGTTATTGGCAATATCGCAGAAATTCGTAGCCATGGCAATTATACCCGTGCCTGCAGGTATTTCAGCAACTGTAGTTCCTTTTACACCAAAGTTGCGGCCGTTATTGTTTACTATCCTGTTGTTGTGCACTGCACAACGCATACCGTTCTTTTTAGGCAGCTCAGGCAGGTCAAATACCAGGATACCGCCGGTATTATTTTCTGAGAGATTATCGCTTACCTCTGCATCGGTTGAGTTTTCAATTTCTATACCTGCAACATTATCATGTACGTGGTTCCTTCTTACAATGATATTTTTCGATTGACCAACGTAAACTCCTGCATCTGACGAGCCAAACACATCGCAATCTTCAATTAATACATTGGTGCAACCAACAGGGTAAGTTCCATAAGAACCATTCTTAGGGTCGTGTAAAGAGTTCCATCCCACTTTTAACCTTCTGAACGTAACATTGGTCGCATCCTGTACTTTAATGCAATCGCCTTTCGGGTCAAGTATTGCAAAATCTTCCATAACCACACCATCAGCAGTAATACGCAATCCTTCGGCGCCGTCCTTTTGTCCTTTAAATGAAAGAATGGTTTTATCCTTGCCCTTGCCACGGATAGTAATATTCTTTACCCCATCCAGTACCAGCGAGCGGTTCAGCGTGTAGGTTCCTTCGGGTAACTCTATCACATCCCCTTCCTTTGCGTTAATAAATTGCTCCTGTAGTTGTTTTTCAAAAGTGGCATCAAAACTTGCAGTTTGTTTGGTTTTACAGCCCGATAAAATAAGCGCAGATATTAAAACAAGAGGAAGGAACTGTTTCATAGGGGAAAGGTTTATTGTTTTTAAGTATGGCAAATATAAATTTGAATATTGAATGAAGAAACGAAAAATGGTTGCCGAAATTGCAATGCTGAGAGATTTGATTTTTATGCTATTATAATCAGGTCAGAACCTGCGGGAGAGGGTTTGAAGCGCATCAGTGATGCAGAGTTTTTTTTAATTGACCGTGCAAATATAGGATAATATTTGATATAGCCTGTTTTTATCGGTATTCCGTCTCGTTCGTGAGTTATTCCCCCTCACTAACAGCAGCATTTGGATTAGTCCAGTACTTCCTCCATTTTTCAACTACCGCCTGAAACTCAACCGGAAGAGGGGATTCAAAAAACAAGTTTTTACCTGTAGTCGGATGCACAAAACCCAGGGTAGCAGCATGCAGGGCCTGCCTGGGCATAATTTTAAAGCAGTTCTCAATAAACTGCTTGTATTTTGAATAAATGGTACCCTTCAGAATTGTATCGCCTCCGTAACGGGTATCGTTAAACAGGGTATGCCCTATGTGTTTCATGTGCACCCGTATCTGGTGGGTTCTGCCGGTTTCCAGCTTACATTCAACCAGGGTTACATAATTCAACCGTTCTACAACTTTATAGTGTGTTACAGCGTGTTTGCCTTTATCGCCATCCGGATAAACTTCCATTTGCATGCGCTCGCGGGTATCGCGGCCTATGTTTCCGGTAATGGTACCTGCATCTTCTTTGAGATCACCCCAAACCAGCGCCATATATTTTCTTTGTATAGTGCGGTCAAAGAACTGTTTGGCAAGGTGTGATAATGCGAATTCCGTTTTGCCTAAAACAATAAGGCCGCTGGTGCCTTTATCAAGCCTGTGAACCAATCCGGGGCGGAACTCTTCTTTGCCTTTTGGTAGTTCGTTAAAGTGCCATAAAACTGCGTTTATCAAAGTTCCCCGCGGGTTGCCTAAGCCAGGGTGAACCACAATTTCAGGCGATTTATTGATAACAATAACATCATCATCTTCATATACAATGTCAATCGGAATGTTCTCAGGCACCAGGTCATAATTCTCAGCATGCTTGGGCATAATGAGGAGGATATCATCATCGGGCCTTATCTTATAGCTGCTCTTAACAGGTTTGCCGTTAACCTGTATGCTGCCTGCCTCGGCGGCATTCTGAATTTTGGTCCGGCTTACATTGTTACCAATATGAACGTGCAGAAACTTATCAATACGCACGGGGGCTTGCCCCTTATCCACTTTCAGTGTAACCAGTTCTACCAAATCATCACCCTGTTCACCGGAGGTACCGGTTACTTCATCTTCATCCAACGCGTCAGTATTCATAATTATTTTGGTTGAGGGGTGCGCTCATTTATCAGCCTGTTATTCACTAATGCTGCTCATGTGCTCTTTTAAAGCTATTAATACATCAATATCAAAAGGGTCATAACCCTGCATTACGCATAGGTGATACGAAAGCCAGTCGCCGAAGTGTATCAGGTAAAAGTGTTTTTCGTAAGCGTCGCGGCCTTTGGCGTGTATTTCATAAAACGGTTGCGAAATTTTATGAAGCACGTTTTCGGTAAAATTGGTACGTAGCGTGTTGCGCGGGTTTTCGTCATCACTTCTAAAAACCAGCACGACCAGGTGTTCGTTCGCCTTGCTCCATCCAACCAATTCGTTATGGTTAAGTTCGGGTAAAACGTTTGTCCAGCAATGTGATTTGGCATTTTCATTCACCTGTTGCTTAAAGCGTAATGCAACGCTCTGGTATTTATCTTCAGCGTAAACAATAATTGGCTTTTTGATAATCCGGGCTGCCAGGTACTCTGTTTCTTCCAGCATCTTTTTCTGCTCCAGCTCCATATATGAAGCGCTGCGGATAAGGCTGTCTTTAAAGTCGGCATTAATCAATCCGTGGTGGCACAGTATAAAAAACAACTGAGTTACTGAATAACCCAGGCAACATCTTGGCGGAAAACCCGAAGGTATAGCTATCGAATCCCAATTGTGCTTTAATGCAATTTCGGCCAGTTTGCCACCGCTGGTTACACAAGTTGCGGGTATTTTCTTTTTAACCGCTGCCCTTGCACAGGCAAGAGTTTCTTCCGTGTTGCCGGAATAAGAGGAAAGAATAAGCAGTGTGGTGCTGTTAACGAAGCCCGGCAACGAATATCCTTTATTTATCGTTACAGGTACGCTCAGTTCGTTACGTAATAATTCGGCCAGAACATCGCCACCTATGCCCGAGCCTCCCATGCCACAAATTACAACATTGGTTATAGGATGCTCAAATTTGCCGGTAAGCACTGCTTTGTCGCCTATTTCAACTGCCTGAAGCAATTGTTGCGGAAAGTTTTTAATCAGGTCAAACATACTGATGGTTAAAAGTTATTCAACAAATAAAGGAAAATCTTTTGAGTTAAGGTGTGGAGGGACACTTAACAGGGGGTAGAAAAAAGGGCAATGGCTTTCACCACTGCCCGCGCTTTTTGTAAACCCTCTTGCGGTGGCTTACAAAACGGTTTGGCACCTGCTGCAAATATAAAGGAGTTTAACGAGTATTTATTTTTAACAGGGTTGCTATTGCAGGTTTGGGTGTGCTTATACACTTAATTAAGAGGAAATTACGCTGCCGGAAGGATATTTTTTCGGCAAAACACCCATTAATTCGTAATTATGATTATCTTTGGCGAAATTTAATAAATATTTTATGCAAAAAGGAAAAGTAAAGTTTTTTAATGAAGCAAAGGGTTTCGGATTTATCAAAGATAATGACTCTGATAAAGAATACTTTGTTCACGTATCTGGCCTTGTTAATCAGATTAAAGAAGGTGAAGAAGTGACCTTTGAACTTCAGGAAGGTAAAAAAGGATTGAATGCAGTAAACGTAAAACTGGCATAACACAATTTTAGATACCATTCAGATTTTGAGCTTCACATAATTGTGAGGCTCTTTTTTTTTGCCCTAAACAGCGTTGTTATTAATTGCTGGTAAATATTTTGTGTTTAAGCCTTACATTTCGACACATAAATTAAATCAGAAATGGACGATATAAGACCAAAAAGTATAGCAGAACTCCGAAAGCTTTTGCAACCGGTAAAAAGCATTTATACTGAACGGAAAAGGCAATTAACCCGAATGGATAAACTAGCCGTTTGGATTACCGAGAATGTAGGCAGCATGGGATTTTTTATGATTATTTTTGGATGGACTGCGTTATGGCTGGCCTGGAATACGTTGGCGCCCAAAGAGCTGAGATTTGATCCCTACCCTGCCTTTGTATTATGGCTTTTCCTTTCAAACATGATACAGATTTTGCTGATGCCGTTGATTATGGTTGGGCAGAACCAGCAAACCATACATGCCGATGAGCGGGCTGAAGCTGATTTTAAAGTTAACTGTAAAGCTGAGCTGGAGATAGAAACAATACTTGAACATCTGGAAAATCAGAATGCTTTGATTTTAAAAATACTGGCACACCTGGAAAAAGAAGGCGCAGATTAGCCCTGGTTTGTGTTTTAAATGCTAAACCGGAATATAAGTTTTTCTAATTTCACGCTATGTTATCTTTCAATTCAATAGTTACTGTTACGTTTACTTTGTTTGCTGTAATAGACATTGTAGGCGGCTTGCCTGCCATTATCGGGGTTCGCCAGCATCAAACTAATTTCAATCCTTTTATTGCTTCGGTTTCAGCCGGGGCATTAATGGTTTTCTTTCTTTTTATGGGCGAAACGTTTTTGCATTTGGTAGGTATTGATGTCAGGTCGTTTGCACTGGCAGGCTCAATTGTGATTTTTATACTGGCTATGGAGATGATACTTGGGGTTAATCTTTTTAAAAGTAATCCTGACGAAAGCCACTCTGGTAATTTTGTCCCCCTGGCTTTTCCATTAATTGCCGGCTCCGGAACGCTCACAACTATTATTTCACTCCGCTCTGTTTACGGTGTATGGGATATACTGATAGGAATTCTCATCAACGTGGTTATCGTTTTTATAGTGCTTAGCTCAATGGGCTGGATTGAAAGACGCCTGGGCAAAACCGGATTGGCCGCAATAAAGAAATTTTTTGGAGTGGTATTGCTGGCTATAGCCATTAAGATATTCAGCGCATATGTAAAGTTTTAGGAGAAAGGGAATGAAGCCAATGATTAAATGGCAGCTACTGGTTTTTCTGTACTCGCCGGTTTCTTTTCTTCTACGCCGTAAATATCGTTGTAAAACTTCAGGCTGCCGTTTTCATCAATATCAGCTGTCATATACAAAATCAACACCGGAAACTTTTTCTTTAACTTGAAATCCATAGGTTTCTGGTCAGTCATGCACTGGTTAAGTTTGGTTACCGTGCTTGTATCCAATCCTTCCCGCAAAACAAATTCGGCCAGTATCATTGGCTTTTCAAGACGCACGCAACCGTGACTTAAAAAACGATTCTTTTGGCCGAACAAGCCCTTTGCATTGGTATCATGCAGATAGATGCTGTAAGGCGAGTTCAAATCAAATTTCAATACGCCTAACGAATTATCGCAACCAGTAGATTGCCGGATAGTATAGGGAAAATATGTTGGCGAAAAACGGTTCCAGTTCAGGGCATCCACATTATCAACTACCTTGCCTTTGCTATCCAGTACCTGCAGGTTATTATCGTCCAGGTAGCTGATCCGCTTCCTTATTTTAGGCAACATTTCTTTAGTGGCAATACTGAATGGCACTACCCAGTAAGGATAGGTTGTTACGCCGGTAATGTAAGAAGTAAATGATGGTGTTTGCGTGGTAAGTTTACCCACAATAACTTTCATCGAAATATCTTTGGTGGTATCTGATTTTACAATCTGTAAACGTGCAGCCGGTATATTCACCAAAATAAATTCGCGCTCTTTTAACCTGCCGGTCCAGCGCCAGTCGTTCAGGCTTTCTTTTATCTGTTTAACGCGTTTATTTAACGGAAAATTAAGCGCAGCTAAAGTCCTGTCATCCAGTTTTCCGCTGGTATCTGCGCTCATAATTTTTTGGAAAGCTTTAATGGCTCCTTTCAGTTGCGCGCTGTTTATTGAATCATTATCCGTCAGTTCATCAATAACGCCATAAGCCTTTAGTTTATCAATAACTATTAGCCTGCCGGCGTCATCAGCAGTAGCCCTGGTGGTATCCAGCCCCGGTACGTTGTGCAGGCAGGCGTTCATGGTATTCAATTCAGTTTTCAAAACAACATACTGCATAGTTCGTGGCTCCAGGCTATCCAGGGTTTTGTGCCAGTCGCCGCTTACCAGCAGGTCTTTAAAGGTATTGAGAATGCGGGTTGAGTCTATGTTATATTTAACTCCATTAAAACCGATATTAATGTCTTTGCCATAGGCAACATGATATAAGAAGCTAAGCGCTGCATCTGTAAATATCAACTCGTTTTCAGATTCGTATTCGGCATAATCAAAGTTAGGAAGGTGCGAAAGCGAATCGAATTTGGTAATGTAATCCTGGTGGTAATCCTTTCTGTCCAGCCCAAGGCTATCGGCGTGTTGCAGCATGCTGATAAGCATGTCGCGGTATTTATCATTCACCTTTGCAGAGTCTGTCCATAGCTGCTTATAACCAAAATAGTCGTAGAATTTTGAGAGAAATGCCCGGCTGTATATACGCTCAGAATCGCCTTTAACTTTTACTTTTTCTTTGCTGTTCAGTAATTCGAAAATATGGTCTTTGGTGGAAGCGAAAAAAGGCTTCTTTACAATGATATCAATGGTTACTACCACTGCAAGCACAAGGATTACTACAACAACTTTCGAAGAAATTTTTTTGCCCATGGGTAATGAGATAATACAAACAAAAATATCAGGAATTATTCATCAAAAGACTTCACCTCTCTAAATCCCAAAAGAAAATCAGTGAATTTATCCATTTGCTTCTCTTTTCCTGACAGTGTGTAGTAAAAAGTAATGTCGTCATGCGTGCGCAGGCATCGCTTTATCCTGAAGCTGAGTTGCAGGCTGGTAATCTGCTTTTCTACCTCGCTCTTGGGTTTTTCATAATCGGTAAAGAAGTTTACTTTATAGGTTTTCTCCTGGTGAAAAGTATCAATCCAGTCCTGTATTTTTTCAAATAATGACAGCACAACAATTGCAAGTATCAATGTTATTGTGGCTATACTATATTCTCCTATACCCAGTGCCATACCCATAGCGGCGGCAATCCAGATAGTGGCGGCGGTTGTAAGGCCGGAAACCGAAGCTCCGTCTTTAAAAATTACTCCTGCGCCAATAAAACCCATGCCGGTGATAATGTTTGAGGCAATCCGGTCAGGATTACCAGGTGCGCCCAGTTTAAAGGAGCAAATTGTAAAAAGCGCTGAGCCCAGGCTGATGATGGTTATAGTTCTGAAACCTGCCGCTTTACTTCTGTACTCGCGTTCAAATCCTATAATCGCACCAAACAACAAAGCCAGCAACAACCGCAATATCAAATCATGCTCCATAGCTACTTTTTTATAAAGTTATAAATACCTGGCAATTGAAAGCGATGATGTTATGAATACTTCCGGTAACCTGGTATCGGCTGCCGGCTTATCAAATAATACTAAGTTTGAAGCCGGGATGAGCAAATTGAAAGACTTTTTGGGTGGGAGGTGCCCCCGGTGCGGTGCAGGTAAAGTGTTTGAGTCGCGCAATCCTTACAACTTTTCAAAAATGCTTACCACACGCAAAGAGTGCCCTAACTGCCATCTTGATTTTATACCGGAGGTAGGTTTTTACTGGGGCGCAACTTATGTTGCCTATGCCATTACGGTAGCCTTCAGCGCATTTAATTTCGGTATTTCAACGCTCATTTTCGGGTTTATGAACTCCCTGAATTTTACTTACGTAATTGTAAATGCAATACTGCTGTTGATTTTTTGCCCGCTCTTTTTCCGTTTCTCTCGTATGCTATGGCTTTGGATAGCGCATGAGTAAAACAATAAACCCCTGCAATATCTGCAAGGGTTCGTTTTTTATAAATGTGCCCGAAGAGAGATTCGAACTCTCACACCCTTTCGGGCGCTACCACCTCAAAGTAGTGCGTCTACCAGTTTCGCCATCCGGGCATTGAGGAGGTCAAATATACCCAAAGAATACATTTTGCGAAATCGGATGGCTCTTTTTATTGAAGGCCCTGTTTCCCGGCTTTTTCGGCCAGCAAAGTTTCCAGCTTTTTAAGTTTAACCAGCCAGAATTTATCAAAGTAATCAATCCATTGCTGCAAATCGTTAAATCCTTCTTGTTTTAAAATGCAATATCGCTCGCGTCCTATATTTTCGATGGTAATAAAGCCGGTTTCTGAAAGTATTTTAATATGCTTTGAAACTGCCGGTCTGCTCATGTCAAAGTTTTCAGCCAGGGCGTTAATGGTCAGGCTGTCTTTCGAAAGCAAATGCAGTATCTGGCGCCTGCTGGGGTCGGCTATGGCCTGAAATGGGTCAAAGACTGGCTGCTTCATTTTTGTGGGTATTGAGTAGTGAAGCCATCCTCTTTCCAATGCGCGCCCAGCCTTTGTTCATAATAAAATAGGCCAGGAAATTCTTTAGGCCCTTAAAGCCTTTATGTTCCAATCGAAGCTCAGTGCCATTATCGCGGGGCGTTAAAGTCCATATAACCACCGAGTCAAGATGGACTTTATCTTTTCCCATCCCGCCCTTCCAACTATATGAAAGACGTTTCAGCGGCTCCACTTCCAGCACCTCGCAGTATACAGTGCCATCAAAACCGAATTTGATAATAGGCTTTGTTTTAAACTGAAACCGGTGACCAACTACCGGTTTAAAATCATTTTCCATCAACCATTGCTTAATCAGTTCGGGCTTTGTAAGAAATTCCCAAACAGCTTCTGGCGGGTTCGGGAGAAAGAAGTTGTGTTTAATATCTCTTTGCATAAATAAGTAACTTTAAAGTTACGCAAATGTAAATGTAACTTTTGAGTTACGCAATATGTCAGGCATAAAATAATTGCTTATTATTTTGGGGATTGCTTTGCGCTCTTTGCCCCTTTGCGGTAAAATGTATTTGTAACCTAAATATCCCCCGCCATTTTAAGCGTTTCGTACATCCCCAACTGCTTCAGCAATCTTACGTGCGAAGCCAGCGCTTCCATAAAACTGTCGTTAATCAGATAAGGAACACCGTACTCAGCACAGGTTTGCTGAACAATAGGGGCGATTTCGGGGTAGTGAATATGGCAGATACGCTGAAAAAGATGATGTTCAACCTGGTAGTTAAGCCCTCCCACATAAAACGTGAGGAATTTATTTTTTGGGGCAAAATCTGCTGTAGTCCGCAATTGATGAATAGCCCATTCTTCATTAATATTTCCCACGGCATCCAGTTCCGGAAACCTGGTATCTTCAACAATATGCGCCAGTTGAAATACGGTCGTTAAAACTATACCTGCAACCCCGTGCATGGTCATAAATCCAATTACCAACTGCCACCAGGTAAGGTGTAGCACTATAGCCGGTATTACCAATATATAAGTAACATAAAGCGCTTTGGCACCTATTATTCCCAGCATACGCGTTGCCCTTTCGGTTTTTGTCAACTTGTCGGCTCCGTCTTTGGCAAATTCAAATACCTGTATAAAATCCTTCACTATTACCCAAAAAAACGTTTGCAGCCCGTAAAGTATAAAAGCATAAACCACCTGAAAACGGTGCATAAAATTTCTTTTAACCGCAGGGGTAAACCTCAGGTTCATACGGTCGCGGATATCCAGGTCGTGGCCATAAATATTGGTAAAGGTGTGGTGCTGCACATTGTGTTGCAGTTTCCAGTTAAATGAATTTCCCCCCACCAGGTCAAGCGAATAGCCCATCAGGCGGTTAACCCATCTTTTATCAGAATAAGCACCGTGGTTGGCATCGTGCATAACGCTCATGCCAATTCCTGCAAGCCCGAGGCCCATGACTGCGCTTCCAACCCACATCCATACCGGTGAAAGGGTGCCTGACAAAATCAATAAATAAGGAATAAAGTAGAGCGAAAACATCACCACTGTTTTAATAACCATGCGGTAGTCCGCAGTGGGTGCAATGCCTTTTTGCTCAAAATATGCATCTACCCGGGCGGTAACTGTTTTATAAAAATCAGTTCGTTGCTTGTTAACAAATTTAATAGCTGCGGCCATAGGGTGATTATAGGCTCAAATCTACAATATTCAGGGCAAACGTGGTTAAGCCGGAGTTATTGTTACGTAATCTTAACTCCTTGCGGCATTTGCATTTAGCCTTTGTATAACCTACATTCGCGCCGTGAAGCAAAAATGGTATGTCGAATTTCTGATTATTCTGGTCATGATTGCAATGGCAATCATCTTCGCCTTAAATATTGATTTTTCCTCCAAACCCAAAACCTCGGGTGTCAATTCAACCGAAGATGCGAAACCCAGACCTGTTTCTGCCGAAAAGGAAAGATGGCTTGAAGGCCGTAGCTTATACCGTTCGCATTGCGCATCATGCCATAATATTAAATTTGATGGGGTAGGTCCGCCGTTAAAAGGGGTAGCTGACCGGTGGAAAAAAGCAGGCCCTTATCAAGGCAAATCGGGTGAGCAGTGGATGAAAATATGGATACGCAACTGGCATGATGTGGTTGACGCAGGTTATAAATATGGCATTGATATGGCCAATTCACGCCCTGCGCAGATGAACATCTTTGTTGAGCTTACTGATAAGCAGATTGACGACATGTTGTATTATACCGAGTCTCCGGATATGACACACAACCCATAGTCGGTATACTATTTACTTTTTCCCAAAATCAATCTTCTGATTGAAAGCAAGTGTAACATCAGGGCAAAAGGCACCACAAAGCTTGGTAACCACACAAAAGGGAAATGAAACGGCAGCGTGTTGGCGGGCTCGTTCATGTAATATCTGAAAGGATATGGAGTTGAAAGAATGGCCACTACCATAATATAAACCAACATCCCCAGCCCCAAAAAAATCCATATTAAAGCGGCCTTGGGCGACCATATCTTCCGGTTAAAGCAATAGTAAGCCACTACAGGTGCAGTTAGTCCTACTATAATATCGTAATTGCCCCCGGCAAAGGTCATTTGCACGGGGATAATGCGGTAACGGAAAAGCAGCCACAGTATAAACTCCATTAAGATACGGAACGATTGCGGATAGACAAACCAGAAATTATCAAGCGGTTCGCACAATTCATGAAAAGGTTTTGATAGAAACAAAATCAGCAGAAATATCAAGGGTGGAATTATTATCAAAAGTATTTTAGGCGGTTTTGAGGTAAAATCATCCAGAAAGCCCGAAAGCCCGATGATAAGCGTAAACATCAGCCACACCAGTAAAACCACAATGGTTACCAGGTTGTTTTTGCTGGTTTCTTCAAATGGCAGGTTAAGCCTCCTTCCCGCTGCCTGCACGGTTATAATGATTAAAAAGGCGATACCAAATACAAGTGCAATAAAAAGCGCCGAAATGTGTAAAGGAATATATGGCATGTATGTTTTTTGCTGACAAGGGCTAATATAACTTTTACATAAGTTTTGGTCAATTTTATTTTTCCACTGACGGGTGCCCAGGTGTTCAAGTGTTCAGGTGCGCATGTTCGAAAATGCATCCTGAACACCTGAACACATTAACACTTGAACACACCTTCAATTTGGCAATCTCCTGAACAAGCGGCAACTTCGCGCTGTTATTTAACCCAACAACAGTAGTATGAGTTTCAGCACAAATGATGTTTTAAACGCCCTGCGCCACGTTAACGACCCCGATCTGCATAAAGACCTGGTTACGCTTAACATGATTAGCAACATTGAAGTAAGCGGCAATAAAGTGAGTTTTAAAGTAACACTTACCACCCCGGCCTGCCCTTTAAAAGAAAAAATAAAGAAGGATTGTGTAGAAGCCGTTCACCAGTACGTAAGCAAAGATGCAGAAGTACATGTGGAGATGGATGCAAGTGTAACTTCATTACGCGATACAGGTGTTCATATTCTTCCCAACGTAAAAAATATAATTTGCGTGGCATCGGGTAAGGGTGGTGTAGGTAAATCTACCGTGGCCGTTAACCTGGCCCTCAGCCTGGCAAAACAAGGCGCGGCGGTAGGCTTAATTGATGCCGATATCTACGGTCCTTCAATACCCATGATGTTGGGCATAAGGGGAAAAAGGCCTGAAGTACGGTTGATAAAAGACAAGCATTTTATACAGCCGGTTGAAGCCGAAGGCATTAAAGTACTAAGCATAGGTTTACTGGTTGATGAACGCCAGGCCATTGTTTGGCGCGGCCCTATGGTAACCTCGGCATTGAGGCAATTTGTTACCGACTGCCTTTGGGGCAAACTCGATTACCTGGTAGTTGATATGCCACCGGGAACAGGTGATATACATATTACTGTAGCCCAGACGCTCAGCGTTACCGGCGCCGTAATAGTTACCACCCCGCAGGAAGTGGCGCTGGCTGATGCCCGCAAGGCTATGGCCATGTTCAGGGCCGATAATATCAATATCCCAATCATAGGCATTGTTGAAAACATGGCCTACTTTACCCCCGCCGAGTTACCTGAAAACAAATACTATATTTTTGGAAAAGACGGAGGCAAAAAGATGGCTGAAGAGTATGAAGTGCCGTTTTTGGGCCAGATACCTTTGGTGCAGGGCATCCGCGAAGGAGGCGATAACGGTAAGCCCGCCAGCGTTTATGGAAGGGATAACCAAATCGTTGCTGAAGCCTTCGACCAGGTGGCTATTAACGTTGCAAGGCAGGTTGCCATTAAAAATGCTAATTTTGGGCCTGCGAAAGCAGAAGCGGTTTTATCATGATAGATGTAACATCAGAAGCCTTATTGAAAAGAGTTGAGAAGTCGCTGGATACAATGCGCCCTTACCTGAACGATGACGGGGGTAATGTAGAAATTGTAGAGATTACTGACGATATGATTGTAAGGCTTAAACTGGTAGGCGCATGCAGCACCTGCCCCCAAAGTTTTATGACCATGAAGGCCGGTATTGAAGAAGCCGTCAGGCGTGCAGTGCCTGAAATTAAGGGGGTAGTAGCTATTAACTTAACTAAATATACCGAAGAGGAGGAGCTATGAGCTATGCGCTTTGAGCAATGAGCAATGCCGCTCACAACTCAAAGCCTAAAGCTCACGGCTCAAAGCCCAAAGCCGAAAATGAATAAGAAAGAGTTACTAAAACTAATCATCAAAAAGCAGTCTTTTCTCTGCGTAGGCCTTGATACCGACATTACTCTGATTCCCCAACATCTTTTAAAGTATCCCGACCCGGTTTTCGAGTTCAACAAAGCAATTATTGATGCCACTATTGACCTTGCCGTGGCCTATAAACCTAACCTGGCTTTTTACGAAAGCATGGGCCTGAGTGGCTGGGCCAGTTTAGAGAAAACCATGAAGTACCTGAACCAGTTTAAAGGCCAGGTATTTACCATTGCCGATGCCAAGCGCGGCGATATCGGCAACACATCAAAAATGTATGCCAAGGCGTTTTTCGAACACCTCGATTTTGATTCGGTAACCGTAGCGCCTTACATGGGTGAAGATTCAGTAAAGCCCTTTTTAGAGTATAAAGATAAATGGGTGATATTATTAGGGCTTACCAGCAACAAAGGCAGCAACGATTTTCAGTTTCTTGAAACCGGTAACGGCAAATTATACGAGCAGGTTATAACCAAAGCACAGCAATGGGGCACGCCCGACCAGCTGATGTTTGTAGTAGGAGCCACACACCCGGAAGCATTTAAGCACATCCGCCGGCTGGCGCCTGATTACTTTTACCTGGTGCCCGGGGTAGGAGCACAAGGAGGTGATGTGCAGCAGATTTGCCAAAACGGCCTTAGCAGCGAATGTGGCTTGCTTATAAACTCTGCCCGTAACATCATTTACGCTTCTAAAGGCGAAGATTTTGCACAGGCAGCGCAGGAAAGCGCCCGGAAAACCGTCGGGGAGATGGCTAATTATCTTTCATTATTTTCAAAAGGATAGAATTATTTTACATTTACGGCTTCATAAAAAACAACCCCAATGGCTAAATACTTTTTCGGTTTTCTTTTAATGCTTGCAACTACAGGTAATATTTTTGCGCAAACCGGTTCTGATCCTTTTGATGTTCAGATGCGTTTTTATAAATCTGCTTTAAAGAATTACGACCTGCAGGCTGCTACGGTAGCGCTTTACACCATGCAGGCCTTAAAACCTGAACGTGCCGACCTGAACGACTCGCTGGCTTTATTATACTTTGCTGGCGAAAGGTATGCCCAGGCTTACCTGGTAGGCCAGGCCATTGTAAATGCCGACCCTAAAAGAAATGACATGCTCGAAATGGTTGCAGTATCCAAGCAGAACCTGGGTATGATTAAAGAAAGTCTTGCTGATTACGAAAAGCTTTATGGCGCTGAAAAGTCAGTTTACTTCCTTTACCAGATGGCTACCCTGCAATACCAGTTAAAGCGCTACGGCGAATGTGTTGCTTCGCTTGATCAGATTCTTACAAGTGCTGATGCTGATAAACAAAAAGTGGCTATCCGTGTTCAGAACGGTTCGCAGGATGCACCTATGAAAGCAGCTGCTTATAACGTAAAAGGCATTTGCGCCCTGGAATTAAACCAGCCCGACGCCGCTAAAGAAAACTTCAACAAAGCCCTCTCTATCTTCCCTGATTTCGTGTTGGCCAAAGCCAACCTGGAAAGCATGGAGAAAAAAGCACACGGCGATAAACCAGCCGCAGGAACAGCCGGTACTAAACCAGCTTCTGCACCGGTTAAACATTAATCAGTACCCAACTTTTATTAAAGGCAAAATGCGAAAGTGTTTTGCCTTTTTTTATTAATACACTTCACCCAAAGCACGCAAAGTATTTCTACTCACCTTTGCGGTTCTTTTGTATTAATCTCCGCTCCCTTTGCGTTAACAGGCATCCGCCATTTCCCCAAACCCGCAAAATGTTGTTTATTTGAACATACTATTCAACCAACTACATTGAAAAAAATAATCCCTCTCTGCCTCGTCGCAATCCTGGCCGCATCATTCAGCAGCGATACTTCAATTACTGCCGATGAGCTTAAAATTAACCAGGTGCAGATTATTGCCACCCACAACAGTTACCACCTGCGCACCGACAAAGCTGTGCTGCGGTTTATGAAAAACCTGTATGCCCTGCACCTGCTGCCAAAAGGCGATAACCCTGCCGAGCTGGATTACACTAAAGATCCCCTCTCGGTACAACTGGGCCAATACAACGTGCGCGGTCTTGAACTGGATATATGGAGCGACCCCAATGGCGGTAGGTTTTACCACCGTAAAGGCAAAGCATATGTTTGGAAGTGCACTGCATCGCGCGTAGAGGCGCTGAAAAAGCCGGGCTTTAAAATTATGCATATACCCGATTTCGATTTTAATACTACCAACTATACCTTTGTTGATGCGCTGGCCGAAATAAAAAAATGGAGCGAAGCCAATCCGTACCATCTTCCGTTATTTATAAATGTTGAATCAGAAACAGAAACCCCCGGCGATAATAAGCAGGCGCCCAAAGGCCTTACCCACGCAGCGCCTTTCGACTCAGCTGCGCTGGATGCGATGGATAACGAAGTGAAAAGTGTTTTCGGACAAAACCTGGATGGCATTATTACACCCGACAGGGTAAGAGGCAATTACGCTACCCTTGAAGAAGCTGTGCTTGCCGGCAACTGGCCAACCATTGGCGCAGCCCGTGGCAAAATCATTTTTATTATTGACCAGCACGAAAATGTGGGCGAGCTTTATAAAACGGGCCATCCGTCGTACAAAGGCCGGCCTATGTTTGTGTACCTGCATAAAGGCGGCACACCCGAGGCTGCTTTTATTATTCACAACGGCTCCGTCCGCGACCAGGAAAAAATAAAAGAAGATGTGCGTAAAGGATACATAGTGCGCACCCGCACCGATGAAGGCACCAACCAGGCCCGCACCGGTGATTACAGCGACAGGGACGCAGCCTTCAGCAGCGGCGCCCAGATCATAAGCACCGACTACTACAAACCCGACTACCGCGCCGGCACCAAAGGCTGGACCGATTTCCATATCGTATTTCCGCAAGGCAGCATGGCCCGCGTTGATACCATAGCCCAACACAAAATTGCTTTGCCGTTACCGGTGAAGGAATAAAAAATGAACTCGGCATTACGGGGAAGCTTTGCGACGAAGCAATCTTGTATTCAGGCAGGTTAATGAAAACTCAAATACAGGATTGCTTCGCAGAGCCTCGAAATGACGCGCCTTTTTGAGGGCAGACCTAATTCAACGTAGGGTTGAACCTTTGGCAGCAATAACTTTAAACAGTTTGTAATTTTATGTTTGAAAACCCTGACCATAACAGGAGTGGAGGAGCCGGATGAACAGGTGCCGCCTTTGGTTTATGAGCGGATGTTTGGGTGAATGGAAATGCATTGTATTGAAGCCTTGGGCGATAGATGTTAGCACAGGGTGAAGCCCTGTTACTGTTGGAAACGCGGTGAAACCAGGGTTGATTTTGGCTTTTAGACGCGTAGGGTTGATATTTGGGTAGGATTACAACATAATCCATTATACAGCGCCGTAGGTGCGAAATATGGGAATCCTCAGTTTCGCACCTACGGCGCTGCATGGTTGGGCGGCGCATTTGCACTACCAATATGTCGTCCCTCCGGGACTAATACAAATTCTGCCATCATCCATCAAGGCTGCCCTGAGAATCCGGTTAAGAAAATAAAATATTAGACTAAAACCATTATCTTGCAGGTATATGAAATCTATCCTTTGCACAATATTGCTATTTGCAATGTATCAATCAATGAGTGCACAAATCCCATTCTCAACGATAGCGCAGGTTTACAACTTTGATATTGGCGATACGCTTGAATATTCGTGCGATGCACTTAATGCTTTGGGTTCCAACTGCGATATAATGTACGGCATGATGGATGTTGTAATTAATAAGAACAGCTTGCCCGATTCAATTGTATATACATTTCGTGAAATCAGTTATGTTAATTACAATAATTGTGGACCTGCAAGTGGTTCAGCCGACACAACAACTCAAATCATTACCAATCTTGACTCATCTGTTTTTTGGTATCATAATCCTGCTCTGTATGCTTACGGAAATGATACTACCGCAACCTACCTCGATTCCGTCAGGCTTGATTCGACCATGTATTATCGTAAACGGGATGAACATTGGGAGGGATTATGGATTTGTTGTATGCACGATACCGCCTATGCCGATGGCCTTGGTAAAATCGTGTATACGTATGGCAGCGAGGACAATACCGAACCTCAGGGAGGATGCACTCTGGCGTACTATCACAAAGCAACCGGTGAATTTTGGGGCACACGACAATATTTCGATCTGCACCATACTCCCATTGGTATCCCGGATATTACAGCCGGCGATGGCATAAATTTATTCCCCAACCCAAGCCAGGGCATTCTAAACATAACCAGCACCGGCCCAACTATTACCGGTATTGAGCTTTACAACATTACCGGTGCCCTACTGCGCACCCTCAACCGGCCACAGGATATGCCCGTTGATATTTATGACGTTGCACCTGGCGTATACTACGCACGTATTACCACTACACAAGGTATTACAGTGCGTAGATGGGTAAAGCTGTAGCGCCTATTTCGTCGTGGCCTGCATTTGAGTGTATATGTTTTACTGGTAGTCTTCGGTGTGTATGCGGTCTGCACTAACGCCGAGTCCCCAACCTGCGGAAGGGAGACACAGCTGAGAAGGTCTTTAATATCAGTTGCAAGTAGTTCTGGGATTGCTTCGTCGCAAAGCCTCCCCGCAATGACGCGCATTTTTTGGGGCGGTGGCGTGAAGGATAGGAGTGGAAAGGTGATGCGAGGTTTTGGGAGCAGCGCCTTGGAACGGATAGCCTGACCCGCAGGGGCACGCTCAACAACAGATGCAAGATACAAGAACCAAGATGTAAGGCTCAATCAAATCTTGGCTCTTACA
>Ga0364880_10143_pt1 | contig 42127 bp, 38 predicted proteins | sample ExccelJu500001D3_5_FD_206927 | JGI IMG/M metagenome (GOLD analysis project Ga0364880, IMG submission 206927) | Enriched cells from Trout Bog Lake Hypolimnion, Wisconsin, USA - BchlTB.July30.5000.01.D3 | ecosystem: Environmental > Aquatic > Freshwater > Lake > Hypolimnion/Profundal zone | place... | reverse complement strand
GATAAATTGCAGTAGCCATAGAATCAGACAAGTAGTTACTAATTTATTAGACAATGCGATAAAGTATGGTGATAAAGGATTGATCTCAATAGGCTTAGAGCTAAACGCCCAAAATGGAATAAATTATTGGCAGCTAAGTATTAGTGATCAAGGTATAGGCATTCCAGAAGAGGAGCTAGAATTGATCTTTAAGCCCTTTTTTAGAAGTAAAAAGAGTAAAAAACTACCAGGTCACGGGGTTGGCTTGGCTATTTGTCAGAAAATATCCAATAATCATAATGGGATACTGAAAGCTGTGAATAATAAAAATAAGGGAAGTACTTTTTATTTCAGTATTCCCGCTTAGGATATTTAAAGTGTATTTACTCTTGACAATCAGTCGCCTATAGGCGACAATTATCTAAAGGTTACTAGATTGTACAAATGCAAAAGACTATTTTATGATTTGGATTGAGTCAATCATAAATTTGATATTGTATCACAAACTCAGGGGAAGGGTAAATCTTAATGTTGCTCCACATATACCATCACTATGAGCCCTAATCGTTCCACCATGTGCTTCAACTACAGATTTGCACAAGGCAAGTCCAACTCCACGCCCCCCAGCTTTTGACTCGGTGTTTGAGCCCATCTTAAATGGTGTAAAGATGTCACTAAGTTCAGGTTTGGGAATACTCTTACCCTCATCGTTGATGGTAAATATTACCATGTTCTTTTCTTGCACTACAGAAACCTTAATTAACCCTTTTTCACTAAAGTTGATTGCATTAATGACTAAGTTGCCCACAGTTTGCCGCAAGTAATTAGGATCAACTGATATCATTATTTCCGGCTCTATGGTAAGCTCGAAATCAATCTTTTTATCTCGCAAGTAAATCTTCCGATAGGTTTTTACCTGATCCATTACCAACTCACTAAAGTTAATCATTGTCTTTTTCAGATCTACTTTTTTTATGTCAAGAGTTGCAAGATCCAGCATGTTAAGGATCATCGTAGATACGCGGTTGGAATTGTCATATACCTCCCTGGATAGCTCTTTTACTAGCTTATTATCTGTCTTTTGTAAAGCCTCGTATAACATATCGGAAAAATTCACTACATTACCAATTGGCAAGCGTAACTCATGATTTACATTGTTTAATATCTTCTGCGCTGTTGCTCCTAATCTTTCTATTTCTTTTGCCTGATCTGCTACACGCTCGCTGTAGTGAGTCACCTGCTGGCTTAAGTCGGTAACTTCATGTCCTAAGTGAGTGACCTCAGTTTCAAGTACTCCTACTTTTTTTTCAGTCGCTTCCAAGTACTCTTGTTTTGGCTTGAGAAAGGCTATAAGAATGCTACTAATTGCTATTAAGGCATAAGTTATTTTGAAATTACTAGAGATATCCTGACTAAGATTATCTGTTGCGCTATACCATTTATAAAATTCGACACTACTCAGTACTCCAATAAACATCATAAACATTGCTGTCTGCCAACGTAACAATATTGCTAGAGTAACCAAATTTGTCATCATGATGGTTAGTATAGTTTGATTGAATTCACTGAAAATAAATAACAAGCTATTACTAAAAACTAAACAGAAAAATAACGCAATACTCCATATTATTGCTATAAAAGTCTCATTTTTAAATTTAGTCAGCCAGATTGGATATGTAATAAAAATAGTAGATATAGTTAATATAGAATAGTGCAGATAATTTATAATAGATTGATATTGAACATATATATCGTTTGGTAAAGAATAAAGGCAGGAAAATATTGAAACTATATTAAATAGCCCAAAATAAACATAGAACTTTTCCTCTTTGGGATAATTCTGTCTACAGAATCTAACAAGACTAAAACTCTTTAGCCAGTAAATATAACTTTCCCATTTTTTTCTTCTAGCTAGTCTAATTTCTTCTAAGTGGGTTTTATCAATAATTCCAGTCCATCCACCTTGTTCGTGTAATAAATAATGGCTTCCCATAAAGAACACTACATTAGCAATCATACCTGGCATTAAGCTATTTATATCTGAAAATAGCTTAAATAAAATAACTGTAACAAAACCAGCTCCCATTCCTATCAATACTGCTTTAGAAGTACTTCGAAAACCAAAAATGGCTAGTAAAAAGGGGACGGAAACTATTGGCATATAAAAACTATATGTAGATAGCATTAAATCTAAGAGATTTTTTGAAAATAGGCTTAAGAACAACGCAGTCATCCCAATCAGTAAAGAGGTAATACGTGCTAGTAGCAATTCTTTTTGCTTTGATAGTGTTATTCCTATAGACTTACAAAAGTCATAAGCAAATAATACGGATGAAGAATTAATATATGAGTCCGCTGTTGACATTATCATCGCCATAATGCTTATTACAAAAAGCCCTTTAAAACCTGTAGTCAGATAATTATCCATTATATATCCTACTACATTGGTTGCACTTAGATCAGGGATATCGTTTACTCCAAGCATAGTTCCAATAAAAGTATTTATTATTTGATCACAAACAATAATAAAGCATCCAGCAATAATAAAGGATTTAGAAACTTGATAAGTATTTCTGCTCATTGATATTCTTTGAAAAATTGCAGAATCAAATCCTGGTATCATAAAAAATAGGAAAAGAAATAATGTATCCAAAAACTTAGGGTTATTATGGTCAATAACTGCACTATAATCAAATAACGGATTTTGCATCAAAGTACTAAATACAGCTTCAGTATCACTGAACTGGTTCCAAATTATAAAAGCTATCACTGGTATTATAGTGCCAAAGGTGAAAAATTGAATTAAATCTGTGAAAGTAACAGCCTTAATACCGCCAAAGGTAGAATAAGTGATTACTACAAAACTGCTGATTGCTATGGCATATATGCCTGGAATTCCAAGCCAGTGATTTAATAAAGCAGCCAAAATAGTAAACTGCGCTGCAACGTTTCCTATAGCAGGAAAGATCCCTGATATTGCTGTAATCAGCCTTATATTTTTGCCATATAAACTTCCCATTGCTTCAGCGATTGATAGTTTTCCTAAAAACTCTGCCATGCGAGGAGCGCAAAAATAAGAAATTATGAAGAAAGAAAGTGCATCCCCTAAACCTGGGATAACAAAATACAACCCTTCTCTATAAGTTTCAGATGTAGTGATAGAAAAAGTAGCACCACTAACCCACGTAGCTACAATCGTTGCAGCAATAGTTGCTGTGCTAAAATTCCTATCACCTATAGCATATTCTTTTATAGTCCTGATACCACGACTAGAATATAACCCCAATACAAGATTAGTGACTAAAAACCCAACGAAAATGGCTATGTCTATGTTAAAGTTCATATTTTAAAGCTAAAATTTGTTTAATTACCTATTCACTGTGGTTACCATATCCATGAAAAGCTCGTCCTCGAAAAATACTGTACCATTTTCTATAAAGCCAAGCTTTTTATAAAACTCTACTTTATTATCCTCCGCAAAAAGCCTTATTAATTTAATATTGTACTCAGGGTATTAAAACATAGATAAGTTAATTCAAGTTTTAGTTAATAAGCTAAAACTTAAGCTAAAAATAATATTCTTGCAACCATAGATTATTAATTTAACCACAATTTTAGCAATAATAAAGTCATGTGTTAAATATAAATCGCCCTTGAGAAGTAGTGGTATTGATAGGGTCATTCAAGCTTTACGCTTTTTCTTTGGCAAAGGGTACAGAATATATTTCTATGAAGAAGATAATAGAATTACCTTACTAATTAACCCGAGTTGCCAATTAAAATATTTTATTAAATACCATAAATGCCAGTATTGACCGTCATTGCGAGGGGCTTTGCTCCCGTGGCAATCCAGAAATAATGATAATGTAAGTAAAACTAGATTACCACGGCGGCCAAAGCCGCCTCGCAATGACGTGAAAACGGGAGTTTTTTGCAATTCTTAATTGGCAACTCGCGTTAATTAAATTGTGGCCACAAGGATTCACAAGAGTATCGCTACAAGGTGAAGTAACTCAAAACTATTGGATAGCTCTCCAAAAAAAAATAGTCCCGAGAAATAGCAAATATTTAACGTGGATAAAAGAAAATAAAATGTATCACTTTGTCTTGAAATATCAAAGTTAGAATAACTTCAATCGTTCCAGCACAATTTGCATCTCAGTATAACTGAAAGGTTTTGCCAGGAAACCAACCATACCAGCATCAAAACATTGTTGGCAGGTTGCGGCGTCTGTATGGGCGGTGATTGCAACAACAGGTATTTTATGATTTGGATTTTGCGACTGTTTGATTTTTAGAGTTGTTTCAATACCATCTATGCCAGGCAGTCCTACATCCATCAAAATCAGATCGTATTTATTCTCGTCAGCCATTTGCAGAGCTTCTTCTCCACTATTTGCTATTGATACTTCACACTCAAATTTAGAAGCAAGAACCAAAACTGTTGCTTTTTGCGCTATTTCGTTGTCCTCAACTAGTAAAATTTTAAATTTCTTATTTTTCATATTTTTTTTCTTTTGGTTTATGTTTAGTCAATGTCATTTTAAATGGTATAGTACAGGTAAAAGTTGATCCTTTGCGTAAATGGCTTTTGACCTCAATTTCACCCCCTAAATCCTGCATAAATTGTTTAACAATGGTCAGCCCCAACCCCAAACCTTTATAAGTGCCTTTATTAGCAGGAATTAACCTTGCAAACTGCTCATACACATATTGCTGTTTTTCTTCAGGGATGCCCAGTCCTGAGTCTTTCACAATAAACTGCAAAATGATTTCCTGATTTTTATTTTTTTGTATCGGCTTGACTGTTAAGCTAATAAAGCCCTTGTCGGTAAATTTGATAGCATTGTTAACCAAGTGGATCAATATTTCATGTAGCCTGTGATCATCACCAATAACTGTCTCTGGCATATTTTCTTCAAAACTTATAACCAGTCTTAGGCCTTTACACCTGGCAGCTGGTTTTGTTTTAGTCACCACTTTATTTATCACCTCTTTTAGGTTAAATTTTTTTGCAATTACAGGGAGTAATCCTGCATCTGATTTAGAAAAATCCAGTAAAACATTACAATAGTCCAGTAACTCTTTGGCGCATTCAGTGATATTGCTTAGATACTCTTTTTTCTGTGGATCTGCTTCCTGTTCGTAAAGTATACTAGCCAATCCCCATACTCCATTAAAAGGGGTTCTAATGCTGTGCTGGATATTCTGAACAAATTCAGTTTTTATCTTATCAGCTTCTTTGGCTTGTTCCATAGCTTCGTGGAGTTTTGTTTCTAACAGCTGTAAATAACCTAAATTAGTATTATCTTTGGTATTATTAACAGCAAGTTTTGCATCTGTTATATGTCTTAAAGTCATAAAAACTGGCTCCAATTGTATAAGATACTTTTTGGCGCTATGGTTTAAGTTATTTTTAGTCATAATTATCAGTTTAGTTTAAGGTATTATAGGTTATAATGCTTATTCATACTATTATATTCTAATATCTGTATATAGCAATAGCTAATATTTGTTTTTCTTATAACTTTTTGATAAAGTGCTTGTAATTCAAGCTATTAATAATGAAAAATTGATAATGGGTGACCCTCTAGGAGTAAGAATCAGACAGTTAGCGAACAATAAGAAGTTAACGATAGCAAAGCTCGAAAGAATAGCTGGATTACAAAACAGTACAGTAAGAGATATAATTATTGGCAAGTCAAAAAACCCCACCGTTAGTACATTGACTAAAATATGCAAAGCTCTTGAATGTTCGTTTTATGATTTATTAAACAAGGAAGAAGTTTTTCAGAGTCATGTTTTGCCAATTGGAACGAACGTTTACTCTAATATGCAATGGGGACATGAACTATTTACCAAATGCGCAGAGACAATAGAAAAATACTTAAATAAATACGAATTAAGTTTCGGTTTAGGCAAAATAATTGTTCTGATAATAGATTTATATCTATATTCTCTGACCAAAAACAATAACCAGCTGGATGAAAAATCTGCAGAATGGTTGGTTGAGAAACTGAAAGTGTATATACCAATTAAATCGCAGGTAATAGAAAATCCTTTAGGAATAAAAATCAGGCAAGCGGCAGTTAATAAGAACTTACCTATAGCTAAACTTGAAAAAATAGCTGAGTTACAAAATGGTGTAGTGAGGGATATAATTATTGGCAAAGCAAAAAACCCTACCTTGAATACCTTAGCTAAAATATGCAACGTTCTTGAATGTTCAGTTTATGATTTATTAGATAATGAAGAAATTTTTCAGAAATACACTTTATCAGCCAGAATAGAATCTTCTATTGATACAGAATGGGATTATATTTTATTTATAAAATGTGTAGAAATAGTAGGAAAATACCTAGATAAGCATGGATCTAATTTTGCTTTAAGCAATACAATGTCTTTAATAATAGATTTATATTTACACTCTCTACTCAAAAACAACAGACAGATAATGGAAGATAAATCTGCTGAAGAGTTTATTAAAAAATTGAAAGTTAACCTACCAATAAAATTGCAGGATTAATGGGGTGTGTGGAATAAGATAGACTGACACCAAGAAATATAGCAAATTATGAAGCCAATTTCAACTTTAGAACTTCAAAAGGAGTTTTACCTTTTAGAGCAGAGTGAGGTCTATGACAATTGTAAAAGATTTCCCACTCTTGGATTTTTTTATTAATGTCTATACATCAACATACGAAATCAACTGATAAAATTCTACTGCAAACTCTTTTTTATATCGTGAACGCTCACATTACCAGAGCTTGTTCATGTAATTCTAAAACTTTGTTAAGAGTGTCTATTAAAAATTTAGGTAATAGAAAATTGTTTTAAATATAGAATAAATCAGGCTTTAAGGGCATATGAATAATCTTCAGTCTATGCTGATTTAAGGTTCGCAACGTGTACCACGCACCCCGCCATGTGGTACAGTTTGCCACTTTTTGTAGTTCTGTGAACGGAAAAACCAAGGAGTAATGCAGCTTGCAGCCCTTTAGTTCAAGGTTCGCAAATATAAAATTTAGCAATTCACGTTTTTCATTGATTGTCGAACCTTTAAAAGTTTCATAAGCGTTAGATGTAATGTTTATAAGGTCTACAAGCTTTTTTGAAAACTTATCGTCTACTTTATCATAACTCTTAAGTAAATCAGTTAATTCATACTGACGCTCTTTTAATTGGCTTTTCTTTTTTAGATATTCTTCTCTAGTTAAAATCCCATCTGCTACCAAATCGATTAACGAATCCAGCTTATTTTGAATGGCTGTATGTTCCTGCTTTAAAGCTCCAACTTCTCTGTTAAACTCATGAGTCTTGCCGTTATTAACATTCATCAAATATTCCATTGTTTGTTTTAGGATATCTGGATTTTTGATTTTTAGGCCTTGTAGTATTTCCTCAATCTGTCTGGTTATTTCATCTTCCCTAACCCACATTTTTTTAGTTGGGTCCTCAGGATTCCATGCCCTTAAGTAAGTCCACTGGGTTACGTTGCCATTTGGATATTTCTTGGTTTTTGTATCAGAAGTTATTAAATTACCCGTAACTGCACATTTTAATATTCCTCTAAACAAAAATTCTTTACCTCGATATTGAAAAGGTTTTTTATCCCAACCCATACGCACTGCCTCACAAGTCTTAAAAATTTCTCTGGTAGTAATAGTATTATAACGATGTGGCCATAACTCTCCTTTTACTCTCATTTCACCATAATAAAAAGGATTTTGAACCATTCGATATAAAACTGATTTATTTATATGATAGCCTTTTTTACTACGTAATCCCCATTCTTTAACTTTTGTTGCCATTTCAGATAAAGTATACGCTCCGGTTGCATATACTTCAAATATTTTTGTCAGTAAAGGACCAGCTATAGGATCAGTTACTATTAGCCCCCTACCACGTTCATCACGCTTATTTAAATAACCAAGTGGTGCAGGTCCATACCATTCACCGTGAATTTCTATTTTTTGTTTGAAACTCTTTTTTACATTTTCACTTAAAAGATCAGTATGACATTTGGCAACAACAATACCCATACCCCACATCATTAGTTCATGAGCGCTAGATTCTTGATGAATAATATAACCTTCACTGTTAAAATGCAGCTCAAGCTTACCTTTTCGAATTAAATCATCAAGTATCGGAGTTTCCTTCTGACTTCTCTGGATACGGTCAACTTTATCAGCAACAAATGCTATTGACTCACGTTGTTGCTTGATGAGTTTTATAATTTCCATAAAATCTTTACGGTCACCTTTAGTTGAAGATTCAACAATTTTAAATTGCTTCAAGATTTGTAATCCTTTACGTTCACAATATTTTTCTAACCTATCAATTTGTACTTCAAGTGAATAACCTTCTTCCTGATCTTTAGAAGAAACTCGTGATAAAATAATTGCTTTTGTTGACTTGTTGCTCATATTGCCTACCCTAGTTTTTATTTATTGCACTATCTATAAAAGAAATTGGCTCCGCTATTTCTCTATATAGCTTGCCTTTATGATCCATTAAGTAAAGATCAGCTCTATCTATCACTTTCAAAAAATCGAAGAATAAATACACGTCATATTGTTGGTCATGCTCTTTTTGCGATAGAGAACTGTTAATAATTACGATAATCTTACTCGATACTTGTTTATTAATTAATGCAGTTATTTTTTGTGCATGGCGGTAATCTCCTGTTATGTAATCAATGACAGTAGGAAGAGCAAAGTTTTTTTGGTAGTTCTCAAGAAAGGCTTGCTGATTAGCAAGAGATTCTTCAGCATTCTGTTTTGAACGATGAAAGATAATGATGGTATTTTCGGTAGTCATAATGTTATCCCCTTTTGGTTAAACTTAAAGTTTTTAAGTTTTGACCGCCAAAGTAAAATTTTGAGATTTTATCTTTCAAGATTTTCTTTGGCGATCGGGAGAGTCAACAAAAACCGCCTAAGACAGCTATGATAACCTTTAGGCCAAAATATTGCTATTTTAGCCCTGGACATACGTTACCACCTCCCCGACCAAAAAATAGTCAAGGACATATCATTTATGGCTGATATCTACCACTTAGGTTAGAGGTTGTTGAAGCCCCAGAATAGCTTTTGTGCTACTCATGCTTCTAATTTTATATAAATCCCCTTAAAAGTCAATCAAGTTGTTCTTGCTGTTCCCGCTCTTCCTCTAACCTAATTTGAATCTCAATAATCTTTTGGCAAAAACCTATTAAATTACTCGCTAGATGCCGTGATTCTTTTTCACCCATTTCATTGTCATAAGACTCTCTAATGCTGGCTGCTATTCCATTAAATATTTCATTTTGTGATCTGCCAGTTTTTATCGAGCCAAGAAATTTTTGCTCAGCAATTGATAATGTTTTTGTCATAGATTTTCTATTATTTTTTATACTTTTGTTTTGCTTGATTGGGTTCTTGTGTTTATTGAAACTTCGATACATCCTTAATGTTAGGATCCAATATAAATGGATATTGTACAATACCCATTTCTTGTTATGAAACTCTGATCAACAGCTAGCACTGTCAGCATAAGGAAAATTGACTTAAAAATTTTAATTTTATGAAACAAAATGGCTCTATTTACCTAGTAGGTCAGGCCTGACAATATTAATTGCAAAAAGGTTGTTTCATGTTATGAAACAAAAACGATCGCGCTAACTAATTATTATTTTCTTGAATGTCTTTGTTATTAAGGCTTACTGGTATGTAGTGTTTTCTTATCAAATAAGATATTTGTTTCATAAAATTAAATTTTTTCTAAATTCTTTGTAATCGGCATAAACCTGTGCTTTCTTATTAGAAAATAAAGCACGCAATTCAGCCTGCCTTATACATTTATAATTCATCTTGGTATACAAAATTATACAACTTGAAGTTAATTATAGGTATAGCTTATGCAGTTAAAATTATGGTTAGAAAGAAGGGATATGAAACCAAGTGAATTCGCCAAGAAAATTGGTAAAACCCATTCACAGGTTCACAAATATTTATATGAAGATGTTAAGCCAAACCTTGCTACAATGACAGAAATTTACTACGTAACTGATGGATCAGTAACAGCCAACGATTTTTATGGCCTTAGTGATAGTTTGTTTTATAAAAAAAAGGAAATAATTTCCTATAAATAACCTGAGTTTTGCGTAAGATAAAACTTAAAAAGCTTTTAATAAAAGGCTTGAGAAAGGACTGGAACACAAGTTAACCACTCTGCATTTGCAATGCAGAGTGGTTAACTTAAACAAAAGAGGATTAATTGAAACACTAAGTGATCAGCTAAAAAATATTTACCAGATAGAACATACTAGACATAGGAAACCTGAAAATGCTTTTGTGAATTTGGTTGCAGAGCTGATAGATTATGCATTTAGACCCAAAAAACCATCTATCAGGAATAATAAATTGTATGGAAAATTTGCTCTTCTTACGCAAAACTCAGGTTACTATAATCTTTTTTAATTTTTTGCTCCTCGGAAGTAAATCTTAGCTTTGCATTAAGCACAGCCCTTGCCCCCTTGAATTAGTAAAGTTCGTAATATAGACATCACCACTTTTGCTGATGCTAAGTAACCTTGTGCGTCTCACTAGTCAAACTAGTGGCTTACCTGCCTTGAGTTACTAGACCCAGCAACTCCTATCTCGGCAGCAAGCCCCCTACAACTTAAATTAGTAGAGTTTTAGTTAGTTTTAACTTTTTCAGTTTCTTCTTTAGTCTTTTCAGAAGTTGATAGTCAATATCTTAGATTAAAGGCCGGTCTTGGTATTACTTGCCTTAATTATTGATATTTTTCTTAAATTCAAGGTGGCATAAGGAATCTTTAATCTGATAATCCGATTTAAACTATGTAGGATTTCGGTTATCTCACCAAAAAGGAGTAAAAAAAACGCCCTACCGGTGAATTCAAGGATAATAACGTAATATTTTTAAAAGTAACCGAAATAGATAAAATTAAGCATAGGTCACGGATCAGTACCTTTGTCAATATACTCTTACATTAACAGTCAATTGGTTGAAGAATTATTAAGCCAAGCTGACCCATCAAAATTGTTTGGTAAAAATGGATTATTTCAGCAATTAAAGAGGCAAATAGTTGAGAGAGTTTTTGCGAGTGAGCTCTATCATAAGGTTGGCTACGATAAACATAGCAAATCAGTTAAGACTGATAACAATCAACGTAATGGCAGTTTTGAAAAATGATGTGGCTACAGTAACCCGGACAGTTATATGAGATAAATTTGGGAATAACATATTTTATTATAGAAAGCTTTCCTAAATATATTAAAATAGATGCTAAAGGTAATATTAGTAGCAAGGATAGTAATGTTTCAGTATGGGATATGAATAACAATAAAAAATATGATAAAAATAACAGGAAAAGATGATAGCTACAATTAGCTCCTTTATTATGTGTACATATCTCAAAGAGAAATTTTCTGTATGATTTTCTATTTTAAGATTCAAGATAATAAAATTTCATCGACTGCAGTATTAGTAGCACAAAATTTTAAAGATGTTACAATTTTACTCAGGTTTAATATATCTTTGGTATGAAAACCAGATATAGAAAAAACACTAGCAAAGAAGCTAAAAATAAGCATTAATTTCTTATTGGTAGACTAAGTACAAGATATGTTTTGTCTAAAAATAATAGAATTATTAAATATTTACTGGTGGATATAAATTTATTCTAAATTAAATTACTAAAATTAGGTAGAAAATAAACTAATAATTATGCCACAGCTTAATACTACTACGTCTATTTTAAAGCAGGCTAGGGCTTACAACTTACGTCTAATAACGCAGTATTTGTCAATCAGGTATAAAATCTTTGTTTGCGAACTTGCAAGATCAATAATAGGAGAATTTAACGTGGCAGATGTTACTGCTAAGCACTATGTTTTCCTAATAAACAAACAGCAAGCAGGAATAGCTAGAGTGATATATAAAAATCATACTGCAGAAATAGGAAGAGTAGCCATTTTGGCAAAATATAGAAATCAAGGATATGGCGTAACACTAATCAACCAAATTATTGATAAAATAAAAATTAGTAGGAAAGAATGTTTAATAAAACTTTTCACGGAAAGTAAAAACATAGAGTTTTACAAAAAATGTGGGTTTATAGAAAATGGGGAAATGGTTTTTGATAATGTTCTCCTTATCGGCATGACAGTGCTTGTTAATAGATAATAGGGTTAGAAATATATGACTTTCAATATTGATATAGCTATTTTTATTGGGTTTCTGATTATTAATCTCATAGTGGGACTAATTTATAGTGGAGGAATAAAAAACATCAGCCAGTATGCTACTGGCGGCCAAAAGTTTTCTACTGGAGCTATAGTAGCAACCATTGTGGCGACTTTCATTGGTGGGGGATCTTTTTCAATGTGGACGTCAGGAGTTTACACCACTGGCTTATATCACATGTTATTTGGTATCGGTGACGTACTAGGATTTTATATTATATGCTATATAATTGCTCCAAGGTGCGGTGAATTTTTAGGAACTACATCTGTAGCTTCAGCGATGGGTAGACTATATAATTCTTCAGTGATAAGAATTATTACAGCTTCGACTGCGTTATTTAAAGTAGCTGGAACCATTGCCATGCAGTTTAAAGTTGCTGCGATTATCCTAGGGTATGCCTTTGGAGATTTTGGTAATGAACTCATGATTTTTGGAGCACTAATAGTGATTACCTATTCAGCATTAGGTGGCATTAGAGCAGTCATAATGACTGATATAATACAATTACTAACTTTTGCAGTCTTTATACCAATACTTGCTTTTATAATTTGGAATCATTTAGATAATCCTGCAGAGGTTGTAACTACTATATCATCAAACTCAATTTTTGATTATCGAGTAGTGTTTAGTTTCAATGGTTGGCAAGAATTAATAGGTTTTATTTTCATCATCATTGCATATGTCTTATCTGCCCTTGATCCTGCAATGTTTCAACGTATAGCGATAGCAAATAATGTTAAGCAAATAAAAAAAACTTTCTTTTGGGCAGCTTTTTGCATACTGCTCATTACCTTATTAACTTATTGGATTGCTATACTTTTATTAACCGAACCAACTAAGCTTGATCCTGATAAAATTATTCCTCATCTATTAGATAGCTATCCGTATGTAGGATTGAGAGGTTTAATATTAGCTGGTATTATGGCAATGCTCATATCAACAGCTGATTCATATCTCAATACAGCTGCTGTATTATTTGCTCATGATCTAGTAAAACCAATGGGGCTGGTACATTCTGAAAAAACGGAATTACTTATCTCACGTCTTGCATCAGTTTTTGTTGGTGGTATTGCCGTAGTTTTAGCTATTTCAGTAAAAGATATGTTAGAGATAATATTATTTACGGCTAACTTCTATCTGCCTATAGTTGCGCTCCCACTTGGTTTAGCTATTTTTGGATTTCGTAGCAGCTCAAAAGCCGTATTAGCAGGAATGTTAAGCGGGTTTTTTACCACTACGATTTTTCTAAGCTTTCAAATTAAGCTTGACCCTACTATTCCAGCTATGTTAGTCAATGCTGCGATACTATTCTCTGTTCATTATTTACTAAAAGAACCAGGAGGTTGGGTAGGAATTAAAGATCAAGTATCACTAAACGAGCTAAGACAGGAACGAAGAGAGCGAAATCACAAGCTTATTGAGTGTATAAGGAATTTTAATTTAATGACGTTTTTTAAAAATAATACCCCAAAACATGAGTCTATCTACTTCTCTTTTGGATTATTTGCTATGGTATCGATGTTTTGCGTTATGCATTCAATTCCAAAAAGCATCCATGAGCAATATGCCTTGCTACGAGTTTTTATTTTTGATTCAGTCTTGTTTCTTGCAGCAATATTTTTAAGCTATCCAGCTTGGCCAGAACGATTTAAAAGTAAGAATATGATAGCTATTATCTGGAATATTGGGTCAGTCTATGTAATGGTTTTTGCCAGTAGCTTGCTTGTTATTATGAGTAATTTTGGCCAATTACCGATGATGATATCTATGATTAATTTAATAGTCATCGCTGCGTTAATGCGTTGGCAAACGGCATTATTAATGTTAGTTATCGGCGTTTATAGTGCAATTACATTTTTTAAATGGCAAATGGGAGTAGATATACTACCAAATAGCAATATAGAATTACAATTTAAGTTCATTTATGCTTTACTGTTAATTACCAGTAGTTTAATTATGTTCTTCAAACCAAAGCAAGAGAGGCAAGAACTAACAGAGGAAAAAGTAGACCATTTAGGGCATCGTATTGCTGACCAAGAAAAAGAAATAGAAAAGGCATTAATGTTAAAGGCGGAATTCTTGCGTAACCTAACGCATGAATTTCATGCATCTCAAACTGGAATAACTAGTGTAGCTGATATTTTGGTAACAAGTTATGATAAACTAACTGACAAGCAGCTAAAGACAGGGCTTGCTACTATTCTTAAGAGCTCACAAAGGCTTGATAGTTACTCGGATAATATTATCAATTTGGCTAAGTTATGTGCTTCAAGTCATGATTTAAAAATAACTAGGGTAGATTTAAGTACGCTAGTGTATGACCACGTAGAGCTTTGCAAAAAGCTATATATAGAAGACCGATATGCTAGAACATTTGTCATTAACATAGAAAATAATATAGTAGCAAATTGCGATGAATATTATATAGGACAAACTATTGATAATCTAATTATCAATGCGATTAATTACTGTCAAAAAGGACAAATTACCATTGAGTTAAAAAAAACAATTGAAGAAATAGAGTTTAGCATTACTGATGAAGGCATAGGCATACCTCAGGAAGAGATATATGATATTTTTGATCCTTTCACAGTTAGCTCAAAGACCAAGACTTCAGCTGGTGGTAGAGGTATAGGCCTTGCCTTATGTAAGAAGGTAATAGAGCTCCATGGTGGAGTGATCAAAGCTGGTAGTGATAGCAAGAGGGGAGCAACATTTAAGTTTACTTTGCCATTGTAATTCATGAATTTACTGTTAATGAATATTATTTACGACAGTTGTAAATTTTGTTTTTTTGAATAATTGCTTGGCTAAAACTACTACGTCAATTAAAACCAATCACAAAAATCAATGGATTTATTGTATATCCCGGCATGCTTTTTAGGTAATTTCGAGTCAATCATAATCTTTGAGACATCCTACCAAAAATTTTTAAGTGTCTTATTCCTCTATCACCAGTTCTGAGAGTCTGTCTTGAAAGTTCTATAAACATAAGCTAAAATACTTAAAATTTAATACATGAAAGGCATGTACTCTAATGATATAACAGATAAAGAATGGCTAATTTTAGCACCATTTGTTGCTCAAGGTAAAATGAGACGTCCTAGATAACCTCAGTTTTTTTGCCATTTGAATGGTTATATCAGAGAGATGATATTTCTTCTTTGCTTCTTCCCAATCTCGCTGAGAATCTAGTTTTCCAATCATTACTACTTAAATCTTCTTTTTTATTATATATTTTGGCAATTCTATAATATTTTGGATCAAGACACTTATTACTATTTTGTCTTTAAAAGTAACCGGTACGTTTAATTTACTTTATTCTTAAGTTTAGCAATATCATCTTGAGAAAGACCTGTCGCCTGTTTGATTAGAGCATCATTCAACTTTTGTTTTATCATACTAATAGCCACTTTTTCAATACCCTTTTCAATCCCTTTGACTTCGGCTTGTTCGAGTTTATATTCCTCAACAGCTCTGTTATCCCAGATACGTTTGATTTCCTGCTCGTAAGCAATTAGCTCAGGTTCGGTCCAGTTAAATTGATCAAGTGCCTCATAGGCTCTTTGTATTACCAAATCACTACCGATAATTTTTTCTAAATCTTCTTTATTGGTTTCTTTTGCATATTTAAAAAAATAACACCATTTTTCTGTAATATTTTTTAGCATCTCAATTTTGTTTTTATTAAACTTAGGTAACTCAATAAAGGTAAAAAAGAAATCCTTTAAATCATGTTCATGGGTGTTTTTATCCAGTATAATATGACGTGATATGTATTCCTTCTTTTCAGGAAATAGAATACAGTCAGCAATAGCTATAAAGATAATTTCTTTAAGGTTGGAATATTTGCCATCTTCTTTTTTGCCTCTGTTAGTTTGACGGCAATAAGCTTTAGCAGCATAATATTGTGCTCTTTTCTCAAAACCCATTGTTGGATCAACTTGCATCTCAATTATATATTGGACTCCAACTTTATCTTTGCACAATACATCAACAATAGATTGTTTTTTAGAGGCAATATCAGCGTCTTGAATGGTACTTAAGAACTCTACATGCGTAATTTGACTATCACCAGTAAATTCCAGTATATCATTAAGGAAATGCATAAGTATATCTTTGTTCTTTTCAGAGCCAAAGATTTTTTTGAATGCTACATCATTTTTAGGGTCAAGGAACCTTGAGAGAGCCATAATAATATATACTTAAATAGTTTTGTTAATTACTGAAGTAAGTGTACCATAAAACCCATTAAAATACCAATTAATTATATGAGATAAGAATAGTTTTAGCTGGTATTTTTTGTGAATATTTTAACTCTTTGTGTTTTAGGTTTTTTGGTAGTAACCATCTGGTCCTACCAACTAACGATATTGCCAGACTTCCTATGTACCATGCAAAGTATTGGCTAAATTCTTTTTTTATACTTCAAATTTCGTCTGGCTTTTCGCGTAAGGTGTTAAAATAAGTTTCATAAATTTAAATTTTTCTCTTGTTATCTTGACTAACGCCTCAGAGCTTCAAGACTTTACATATTTCTTGTTAAGAAATCACTATTGCAAGTAGCTAAACCAAGGGGTAATTTTATTAATAACTAAATAAATAACTAAAAATTAAGGAGCAATAATGCCAGGCAGTTTAAGCAGAGTAACACTAATTGGCCATTTAAGTGACCAGCCAGAAATCATAACTACAGATGATGGTAAAGAAGTAGCTTCGTTTACAGTCGCTACTTCTGAAAAATGGACTGATATGATTACAGGTAAAGAGAAACAAGTAACATATTGGCATAGAGTTATTGTATTTAATGAATCGCTAATTGCTACCTTGAAGGATTTTTGTCAGAAGGGAACGAGACTATTGCTGGAAGGCACCTTAAGGACTAGGAGGCAGCAAGGTCAAGATGAAAAAGACCAATTTATTACTGAAATAATCATACCAATTACAGGCGGAAAATTATTATTATTGGATTGATGTTTTTAAGAATACCCAAGCTGTGCTTAGTGGAATTTCCACTAACGCAAATGGCAGTGATAATGATATTAATTTAAAAAGAGGATGTATTAACCGGCATAAGATTTGAATCAGGTTTATCAGCTAATAAGTATCCGAAAGTTTGACGGCTCCAAAATACTTACTAGCCTACCAGACCAAGAACCCTCATCAATAATAGATGTGGTATTCTTGCTCAAATCTTTCGAGCGTTAAAACTAGAAAGCAATTATGAATATATCAAATAATTCATTACAGATCAAGCCTGAATCCGGGGCGATGTTAGGTTTTTTACCTAAAGGTAATTTGGTGCCACATGAATGGTACCATGCTATTAAAACCAAAGCCGGCAAAGTTGATTTACCTGCTTTATCTATTTTATCTGAAATTGCATTTAGGTTTCGTTCACAAAAGATTTATGACTATAAGACTGATAGCGTTAGACTTATCTCTAATTTAGATAATGGTGCTTGGCAAACTTCCTATAGATATTTCGAGCAATTATTTGGCTATAATCGCCAGCGTGTACGTAGAGCTCTGGTAAATCTTGAAGAACTTGGCATTATCAAAAGAGAGTTTAGGACCATTACTATTAATGGGATAAGAAGACCAAGTATCTTATTCATTCGTCTTAACCTTACCAAAGCTGCTGAGTTGTTTGTCGGTAATAATAATATATACGATAGTAACCGGGATAATTCTTATTCTGCGCTGCAATCAACTGATTTTTCTGTTGAATTTTCTACTGAATGTTCTGATAAGACTGATGTGGGACTACAATTTTGTAGTCCCACTATATATAGTAAGAAAAATAAATATAGATATCTATCAACAGAATCTAAATTTAAAAATGAATTTTTTAAAAATAAGCTTAAGAAAATTACCACAGAAGATACAGAAACTGTAAAACTAGCTCAGTCTACTGTCCTACCTACAGAAAATGATGATGAATCTATAGAGGTTATAGCTCCAAGAGCTAAAACTAAAGTTTTGGTAGAAGCTGAAGTTGAAGATACATCTACTATTAGCATAAATACCAAAAAATCTAAAAGCTTGAAGAAACTAAAGCCTAGTGCTTTTCATCCTTTAACAGAGGATGAAGCAAGCTTTTTACGTAATAACTCAGGTCGTGAGTTTCACCTCAATTATATCAATCAGCATGTTCTGATGCTTGATAGAAAGCTGGATCATCTTGGTTTTTATAACAGAAAAGACTTTTTAACTTATATGACTTCATCTTTGCGTAATGAGCTAAGACAAACAGCCTCGGTTAATAATGAAGGCTTTAGATTCTACCGTAATCCAGAAGAGAGAAAAATTGAAAACTATTTAACCAAGATAGAGTGCAATAGAGCTACTTGCAATGAATCGATATTAAGACGCAAGATAGCAGGGAGGTTTGAGCCAAAGCTAGCATATGAAATCTTACACAGCACAGTTTTTATCTTAAGTGGCGTAGTGATGAAACTAAAAATTAGTCACGCGATCAATCTCAACAATAATCAAGAACAAATTCTACTTAATGAAATTAAGAGTGTGTATGGCAATAATATTGAGGGGTTAGATATTGAAGTTGTCAGTTATACAGTGCCTAAGAAAAATTTCAAAGCACTTGCAAATACCGCAACCCGTACCGAGTTTAATCTACCTGATTTACCCCTGCCCTTAGGTATCTGGGGCAAAATCAGAAAAAAATTACAGAATTATTATGGTATGGCAATAGACCGTTCATGGTTTAGCAAGCTAACTATAGAAGAAAATATAGAACAAAAGCAGTTAACCCTAAAGGCTCCATCAGATTTTTATAGCAGCTATATTCAGCAAAATTATGGACAGATAATAGAGCAGTATTGTCAAGCTGAGAATTATCAACTAGTGGGGTTATCTTAATGAAAAAAAGAGACCTTAAACATCTTGCTAGGAGTATTGCATTTATAATTAGCATTCTTTGTTGGATTGGTACTAGTAGCTATTCATTTGCTGTCGATGTTAATCCGGAAGTGGCCAATATTGGATATTGGTACGGTGATGAGGATATTAGGAATGTGCTCACTAACCGCCTTGGTAGCCGGGCATATATTGCTCCGGCGGCACCACATGCTCCAGACCTAATTATTGAGGCAAGAGCTAATAAGCCAACTTTAATTCCGGTGAGCTTAAATAATAATCATTGGACAGCTCTAGCAATACACACAAAGACAAATGGTGATATCGTAGTGTTTTTCAATGACTCGCTAGGTGGTGGTGGTCTTGGAGGTACTAACACAGAGAGCGGCCAATATATTGCCGCAATTAAACAGATTGTGCCCAATGCAGAAATCATAGATCTGCAAGTACATCAACAAAATGATGGTTCTTCATTCGGAGCATTAGCGGGACTTGACCCATCAAGTCTAACTTCAGAGAATGCAAAACAACTACTCGCAACCATTAAGGACGCAAAAGCCATTCGTTTATCACATCTAAATGCTCCAGAAATTTTAAGTAACTTAAGTGAGAAGATAGTTAACTAAGGAAGAGCAAAACAAGAAGTAGAAAGTGGTTTATCTATGGCTACAAAAGCAAATATTGAGGTAATTAATTGAGTTTTGTTAAAAATTTAATTTAGGAAAAGCGCTTATAAAAATTGGAAGAAATTATGACAAATATTGTAGAGCGATACAAAGTAATAGAATGGAAACAATCATCGTTATTGAAGCATATCACTGAGATAATAAGAAACGCACAATTTAGTATACATAGAATTGAACTTAATAATGAGGAGTGTGTCTACATAGTTCCTGAAGCTTTTTATAAGGCGGCAATAGTTGCGCTTACAAAGGAGCAGGACAAATGATAAATAAATTACCAAAACAAATAATAATAAAGATTAGTACTGCTGTGGTTCTAACTATGTTTAGTACTATCTCCATAGCTATACCCAACCCTGCTAATTTAATCCAAAGTGGTTATTGGTATCATGATGAGGACATCAGAGCGGTGATTAAAAGCAGAGTGGGAGATAGTGCTTATATTGCTCCTGCCTTGCCCTTTGAAAGCACGGAATTAGTGCGTGATATTGTACGTAGCTCAGTAGCAGAGTCTAAAACTTTGGGTAGCGCGCTGATACCGATTAATTTTGGCAATAGCCACTGGGCGGCACTAACAATTAAAGCTGGTAGTGATGGTCATATTAAAGTCATATACAACGATTCCTTTGGTAGTCCTATTGCATCAACAAGTAATGGTGCGTTAGTGGCTCAAATCTTAAAGGAAATTGACCCAACTATCCAGCTGATTGATCTACAAGTTCGCCAGCAAAGTGACGGTAGTAGCTGTGGTGCATTTACGGCAGAAAATCTGATTACTATTGGCACACTTGATATTAGCAATATGAGTGTGAACGAAATACGTAATGTTTTGCGGCAAATTAATGATGCTACTGCTATTCGAGCATTACATTTTCGCAGGCTTTTGGGATCGACATCGGTTGTTGATGTGATTGCCTTAAAGCCCCAAGCTGAAATGACTATTGCGCAAATAGATTCTCATAATAAGCATTTAGTAGCCGGGCTTAATAATATGAGCTTCTTCACCTACGATAGATTGAACCATCTAAACAGAATGTCAGTTAGTGGTTTTGCATCAGGAGACGAATCTTTAAATCATGGTGTATGGGTTAAGGGCTTTTTGGGTAAGCAAACTGATAAACAAAAGTCAGTTGGTACTAATATGGATAGCAAGGCAGATTTACGCGGGGTTATCATTGGTGCTGATACTAAACTTGATGAAGATAGTACTATTGGTATTGCGCTGAGTCATAGCGATTCTAAAGGGAAAAACTCAATTGCAAGTACAGCAATTAATACGACTAATATCAGCAATAATATTTTTAGTTTTTATGGCAGTAATGTTCTGAGCGATGATCTAATCATTAGCGGCAATATTGCCTATGGTATGGCACAAATTAAGATCGATTCTGTTGCTACTAATGCCAGTAGTACTAAGAGAAAAGCCACTCTCTTAGGCGGGGCATTAGTTGCCAACTATAATTTATATTCAAGTGAATATTTAATGATTAGCCCAAGAATTGGCGGGTCATATAACCAGCTAGATTTGAAATCATATCATGATGGTTCAATTAAAATCAATAAAAGCAAGCAGCAGGAATTTAATGTAATGACTGGTGTTGTTACTACTGGTTTCTTGGAATTAAGCGGCATGACACTAATGCCAGAAATCAGCGTTGACTATAGTCATGGTATATGGCGAAAAGGCAATAAACAGACAATCTCCAATCAACTTAATCAAATAATCATTAGCCAAAAAACCAACTACTCACAAGGAGTATTAGGCTTTGGAACGGGTTTAACTATTGCATCTAACATGTTTGAAGTTGGTGGAGGATATGAGCGCAATTGGCAAGGTAAGAGTAGAGGGCATATGGGTTATGCCAAAGTCAGGGTGAATTTCTAATTTAAACAATAACAACAAAAGAGGAAAACAAAATGAGTAACTTAACGAACAAAAAACTAACTACAACAAATGAATCAAACTTAAAAACAAACCTTGCTGCGGCTTGCTATTTAACGGCAATTTGTACAATTTGCTTTACCACGCCTGCGCACGCAGATTGGTTTAAGGTGGGCGATATCAAAGCCAATTTAATTACGCCTGTCTATACACTTATTAGTGAAAATCTTGGGTTTGTAGCATTCGCTGTGGGAGGAGCGGCAACTTTCTTAGCTAGAGGGCAGGATATGTGGCAAAAAGCTACCGCATTTGGTGTAGGAAGCCTTGGCACGGCAGGGTCGGTTAAATTGGCGGAAACCGTTTTACATTTAGGTTAGAAATATGCAAGCACGTTTTTGGCAGCCACTTAAGGGTATTGTGAAGATTTATGGCATGGCAAGACTTGGCGTTGTGCTAGGAGCTGTGGGTTGTCTTATTACTATGCTGTTTTTTGGCGTTATGTGGAGCATTGGCGTAGCAATTCCTGGATATTTTATTGGTGATTATCTGGCGAAAGCTTTACATAACGGCAAGGCGCAAAGGCTTGTTCGTTGGTATTTTCCCGTTTTGAGCAAAAGCCAAGCTCCTAATACTGCAATTAAATTATTTTTTTAAGATTTTTAAGATAAAAAAATGAAAGAAAACGTACAGATACAAATACAGAATGTAGCAATTATCCGCCAACGCAATTTCTTTGCTGGGTGCATGGCTCTGTCGCTCGGGTGCTGCTTCCTTTTAAGCGGAAAACTAGCGGCAACAAGCGACAGGATTTATATGGTACCTGGGATTAGCAAAGAAATGACGATAGATGGAGACAATGTATCACAAAGCTATCTTGAGGAAACCGCTTTGCTATTTACCTCGGCCTTACTTGATCTAACGCCGACTACTATTGAGGCTAAAAAGGATATAATCTTTAAATATGCCTCAAAACGCTCACCACAGAGTTTAAAGTCACTACAGGAGTATTTTGCCGATGCGAGTAACAATCTCAAGAAATTTCAATTATCAACTTTTTTTGCTCCTAAGAAGTTATATGTCGATAGTAAGAAATTAGAAGTTATAGCAGAAGGCTCACTATCTAGTACTTTTGGCAAAAGAGGTTTTGAAGAAAGGGATGTAAAGTACAAGCTAAGTTTTGATTATGTAGCCGGGCATTTACAATTAAAAGAGTTTGTTGAATTAAAGAAAATTTCAGAAACGAAAGAGAACCAAGAGAAGGATGGAGCAAATGAATAAGTATTTAACAAGCTCAGTAGCAATAACTTTACTTTGTAGTGCAAGCTTTGCATTGGCACAAAAGTATCAAGCAGTTCCTGACGGTCGCTTGACGGCTAAAGTTTCAAAATCAGGGTTAAACAGAATATCTAATTGGCCTTATCAAATAGTGCAAGTCACCGGTGATGATAGTACCTTTCGCCTTAAATCGGACGAAGACGGCAAAAATATATATTTAATGCCGCTCAGGCCGGTGGGGGACAAGATTGAAATCAGTATAAAAAACAATGCAGGCTTTGTTCAAGATTTGGAATTAGAAGTGGCCGCGATTAAAGGACAATCTATTGCCATAGATAGTAACAAAATACATAACGTTAGTAAAACGTTACAGCAGCAAATTTTAAGTCAAATGTTACAAGCAATGCGTTCTAGTAAAGGTGGTAAATTCTACGTTCAAAATACCAAGAAAGGACTAGATAGCATAGATAATTTAGCTGTTGTTCAAACTAAGCTCTACAAATGGCAAGACTTGGTGGGTGGGGTATTTGTGGTTACTAATAATACTAAACTTGAACAAAGCATTAATGTAGCACAGTTCATCAAACGATTTGATCATGTTTTAACATCATTTGTGACTAGCGAGAGCTTGGCGCCAAAACAAAGCAGCCATATTTTTGTTATTCAAAAAACTAAGGAGTAGAAAGCATGGTAGATTTCGAGAAAAAGCTTAATACACTTGTGGCCAAAATAAAAAATTATTTTATTGGTACAGAAAAAATAGAAAGCAAGTTTGCTCTTCAAAAGAAGCAGCGTTTAAATTTCATTCTGCTAATTGCCGGAGGATTTATCAGTTTTTTTATTTTGTTATTATTTTTAGCAACAGGCGAAGAGGAGAAAACTACTGATGAAGCAGTAAAAGAAGTATCTAAAGAGCATAAAATCATTGAACTCGGATCAGATGCTACCAAGGGAGCAGTTAAATGGCAAAACTTTTTAGAAGAATCAATTGAGGAAGAAGGGAATAAGCGGCAAACACAAATTGATATATTAAAGCAAACTATTGCCACTAGCGCAGAAACTACTAAGGAAGAATCAAGCAAGGAATTCGAAGAAATCAAATCACGCCTTGCATATGCGCTAGGTGAGATAGATCGTATCAAGGCTGATAACCAAAATATTCAAAGTGATATAGCTTCCCTTGGCACGGATGAGAGCATAACGCAAAAACCGGCTGAACTTGGTATTACTTCAGTTGTCGAATCAATTGTTACAAAAGCACCGGTATCTTCATTCAACCATATACCTGCAACTAGCTATGTTAGTGGTCATTTACTGGGTGGCATTTCGGTATCTACTTCGGTTAATTCAGCTTCTGAGCCGATACCTGTTGTTATTAAGTTAACGGGAAGAGGAAATTTGCCAAAGGATTTTGCCGTGGATATGAAGCAATGTCGCCTGCTCGGATCATGTTACGGTGACATTTCAAGTGAAAGAGCAATTATCAGGGCGGAAGAATTGGTATGTGAGGATAAAGAAGCGGAGCTGATTATAAGTACTAAAGTAGCGGGGGTTATTTATGGTGATGATGGTGCTAACGGCATTCGCGGGACAGTGGTTTCAATGTCAGAAAAACATTTAAAAAATGCTTTTGTTGGTGGAGTACTTAGTGGCTTTTCAAATACGGCTAAGGGGCAAGGCGGTCTTAATATTACCTCACTCGGCGCAGTTAGTACCAAAAAACGAGGTGCAAGAGATATGGCCGAAGATGGATTAATGGGTGGAACTAGTAGTGCTGCTGAGAAGTTGGCAGATTATCACATTAAGCTTGCCGAGAACATATCACCGGTAATTCTAATTCCTGGCGGCACAAAGGTAGATGTGGTTTTCACGAAAAGCGTAGAGATAGGTTCTTTTGATGTAGAAGATGCCATTAATTCAGCGAGGACAACTAATCATGCAAAATAAGAAAAATCCAAAGATATTGCTTGCAATACTATTTGCCTTAATGGGGTTACCGGGCTGTTCTACATATCCTAACAAGTTTAAGTGCGGTGATGCAAAGGGCCTGGGATGTACGATGCTTCGTGATGTAGATACCCAAATAGATAGTGGCCAAATAGAAGAAGCTTACAAAAAGAACAATAAATGTCGTGGCAGAAGCTGCTTCACCAAAACGCCAAACTCAGAGCAAAGTTTATTGAAACCAGCTCTAAGGAATAAAGCCCCAATTTACGATAGTGGATATGATTCTGAAGGAACGTCTGACATTATTGATCAAGAAAATAATTTATATTTTTAGAGCTAGCTAATATGAAAAACTTATATGAAGATTTTGCCAATAAAGCCGCTCAGGTCATAGGTTTTGAATCTACTGATATAGAGACAGGAGATAGAGTCCTAAAAAACTTATTTGAGAATAGTTTCTTTGGCGGAGAGCCATTGCGTAATTATCTTAATTATCGTTATTTTGAACCAAAATCAGAAAACTTCTTAATGACTAATGGAGCAGCGGGTTTTTTACTGGAGATCTGTCCCTTGGTAGGAGTTGATGATGGCGTCGTTAAATCACTTAATTTATTTTTTGCCAATGAATTACCAAAGGATGGCTTTCTCCAATTCTTCCTAATGGCAAGTTCTGATATCGATGACTTTTTAAACTTTTGGCAAGCGGGCAGAACCAATAGTCACCCGATTTTAAACCGGATTAACAAGACACGGGTAGAGTATTTTAAAAAGCAAGCTGCAGGATTCCGCACAAGCGGTAAGAAATTACCTAGGAACTTTAAAATATTTGTTTCTTATAGCAAAATTTGTAAACACCACACAGAAAATGAGCTTAGTGAATTGAAACAATTTCGGGCTAGACTGACTGATAAGCTAGCTAGTTTGCACTTGCAACCAAATATTTGTAATCCGGCTAAACTAGTAAGGTTTGCTCGCGAATTCTTTGAATTAGCTCCTGATAGATCGGCTAATTATCAAGTAGCTAATAAACTTGATACGATTAATGACCAATGTTTGCAAGCCGGTAATTATTATCAGCACCAGAAGAAAGCTTTCCTTAACATGGAAAAGAACATAGCTCATAGAGCCTATAATTTTGCTAAAACGCCTGATTTCTGGAGTTTAGCCCAAAATATAGAATTACTTGGAAATGCAGAAGGTCAGCCTATACCCGCTAGATTTTGTTTGAGCTTAATTGTGGCAAATGACAGTAAGACCGATAAAACACTAATTGCTCGAGGTAAAAAGGTAATAGATTCAGCAGAAAGACCCTACTCACGTCATGATAAAGCTTTACAAGAAGAGGCTGTGCAGTGGCGTGATATTATCCATACGCTAGTAGCTAAAGGAGAAACTGCGCTTAGTGATAGTTTTTGTTTATTCGTATCAGCCGGGCAAGAAGATATTGATAGAGCAGAATCAGATATCATGACTACTTTAAGCAATCAGTCTTGGCAAATTAGTCCGGTAGATTATTATCATCTTGAAGCGATGCTTGGTCATATGCCGATGCACGGCGCTAATTTTTGGCCTGAATTAAAGAAACATAAATTAGTTCAAGTATCACTCTCGTCCGAAGTAGTAGCTAAATTGCCGATACACGGAGAATGGTACGGCGTGCCGTTATCGGGAGTACCTTTTATTGGCAAAAGAGGTCAGATATTCTGCTGGAATCCCTATTATCGTTTGGCTGTTGGTAATTTTAATATTAATGTTATCGGACCATCTGGCGTGGGTAAATCTGTTTTTTTGCAAGAATTAGCTAATTGCATGTTATCACAAAATACGCGTGTATTTATTTTGGATATCGGCAAAAGCTATGCAGAACTTGCCAAGCTTTTGGGTGGAGAAATAATTGAATTCGGGGCTTTATCTAGTTTTACTATTAATCCTTTTGCCGGTCTTAGAAAAGGCATAGATGATATTGACTTTAACCAGCTAGTTATTTGTGCCAAGGAGTTGCTAGCCATTATGTGTGGAGCTATAGGTGAGTTTGAAACAGCTACCCTTGAATCAGCTATAAAAGAAGCCGTTGTTGCTAGTGACTTTAATCTTGATTTAGAAAAGTTTGTAAAATTTCTTGAAAAACAAGGCTCAGAGACCTTAAAGCGTTTTGCCACAAGTTTGTTTTCCTATACACCAAATGGTGTTTACGGTAAGTATTTTTCTGGAGAAAAGCCGGCCAACTTTAAGCAAGAAATCACGATCTTTGAATTTGAACATGTAAAGGATCAACCTAAATTAATTTCTATTCTTCTTCAATCACTGCTTATGCAGTTAACAAGTCAATTTTTAACGGGAGATAGATCACAGAAATTTATGGTTATTGTTGATGAAGCGTGGATGTTGCTTGAACATACTGCTGCGTTTTTTGCTGCAAGCGTTCGAAATTTCAGAAGATACGGTGGCAGTTTAGTTATTTGTACACAATGTTTTGCTGATTTACAAACAGCAGGGACTAATCAGGAGAATAATAACCATAGAAAAGCAATCTTTGAAAATAGTGCTTGGAAAGTTATTTTGCCCCCAAATTCTTTTACTGATTTTGAAGCTCATTCCGAGTTTAAACATAAAGTACCGTTATTGAAATCTTTGTCATTTGAGAGGGGAGAATACTCAGAAATGTTATTGTCATCTTCAGGTATTGATGTTGTTGGACGTTTAATGCTCAATCCTCTTAGCAGTACGATTTTCTCAACGGAGGCGACAGATTTTAGTTTCCTTCAAGCTCAGGAGAAGCAAGGAGTGCCAATCGAAGAGGCAATCGAAAACCTAATGAAAGCCAAAGCAAGGAAGTAGAGGGAATAATATGACAGATATGGCTAAACCAAACAAACTAACCAAGCTAACTTTGGGGGCAATGCTTGTGACTAGCTTTGTATTAGGTGTTGTTTTGCAACGTTATTTCTTGCAGCAAGAAATCACTATTAGTTATATCTCACAAAGTGAATTGATGGAATTGGAGAAAGTAAGATTACAGGCTCAAGATTTGCCTAATAGGCATCTATTTCTAGGACAACCAGAAAAAGCAATTAGACTAATAGAAGAGCTTCTAGCCAAGAGGACAAATAACCACAATATTGTTTTAATATCTGAAAAAACTATATATGGCAAGGGGCTTAAGTCTATATCACAAGAAATACATACTGAAATCTTAAATAGCTTAAAAGTGAGTAAGAATAATGAATAGCACAAAAAATGGTAAATCAACTATTTCATATTTATGTTTTTGGGGAATATTGCTGTTTGGGATAGGGATAATATATTGTATCAAGCAACAATATACTGCTCCTTTGATATCTTTGGGTATTGCATTATCGGACACTGAATTAAATATAAGTTTTTTTAAGGTATGGATAGCAGCGGGGGTTGCTGCAATATTTATAGAAATGCTATTTGATTTGTATTTTTGCACATTATTTCAGCGTTTAACAGTTTCAATATGCGTTTCTATCCTAGCTATATTCATAATATCAATTGATTATACAAAATTTGGTATAAGCACAGCACATTCTGTACTAATTACCCTTGCAGCCTGCACTTGGTTTATAGCAAAATTATTCACCTTACCTAAGAGGTTAGGTAGTTTTTACGACTTAACAGAATTAAAACAAGAAAATAAAATCGCCAAACTCACCGAATATTTTTTAGAGCTAAAAGCACAAGTATTAGGCGTTATACTTGCACTAATTTTAGCAAGTTTTAGTACTTTAATACTATCATCGTCTCTACATAAGATTGATAACATTGGGTTAATGTTATTGTGGTGGACTTCTTTTTGGATTTGGTTCGTTTTCTTTAAATTTGTAATCTTCAATGAGACAAAATATAGATACGTACCAAGGCAAAAAATGCTATATAGCGGTAATTATCAAGAGCTGGTAATTAGGTTATTTGAGGCAGGATTTATTCTAGATAAGAAAATAGATAATTACTACCAATTCCAAGCAAATATTTTTCTCACTTGTTGTCATACCCTCCTGGTAGAGAAAAGGCAAGGACAGTATTTCATTTTCGGGGAAGAAGAAATTATTAAAGCTTTATCAGATGATATTGGTGCAACGTGTTTAAAAATAGACCCAGTATGTGAACATGCCGAGATTAAAGAGAATAATGACGCGACTAAAATGAAGATCGGGTCTGTTAAAAGCTAGTTTTCCAAAAAGTAATATGAAATTAATTACAAGCCAGAATATGAAGAAAGCTGAAGTAATAAAAGGAGAAAATTGTTTGATAATGTTAATCCCGTCAAGATTAAGAGGCTCTGCGGCTAAAGCTGAACTAATGATATAAAATAACAAGATAAGGACTAGAGAGAAGTATTTAAACATGATGCTAAATAATCGATTAATAATTTTGAATACGGTAATTCTAGCGACGTTATCAGCTAATGCCAAGGATTTTGGTACAAAGGGTCATACACATGCGATAAAGGAGCAGCCATTTTTGCAGATGCTACATGAGAGGTTACAAGGAGTTGATATGGAAAAAGAAAAAGAAAAAATGGAGCAAGTAGCTAAAGAGAAAATTCAGAATCCGCCTGCAATAGAAGATGTCAAACCAGCTGTTAAAAATCATACGTTCTATTATGACCCAACTTATGTTTTGGATGAGGATGCATTATTACCGTGTGGCAAAGTATTACATAAGGCAGGAACAACTGTAAACCCTCTAGAGCACATGGATTTAAACAGACGCTTATTTTTTGTCGATAGCAGAGAAAAAGATCAAGTGAATTGGTTAAAAGCCGAGCTTAATAATCCACTCCCTGAGCAAAAAGAGCCAGTTGAGGACAGGATCATATTAGTAGGCGGCAGGCCGATAGAACTAGAGAAAGAGTTAGGAGTAAGTGTATATTTTGATCAGCAAGGATCGCTGACGAGTAAGTTCGGTATTCAACATAGCCCAGCAATAGCTGTCCAAGAAGGACTAAAAATACGTATTGATGAGATTAATTTAGCAACCGAACAATAAGGAAAAATTAAATGGCAAAGAATAAATGATATGTTATAATGGTCTAGCCAATCTAGACATATAGGAGGTTATAATGCACAAATGGCAATTACATGAAGCAAAGAATAAACTTAGCAGTTTAATTGATATAGTAATACATGGTAAAGCCCAATGCATTACAAGACGTGGAGAAGATGCGGTAGTAGTTATTAGTATGGAAGAGTACAAAAAGTTGAAAAAACAAAAGCCTAGCTTAAAGGATTTTCTATCTCAAGGAATAAAGCTTGATGATTTAACAATAGAAAGAGCTCACGGTAAAGTGAGAGGTGTTGATTTATGAGATATCTTTTAGATACGAATATAATTTCAGAGCTACGCCGCAAGCAACCTGATAGCAAAGTACTAGAGTGGTTTAGGGAAATACATGCAAGTAGTTTGTATTTAAGCTGTATAAGCATAGGAGAGCTTAGGAGCGGGGCTTTAAAAAAAGCAAAGACAGATATAGCTTCTGGCAAGTTATTGATTAAATGGATTGATAGTTTGGTTAGTGATTATGAGGAGCAAATATTAGATATAAATCTAGAAACATGTGAAGTATGGGCACAAATGCTAAATATTGATGCAACTAATGCGATTGATAGTTTGTTAGCAGCTCAGAGCGTTCAGTCAAATATGATTTTAGTGACGAGAAATGTTAAGCATTTTCAAATGTTCAATATTAAATTATATAACCCTTTTACAGAAGGATAAAGAATGAAACAAAACCAGCGTCAGCTGGTATTTGGAGCAGAATCTTGGCGGAGACACTCCATATACCAGCCCCTTCCTCTGCAAAATATAATTAAGCAGATTGTCATGCTGGTTATAGCAATAATTTTGCCTATATCAGCGAATGCTAGCGTAACTTGCAAGGGTCGTTTTGTCAACCCAATCAGTGACATATGCTGGTCATGTTTGTTACCTATTTCAATTGGTGACTTGAAGTTTGGTGGTGGTATGTCGCCTGCCAAAAGAGATACCAAGAATCCAAGTTCACCTCTATGTGCGTGCAGTAAAGGGCATCAACCTATTCCTATTCCCGGTATTTCTTTGGGTTTTTGGGAGCCCGCTAGAATGGTTGACGTTACTCGAACTCCTTATTGTATGGTTGGTCTTGGCGGTTTGCAATTAGGACCAAACGACATAAGAAAAACTGGTACTTATAATAGATCATATGGCGATAGAGTAGCGCATAATAGTTTTTACCATTTGCATTATTATATCTATCCACTGATTTATTGGCTTGAATTAATCACTGATCTTATTTGTTTAGAGCAAACTACGTTTGACGTTGCTTATTTATCTGAGCTTGATCCCACTTGGAATGATGAGAAGCTACAGACCTTGCTTAATCCCGAAGTATTTTTATTTGCCAACCCGATAGCACAAGCGGCATGTGTTATTGACTGCGGTGCGGCTACAGTCGATATGGCTAGTGATAATTTATTTTGGTGTAGTGGTTGCTGGGGCAATATGTATCCATGGGGTGGAGCTAATGCCGACCATGTTGGTGGGGTACAGAATAGTTCCTTACTGACCACTAGAATTCTGGCCAAGATGCACCGCATTGGTCTTGCTCAAAGTACCAGTACAACGGATGCGAGTATTAATGGCAAAATCTGCGGTAAGCAGACGGCTCTTAAAATCAAGAAATCACAATACAAATTGCAGATGGTTTATCCAAAATCAACTTCTGGTCCAATTAGTTGTTGGCCGCTTGGTATGTCAGATATGGCATATTCTGCATTTAAGGAATATCCATACGATGGTCAAGATTGGAGTTATGTAATATGGAGGAAACGAAATTGTTGCGCATTTTAGGATTAATAATATTTGCTGGCATTAGTGTTTTGCTTAGTAGTGTATTTAGCAATATTACGCTGGCAGAAGAGTCTGACTTAGAGTGGGCTAGAGGGATTGCCGAGCGTGATAGCGAGATGGTGATGGATAACTTTAAGGAAATAATCAATCAACCAGGTTTTGACCCGAAATTGAGAGAAGAAGCATTCAAACCTAGACCTGCTTTGCAAATATTTGTCTCAAGTTCAATGCCAAAGCAGTTACTTAAAAATTATGCCCTCGAAGCTAAGCGTTATGGCGGTGTGCTGGTGTTTATCGGCTTGCCCGGTGGCAGCATCCATAAGCTAACGGATTTAATAATGGAGATTTCTAGCGAAGATATCGCGGCGATGCAAATTGATGATGAAGCATTTACAGCTTTTGAGGTCACAAGCGTGCCTGCAATAGTACTGGCAAGTTCGGCTTCTATTTTTGAGGGGAAAACCGCTTCAAAAAAGCACGATAAAGTAACGGGATCGATTACCATCAAGGCGGCTCTTGAGCTTTTTGCTAAGAATGGCGAGATGGCAAGTGATGCTAGAGGTTTACTCAAATGAGGATGGTCATAGTGTTATTAATTCTTTGCCTGGCTAATGTGAATATCTCTGCCCATGTTCAGACTAACATCAATGAAGTTACTGATCTATTTGAGCGCAATATCGAGGATAAGGAAGGCTTATTTAAAGAAATGAAATCGCAGAACGAGAATGCCGTTAGTGTCATTGGATCAAAACAAGCTGAGGGGATAACACCGGGTATGGAGGGGGTAGAAGCTCAAGTTAGCGAATTAAACTCTATTAAAGAAACTGATTTAGATAATAGTGGCAGAAGTAAAAGGGCGTCAGAGGAACTGAAGTTTTATGACGAGAACGAATTAGAGCCGGATTATACCAAGCCTGGCAACCGACTACATAAACTAGATGCCGATGATATTGCCGAGGCGTCAAGTGTGCTAATGGGCGATTTAATGAAAAAGCTCAAGGAACTTAATATTGACTGCAAAACAGTAAAAGGACCGGTGATTAAAGAGCCGACTTACTATATTGACATTAAGAGAGAGGAGCAAAGGAACACTGACTATGATCAATTTTTCTGTGAAGAGCCAAGGAATAAATATAACTGCAATGATTCGGTGTCTCTAACCTGCACTAGAAAGGGCATAGGATTTGGCGAGTGGGAGGCAAGAACGATTAAGTTCTCAGGGTGCATGCTACACAATGAGAAAATGAATTGGGGCTGGGCAGTAAAATGGAAAAACAAACGCTGGGGATGGCATATTACGCCCTACCATCCAAGAGGCTTTGGTGATTATCAGGTAGACTCTATTTGGCGCAATAATCCAGGGGCGATAATAGCAGATGCTAGAGCCTACATAGCAGCTAAGCTTGGCGTCTCAATTGAGCAGATTGGCGGTCATGTTGGTTTTCCTGGAAGTGGAAGAGGTATCGGTAACATTAATGGAGGCTTTCCTCGGTGGCGTGTAGTGTGGGATGAGTATGAGTTTAGTTACCATTTTCGCGAGGCCTTCGATACATGTGAGGAGTGGAAAGAAGATTGGACAGAGAGGTGTGTATTACAATGAGAGAATCTCTGTAATCTAACATATTGCTTATATTTGCAGCCATGATAATGGTTTTGCTCGAGCTTTTGATTTCCTTAGAAGCAATGGCGGGAAGTCGTTTTAGCTCAAGTTATACATGTTCTGATACCGGTAAATATTGCGTCAGTAGCGGTACTAAAACAGTAGAGGGTTTTTCTGTCCACCGCGATTGCTGGGAATGGGCTTATAGTAAACGTTGTGATTATCCAAGTAAGAATGATTGTGCTCAGCATGCACGTTGCTACTCTTTGGGGCAACGCGATTGCTTAATGCGTGATAGTTTAGGTAACTGCATTAACATTAAAAAGGAATTCTCCTGCAAACGCTGGACTCCTACTCACATAGAATCTGAAACAGTTAGATACGGCACAGAAGATAAAGAGGGTCAAGAGGGATTAGTCTGCAAAGGTATACCATGTTTAGACGGCAATTGCATTGATAAAAGTTATGATATGGATGCGGATATGGTTTCTTCTGTATCTCAGCTTGGTGCTCTATCACAAGGTAAGAATACAGAAGCTGGTTTTAAAATCTTTGAGGGAGTAGGTCGTAGGTGTGCAAAAAAAGGTATGGATTATAGCAATTGTTGCCAAGTGTTTCCAAAAGGCTGGGGCAAAAAGCTTGGGTCTAAATGCACTAGGGATGAAGAGGTATTATCCCAGCAACGTCAAAAAAACTTATGCGTTCCTGCTGGTTCAGAAGACATTAAATCCGCTGGAATTAAAATAGGCAAAAAGAATCACCATTGCTGCTGGGGCAATTTACTTGAAAAAACTATTCAGGTACAAGCTAGAAAGCAGCTAGGTATAACCTTTACCAATGGAAATAAGCCTAATTGCCGTGGCTTAACGTTAGAAGAGCTTGGGCGGGTTGATTTTTCTAAAATGGATTTCTCTGAAGTTGCTGCGGATATATTCAAAAAAATGGCTCTACCCGATATTGGTGATATAGAAAGCCGTGTTAAAGACTCATTCAAAAGCATTACTAAATTTGACGATGAGACACCTGCGCATCCAAAGAATAGAGCTGCCGGAGTAAATCAGAATTTAATGGGCCCAACTCCAGAAGAAAAGCTTCTAGCTGCAGAGAAGGCAGAAAACGAAAGATTAGCAAAGCTAAAGCGAGAGCGTTTAGCCCAATTAGAAAGAGAGAGATTAGAACAAGCACGTTTGGCGCAATTAGAAAGAGAGCGTTTAGAGCAGGAGAGACTTGCAGCAATAGAGCGTGAAAGGCTAGCTGCTCTAGAAATGGAAAGAGTTAGGGTAGTCGCAGGTCGTGAGCTATTAGCTAAAAAGAGAATAGAGTTAATTGCGGCAGAAAAAGAATATCAGAGAAGAATCGAATATTGGAATCGCGAGGGTAACTATCTATACAAATATCAAGGTTGTGGTGCAGAATGGACTAAAGTAGAAAAACAAAGCTATGTGGTAAGGGATTTGAAGTATGAAGTCCAGGTTCTAGAAAACACATGGGGTAAGTGAAATAATATGAAAAGCAAAATATTAATTACCTTATTTATCTTCTTCCAGTTTATAGCAGCGAATGCTCGCGCTAGAGAAGGTTTCTTTGAGCAGTCAAATCAATATAAGGGCTTTTACTGGTTTGAAAGAGAGCAAACGCCAAGTCAAAACAATACGCAAGAGTATCAGATGCCTACTGCTGAGGAAGCAGCAGCTTCAATTGAGGCCAGAAAAAAGACACTTGATGAGGCAAGAAATCAAATGGTAGCAGTCGGGTTTGATCAAGATGCACCGTTATCAGCAAAGCGGCAAGCGGTCATTAATTACAAGAAGCTTGAAATGGGTATGTGGGATGGAGCGCTTAGTTTAGTTGATGCATCGGATATGGCTAATTTTACTAATCCGGAAATAGCAGATAATCAAACTCAGCCTACGAATGTTTTTGGCGTAAAGCTGCAAAGGCAGATTGAGGCAGAGCAAAATATTGTTTCAATTATGGAGTTTGCCAAGGAGTTTGACTTGCTTCTATTTGCTGATGAGTCATGCCGCTATTGCCGGGAATTTGCTCCTGTACTTAAGAGGTTTGTTGAGCAGCATCACTTCCAACTTGATGTAGCAAGTTTAGATAGTAAGGCTGGCGACATTGCTAAATCACTAGGCATTACAAGTATCCCAACATTAGTGGCAATCAAGAAGGATGGTTCACTGCTTTTTGAAGTATCAAGAGGCGTGGTGAGTATGTCGCAGCTTGAGGCAAATATTCTGCTTGCTAGTAAATACTCAGAAGAATTGACGGTAGTAAATAAACAAGGCAAGCGCGCTACCCAACAAATATCAAGAGGTCATCGTGGTTAATATAAACATCTGCGTAAGCTATTTTATTCTAATAGTAACACTATTAGGGGTTAACTTCACTGCTAATGCAGGTGGGTTAGATGGCTTTTTGAAATTTGCCCAGCAAGGTGGCTCTATGACTAGCATAAATGCTGGAGGTGTTATTGAAGACCAGCGTTCAGGTTTTCTAACAGGTGGTTCAATTATCAGTCGTGGTCCAAGGCCTATGGAATTGCAACCAGTTGGTATACAGTTACCAAGTGCCTCTTTGGACGGTTGCACAGGATCATATGATGTAAGGTGGGGTGGTTTTAGCTATATTAAAGGCCGGGAATTTGCAGAATATTTTAAGGCAGTTGCCGCAAGTGCCGGCGCGTATGTAGCCAAGATGGCAATTAAAACAGCTTGTCCACAATGCGAGGATATTATGTCCTATTTAGAGAGTGTAGCGCGTGATATTAACGGCATGACCTTTGGGCAGTGTGAGCAGGGAAAGGCAATTGCTGAGGGTTTGATGAGTAAATTCAATGCCGCATCAAATCAGAAATGTATGGCAAAGTCTTCTTTAGTCAAGGGAGGTAGCGACTTGTTTGAAACTACACAAAAATGCCAGGATAACCCAGATCGTTATGGCGAAGCTGGAGATGAGGCAGAATTAAAGTCAATGCTACCTGATAATTATAATTTAGTATGGAAGGCCTTATCCCATGGAGACGGAGCAGCTCCAACGGGAATGAAAGAGTTAATGATGTCTATTTCCGGTAGCATTATTGGTCAAAAGCAAGACGGTATTGCTACGATCAAGGCTTTGCCGTCATTAATCGAAAAAACAGATTTAATTGAGCAATATATTGGCAAGCCTGGAGTCGGTAGCAGCACGGTAAGAATATATGCCTGCGATGAAAAGAGCAAATGTTTAAAGCCTGTGGCTCATGATCAGGTATTAGAGAGTAGAAGCGATACTCTTTATGGCAAGGTAGAAGCAACTCTTGGCAGCATTATTGATAAAATCCACGAAAACAAAGGAGCATTATCTGACGAAGAGCAGGCATTAATTGAATATTCTCAAATTCCTATAATCAGCCTTTTTGAGATTGATCTGGCTCTTAGAAACAAAGAAAGCGTTGTTAATCTAGCGGGTGATGCTGAGTTTATCGAGGTTGTTTGTTATGACATGGTGACTAGCTTCATGCGTAAAATGTTATTGGAAGCAAAAAACGCTGTTGATGAACTGCAAACCGCTCAATTAGATAATATACCGATTGAACGTTTTAATAAGAATCTCGAAGCAGTGCAACTGCTCCTTAGAGATAAAAAATACGAAGCTATGAAGAAGCTCCAAATGATTATTGCTGTTAAAGAGCGATTAACTCAGCAACAGAAAGTATTCCAGCTGGGTTTTAGTAGATTCGTCGATAGTAGATAAGATAATAAGAACAACAAAAAGAAGGCAAGAATAATGGGTATAAAGTTTGCAATACACACATACGGTCATTTTGATGCCATGTTTTATGTTTTAAACGGCATTAAGATGATTATGAATAGTGACTTTACAGATAGCATGATTAAGCTAATGGCGATGATAGCGACGTCTTATTATGCGTTACTTGGAATGTCTTCTGCAAATGAAGGGAGGATAGGCACTTATTTTTTAAAAACAGCTGGTATGATTATGGTTATTACAGCTTTGCTAATGCCAAAGGCTGACATGTTGGTAGTTGATCGGGTTAGTGGCAAGAAAGAAATAGTCACTGGTCTGCCATATGCATTTGTGTTGCCTGTTGGTATTTTGGAGGCTTTTGGCGCGGGTATTACTTCTTTATTTGAGCAGGCCTTTGCTCCAGTGGGTTCTGCTCCTTATAAAGATTATGGCATGATCTTTGGTCAAAGAATAGTTCAGGAAGCAAAAAACTGGCGCATTAGCAATCCTGAATTTATCCGTAACATGGATATCTTTCTTGAGAGATGCGGAGTACTTGAGGCGCAAATAGGTTATAGATTCACGCCTGAGGATGTAATGAATGAAACCGATTTGTTTAAGTTATTTACTGACAATGCTGGTACTTTTCGCAAGGTAGATTTTCGTATCAATAAAAAACGTGCCAGTCTAACGTGCAAAGAGGCAGGAGCGGCATTAAAAAAGTATATGAAGCAAGAAATGGGCTTCTTAAGTTTTAAATACAAAAAGAGTGATTTTGCCATAGCAGGAGGTGGTGACATGGTGCGCCTTGAGCCAATAGAGGATGGGCGATTAAATCAGTTATTAGCTCGTAATTTAGAATTAGGTTATGCCGGTGCGCTAGGGGTTGAAAGTAAGGCTGAGGATATCATTCGGCAGAACATGATGATCAACTCATTGAAAGATTTTAATAACAAAAGTGATCTTTACGGCTACACCAGAGCTGCCGGTATCCAAAATAGTAACTGGGCAATTTCCGGTGAGCTCGCTAAAGAATATCTACCAATGCTGCTTAATATTATGAAAGCGCTAGTATACGCGTCCTTTATATTTATTGTGCCACTTATGATTCTTGGGGGCGGCATGGACAAGTATCTTAAATACTGCATTGTCGTATTTTCGCTGCAAATATGGCCGGCACTTAATAGCGTATTAAACCTATTTATTGAGTTATATAGCCACCTAAAAGGAGCGGGTATTAGCGGCGGCGCAATAACATATGGCAATTTTAATCAAGCGCATGAGGCGGTTGATACTATTGTATTAGTTGCTAGTGGTTTGCAGATGAGTATTCCATTTTTATCGTTTGCTATTGTTCAGGGCGGAGTACAGAGTTTTGTCCATTTGGCTGGTTCGGTGCAATCAGCTAGTAGCGGCGCTGCCTCTGTGGCGTCTAATGAATTAAGCAGTGGCTCAAGAGGTTTTGACAATATCACTAAAGGCTCAGAGAGCATTGATAATAAATCCGGCTTTAAGACCGACTGGAACCAGTCACATCAGGAAGGGGCAAGGCAGGTACAGGGTGCAGGTGGCGAGATGTTTAGAACATTTGCCGATGGCTCAAGCTCTATTAACAGTGGGACTGGTATGAATTTATCTTCTGGCTCAAGAAGCTTTAACCTTTCAAACTCGCAAGATAGCAGCCTGCAACAGAGTCTGGGTAATACGCTAAGTAGTCTGCAAAGCGATGAACAGAGCTTCAATAAGTCAAAAACCTCAACTATCAGTAATGTAGGTGATTTAGTATCTCATATTGCTCAAAGAGAAAGTAAAGGTGATACATTCTCTTATGACAAAATGGGCGAGCAAGGCAAAGCCTTGCAACAGGCAGTGAATCATACTAAGGAGGTTCATGAGCAAGGTGGCCACAGCTGGGAACAAGCAGCAAAGGCTGGTGTAAAAACCAGTATTAGCGGAGGATTCGGAATGCCATCGATATCACCTATTAAAGGTGATATATCAGTTGGTGCGGATGCTTCAGTTGATGCAACTAATGCAAGTAGTCAGTCACTTACAGAAGATCAACGAGTTGCGCAAAGTAATGATAGCAACAAGATCTTTAATAACCTTGCTAAAGCTGCTACCAACGAACAATGGATGACAGATAACAGCATAGATACTAGCTATGCTCAAAGCACCAGAGCTAGTTATGATGAAATGCAATCTTATGGGCAATCAGTCGCTCAAAAAAGAGAGGAAGCTAATACTTATAGTGAAGCACTGCAATACAATAAAACGAATGGAGCAAGCGATCATCGTGATATGTACCATGAGGTTGAGCAGGGCGTGATGAAACAATATGGCGTATCGCAGAATCAAGCGCACCAAATCATTGAAAGCAACGATCCAAGAGCTAACAAAGTTTGGGACGGGATGGTGCAGCAAAATATAGGTAACACCATGAGTCAAGTTAGAGCGGGTAGAAATCATGTTGATAATGGTGTCGCTAGAGATGCCAATAGCTTCCATAATGAGCATCAGGGTAAAGTCAATGACGGAGGGGTGCAAAACCTGCAAACCCAAGCTGCTGATCAGGGATTAAATAAGAAGACTATGCAAGCTGATATAGCGGAACGAAAGCAAACTCTACTAACTAAATACGATGATGTTACCAACGAAAACTCTGTCCAATACCAGTCGGTCTTATATGCAAATAAGGCACTTAACCAAGGATTGCAGCAAAGAGCCGAGGAATATGGAAAAGATAGAATCGGTCAGGGGGATTTTGCAAAAGGCTTAGGAAAAACTGTTGATTTTTTTACAAACGGTCAAGCTGGGTCAAACATAGGTGGTCCTAACTCAGCAGAAAGGGCAAGACTTAATTCAGGAGGAAATGCCTCGCAATTACCACCAGTTATAATCAATAAAGATAATGGGAGTAAAAATGACAAATAAGTTATTTATTATTCCAGATATTACCGGAATAGGAGCGATAAGAAGGATTGTAATACAAATTTCTAGGGCTACTCATACTAGAATGGTTATGCGCGCGAGACATTGTCCCAACGTGTTTATAAGGATTATTGGCATTGTGTCCATTATAACTTTCGGTCGAGAAAGACCTAGCCGTGCCATCACCTATATAAGCTTCTTTTTTAAAATACACAGCAATAGGGTAGTTTTTTAATATGCAATACATAGTTGGAACTAAGACAGGAATCATGCCAAAAATAGCAGAATATATATTAAAACCTGAAGTATGCGATGCTCCATCGCTGAGGAGGCCTACCCATGCAGTTAAGCCAATAGTCAATATAACTAAAAGAAAAAAATTAGGTGCTCTATCGGTCAACACCTCATTATTTCGATTGAAAAACTGTAGACTTTTCTTGTCAAAGGTTACTAAAGAGTTCTTTTTAACAATATATGGCACTAGCAGAATAGTTGCCCATGAAGCGATAAAACTAAGGTGTTTATCATTTAAAAAAAATGTGAGATTCCACCCAAGTACTGTAAAAACAAAAAACATTAGATTCCAGAAATTGTCTTTGTTGAATCTTGATTGCAGAAAGCTTATTTTTGGCTTTTTAGGCCTGTCGTATATACCACCATATTCATTGGGAATTACTAGAGTATTGGTTGAAGAGTCCAGAGCCAGCGGCTTAACTGTAGTAGTTGGTATTTTTTTAAGATTTTCACAAAAACTAGTAAAATCTTCCATGATAATTCTCTGCAATTTATGGTTACATATATACAGTACTATTATATCAAGATACTATCATTTTACCAAGCGAATAAAGTCTTTGATACTAGTTCTTTCCTTTGTTTTGTGTGGTAATTATTCTTTAGTTCTCGCCAAGAATGAACCAGATACCCAATATAGCAGGCAGCAAATAGCTTCTCTAATTTCCACTGCTGAGAAAGAAAATCAGATACCATCAGGTCTGCTAGCGGCTATTGCCAAACTTGAATCTAATACCCAAGCATATGCCTTAAATGTCAATGGTAATGCAGTGTTTAATAAATCTCTTGAGGAAGCATCTAGGTTGGTAAAAAAGGAACTTGCTTCCGGTTTGAAGAATATTGATTTGGGAGTAATGCAGCTGAATTATCGCTGGCATGGAGATAAGTTTAATAACGTCACTCAAATGCTAATCCCAGAGAATAATATAAAATACGCCGCTAGTCTACTCAAGTCATTAAAAGTCAAACACGGCAGCTGGCATAAAGCTATTAGGTATTATCATTCTGCTAGACCCGAACATCACAGGAAGTACTCGCGCAAGGTAGTTGCATACTGGTTGACGAGAGATAGGATACAAGAAAAAGGAACAAAGACTAATGGTTAGTTAGTCAAATATTACAAAAAGCAGGAGTTTTAATATGCTAAACAATTTCATAGGTGGCGGTCAGGTATTTTTGCACAAAATACGTATGCTAAGACAAGTTGTTGGTACAACAATTTTTGTTTCATTGCTTTCTGGGGCAATATTAGCATGGAGCTTTAATAGTAGCAGTACCCATAAAGTTGATTGGGACGGAGCAATAACATACGCAAAGGCTAAACTTGCAGTAACGGTGCACCCCGCCTTATCTGCCATTGCTCTGCGACCTAGCAAAGCAAATATTGATGCTTATTCGCATCACCAACTTTGGAAAAAAAGAATGCTTGCCAGCTCAGTAATCACTAGCAATAGATTTCTCTCAGCTTGGCGTAATGCCACGGAAGTAATGTATTTATTGTCTTTGCAGGCGCTTGGCTATGGTGTGGCAGCAGGTTTTCTTGTTTTCTTACTTTGGAGCAAATTCGGTAAAAACCTTAAGGACGAAAGGAAGAACGAAGGTAGCGGAGTTGTGCTAACCGCAATAGAAGTTGGTCGTATCTTACGTAATATGGGTAAATGTAGTGATTTTAAAATAGGCAAGATGCCTTTAGTCAAGGATATGGAAACCAGGCATTTTCTGGTTACCGGGTCAACCGGTTCCGGTAAGACTAATCTCCTTCATAATCTCCTGCCACAAATAGAAGCAAAAAATCAGCCGGTTATAGTAATAGATCAAACAGGT
>Ga0364880_10130_pt2 | contig 43333 bp, 36 predicted proteins | sample ExccelJu500001D3_5_FD_206927 | JGI IMG/M metagenome (GOLD analysis project Ga0364880, IMG submission 206927) | Enriched cells from Trout Bog Lake Hypolimnion, Wisconsin, USA - BchlTB.July30.5000.01.D3 | ecosystem: Environmental > Aquatic > Freshwater > Lake > Hypolimnion/Profundal zone | place... | reverse complement strand
AGAACCACACGGGCAAGGATCGTTGCGCCCAATTTTTTCACCCCCGCGCACAAACGGTTGATGCTCTTCCTTTGCCGATTCGGTTTGACCCAGTGCTTCCTCATAATCAGCGTGGTGGTACTGGACATTTTCGGGAGCGGAAGGAATGTCGACGTCTTCAATATCTTCCTCGGCACGAATTTGCACGTTCATCAGCATATGAGTGACATTGCTTTTGATCGATTCCAGCATGGAAGAAAATAACTCAAACGATTCGCGCTTATATTCCTGCTTGGGATTCTTCTGCGCATATCCGCGCAAGTGGATGCCTTGACGCAGGTGATCCAGTGCCGACAAATGTTCGCGCCAGTGCGTGTCGAGGCTTTGCAGCATCACGATACGTTCATACTGATGCATTCCTTCAGCGCCAACCATGTCCACCTTGGCTTGATATTGTTGCTGCGCGCTTTGAAACACCTTTTCACGCAAGCCTGATTCATCAAGCTTTTTGTCCTCTTCCAGCCACTGTGCCAGCGGCAGATTCAACTGAAACTCGGCAGCCAGCGCCTTTTCCAGAGAAGGAACTTGCCATTGCTCTTCCATGCTGTGCGGAATGATGTATTCGCTGATGGTGTCATCCATTACATTATCGCGCATGGCCGAAATGGTTTCGGAAATGTCGGTGCTTTCCAGCAATTCGTTACGTTGCTGGTAAATGACCTTGCGTTGATCGTTGGCCACATCGTCGTATTCCAGTATTTGCTTGCGCATGTCGAAGTTGCGTGCCTCAACTTTGCGTTGCGCATTTTCAATTGCGCGCGTCACCCAGGTATGCTCAATCGCTTCGCCTTCGGGTAGCTTGAATTTGTTCATGATCGCAGCCACACGATCGGATGCAAAAATACGCAATAACGGATCTTCCAGAGACAGATAGAAGCGGCTGGAACCGGGATCTCCTTGTCGTCCTGCACGACCGCGTAGCTGGTTATCTACACGACGGGATTCATGCCGCTCCGTGCCGATGATGTGCAGGCCGCCACTGGCGACCACTTGCTCATGAATAGGTTGCCATTCTGCGCGCAATTGCGCTACGCGCTGTTCACGGGCTGCAGGATCGAGACTCTCATCCATACGCACGCGTTCGATGGGTTTTTCCACATTGCCGCCCAGCACAATATCGGTTCCGCGACCTGCCATGTTGGTGGCGATCGTGATCATCTTTGGGCTACCCGCCTGCGCGATAATTTCGGCCTCCCGTGCATGTTGTTTCGCATTCAACACTTGATGCGGCAGTTTTTCCTTATCCAGTAAATTCGACAATAGCTCTGAAGTTTCAATCGAAGTCGTACCGACCAATACCGGTTGACCACGCTCATAGCAATCGCGCACATCGGCGATCACCGCCACATATTTTTCATTTGTCGAAAGGAAAACTTTGTCCATCAAATCCTTGCGCACGGTCGGACGATGTGGCGGGATAATGACGGTCTCCAGGTTGTAGATAGACTGAAATTCGTAGGCTTCCGTATCCGCCGTACCGGTCATGCCGGACAGCTTGTTATACATGCGGAAATAATTCTGGAAGGTGATGGACGCGAGTGTCTGATTTTCCTTCTGGATGGACACCCCTTCCTTGGCTTCCACTGCCTGATGCAAACCATCCGACCAGCGACGACCCGCCATCAGGCGTCCGGTGAATTCGTCCACAATGATCACTTCCCCGTCCTGAACCACATAATGCTGGTCGCGGTGATATAAAGCATGGGCCCGCAATGCAGCGTACAGGTGGTGAATCAGGGTGATATTAGCCGGGTCGTACAAACTACCGCCGGCGGGTAGCAAGCCAGCTCTGCTCAGCAACTCTTCGGCATGCTCATGACCGATTTCGGTCAACAAAATCTGGTGAGCCTTTTCATCCACACTGAAATCGCCGGGACCTTCTTCTTCCATTTGGCGTGTCAAACCGGGCACCAGTTTGTCCATGCGCAGGTACACTTCCACGTTATCTTCGGCTTGGCCTGAGATAATCAAAGGGGTACGTGCTTCATCGATCAGTATGGAATCCACCTCATCCACGATGGCATAATTCAGCCCGCGCTGAAAACGCTCGTTGGCGTGCGTGGCCATGTTGTCACGCAGGTAGTCAAACCCGAATTCGTTGTTGGTGCCATAGATAATGTCCGAGGCATAAGCAGCCTGCTTGTCTGCATGATCCATCTGCGACAGAATGGTGCCCACTGAAAGACCGAGGAAGCGGTATATCCGGCCCATCCATTGGGCATCACGGCTCGCCAGATAATCATTAACGGTCACGACATGAACGCCTTTGCCGGACAAGGCATTCAGATAAGCCGGCAGGGTCGCCATCAGCGTTTTTCCTTCACCAGTGCGCATTTCAGCAATTTTGCCGTAATGCAGCACCATGCCGCCGATCAGTTGCACGTCGAAATGGCGCATCTGCAATACCCGCTTGCCGGCTTCACGCACCACGGCAAAGGCTTCGGGCAGCAAGGCATCCAGCGTTTCACCCTGAACATACCGCTGTTTGAAAAGTCCGGTTTTGGCCTGGAGTTCAGCATCCGACAGTTTTGCCACGTCCTCTTCAAGCGCGTTAATTGCCAGAACAGTCTGGCGATACTCTTTAAGCAAGCGGTCGTTTCTGCTACCGAAAATACTTTTTAATAGGTTGGAAATCATTGTTAATTCTTTTTATTCAATTCATGGTGCACAATAAAAAAGGGTGAGGCGCGACACCTCACCCCCATGTACTAATTAGACCGCAGTCAACTCGCATCGCTTTCCAGGAAACGCCGGGGGTTCTGGGCGATACCCTTGTATCTCACTTCAAAGTGCAAATGACTGCCGGTTGAGCGACCGGTACTGCCCACCTCGGCAATTTCCTGTCCGCGACGTACTACTTGCCCGACTTTTACCAACAATCGGGAAGCATGTCCGTAACGTGTGACAATATCATTACCGTGATCAATTTCTACCATATTACCATATTGCGGGTGGAACCCCGAATACACCACGATGCCGGATGCTGAAGCCATAATGGGCGTGCCTGTAGGCGCCATGAAATCGACCCCCTCATGCATCGCGTTTTTTCCGGTGAAGGGATCAATGCGCCAGCCAAAATTGGAAGAGTAATCGCCCAGACTGACCGGTGCCACGGAGGGGAATTTATTTTTGTCGAGACTGTCTTGCATCAACAGGGTTTCCATCGCAACCAGCTTGTCGTTGCGATCATTCAACAGCTCCGATAGATTGGCCAGTTGTTGCTTTAAACTGGCCATCGACACATCTTGCTGGGGTGCCGGAATATAAGGCCCCCCTTGAGGGGGGGCTTGGTCGAAGTTAAATTCCTGGGGTTTCATACCGCTCATTTTGGCCAGTCGTGCACCCAAGGTGTCCAGTCGCAACAACTGAGCCTGCATTTGCCCCACTCTTACCGCCAATGCATCCATGCTATCGCGCAAGTAGGATTGTTGTTTTTGCTGTCCATCAAGCTGGATGCCCAATATTTGCGGCTGGTATCGGCCAATGGCATATTGCGTCAGAAAAACCATGCCAATCAACAGGATTGCAACTGCCAGCAGATGCCTGCCGTGGAGCGTAATGCTGTGTGCTTTTGCAAAACGATTGGAAACTAGAATAATATCCATCTCTACCCTTTATGGATTTAAACTCAAAATTGTGTCGCAACGTTTGAATGCTTACTTCGGTGCGAGTCCCGAACTCCGCCAATTATCCGGCAGGGCCGGAAAGCTAATGGCATTGCAAAAATTATACGAGCAAAGTGCCCCGGCTTCTTTGCTACCCCATAGTCGTGTACTCAAACTGGAGCGTCAGGTTTTAACCCTCGCGGCAAACAATAGTGCGATTGCTGCCAAACTGCGCCAAATTGCACCGACGCTCACCAAAATGCTTCAAGACGGGGGATGCGAGGTTACTGGAATTCAGGTTCGGGTGCAAGTTACCTTTGCATCCCCTGCAGAATCCATCGTTCGACCGGTGTTGAGCAGGGCGGGTCGTAACAGTCTGGTTGAACTGGCTTCCGGGTTGCCCGATTCACCGCTGAAAAATGCCTTACAGCGACTTGCCCGTAAGTCTCCTGAAAAATCAAAAGATTAATTTGAAATATCCAAATCGCTTCGGGTGAATTTTTGTCCCGTATGCGGCAAGGTCCGCGCAATTACCCAGGCACTGATTTCGGTTGCGCCAGCTTTGCGTAATGCAATCGACACTTCGTTCAGTGAGGTGCCGCTGGTCATGACGTCATCCACTACGGCAATGTGCTTACCCGATAAATTCAGTGAACAGATAAACGCGTTGCGCATGTTTTTGCCCCGTTCTTTCCATTTTAACGCCGATTGCGGGGGCGTATCGCGCACCCGATGGCAGGCGTGTGCCAGTAGCGGAATATTCAGGCGGTTTGCAATATGCCGTGCCAATTCCTGTGATTGATTAAACCCGCGCCCGCGCAAACGGGATCGGTGCAGCGGCATGGCAATAATATAATCCGGGCGGTTTTTGACATGCCGTACCAGACTTTCCGCCAGACCATCAACCAGCATGAGTCGCTCACCGAATTTAAGCGCCTGAACCAGTTTGTCCAATGGGAAAGCGTAGGCAAACACCGCCAAAGTGCGGTCAAATTTTGGCATGCGCTTGATGCACCGTCCGCAAATTTCGCCATTAAGCGTGGGCAGCGCGCAAATCGGGCAATGAGGCGCAGTGAGGTAAGGCAGGGTAGCGTCGCAAGCGTTGCACCATGCCCCATTGTGGCTGAACGACCCGCATAGCAGGCACGGCTGAACAGGGAGTGACTGCCTAATTTTTGTACGAATGTTAAAAAAAAAGCCGTTGAAAATTGACAAGGTATAGCCCTTTCGCGGATGATGACGCTTTCTGCAATCTACTCTCTTTAGTAACCATGCAAACACAAACCGTACATTTGGCTCGTCCCGACTCCTCTGCAATTGATGACGCTCGCTGGAGCGTTGCCGAAATTGAGAAGCTATTCAAGTTGCCATTTTCCGACTTGCTGTACCGTGCGCAGCAAGTGCATCGCGAACATTTTGACCCGAATGAGGTGCAGTTATCCACGCTGCTGTCGATCAAGAGCGGCGGCTGTTCGGAGGATTGCGGTTATTGCCCGCAGTCGGCATTTCACTCTACCGGAGTGGAAAATAAGAAAATGCTGGATCTTGAATCGGTGGTTCAGGCTGCGCGTGTCGCCCAGCAAAATGGAGCCGGGCGCTTTTGCATGGGTGCGGCCTGGCGTGAACCCAATGATCAGGATATGCAAAGTGTGGTGGAAATGGTCAAGGCGGTTCGTGCGCTTGGGATGGAAACGTGTGCAACTTTGGGTATGCTGTGCGACCAGCATGTTGAAAAGCTTCGTGAGGCCGGGCTGGATTACTACAATCACAACCTGGATACCGCACCGGAATTTTACGGTGAAATCATTACCACACGGGATTATCAGGATCGTTTGGATACATTGGCGAGAGTGCGTGAGGCGGGCATCAACGTATGCAGCGGCGGGATCGTTGGCATGGGTGAAAGTCTCACACAGCGTGCCGGTCTGATCGCTCAACTGGCTAATCTGAATCCCTATCCCGAAAGTGTGCCGATCAATAACCTGGTGAAAGTTGAAGGAACGCCGCTGGCAAGCGAGGAGGAACTTGATCCGCTGGATTTCGTGCGAACCATCGCGGTGGCACGCATCACCATGCCAAAAGCTCGCGTACGTCTTTCTGCCGGGCGTCAACAAATGAGTGACGCCGTGCAGGCCTTATGCTTTCTGGCGGGTGCCAACTCGATGTTTTACGGCGAGCAGTTGCTGACTACCGGAAACCCGGAGATGGAGCGGGATCGAGCATTACTTGACAAACTGGGTATGTATTCCCTCACGGATAAGCATTAGAATACAGGATCAATTCAGGGCGGCACACTGCCAGGCCCGTTAGGTCAGGCCATGTATGGGTCAATTTGTTTCGGCTAAACTGCTACTTCGTTTGATTTGGATATTCACTTGCCTGAGTGTGATCAGCTTATCGGGGTGTGAACAAAAAAACGTCTCTGTTGCCGACGTGACCGCAACATCCGAGACCACCATTACCGCATTGATTTGGGCCCCGGATTGGCCGGAAGAGATGCTTCAAATAGCGGACGAGTTTAACAAACTGAATCCGGAAATTCGCGTCAATGTACAGTTCATGATCGGTAATTCGGTCGAGCAAAATATCAAACCAAGAATAGCGTCGGGTAATCTGCCCGATCTGATGTCAGTTAATCCGAATGCGTATTCGGTTGAGCTGGCCGAACAGGGCGTGCTGGCCGACGTGAGCCGGACGCAGGCGTGGAATAATATGCTCGACAGCCTTAAGGGAGACTGGACGACTCCTGGCCACAAACCTTTTGGAATCTCCGGTGGTGTGGCGACCACTCTCATTTACTACAACAAGGACATGTTTGCGAAGGCGGGTATTACCAGACTGCCAACCAATTTTGACGAATTCCTGGCTGTCTGCGCACATCTTAAACGGTCGGGATTGACTCCCATCTTTTGGGATGGGGCGTTTCCCAATATGCTGGGCAATGGGCCTTTCAGCTTCGGATTTGCCAATAACGTGGTAGCTCATGAGCACGCGTGGAAAGAAAAAATTGCCGACGGCACGCTGGATTTGAACACTCCGCTGGTGGCTGACATCTTCGACAAAATATTGTTGATGGCTGAACGAGGCAATGTGCAAAGCGGCTACATGAGTACAAACTACGATGAGGGCATCAAGCTGTTCACAGAGGGTAAAACGGCAATGGCTTTTCAGGGTAGCTGGGCTTCAGGTTTGCTGATGCACGGAAAGGGCTTTCAGACGGGCGTGTTCATTCCACCCTGGAATGATCCGGGCAAATTGGTGGTACCGGTGATTGGCAGTGAAACCGGTTTTGCAGTATGCGAAACTGCAAACAAGGCTGCAGCATTGCGTTTCCTCGAATTTATTGCAGGCAAGGGCTTTCCCATCTTGCAGAACAAACGGCAGAATATTTCGCCGTTTAAGGTGCCCCAGGGCAAAATTGTAAGTGACCCGCAGATAACAGCCTACACCAACACAGTGAGTGATTACTCGATCACGGCCAGTCCCTACTATTCTTTTTTGCCAACCAACACGATCGAGCGGCTGCATCCATTGATACAGGATGTTTTACTCAAAAAAACCACACCCAAGCTGGCAGCCAAGATCCTTGATATGTCGATCAAGAATGAAGCGAAGTTACATTACAAATGAGAAGGGTAATTAATCTGACAAGGCGTGTATTGGATTACCTGTCCTCAGGTTGGTTACGCAGAATCGAGATTCGCTACCGGCTGATAATCGCATTGATTCTTCTTTCGTCGCTACCGCTACTCATTTCGGGTTACATCGCGTACGTTGAATCGAGCAAGACAATTGAAGAAAAGGCGCGGATCTTCTCCACTGAGGTGGTCAAACAGGTATCGAAAAACGTTCAGTTAAGAATGGCACAAATTGATGCCGAAAGCGCCGATCTGATTTTGTCGGAAAAGGTACAGCATGCGCTATCCGAATTTACCGGCGGAAACGAAATAGCGCGAAGTGCATCAGGCCTTGAACTCACCCAGATGTTACTCGATCACTACGGTTCGTTTGACTACATCAACCAGAAATATTTCCTCGATAGAAACAATAAAATCATTGATTCGCAAGTGTTCGCTCAGCTTACGCAGGGCGTGAGCAAGTTTGTAAGTCATGTTCCCGATTTGCATGGCCATCCATATTGGGGCAGTTATGACAACGGGGTCGGCCAGCAGAATTTGGGGATGCTGCGCACAATCGTCAGCAAGAACAGCAACAAAATGATCGGCAATCTGTTCATGGCAATTCGCCCGGAGCACTTTTCCGCCATTTTTGATAACGTCGATCTGGGTAGCGGAGCTGACATTTTTATTCTCGACGCTGAAAACGGTAAGGTGCTGGTCTGGCCGCAGGGAAAATTTCTCCGTACCGATGAAATCGCGGAGGAACCGGCGTTGCTCGCAAATGTGGCCGGAAGTTTGCAACGGAATGAGTTGAACGGCTTTGTTACGTTTGCAGGCAAGCAGCAGGATCAATATTTGGCAGCCTACGCCCGGATCCCTCAAACCAACTGGTTTGTCGTCAATGCTATCCCCAGAAGCATGTTAACGGCCGAGGTGCAGGCGGTGCGAAACATGACGGTGTTGATTGGTGTTCTGGTGTTTTTGGCTTCGATCACCGTGGCCTATGTGATCTCGCGCAGTATTTCCAAGCCGCTTAAAGAGTTGATGGACAAGATGCAAGAAACCGGCAATTTGGCTAGACAAGGTCCTGATCAGGAAGGGAAACGTAATCTTGCCAAATTTGAGAGCAGGGACGAACTTAGTAAATTGACGCTAAGTTTTGACGCGATGAATGACGCGGTTAATCAGACAATACAGCAAATTAACGAGATCAATGCCTCGCTTGAAATAAAAGTGGAAGAGAGAACGGCTGCTCTGGCGGCCAGTGAACACGCATCACGTACTTTGATTGAAAACTCTCCCGATACCGTTGCCCGTTACGACAAAACTTGCCGCCGTATTTACGTCAATCCGGCATTTGGCAACATGACAGAAGGCGGCGTTGCCGCGTTGCTGGGCAAAACGCCGATAGAAGCTCCTGGCGGGGATAATTTCGAGATTTACGAAGCAAAAATAAAACAGGTGATTGCAACCGGTGAAAATATTCAGTTTGAACTGAAATGGCCGGTCAAAAATGGAAAAGATATTTATAGCCATATTCGTTTGACGGCTGAATATGATGCATCGGGCAACATCATTTCGGTGCTGGGAGTGGGGCGGGATATTACCGAACGCAAGGAAGCCGAACAGGTCAACCGGGTCGCGGCTATTGCCTTTGAAACGCATGAGGGCATCATGATTACCGATGCCCAGGCTAACATCCTTCGAGTCAATCAAGCTTTTCAGGATATCACGGGATATAACTCGGAAGAGGTGGTGGGGAAGAATCCGCGCATTCTCAAATCGGACCGCCAGAGCGAGACATTTTACAAGGACATGTGGCGGCAATTAATTATTCAGGGTTCATGGTCAGGGGAGATCTGGGACAAGCGAAAGAACGGAAAAATTTATCCCAAGCAGTTAAATATTAATGCCGTAAAAGATAAGTCAGGAAAGACCACCGAGTATGTGGCCATTTTTAATGACATCAGCGAGCGAAAGGCGGCTGAAGATGAAATTCATAGCCTGGCTTTTTATGACACCTTAACAAAGTTACCCAACAGGCGTTTGCTGATGGATCGGCTGCATCAAGCATTGTCTGCCTCGGCACGCAGCTTGCAATATGGCGCACTGTTATTCCTGGATTTGGACAGGTTCAAGACAATTAATGACACACTGGGACACGACCATGGTGACTTGTTACTGATTGAGGTGGCAAAGCGCATCCTACTTTGCCTGCGCGAGATGGATACGGTGGCGCGTCTGGGAGGGGATGAATTTGTAATATTGATTGAAGAAATCAGTGCCAGTGCGGAAAGTGCTTCACAAAAAACAGCAATGATTGCCGAGAAAATTCGTGCCGCGCTGGCAGCCCCTTATCAACTTAAAAATCATGAATGTCATAGTTCACCCAGCATAGGAATATGCCTGTACTGCGGGACTGACGAATTGGAAGATGCGTTACTCAGGCATGCAGATATGGCCATGTATCAGGCCAAAGACACTGGCCGAAATGCGGTGCGATTCTTTGATCCTTCAATGCAGCAGGCAGTTGAATCCCACGCGGCCCTTGAAGCTGATTTTCGTCACGCCGTGCCGGATAAACAATTGAGCTTACATTACCAGATCCAGATGGATAATGACAATCGCCCATTGGGTGCGGAGGCGCTACTACGCTGGTTTCATCCCATGCGGGGAATGGTTTCCCCGGCGCATTTCATTCCCATTGCAGAAGAAAGCTCGCTGATACTTGATGCGGGAAACTGGGTGTTGCAGTCGGCTTGTCACCAACTCGCATTGTGGGGCAAGCATGAACAAACTCGCCATCTGGAACTTGCCATCAATGTTAGTGCACAGCAATTCAGAAAGAGTGATTTTGTGAATGATGTGGCGCTGGCAGTAGGTATTCATCAAGTGAATCCGGCCCGACTGAAGCTGGAGCTGACCGAGGGCGTGGTTTTGATAGATGTTGCCGATGTGGTGACTAAAATGTACGCATTGAAGGCGCTCGGCATTAAATTGTCTTTGGATGATTTTGGCACGGGTTATTCATCACTGTCTTATTTGAAACAATTACCACTCGACCAAATCAAAATTGATCAGAGCTTTGTGCGTGATATTACAACCGACCTCAATGATGCGGTGATGGTAGAAACCATTATTGGACTGGCAAAGAATTTTCGTCTGAATGTGATCGCTGAAGGTGTCGAAACGGAGGAACAACTACACTTCCTGAAGGAGCATGGTTGTATGGCCTATCAGGGGTATTTGTTCAGCAAGCCGGTTCCAATTGAAGTGTTTGAGGCATTGCTCTGTCTGGGTAACGATGCTTAACGAGCCTATAAGTCTGGTTCTGCTTCTTGCTGCCGCATTTGTTGCGGGCGCACTCAATGCGGTTGCCGGAGGAGGTAGTTTTCTGACGCTTCCCGCTTTAGTGTTTTCCGGCTTTCCAGCGATCACTGCGAATGCAACCGGTACTGTCGCATTATTGCCCGGCTATGCATCCGGCGCGCTTGGTTTTCGCGAAGATTTGCAGGCGCCACCCGGGTTGTCATTGCGTGCCTTAACCCTGATAAGCCTGCTGGGTGGGGCAATTGGAGCCGTTTTACTATTGGTAACCAATGACCACACTTTTCGCAAACTGGTGCCTTGGCTGTTATTGGCTGCGACTGTGCTTTTTGCAATCAGCCCGACATTGATGCGCATGACCCGGAGTCATCATGCCGGTAATCATTCTGCAGCCTTTGCCGCTGGCGGTATGCTGGCGGTCTCCATTTATGGCGGATACTTTAACGGTGGCCTCGGTATTTTGTTGCTGGCTTTATTCAGTCTGCTTGGTCAAACTAATCTTCATGCGATGAACGGAGCCAAAAATCTGGTATCGGCTTTGCTGACTTCGATCGCTGTCATGGTGTATGCCTGGGGTGGATTGGTGGCATGGCCTCAAGCCTTGATAATGATGGTGGCGGCGACATTGGGAGGGTATTTCGGCGCACGAATCTCGCGATGGATTCCTGTACCGCTACTGCGCACGGGGATCGTACTGACGGGGCTGGTGATGACACTATTATTTTTTGAGCGCAATTAATCAGTAAATGCCATTTCAGAAATTAAAACTTGAACTCGATGAGCGAGCTGTAAAGGGCCTGCAGCGCTACCGCCGAGTGCTTGAATCGCCGCAGGGCGTCCATATTACGATGGAAGGGAAACCGTATCTTTCATTCTGCAGCAATGACTATCTCGGACTGGCCAATCATCCGCAACTGATTGCCGCTTTGCAATCGGGATCACAGCAGTATGGTGTGGGCAGCGGAGCATCTCATTTGGTGAGTGGTCATTTTGCCGCTCATCAGCAGCTCGAAAATCAACTTGCAGAATTTGTACATAAGCCCGCTGCTTTATTATTCTCCACGGGGTATCTGGCTAATCTGGGTACGGTACAGGCATTAGTCGGGCGCGGTGACACCATATTTGCCGACAAGCTGAACCACGCATCGCTCAATGATGCCATGTTGCTCTCCCGTGCTGAAATAAAGCGTTACCGCCATAATGATGTGGCGCAGCTGGAGCAGTTGCTTGCAGAAAATCACGCCGGTAGAAAACTCGTTATTACCGATGCGGTATTCAGCATGGATGGCGACCTGGCCCCCCTGCCAGAAATATTGGCTCTGTGCGAGCGGTATGAGGCGTGGTTATTGATAGACGATGCACATGGCTTTGGCGTGTTGGGTCGCTCGGGGCAAGGTTCGCTGGCACACTTTAATCTGACCTCTCCCCGAGTGATTTATATGGCTACGCTGGGTAAAGCGGCGGGAGTAGCCGGGGCATTTGTTGCAGCCGAACAGGTGGTGATAGAAACCTTGGTGCAAAGTGCGCGCAGCTACATTTACACGACAGCAAGTCCTCCAGCGCTGGCTTCAGCCTTACAGGCGAGTTTGACCTTATTGAGTACGGAAGAATGGCGACGGGAACACTTGCGCTACATGATTAGCCAGTTGCGCGAGGGATTGGCAGGTTTGCCGTGGAAGCTGATGTTATCCGACACACCTATCCAGCCATTACTGGTGGGCAGCAACGAAGATGCGGTTGCGCTGGCGGAGGCGTTGCGCGCACGCGGCATCTGGGTTCCTGCCATTCGCCCACCCACCGTTCCTCAAGGCACAGCACGTCTGCGTATTACCTTGTCTGCAGCACACTCCGAAGAAAATGTGGTTCAACTGATCGGAGCGTTGCATGAACTTGTATATTAGCCAATCCGGCAAAGGTGCGCCTTTGGTGCTGATTCACGGCTGGGGGATGCATGGCGGTATATGGGATAATGTCGTGCCGCAATTATCCCGTACATTTTGCGTGCATTGTGTGGACTTGCCCGGGCATGGTTTAAGCCGATACTCCTCTAGCGATCTTTTGAAAAATAGTGAAGAAATGATGGGGATTGATCAGCTCGATGACATGGTGGATGAGTTATCCAATCAGTTGGATGGGCCCTTGAATATTTGCGGCTGGTCGCTGGGCGGTCTGGTTGCCTTGCGCTGGGCGAAACGATTTCCGCTGCAAGTGCAGCGGCTGGTTCTGGTTGCAAGTACGCCGTGCTTTGCGGAAGGTCAGGATTGGAAGTTTGGTATGGACAAGGAGACATTGCAGCAGTTTGCTACCGAGCTGGAGCAGAGTCACGTCGCCACTTTGCGCCGTTTCCTTGCTTTGCAGGTGCGCGGCAGTTTGAATGAACGCGAGCTACTGTCAGAGTTACGTATAGGACTGCTTAGCCATGGCGAGCCCGACATTAATGCGTTGCGTGGCGGTTTGGGAATTTTGCGGGATGTGGATTTGCGCGGGGAATTGGCTGCAATTCACCAACCCACGCTGCTGATCGCCGGGGAACGTGACAAATTGACTCCGCCGGAAGCGTCATTTTATATGGCACAGGCCATGCCCGATGCAAGGTGTGCTGAAATTGCAGGGGCAGCGCATACTCCATTCTTGTCACATACTGAAATTTTTGTTCAAAAAATAACGGACTTCTTGCATGGATGAATTTTTGATAGACAAAAAACAGGTCCGTCGGGCCTTCAGTCGGGCCGCGCGCGAATATGATGCCGCAGCCGTGCTGCAGCGCGAGGTGTGCCAGCGCATGCTGGAAAGGCTGGATTATATCAAGCTGCAACCGGGCAGAGTTCTCGATGTGGGCAGCGGAACGGGGTGGGGTACGCGCCAATTGGCCGAGCGTTATCCGGCAGCGCATGTGGTCGCACTCGATATTGCCTTGGGCATGTTGAATATGGCACGCGAGAAGTCGAGCTGGTGGCGCAAGTTGTTTTCCAGCAGTCAGCAGAATCATATTTGTGCCGATGTAGAAGCGCTTCCGCTGGCAGCCAACAGTGTGGAAATGGTGTGGTCTAATCTGGCATTGCAATGGTGTAATGATTTGCCGACGACATTCAGTGGGTTACACCGGGTGATAAAAACAGAGGGGCTGCTCATGTTCAGCACGTTCGGGCCGGATACGCTGAAAGAGTTGCGTAGTGCCTTCCACGGTGTGGATGAGCACAACCACGTTAGCCGCTTCACTGACATGCATGATCTGGGCGATATGCTCACCCACAGCGGTTTTAGCGAACCCGTGATGGAAATGGAGATGATCACGCTGACCTACGACGATGTAAAATCCGTGATGCAGGATTTGCGAGGCATCGGCGCCCATAATGCCACTTCCGGACGGGGGCAGGGCATGATGGGTAAGGCGGCATGGAAACACGTGCAGGAACGCTATGAGAACTTCCGCCGCGAGGGCAAATTACCCGCCACGTTCGAGATTATTTATGGGCATGCGTGGAAGCCCAAACCCAGAGTGACGGCGGACGGCGCACAAATTATTCAAACTTCGTTCAAGCTATGAGTTACTTTGTCACGGGTACCGATACCGGCGTGGGCAAAACCTTGGTGAGTTGCGCACTGATGCATGCGCTTGCCAGCCAGGGTTTAAGTGTGGTGGGAATGAAACCGGTCGCTGCCGGTTGTGACGATGACAATCATAATGAAGACGTGGAACAACTGCGGGCAGCCGGCACTGTGTTAGCGACATATGGTCAAATTAATCCCTACAGTTTATACCATCCGATTGCACCGCATATTGCCGCCCGGCATGTCGGAATACGGATCGATTTGTCGCGCATACTGACTTCATTCCGTGAATTGCTTTCGCAGGCAGATGAGGTGATCGTTGAGGGAGTCGGTGGGTTCAAGGTGCCGCTCAATGATCAGCAAGATACCGCAGAGATGGCTCAGCAATTCGAGCTGCCTGTAATACTGGTGGTGGGAATGCGTCTGGGCTGCCTCAACCATGCCTTGCTGACTGCGGATGCCATTGCGGCCTCCGGACTCAGACTGGCCGGTTGGGTGGCTAATATCTTGACTCCGGACATGCCCGCGTTGCGCGAAAATATCGCCACATTGGAGCAGCGTCTGCAGGCACCTATGCTGGGTGTCATCGAATATCAGGTCACACCGGATTCACATGAAATGGCAAAACAATTGAATATTCAATTGCTGAAAAACAATGTTCCTGATGAAATATAACTATTTATTGCTCGTGTTATTCCTGTTCGCAGGATGCAATAAATCGGTTCCTCCTTTGCCCTCTCATGCCGTGGATATTAGCTGGCGCTACGAACAAGCTGCCGCGGATTTCAAATTAACCGAGGCAACAGGCAAGGAGCGTCATCTGTCGGATTTCAGGGGCAAGGTGGTAGTCCTTTTCTTTGGCTACACGCATTGTCCAGAAGTGTGCCCGACCACACTGGCCGATTTGGCTCAGGCCGTGCGGCTGATGGGAAAAAGTGCCGACAAAGTACAAGTTCTGTTCGTCACACTGGACCCGGAGCGTGATACACCGGAAGTGCTGGCTAAATTTGTTCCTTTTTTTAATCCATCGTTCATTGGGCTTTATGGGGATGCCGAGGCCACTGCACAGGCAGCCAAAGTGTTCGCAGTGAGCTATCAGAAACATTCAGAAAAAACAGGGTATTCACTGGACCATTCCGATGGTACCTACCTCATTGGCAAGAACGGGAAATCTGTGCTGCTTTCTCCCTATGGGCAAAAAACAGAATGGTTGATTGAGGATATAAAACTATTACTGGACAAGACGTGACAGAACGAAATGCTACTTTCAGGAACCGAGTGCGGGAAGGTTTCGTGCACTTGAGGTATGATGCGAAATCCAAATTTTACCAATGAATATGTCAACAAGTGACACCGCCGATAATTCCACGCCCTTGCCGGGAAGGCTGGCGGCGTTGTTGCGCGAATCGCGCTGGCTATTGTTGCTTGCCGTCGCTTTATATTTGATCCTGATCCTCTTTGGTTACGACCGTTCGGACCCTTCCTGGTCGCATAGTGCCAGTGGTGCCGTTCCACACAATCCGGGAGGTGTTTTCGGGGCATGGCTGGCGGACGTATTACTGTATGTGTTTGGCTTTTCCGCATGGTGGTGGGTTGCATTTTTAGTACAGCGCGTGTGGGCCGGATATCGCGGAATTTCTCCCGAAGGAGTATTTGACCGGCGCACCTTATGGGTTGCATTGCCCGGCTTTGCCGTACTTCTGTTGTCTTGCAGCGCGCTCGAATCCTTGCGCCTTTACACGCTGAGAGCCTCTTTACCGCTCGCTCCTGGTGGGATGCTCGGTTCATCGCTGGGTGACCTGCTGGCAGTTCAATTTGGTTTTACGGGTGCAACCCTGTTTCTGTTGGCGTTGATTGCCACCGGCTTCAGCCTGTTTACCGGACTCTCCTGGTTACGTTTCACCGATTGGTTGGGTTGGGCGGTCGAGGTCAGTTATTTTTGGCTGCTCAATACCTGGCAAACCTCACGGGATCGACGTATTGGCACTCAGGCACAAGCGGACCGCGAAGTTGTGGTCGAAGTGGAAAAAAAACGGGTGGAAGAACACAAGCCCATCCACATCGTTCCGCCGGTATTGGAAGTTCCCCAGTCCAAGCGGGCAGAAGAAGAAAAACAAGTGCCGTTGTTTGCCGATATGCCCGATTCCCCCCTGCCTCCGTTGCATTTGCTGGACCAGCCTGCACATGAAGTAGAAGTATTATCCTCCGACACGCTGGAATTCACCTCGCGCCTGATCGAGCGCAAGCTGATGGATTTCGGTGTGGAAGTCAAAGTCGTGGCTGCCTATCCCGGGCCGGTGATTACCCGCTATGAGATTGAGCCTGCGGTCGGGGTGAAGGGTAGCCAGATTATCAATCTGGTAAAAGATCTGGCGCGTGCACTGTCGGTGGTCAGCATTCGCATGGTCGAAACCATTCCCGGCAAATCGTATATGGCTTTGGAGTTGCCCAATCCGAAACGTCAGATCGTCAAGCTGTCCGAAATCCTGAGTTCGCAGGCTTATGCGGATATGAATTCCCCGCTGACCATGGCAATGGGCAAGGATATCGCGGGTAAACCGGTCGTGGCCGATCTGGGGAAAATGCCGCATGTACTGGTGGCCGGTACCACCGGTTCGGGTAAATCGGTGGCGATCAATGCCATGATTCTGAGTCTGCTTTACAAGGCAACTGCACAGCAAGTTCGTTTGCTGCTGGTTGATCCCAAGATGCTCGAATTGTCGGTGTACGAAGGCATCCCCCACCTGCTCGCTCCTGTGGTAACCGACATGCGACTTGCCGCATCCGCCTTGAACTGGTGTGTGCAGGAAATGGAAAAGCGTTATAAATTAATGTCGGCTCTGGGGGTACGGAATATTGCGGGCTTCAACCAAAAAATTCGCGAGGCAGTCAAGGATGGCAAGCCGTTAACCAATCCATTCACCATTACACCGGACAATCCCGAAGCCTTGGAAGAGCTGCCGCTAATCGTGGTATTTATCGATGAGTTGGCCGATTTGATGATGGTGGTCGGCAAAAAGGTCGAAGAGCTCATTGCGCGCTTGGCTCAAAAAGCCCGCGCATCCGGCATCCATCTGGTGCTGGCAACGCAGCGTCCCTCGGTCGATGTGATTACCGGACTGATCAAGGCGAACGTGCCCACACGGGTGGCATTTCAGGTATCCAGCAAAATAGATTCACGCACCATTCTTGATCAAATGGGTGCGGAAGCGTTATTAGGCCAAGGCGACATGCTCTATCTGCCGCCGGGTAGCGGCTACCCGCAGCGCGTCCATGGTGCGTTCGTATCTGACCAGGAAGTGCATCGCGTTGCGGAATATCTCAAATCACAAGGCGAACCGAATTACATTGAAGGGGTGCTGACTTCCCTGGAAGAACAGGAGGCTGGCGGTGAGCTCGAAGGGGGGGCGGATGCTGAAGCCGATGTGCTTTATGATCAAGCGGTAGAAATTGTAGTGAAATCGCGCCGTGCCTCGATTTCTCTGGTGCAGCGTCATCTGCGCATAGGCTACAACCGTGCCGCCCGTTTGGTTGAGCAAATGGAACGTGCGGGAGTGGTAACGCCGATGCAGAGTAATGGCAATCGGGAAGTTCTGGCTCCGGCGAGACCGGAATAAAGGCTCCCAAAAGTGTGTGCGGCAAATTAAAGCGAGTTGATCTGTGGCTACCTGTGTGTAGTGAGTTCAGACCTCTTGAACTTTTCAAAATAAATGACGCGGTTCCCAACAGCCCCCTCCCTAACCCTCCCCCGTTGGGAGAGGGAATGAACCCACATGTCCTTGTTGCGAATTGGCTTTTTGTTCCCTCTCCCAACGGGGGAGGGCTAGGGAGGGGGAGCTCCTTATAAAATCAGCAAGCCAACCTGTTGACTACCCATTCTTATCCATCCTGCGATACTGCACCGCCTCAGCTATGTGCGGAGTAAGAATATTCTCGCTACCGGCCAAATCGGCAATGCTACGCGCGACTTTGAGCACCCGATGATACGCGCGGGCAGATAAATTCAGGCGTGTAATCACTTGTTGTAACAGAGCGGCGCCCTGCGCATCCGGTGCACAGAGCGCATCAATTTCGGTGACACTAAGTTGTGCATTGGGTTTGCCCTGCCGGGCAAGTTGCCGCTGGCGTGCTGCTTCTACCCGTTGTTGTATGACTTCGCTGGTTTCGCCATCGGCCTGTTTGAGCAAGGCTTCCTGCGACACAGCGGGCACTTCAATTTGTATGTCAATACGATCCAGCAAGGGGCCGGAGATTTTTCCGCGATAGCGAGCAATTTGGTCGGGCGTGCAGCGACACTTTCCGTTGAAATGTCCCAAATAACCGCAGGGACAGGGGTTCATCGCGGCAACCAACTGGAACTGGGCGCGAAAATCGGCGCGGCGTGCTGCGCGGGAAATGGTGATGCGACCACTTTCCAGCGGCTCGCGCAACACTTCCAATACATGACGGCTAAACTCCTACTGGGAATTTCTAATATTCTTGGAATCTTCCAATATTCCATCCATAGCCGCTGAATCTGCTCTTTGTTTAGTGTAACTGATGTTTGTAGTCTTTGCTTTTGACTTTGTCTTTTAATGCTTTTCTAACTGGTTTTAACACTAGCTAGACCGGATTCAATCCGTCTGGACTGGCAGGTTCATCGCCAGCCCTAAGCGGATTGAACCGGAGACAAGCGTAGCGCGTCAGCATCTACCATGGTAAAGCAGGTCATCCGAACGTCAATTTGTAAATACGTTAATAGGTCGAATGCAAATGTACCCAATAATCATGGATGATAGTCTTTGCGGCAAGTTCCGGATCGGTTTCCAGTGTGGCGGTAATCAATTCATCGTTGCCTTCATCCAAACCGAACCCTTCGCGTATTATCCTGCCAAGCTCAGGATATAACAGATGTAAATTCTTTCTCTCTAAATTATTTATGTTTTGTTTGTCTTTATCGGAAAGTGTCGCATCGAGTATTGATATTGATCCATCAATGGTTGTCGGCCATAGTTTTTTTGTGGTTAATTTTATTTCAGACATATAATTTATCCGTCAATGGCGACGGGAACCCTTCAAGTTAACTGGTAGGTTTGTTTTCACGATCTAGTGCAGCATTAAGAGTGACGCGTGAAACACCGAAATGATTTGCGACTTCTGTTTTTGTCATCATTGGATCGAGTAACATAGCAGAGGCCTTGCGAACATCTGATATCGCCATTTTTACCTTTCGGCCACCTTTTCGACCTCGTGCCCTAGCTGCTGTCAAACCGGCAATTGTCCGTTCTCGAATTAAATTGCGCTCAAACTCTGCCAAAGCCGCGAAAACATGAAATACCAGCTTTCCACCTGCATTAGTTGTGTCAATACTTTCGGTAAGGGACTGAAATCCAATTCCTCGCTCCTCCAGCTCATGAACGATTTCAACCAGATTTTTTAGTGAGCGTCCCAGTCTGTCCAATCTCCATACCACTAAAGTGTCCCCTTTCCGCAATACCTTGAGGCATGTTTCCAACTCTGCACGCTCCATGCTTTTGCCGGATGCCTTCTCATGAAAGACCTGTTCGCAGGAGGCCGAGTTTAGGGCGTCAAGTTGGAGTTCTTGGTTCTGGTCCTGTGTTGAAACTCTAGCGTATCCAATTCGCATATAAACGTACCTTTTATTTACATAGATAACTATACGGGTTATTTAACGTTTTGCAAGGGTGTTTTAGTAAATTAATTGTAATAATTCAAACGTAAAGAATAGGGTGGTTTGATTTGCGTATATTTAAATCTGAAATGGATATGTTGAGACGCTGGGAATTTCTGTGCTTATTACAGATCAACCCTCATTGCCAGACTGCTAAATAGTCGTCCCTGAAAAACCCACTTTTACATTCGGCTCGGAGCAAAAGCGAATGAAGCCGGAAGCGGCTTTGTGAATTCATGTAGAAGCGCTGCCAAAATACGGGGGCACAAAAGCGCCAGCAGGCGCAGGATCTTGCGTAGATTGTGGCCTGCACCGCATAGAATCGCGTTGATGGAGTCACCCGTGGATCCTTTGAGGAAGCTTCTGCCCAATCGCCCATCATTCTTCATGTGACCAATCACGGGCTCGACCGCATTGCGGCGTTTGAGTTTTTTCCTGATGGCGGTTGTGACGCCACGCTTGGCCCCTGCAATCCAAACAGCCGTGTCGGTCACCCCATGCCCCTTGTAACCGCGATCCACATACGCTTCTTTGGGTAATGTCCCGGTCAGGCGTTCCGTTTGTTTCAGGCATTCATTGAGTGTATGACCATCATACGGATTGCCCGGCAACGATTTCATGCCCACCACAAAGCTCTCTTTGCTGGTGCTGACGATCCCCACTTTGATTCCAAATTCGTAGGGCTTGTGCGCTTTGCCCTTGGCGATGCATTCAACCTCGGGGGCATGCATGCTGTACACCTTGCCGTGATCTCGCCGTTGCTGGGTCAGTATGCGCTTGGCAAGTTCCAACTTTGGAGCCATCGTGGTCTTGTGCTCTTCGGGTAGCTTGCGTTCGATATCTCGGATCACTCGGCCAAGATAGGTTCTCAATCGCTTCTGTTCTCTCTTCGCTCGTTGCATCTGCCGCGCGTGTGCGTAGCGCCCGTTCTTTGCCAAGGCGAGTTTCGATACCCGCTCATAACTCTGCCGTAAGGTGATGCCCAGATGCCGGGCCGCTCTGACGAGGGTCGCCCGTGCCTTATGGTACAGCCTGGCGTCCGTTGGAAAGGCGATGGCCTTCTCTTGTACCGTTGTATCCACATTCACAACAGCAAGTGATGCGCTGGAAACCGTCTTGGTTGCAATGCCCACTTTGACCGTCAGACCCAGCATGAATTCGCAACCCGCATCACCAATGCGTTTGCGGAAGCGGGTCATCTGAGACGGATCGATCGGGAGGTGATGTTGGAAATACGTCTCGCCGCAGAAGTATTGCCAATAGGGGTTCTCGGCCCATTGTGCAACCACTTCCTCATCCGACAGGTTGTAGGTGTGTTTCAGAAAGTGCAGTCCGACCATCAGGCGAATCGGAATGCCGGGACGGCCTTCTTCGGCATACAGCTCACCGAACTTCATTTCGGCTGCATTCCAATCAATCTGACCCGCTAACTTGTACAGCGCATGGCGCTGATTGAGCATTTGTTCCAAGCTCAAACGGAACATGTCAGCCTGGGGAATTGAACCTGATTTACGTGGCTTCATTTTGCAAGAAATCCGTATGTGACAGTTCGAATTCTTGCAAATTAAACATCTGTTGAATACCCCTCAATGCTAATAAATTCAACATATCTCGTGTTGTTCAGGGGCGACTAAATATCCATAATAATCCTCCTCTGTCACATCAGCCACAACAACAGGGAATCTCAAACATAAACCGCAAATTACTCGCCGAAGCAATGGTAAAGAAGACTGACACGAGCAACGCAGACGCTGACCGTGCCAACGCAGCCTTTATCGAAATTATCTCCGGCGCACTTAAAAGGGCGATAAAGTTGCACTCGTCTGCTTAAGTTCTTTCGAAGTGCGTATCCGCTCGGCTCGCACAGGTCGCAACCCTAAAACTGGTGCAGCATAAACATAAGGATTATTAAACTGCCCGTAAGGAAAGGGTTCCATTGGCTGTCCAGGGTAATGCCGATGCGCAATACAATCTCGGCTGGATATACACCAACGGCGAGCGTGTAGCACACGATGCAAAACAGGCAATGTCCAGGTTCTAGAAAGGGCCGATCAGGGAAATACACATGCACAATTCATTCTAGGCAGGATGTACGAAAACGGCAAAGGCGCAGCCATGATGCAAAGCAGGCGACATATTGCTTTCGTAAAGCAGCCTATAAGGTGGATGCAGATACTATTGCAGCGCAAGGCAGAAGTGATTTAGGCAAAGACGAGGTGTGTCTCGCTGGATGCAAAGTTTGCTAATTTTGACTAAAACCGCCAAATGTAAATTAACACCTGAATTGATGCGAAATCAACCTATTGCTTTGACTAATGTCATGATACTAATAGGATAAACCGCTTAAAGTTGAAAGATTGTATATCATCAAGTAAAGAGATGCTCACCGCAACTGAATTGCATAGAAGACAAGTTACAATTTGTACTCCTGTATAATTTGAATTGGCGAAAGCAAAATTTCATTTCACCTCAATCAGACAGCAGAAATTTGCTTTTTTAATGGACATAAAACTATGTGCTGATTTCAAGGCTCGAATGGGCTTATATTGGTGACCGTCAGAAGTTTGCACAACTTTACCAATTACATTCCCCTTTTCATTAATCCAATCTTTTGGTCTTTTTGCTTGTGAAACAACAACTACAAAAGTCAAAACATTAGGATTTTTCTTTTTGAATTCAGAAAGGGCAGCTATATCTTTCTCAATTATTTTTCTTGAAAAAGAAGCTTTTTTAACCTCAATCATTGCCAACACATGCTTGTCTTTGATTAATGCAATATCAACTCGTTCTTTGATTTTCCACTCGCCATTTTCATCTAATTCACGATACATTTTTTCGAGATGTATATGAGTTCCATTTTTAATTTTTCCGTCTATCAACCTTGCAAGTTCCGCAACAATCGCTCCTTCTGGCAAATCATGATGACGATATACTTGGTGCTGATATCCAACCCAAAAGGCTAATGCCTGAAGTGAATCTTCAATATAGTTTTGTATTACTTCCTTTGCCATTTTTATCTCCTTCCAAGTAAACCCCGTTTAGATAATCTATTCACGACCGATGCTGGAATACTGATCGAGAGTCTTCAAAAAATTCCCTGGTTTCGCTAATTCCGTGGTTAAATTCTGTGCATCCTCTATGGATTTCTTTGACATTGAATCAGCCAATTTCCTTATGTTTTGGACAGCTTCGTTTTGATTTGATGGATCACTCTTTTGCGACAGATTGTATAGCGCATATGCTACAACCTTCAGTTTTGGCAAACCTTGCCCTTCTGAGTACATAACACCGAGATTATTTTGAGCAATTGCTAATCCTTGATCCGCAGCTTTTCGATACCAAGTTATTGCTTGCTTGAAATCTTTAAGCACGCCGTGACCGTTTGCAAAGGAAAACCCCATATTATACTCAGCAATTGCCAATCCTTGGTCAGCGGCCTTGCGCCACAAAATTACTGATTGATTGTAGTCTATGTTCACGCCTTGTCCATTGGCATACATAGCCCCCAAGCTGAATTGTGCAGTGGCAAATCCTTGGTCAGCAGCTTTTCGGTACCAAAATGAGGCTTGATTGAAATCCTGAGGCATACCTTGCCCGTTTTGATACATCACTCCAAGGTTGTACTGTGCGTTTGCAAGTCCTTGGTCAGCGGCCTTGTGAAACCAAGCAATCGCTTGATTGAAATCCTGAGGTACACCTTGCCCTTCTCCATACATCACTCCAAGGTTGTACTGTGCGTTTGCAAATCCTTGGTCTGCAGCCTTGTGCAGCCAAGCTGCCGCTTGCTTGTAGTCCTGAGGCAAGCCTTGCCCGTCTCGATACATGACTCCAAGGTTGTACTGTGCGTTTGCAAATCCTTGGTCTGCAGCCTTGTGAAGCCAAGCAACCGATTGATTGAAATTCTGAGGTATACCTTGCCCGTCTCCATACATCACTCCAAGGTTATACTGTGCATTTGCAAGTCCTAGGTCAGCGGCCTTGTGGAACCAATCAACCGCTTGCTTGAAATCCTGAGTCATACCTTGCCCATCTCGATACATGACTCCCAAGTTGTACTGTGCGTTTGCAAATCCTTGGACTGCTGCCTTGCGGTACCAAGATGCAGCTTGATTGAAGTCCTGAGGCATACCTTGCCCATTGGCGTACATAGCCCCTAAGTTGAATTGCGCTGGGGCCAATCCCTGATCAGCGGCCTTGCGGTACCAAGTTGCTGCTTGACTAAAGTCCTGAGGCAAGCCTTGCCCTTTCTCATACATCACTCCCAGTTTGTACTGGGCATTTGCAAAACCCTGTTCAGCAGCCTTGCGGTACCAAGATGCCGCTTGATTAAAGTCCTGAGGCATACCTTGCCCATTGGCGTACATAGCCCCTAAGTTTAATTGCGCTCGGACCAATCCCTGATCTGCGGCCTTGCGGTACCATGATGCAGCTTCATTGAAGCTCTGTATTACACCTAAACCTTTCTCATACATCACGCCAAGGTCGGACTGAGCGTCTGCTTGTCCTTGGTCAGCTGCTTTACGAAGCCAGAATGCAGCTTGATTGAAATCCTGCGACATACCTTGCCCGTCTCGATACATGACTCCCAAATTGTACTGTGCGTTTGCAAATCCTTGGTCAACGGCCTTGCGGTACCAAGATGCGGCTTGATTGAAATCCTGAGGAACACCTTGCCCGTTTTGATACATCGCTCCTAGGTTGGTCTGAGCGAGGGCCAATCCTTGGTCAGCTGCTTTGCGGTACCATGATGCCGCTTCATTGAAGCTCTGTATTACACCTAGACCTTTCTCATACATCACTCCTAGGTTGGACTGAGCGTCTGCCAGTCCTTGGTCGGCAGCCTTGCGGGACCAAGAAGCCGCTTGATTGAAGTCCTGAGGTACACCCTGCCCGTTGTGATACATCACTCCCAAGCTATACTGGGCAGATGCAAGTCCTTGGTCAGCAGCCTTGTGAAACAAAGCAACTGCTTGATTGAAATCCTGAGGCACGCCTTGTCCGACTTGATACATAGCTCCTAGGGTGTACTCAGCGTCTGAATCTCCTTGGTCGGCGGCTTTGCGGTACCAAGATGCCGCTTGATTGAGGTCCTGCGGTACACCTTGCCCATTTAGATACATTACTGCTAGGTTGTATTGAGCAACTACTTGTCCTTGATCCGCTGCTTTACGATTCCAGAATGTCGCTTGATTGAAGTCCTGAGGCACACCTTGCCCGTTTTGATACATAGCTCCAAGCGCTGACTGAGCGTTTGCAAATCCTTGGTCAGCGGCCTTGCGATACCAAGATGCCGCTTGATTTAAGTCCTGAGGCATACCTTGCCCGTTTTGATACATCGTGCCTAGCGCGAACTGAGCATTTGCAAATCCTTGGTCAGCGGCCTTGCGGTACCAAGATTCAGCTTGATTGAAGTCCTGTGACATACCAAGCCCGAATTGATACATCACTCCTAGCTCTGACTGAGACTCCGCCATTCCCTGTTCGGCAGCCTTCCGGTACCAAGCTACCGCCTGACTGTAGTCCTGATGTACACCCTTGTCCATGTACATCTCTCCCAGGGTGTATTGGGACAAGGCATCACCTTGGCCAGCAGCCTTGCTAATCCAATCTACCGCCTGACTGAAGTCCTGAGGTATACCCTGTCCATCTCGGTACATCATTCCTAGCAGTAACTGAGCGTTAGCATGCCCTTGTTTAGCTGCCTTGCGGTACAACTCTGCCGCTTGCCTGTAGTCTTGCTGGATGCCCTGTCCATTTTGGTACATCATCCCCATGGCCAACTGAGCATCAGCATTGCCATTTTTTGCTAATGGCATCCAGTTGCTAATGGCAGTTGTAAAGTCATTTTTATTGTATGCCGTTACCCCCTCCTGAAATCCGGCAAAGCATACGTTGGAAAGAAGCAGTGAAAAAAACAACACGGACAGGGATTTTTTTACTTTCATGTTGCACTCATTTGACGATTATCTTATTAATTATCAAGTAAAATGGTACATGCTGCAACTCGTGATCAGCATATTAACTCAATGGCATGAGAGAAACGCACAACGGCTCATGGATATTTTAGTAGCTGATCACCAGCACCTGACAGCCAATGGGTCAGTCACAATTGGCCGCTTTCTTCCTTCGAGATGGCGGGCTGCTACAACGTATGAGCAAGAAGATGATGTCGAATGTGAAATACCGGCTTTTAGAAGTGTGCAATAAGCTTAGCGCGTTGCAGCGAATTGAAACTCCATGCGGACACAATCTCCGTTAGTTATTGTGCAGGCTCGGAGTGATATATGGACATTAACTGTTTGGAATCAGATAACTGAGATAACAATCGAAGACGATGGGATATGAAATGAAAAGTTACTTTATAGTAATAGCTGTTTTTATGCTGGTTGCAGGGTGTGCGACTAACAAAAATAATAATGTGTGGGTTAAAGACGGCTCAAGTACAAATGAATTTGAAACAGACAAATATGATTGTATGCAGCAGTCCCAACAACATCAAGGGGCTGCATTTTTAAATTCTGCTGGTGGGGTAGCCACAAATGGACAAATAACTAATTGGAATCTTTATAACTCCTGTATGAGTTCCAGAGGATGGAGTTTGCAAAATAAAGATGCTTATCAAGCTGCATTAGTACAAAAGCAAGCAGAATTTGAAAAGAAGAAAATAGAGGTTCAACCAGTTTTGAAGGGTTTTAATGACAGACGTAAAGCTTTATGTGAAAAACAAGAACTTGCCCAGTTATTTCTGAAAACTCCCTGCTTACCCAATGATATAAACTTTGAGCAGCTAGCCGATTCTACAAAAATAACCTCAGAACAAAAAATAGCACTAATAATATATCGAACTGAAGTTGATGCAAGTGGAAAAGAACAGTTTAACTATTTACGCCAAATAGGAACAGATGCTGACAGGCGATGGATCGATTTTCAGGAGTCACAGAAACATGAAATAGACAAATACAATTTAGACTTATTTAAAGGCGAAATAACGTGGGGTGAATACAACCAACGTCGAAAGGATTCGTCTGAAAAAGGATTGGCCGAATACAAGAGGATATATAACCAAAATCATTGACTTCAAGAATTTGATAAGTTCGCAATGTTGAGAGTTAACAAAGTTCAATTAATAAATATTCGAGGTAAAAAATTCAGCAGGAACGCAGCTTCACCATTTTCTATAGTTCAATTAATCAATGTGCCACAAGCGTAAAACTCGCCCTTCAGGGCGAGGATAGCAGCGTGTCACTAATGCTTGTTCCCGGCTATAATTTCGCATCAGCCGGACTTAATGCATGAGCGCCAACTACAAAATCCGCAGCATCCGAAAAAAATCATTGCCGGGCGTAACAGCACCGGTGGCATGTTCGCTGGATGCGATTCTAAAATTCGATAGCGCTGAATCGCCATACTGCGTCTACAGCGAACTGGTCGCGTTACGTTTGGCGCAAACATTTCATATTCCGGTTGCGAGCGGCGTACTCACTATGACGGGTAGTGGCGAAGCCTACGCTAGTATCGAATTGGGTTCGCCCGGACTGCGCCTGCCAGATTTGTCGCCCCCACAATACGCGAATGCTGCATCACATTATGCAGAAGAGGCGGCCGCGCTAGTTGTGTTCGATATTTTTATCGGCAACTGGGATAGGGGAAGCAACATAAAAACAAGCTTGGTCACGTCACACCTTCCTATTTTTCAAGGTTTTGATCATGAGCACGGGTTGCTCGCTGTAGAAAGTGAGCCGTTGAAAAGTATAGAAAGATTGGCTCGGCAGGAATTAATTGTGCAGAATCACCCGTTTTTTGGTCATATCTCCCACACTTTTGCAACTAAATGGGCGGAGCGCATCTCCCAATCTCAGGACGAGATGATTCGCGAGTGTTGCGAGCTTAAGCGCCCTCTCAGAACGGTAACTACTGACATGCAGGCCAATCTTGCAAACGCCCTTTGTATGCGCAAGCAGGTGTTGCCGCGAATTATTTCCGACAACATGAAAATAATCAGGTCATGGCGCTAAGTCTGCATTTCCATATCGTGCAATATATAGACGATCCTTTTTTGTCCGAAGGGAGAAACGTAGCTGTTCTCGCCTTTCATAATGGGCGCGGCCACTACAGAGCACTGGGTGTAGAGGGTTCCAGGCTAATTCCAGGCTATTTCAAATCTCTGTCACCCAAAGCGCACGATAGCGAATGGGCATACCGGGAATGGATTTCATGGTTTAGATCTATTTCAAATATCCGGGTGGTTGAACAGTTTGACGAAGCGGTTGCGCGGCTTGAAAATAACAATTCCGGTATGGTCGCTGCCAGCGAAGGTGTTGTCGAGCTTGCGGATGGCTATCTTGAGGTGTCGGACGCGATGGATTATTTGTTCAAACGGCTGGTTCGCATCCCGAAAATATCGCCTGCATTGGCATTTGAGGATCGGTTGGCAGAAGTATTTTGGCAGGCGGAAATAATTTTCAACGAAAACTTCATGAACGAGGTTGTCGAAGTCGAAATGATTTCCGAAGAAGATGAAAGTGAAGTCGTCAGGCTTGAATTCTCCCATTTGCTGACGGGTTACAGACCAATTGGATTCAACACATTGGTTCTTATGGGTGCCACGCAAAAATCTATCTCTGCCCAAGCTCGACGGATATCCACTACATTCAAAAATGCTATCCGCACCGGTTATCTACAACCCGATCGTTGCGTTCTTTTGTGTGGAGGTGTGAAAGAGAAGCATCGTGATATGCTCGCGCAATTCTCAGACATAGCTGTGGTGATGGATATATTCGAAAAATCAACTGCTCATAAAATTAACAGGTTGATGTGGATCGGCACCTAACGCCCATGCCCATTGCCACTTCTCAAGCGTCGAAAGCCGCTTCATTCGATACTCCTCCTGCGCTGCGCTTTTCCGGTTTGGAAACTCCCGCTTGCCCAACAAACGTTCCGGCGGATTGAGCTTTGTGTATCTTGCGCCTGTGCCGTCAACATGCTCGCCATAACGCCGTTCCACATCATCCGTAATGCCGATGTAGATTCCACCGCCCCTGCACTCGATCATGTATAACCACCATGGGTTAGGCATGGGCAACCTTGGAGTTAATTTCAAACACAAGTTGCGGGTCGATGATATTCAGATATTTGATCGCCGTTTCGTCCGTTATCCCGAACGCCTTAACCAGCACCTTGGGATGGCGCAATCCGCCCATGTATGCGTTATAGATTGCCGTTGAAAATAGTTGTGCAGATGATACTCCCTGTTTTTTTAGGTAATAGGTGACGGCTGCTTCCGTCAAGTGTCCACCATAGGTTCGGCCTGCAAACAGATACTCGTTATTATTAGCGTCCTCCATCGTGGCCAACGAGCGGCGTTGTTCCAGATAATTGCCCATCATTTCGCCCAAGCGTCTATCGAGCGCGATTTCCGTCCTTCCCAAGGCAACCCGATACAATCCGTCGCGGCCTTGCGCAAGGTCTGACAGCTTAATACGGACGACCTTGTTTGCCGGTTGCGCGTACAGCAGCATCAACGCGCATATCAAAGACTCTTTTAGCATTTCTTCGTCTGGCTTGAGCCATGCCCTAAGCAGTTCCTCGTACTTCGCTCTGGACAAAAACATATTTTCCGGCAGTCCCCTTGCCACCGATGGCTGCGATAGCTTGCGAAAGAGCTTTTCCTCGCGGTTAAGATAACGGAGAAATGCGCGGATGCCAGTTCTGTATCCGTTCTGTTCCGCCAGAAAACGATCCAGATCGGGCTGCTGTATTTGCTGCAAGCTGCTTGTATGCTGTTCCTTGGTCAGGAACTCAAGGAAAACGGATGCGGCACGCAAATCAGCCGTGACCGTACGAGTTACGAAACGGCGACGTTTCCCGCGCCAGCCGCGTGCGGCATAGCGTTCGTTGATCTTCTCCAGATGGCGGCAGAAACGCTCCAAAAGAGATCCGTACCATGTGTCCTTCGCTTCGTCGAGTATCAGTTTCTGGCGGCGATGTTCAGTCGATTCTTCGAGGGCATCGTGCGCGATTTCAGGAATGATTTTTTCTTTCGCCAGAAAACTGTAAGGGACTGAGTGGCGACGCAAGCCGTCCGCGCCAAGCGATGTGATCAGGTGCTCGGCTGTAATTGCCTTCGGATTTTCGAACGCAGAATCCAGTTTCGCGAAGAACAGGAAATAACGTTCCAGCTTCGTGGTGGCTACGGCGAGCGGGTCTTGGCGCGTGATTAATTCGTTATAGAACTTGAGGAATGCGTCACGGGACCACTCATGGGTAAGTAGCGCCACCGAGTCCTTGAAGCGTTTGTCAGCACGCTTGCGCCAGTAGCAGGCATGGCACATGACCTTGCTGTGTGGTTTGCCTTCCTTGCCGCAGGTCTTGCACACGAAAGGCTTATCGCCCCTTTCCATGCAGGATTTGCATATCGGCTTCCCGTCCGCGCGAGTTCCAGCAGGGTGGCGATGTTTCCCGCAACCAGCGCATATAATATTCCCCTTTCTTTGGCAGTATTCGCACACCGGCTGTTCGGAAAAGCCCTTCGTTGCATTTCTGGATAATCTCAAACTCAACTGTCCGCAAATGGGACAAGGCTTGGGTTCTTTGTAATAAGTTACGCAAGATCCGCAAACTGCCCCGTCTTCCAGTGTTTTTGTAGCTCTTGGCAACGGCTTGGCGCAACGCATGCAAGTCCTACCCCTTAGGGAGCAGGCACGGCATAATGGTTCGCCATTACTATTGCTTCGACGCGTCTTGCAACCGCACCTGACGCATATAGCGAGAGGTGGGGCTTTCTTCACAGAAATGGATTCGGCGGCAGCGAGCATCTCTTATTTTTTCCTATCAGGAAGCGGAAACGCAGTAACTTTTGGGCCGGTCAAATCATCTCCTGATGTGACGGCGAAGGGTTCTCTACGCACGCGCTTTGGCTTTGACGCCGCCGCCTTACTGCCGGAAGCGGCTTCACCAGAAACGTCATTCGCAGATACCGCATCGCTTCGCAGCAAATCCCCGATGCCGCAGTTCAACACCTCCAGCAGGTGGTCGAGCAAATCGGTGCTGATACGTTCCGGGCGATCCTTGATCACGCGCGTGAGCTGCGAACTGGTTACCTGATATCCGGATTTTTCCAGCAGGCGTTGCAGCTCGGTCGCGGATGGGATATTTCTCTCCGCCATCATTACGCGAAGCCGCCAGGACAGTCGTTTTTTAGATGTTTCGTTCATTTGCTTCCTTCATTTTTATTTTCGTTCAGGATTTGATCAAGCTGGGAACCGATAGCCTGATTGATTTCGTTATTTACCATCTCGTCCGAGATATGCATGTAGACTTGGGTCGTTGCCCCGTAGACGTGACCGTGCTTGCGCCTTACCGCTTCCAGGCTGAAACGCATGGATTCGTGCGTGACGGAAGAGTGCCGCATACAGTGCGGTGTGAATCCAAGCCCTCCAAGTCCGGCAAGATCGATCGCGTGTTGAAAGCGAGCTTCCGCCGTTGATATCGCCAATTGGCTGCCACGCTCCGAAACAAATAGGGCGGACTCGTTCGCATCTGCGTTTGTCATAAAATACGGGCGGACTTTATCTATGTACCAGTCCAGTATTAGAGGAAGGTCGGGGTGGGTTACCGGCACTTGACGGAATTTTTTGCCGCTGCCTTTGCTTCCTTTCCCCCAAACCTTGATGAAACCATATACACCGAACTCTGGGAAGTTCGGGTTTGGTTCGAATGAATTAATGTTTAGGCTAATAGCTTCAGAAATGCGTAACCCGCCTATATATAGCAAGTAGAAAAGAGCTTTATCGCGTTGCAATGGCCTTACGTCCTTCGATCGGAATTTTGCAGCTTCCTTTATGGAGAGGTCAATGGCATCAAAGAAGGTCAATACCTGCGAGTGCGTCATTGCAGGACGTTCCTTCGTCAGTTCGCGCTCGTTCACATGAGGTATGCAATTCTCAGAATGGCAAATCTGACGAAGATCAATGCCATAATTTCGGCGCACTTCATTCTTGAACTTGACGTTATCAACGATGTAATCGAAGAAAGACCGTATGGCGGACTGGTACTTGCGCTGACTGGAAACTGCCAAGGCACGTTCGACCCCGATATGCTCGCACCACGAATCGAAATCATCCTCTGTCCAGTACCAAGGTGCCGAGCCCACATGTGCCAACATATTTTGAACAACTGCGATATCGTGATCAACTGACCTTTGCTGATGACGCAGCGAACCACGGCGTCGCGCTGACCACTTAGCAATCATGTCATCGAACAGGACGGCATCATTCTCCGGCAGCGAGAAGCTGTCCGGCGAATCTTGATGCTGTACTGCCAAATTAATGAGTTTGTTTGCCATGGCTCAAAACGACTTTAATGGAATCTCCAATATTGCAGGTGAATCTACTTCACCATTGATGAATAATTATACACTATATTGCAACAAATGCAAGTATGTTGAATATTTTATTTAAGTCGTGCATTGGTTTCAATAATAGATCAACACGATGATTTATATTGGCTTCTGGCAAATCAACAGAAATTCCAATATTCAGTCACTCAATGTATATCAAGCATCAATGTTGCATCAGATGCAACTCGTTAATTACAACAAGATTTAATATTTACAATGCATTACAGAACAATTAACCAATACTAAAAACATTATTGGCAATATTGGAAGGTGGGAAGTTCATCCAAGAATAAAATTCCGTGCATTGCCATAGAGATTTCACCGGGGCGCGGGTTGCTCCCCCCTCCGACCAAAGCCACGGCTGAAGCAGTGTGATGCGGCGCACGATAGGGGCGCTGTTTCCAGCGGCTGACATCGAACATACCTCCCAATGATTGCATGGCAGCACTCTCAAGTGCCTCGGTTTGACTCATCTGCGGCAGAATGCCGGGGAATCGTGCCGCCAGCATGGATTTCCCGGTGCCGGGCGGGCCGGACATCAATACGCTGTGTCCTCCTGCGGCGGCAATTTCCAACGCACGTTTGGATTGTCCCTGTCCTTTAACCTCGCGCATATCGGGATAGCAAGGCGGGGTGGGTTGCACATTGGGAATGTAACGGCTCATCAACTCGCGGCCGGCCAGATGTGCCGCCACTTGCAACAGCGATTTTGCCGCGTACACCGTGGCGTCTTCCACCAGTGCAGCTTCCGCCGCATTGGACTCAGGCAACATGAAGGCGCGGCCGCAATTGGCTGCATGATAGGTCATAGCCAAAGCACCGCGTATCGGGCGCAATTCGCCGGTTAAGGCCAACTCACCGGCGAACTCATATTCGGACAGTCGTTCGGCAGGTATCTGCCCCGATGCGGCTAGAATCCCAAGTGCAATCGGCAGGTCAAAGCGTCCGCTTTCCTTGGGTAAATCGGCGGGGGCAAGGTTGACGGTAATATGTTTATAGGGAAATTCGAATTGGCAGGTGAGTAAAGCAGCACGGACACGGTCCTTGCTTTCTTTAACTTCTGCTTCAGGGAGTCCGACAATGGTAAAGCTGGGCAAGCCGTTGGAGAGATGCACCTCAACGGTGACCTGGGCTGCATCCATTCCGGAAAGGGCGCGGCTATAGAGAACCGCGAGACTCATAAACTCGCACTTCCCGCGAGGGCGGGATGATTGTAACGCTCAAATTGTGGATGAGGCACTAACGGGCAAGGCAAGGTGCTGCCCTGAATAATGAAGCGAGTAATGCCCGTTTCCCCCTCCCCAGCCCTCCCCCAGAGGGAGAGGGGGGCAGAGTCTCGCTTCGCGAGTTTCACTAACCTTATTTGCGCTGTGCTTCCAACTCTGTCACCCGCGCCTCCAGTGCCGTGAGCTGTTCACGTGTGCGTGCCAATACCGCTGCCTGCACATCAAACTCTTCCCGTGTGACCAAATCCAGTTTGGAAAAGCCCTGTGCCAGCAAGGCTCGCATATTTTTTTCAACGTCTTTGGCGGGGCTGTTTGCTATTGCTTCACTCAGCTTTGAAGAAATTTCTTCGAAAAATTTTGGGTTGAACATAGTGGTCTCCGATCATTCGATAACCCTGACAGTGTAACAAACTTTCCATGCACATTACTGCGCACCTGATATGTGCAAACGCCAATAGAGCATGCACGAATATGATGCACGGCAATTTGAATGAATTGCAGTATATATGCTAGTTATTTGTTTATATGCATAAAAACAATGTGGCACAGAAACTGCTAAGGATGTGTCGTGGATATTGGTTATCCCGTTTTAAACTTAACTAGAAAGGAAACATCATGCAAAAGAAACTGCTCGTAGCTGCTCTGGGAACACTGTTTGCAATGCCTGTTCTGGCTGACGATGCACCGGCCGCTGCCGCTGCAGCACCTGCCGCCGCCGCTGCCCCTGCCGCCGCTCCTGCACCTGTATTTACCAGCAACGTTGGTGTAGTCAGCAATTATATTTATCGCGGTATGACACAAACCGGCGGCAAGCCCACCATTCAAGGTGGTTTTGACTATACCCCAGCCAGTGGATTTTATGTTGGAGTGTGGGGCTCGGGCATCAGCTGGATAAGCAATTTAGCTCAAAGCACTAGTCCTGCCACATCAACTCCTAACAGTGCAGGCACAGAAATTGATACCTATTTGGGCTTCAGGAACACCTTTGCGACAGACTTCAGCTATGACGTTGGTTTCCTGCGCTACAACTATCCAGGTAACTATGGAACTGTCACCTCTGCCGATACTAATGAGGTTTATGGTCTGATCGGTTACAAGTGGATTACAGCCAAGTACTCGTATAGCTTGAGCAATCTGTTTGGTGCTCTTAATACCAGCGACACAAGCTACTTTGACCTCAGTGCCAACTATGCAGTAGGTGACTCCGGTTACACATTGATCGGTCACTATGGCAAACAGAATTTCAGCGGATCGGGTGCAACTGTTAATGGAACTAGCCTGAGCTATACCGACTACAAGCTGGCTGTTACCAAGGATATTTCTTCCTGGGCTAAAGATCTGAGCGGCACCACCATTGGATTGACTTACACCAATACCAATGCTGGCTCGAATCCTAACTACGTTGTTCTGGGTAAGAAATTGGGCGAAGGCGTTGCAGTACTGTCTGTCAACCGCACGTTCTAATCAACGGTTAATAGCAGCGGGGCGCGTCGCGTCCCGCCCATCTTAAAGGAGAGTGAAATGAAAATGGTCACCGCTATCATCAAGCCGTTCAAGCTGGACGAGGTACGTGAAGCCCTTTCCGCCCTGGGCGTGCAAGGCATCACCGTTACCGAAGTCAAAGGCTTTGGACGGCAAAAAGGGCACACCGAGCTGTATCGCGGTGCGGAATACGTGGTGGACTTCCTGCCAAAAATCAAGCTGGAAGCCGCAGTCAAGGATGAAATGCTGGATCAGGTACTTGAAGCCATCGAGAAGTCTGCGCAGACCGGGAAAATCGGCGACGGCAAGATTTTTGTCCACGACATTGAACAAGTCATCCGTATCCGCACCGGTGAAACCGGCGTGGAAGCGTTGTAAAGGAGATATGACATGAAAAGACTAATAGCTACATTTACGCTGCTGGGCATGTTGAGCGGCTTTATTGTTCCGGCATTTGCTGACAATGCTCCTGCTTCTGCTCCCGCAACCACGACAGCTCCTGCCGTAGCTGCGCCTGCATCAGGTGCTGCCTCTGCTCCTGATGCTGCTGCCGGCGCTGCCGCTGCCCCCGCACCTAAATGCGGTGACAAGGGCTTTGACTGTAACAAGGGTGACGTAGCCTGGATGATGACTTCGACAGCATTTGTGCTGCTGATGACGGTTCCCGGTCTGGCACTGTTCTACTCCGGTATGGTACGTAACAAGAACGCACTGTCTACCGTTATGCAGAGTTTTTCGATTTTCTGCGTGATCTCGGTACTCTGGGTGATCTTCGGTTACAGCGCGGCGTTCACTGCCGGCCATGACGGAAATGCTCTGGCGCCGTATATTGGTTCGCTCGACAAGCTGTTTATGGCTGGCGACGATCCGACTACCGCAGTGGCAGCTACCTTCAGCAAAGGACAATACATTCCTGACTATGTATATTGCATGTTCCAACTGACCTTTGCTGCAATTACTGTTGCGTTGATTTGCGGTGGCTTTGCCGAGCGCTTCAAATTCTCCTCAATGATCATTTTCAGCATTCTCTGGTTCATCTTTGCCTACCTGCCAATTTCGCACATGGTCTGGTACTGGGATGGTCCCGATGCCTACACATCTGCCAAGGCAGGGGATATTGCAAATAGCCACGCCGGTTTCATTTTCCAAAAGGGCGCGCTTGACTTCGCTGGTGGTACCGTAGTTCACATCAACTCGGGTATCGCAGCGCTGGTTGCTGCACTGATGCTTGGCCCACGTAAAGGTTTTGGCAAAGTATCAATGGCTCCTCATAGCTTGATGATGACTGCAATCGGTACTGGCTTGCTGTGGATGGGTTGGTTTGGTTTCAATGCCGGTTCTGCTCTGGAAGCAACCGGTGCTGCAGGTCTGGCCTTCTTCAACACCTTGTACGGCACGGCAGTTGCAGGTTGTGTATGGGTACTGGTTGAGTGGCTCGTCAAAGGCAAGCCAAGCTTGTTGGGCGTATGTTCAGGCATTGTTGCAGGTCTGGTGGCAATTACTCCGGCTGCAGGTTATGTCGGCGTGATGGGTGCAACAGTAGTCTGCGCAGTGGCTGCAGTAATTTGCTTCTTCGCAGTGACCAAAGTCAAGGTATGGCTGAAATATGACGATGCTCTGGATACATTCGGCGTGCACTGCGTTGGCGGTATCATCGGTTCACTCGGTACCGGCATATTTGTTAACCCGGCACTCGGTGGTCAAGGCGTGTGGGATTATGTTGCCAACAAGACAGCTGATTTTGACGCAATGGGTCAAATTATCTCTCAATTGTGGGACATCGGCATCACTCTGGCTTGGTCCGGATTTGTTGCCTTCGTGATCCTGTTTATCTTGAAGAAGACAATTGGTATTCGTGCAAGCGATGAAGCGCAAGAAGAAGGTCTGGATCTTGCTGATCATGGTGAGCGTGCATACGACCACTAAGATTTACTCCTCCCTGAAGTTCCTAAACTTCAGTTTCAAGGGCACCGCAAGGTGCCCTTTTTTTAGTGATGACGCATTAATATAGAAGCAAAATCATCCAAGTAGTGCAGCTCTCCAGTATAATGACTGAACATATGGAAGATTCCTTAGAAACGAAACTCACATTTTCATCCCTTAATCTTGATCCGCAAATTCTGCGAGCTGTCGAGGAGGAGGGTTACACCGAACCCACACCGATTCAGGTGCAGGCCATTCCGCACGTATTGGCGAGCCGTGATCTGATGGCGATGGCGCAGACCGGTACCGGCAAGACGGCTGCTTTTACCCTGCCTCTGCTGCAACGGCTGTTGCCCCATGCCAGTAGCAGCGTTTCACCCGCACGCCACCCGATACGCGCATTGATCCTTGCTCCGACACGAGAGCTTGCGATCCAGGTTGAGGAAAGTGTCAAAACCTATTCAAAGCATGTGCAGTTGCGCTCGACCGTGGTTTATGGCGGCATCGACATCAAGACACAGAAACCCGAGCTGATGAAGGGTATCGAAATTCTGGTGGCGACACCGGGACGTTTGCTGGATCATGTGGAAAGCAAAAACCTGATGCTCAATCAGGTACAAGTGCTGATTCTGGATGAGGCGGACCGCATGCTGGATATGGGTTTCATGCCTGACCTCAAGCGTATCCTGACCTTACTGCCCAAACAGCGGCAGACGTTGTTGTTTTCGGCCACCTTTTCCGACGACATTAAAAAACTGGCACAGGACTTTCTCGTTAACCCGGTTACGGTTGAAGCAGAACGCCGTAACACAGCGGCTGAAAACGTCAAGCAATCCGTTCTTCTGGTGGATCAGGAGAATAAATTCAGTGTGCTGGCAGACCAGATTCGCACGCGGGGCGTGAAGCAGGTTCTGGTGTTTACCCGCACCAAACTGACTGCGGCCAGTGTTGCAAAAATGCTGGCGCGTGAAGGTATCCCTTCCGATGCCATTCACGGTGACAAAACCCAGCAGGAACGCATCAAGGCGCTGGACGCTTTCAAGGAAGGCAAAATTACTGCCCTCGTGGCGACCGATGTGGCTGCCCGTGGGCTGGACATCGACCAGTTACCATTGGTTGTTAATTATGAACTGCCACCCAATGCCGAAGACTATGTGCACCGTATCGGACGCACGGGTCGCGCGGGAGCCAGCGGTGAAGCCTTGTCACTGGTTGATGACAAAGAAGAGCGATTGCTCAAAGATATCGAGAAATTGCTCAAACGGCAGTTTCCGCGTGAGCGGGCAGTTTTTACCCCCATTCCGCACGCTTCATCGAGTCACCGTGCCGCGCGATTTTCTGCCCCTGCACACGGCAAAAAAACCACTCCGGAAGAAGATTGGTTTTTGCGGCCCTACGAACCGTCTCCGGCTACGGCTCAGGTTGAAGAACAACCTATCATCCGCGAAGACAAGCCCAAAAGACAAATCGCCGCTTTGTTAAGCCGACCACCGGTTAAACCTGAGTAGCGTTGAAGCTGGTTGTAGGGTTTATCTAAACACAATCGTCTTATTCCCGCACACTAGCACGCGATCTTCCACGTGATAGCGCAGGCCGCGTGCCAGCACATTTTTCTCAATATCGCGTCCATAGCGCACCATGTCATCCACACTGTCGCCGTGATCGATGCGCACGGTGTCCTGCTCAATGATGGGGCCCGCATCCAGATTGGCGGTAACATAATGGCAAGTTGCACCAATAAGTTTCACGCCGCGCTGGAATGCCTGGTGATAGGGTTTTGCCCCAACAAATGAGGGTAGAAAACTGTGGTGAATATTAATGATGCGCCCCATGTAGCGTTCGCATAAATAAGGCGGCATGATTTGCATAAAACGGGCCAGCACCAGCGTGTCGCCCTTAAGTTGTTCGAACAGACGCGCGATTTCCTCAAAGGCAGTCGCCTTGGCTTGAGCATCATTGCTTGGCATGGAAACGTAGTGAAATGGAATGCCGTGCCATTCGACGAAGCTGCGTAAATCTTCATGATTGGAGATCACGCACGGTATATCCACCTGCAACTCGCCGCTGCGCCAGCGGTGCAGCAAGTCGTTCAAACAATGATCCTGCTTGCTTACCAGAATAACCAATCGCTTTTTCTGCTCCGAATCGCTGATGCGCCATTCCATATTGAATTCCAAGGCCAGTGCGGAAAACCGCGCATGAAATTCAGCCAGATCGAAAGGCAAAGAGTCGGCAAGTATTTCCTGCCGCATGAAAAAACGCTGTGCTTCCAGATCCGTATGGTAGCTCGCTTCAATGATCCAGCCATTGTATTGGGAGATTAAACCGCTGACGGCGGCGATGATGCCGGAACGATCAGGGCAGGTGATGGTTAAAGTGTAACGGCGGGGAGTAGTCATGCCTGGAATCCAATAATGCGTTGAGGGTATTTTACCAGATTGAGCTACAAGTACTGTTCAGGTAATTGCTGTGTCTCAATTTTTTGATTCCAAAGAAGGGACATAATATGAGTGGCCTGCAACGCTTCGCCGCTGGTCCAAAAGTGTGCATTGCCAGTCAGGGATGCAACTCGACCATGGAGTTCGGTTTTGATGCGGCGCTGAAGTTGCCTTGCAACTGCTCCACCGGTATCAATTAATGAAATGTCAGGCCCCACGACTTCGGTAATCAGGGGGGCAAGAAAAGGGTAATGGGTACAGCCGAGAATCAGCGTGTCTGCTCCTTGCTCCAGCAACGGTGCGGTGTAACGCAAGATCAATTCACGAGCTTGATTACCGGTGAGATTGCCTTGTTCCACCAATTCGACCAAGCCGGGACAGCCTTGGGTGACAATTTTGATTTCTCCGGCATAGCGTTCAAGCAGTGCGGCAAAGCGTGAGCTTTCGAGAGTGCCGACGGTTGCCAGCACACCTACCACGCCGCATCGTGTGGCGGCTACGGCAGGTTTAATGGCCGGTTCCATGGCTACAATGGGAAGTTTAAAATGGCTGCGCAAGGTCGCGGCGGCGGCGGCTGTTGCGGTATTGCAGGCAATGACGATCGCATCTGCACCCTGTTCAATCAGAAAGCGGGTCAGCGTGAGAGAACGTTGCTCAATGTAAGAGGCGGGTTTGTCGCCGTAAGGTACATGGCCGGAATCCGCAATGTAAATCAGGCGTTCAGTAGGTAAGGCATGACGGATGTGGCGTAGTACCGACAGGCCTCCTACGCCGGAATCGAATACACCAATTGCCCCAGAAGGAATGGACACATTCAAGCTTTCATCAATTCCGCGTAGCGGTATAAGCTATTGGATTGCCGGATGGTCGCTTGCACGGGATCGACAAGCCATCAGGCAACCATCCCCTGGCTACGCAAATACTCTTCATAGGTTCCGTGGTAGTCGGTTACGCCCTTGGCAGAAATCTCGATAATTCGGGTGGCCAGTGATGAAACAAATTCCCGGTCATGACTCACGAATATCAGCGTACCTTTAAACAGATCGAGCGCGGTGTTGAGTGACTCGATAGCTTCCATGTCCATATGGTTGGTCGGTTCATCCATCAACAGCACGTTGGGTTTTTGCAGCATGAGCTTTCCGAATAACATGCGTCCCTTCTCGCCACCTGAAAGAACTTTCACTTTCTTCTTAACGTCATCCCCCGAAAATAGCAGCCGTCCCAAAGTGCCGCGTACAACCTGATCGTCGTCATGCGGCCCGCGCCAATCGGTCATCCAGTCCATCATGAGGTTGTCTTCGGCGAAATCGGCGGCATGATCTTGCGCGTAGTAGCCGAGCTTGGCTTTGTCGGCCCATTTGATGGTGCCATGGTCGGCAGTCAGATCACCCGCCAGGCAGCGGAGTAACGTTGTCTTGCCGATACCGTTCGGACCGATAATAGCGACCCGTTCTCCTGCATCAATGCGGAAATTGACATTGGAATACAGCACGCGGTCAAAGCCTTTGCTCAGATGCTGCACTTCTACCGCAACGCGGTGCAACTTCTCGCGCTCATCATATTCAAAACGAATGAACGGATACTGGCGGCTGGAAGGTTTGATGTCTTCGATCTTGATCTTGTCAATCTGGCGCGCGCGCGAAGTGGCCTGTTTGGCCTTGGAGGCATTCGCCGAGAAGCGCGCCACGAAGGCTTTCAGCTCGGCAACCTTTTCCTTGGCTTTGGCATTGTCCGACGACTGCTGCTCACGCGCCTGGGTTGATGCCAGCATATAATCGTTATAGTTGCCCGGGTAAACAGTGATCTTGCCAAAATCCAGATCGGCCATGTGAGTGCACACGCTGTTCAGGAAGTGGCGGTCATGCGAAATGATCACCATGGTGCTGTTGCGCGCGTTGAGAATATCTTCCAGCCAGCGTATGGTGTTGATGTCGAGGTTGTTGGTCGGTTCGTCGAGCAATAAAATTTCAGGATCGGAGAATAATGCCTGTGCCAGTAGCACGCGCAACTTAAAACCGGGTGCCACTTCACGCATCGGACCAGCATGCAATTCCTGCGCAATACCCACGCCGTTCAACAATTCACCGGCACGAGCCTCGGCCGTGTAGCCATCGAATTCAGCAAATTTGGCTTCCAGATTGGCTGCATGCATGTAGTCTTCTTCGGAAGCATCCGGGTTGGCATAAATTGCATCACGCTCTGACATCACCTCCCACATTTCTGTGTGTCCCATCATGACCACATCCAGCACGCGGGTGTCTTCGTAAGCGAATTGATCTTGCCGCAATTTACCCAGGCGCTCGCCCTTGTCAATCATGACATTGCCGGAAGATTGTTCAAGATCCCCCCCCAGAATTTTCATGAACGTGGTTTTGCCGCAGCCGTTTGCGCCGATGAGGCCGTAGCGATTACCGTCGCCGAATTTTACGGAAACATTTTCGAATAACGGCTTGGCGCCGAACTGTATGGTGATATTAGCGGTGGAAAGCATAAAAGACACTTTAAAATTAAGGCGCGCATTCTACCACTTGAGCCGCCATCAGGCTGAACATGTAGTCGGTTTAATCTGAGAAGATGATTTAACCCGCACTTTTCAGCTAGAATGTACCGAGTTAATTAAAATACAAGGCAATATGGTTCCCCATCTCGCAACGGCCCTTAAAGGTCCCCTGCTCGACCTTGAGCGTCGCATTCTTAACGCACAGCCAATTATTGAGCACTGGTTTCGCACAAAATGGCAGGAACATACGCCGCCGTTTTATTCTTCAGTCGATCTGCGTAATTCCGGTTTTAAGCTTGCACCGGTCGATACCAACCTGTTTCCCGGCGGCTTTAACAATCTTAATCCGGTGTTTCTGCCGCTGTGCGTGCAGGCGGTACAAACCGCAGTCGAAAAAGTGTGTCCCGAGGCGCGCGGTATTTTGCTGGTGCCGGAGAATCACACGCGGAATCAATTTTATTTACAGAATGTCGCGCAGCTCGCTTTAATACTAAAACAGGCCGGAATGAAAGTTCGCATTGGCAGTTTGTTACCGGAGATCACGCAATCCACCACGCTGCAATTGCCCAATGGTAGTTCGCTCGTGCTGGAACCATTGCAGCGCCAGGGTAATCGCCTGGCACTGGATGATTTTGATCCCTGTGTGATTTTGCTTAACAACGATCTTTCCGCCGGCGTGCCTGATGTTTTGCAGCGTCTGGAGCAGACCGTGCTTCCGCCACTGGGGGCGGGCTGGACGACGCGCCGCAAATCCCAGCATTTTGCTGCCTACGACCGTGTGGCGGATGAATTTGCTGCTTTGTTGAATATCGACCCATGGCTGATTAACCCTTATTTTGCCACGTGCGGCAAGATTGACTTTCAGCAGCGTAGCGGTGAGGATTGTCTTGCTTCGCAGGTGGAAGCTATCTTGCAAAAAACGCGTGCCAAATATACCGAATATGGTGTTAAGGAAGCTCCCTTTGTCATCGTCAAGGCAGATGCCGGAACCTACGGAATGGGTATCATGTCAGTGAAGGATGCCAGTGAAGTGCAACATCTGAACCGCAAGCAGCGCAACAAAATGGCAGTTGTCAAGGATGGGCTTGAAGTCAGCGAAGTGCTGGTGCAGGAGGGAGTCTATACCTTCGAAAATATTAACGAAGCCGTGGCCGAGCCGGTGGTGTACATGATAGACCGCTACGTGGTCGGTGGCTTTTACCGTGTGCATACCGGTCGGGGCATCGATGAAAATCTTAATGCGCCCGGGATGCACTTCGAACCCCTCGCATTTGAGGAGTGTTGCTCGCTCCCGAATCCTGATTTCGAACCGGATGACATCCCCAACCGCTTCTATTCCTACGGGGTGGTGGCAAGATTGGCACTTTTGGCGGCGGCGCTTGAACTCGAAGTTTTGCAGTAGTGAACATGCTATACCGTCTTCTGATACTCTTCACCACCTTGTCTCTCGTTGCCTGCGGCAAAAAAGAGTTGCCCACCTATGAAGAACAGGGTTACGTGTTTGGCACGCTGGTGGAAGTCAGTGTGTATGGCGAGGATGAAGGGAAAGCGAA
>Ga0364880_10120_pt1 | contig 43532 bp, 36 predicted proteins | sample ExccelJu500001D3_5_FD_206927 | JGI IMG/M metagenome (GOLD analysis project Ga0364880, IMG submission 206927) | Enriched cells from Trout Bog Lake Hypolimnion, Wisconsin, USA - BchlTB.July30.5000.01.D3 | ecosystem: Environmental > Aquatic > Freshwater > Lake > Hypolimnion/Profundal zone | place... | reverse complement strand
TTAAAGCAATTCGATGCAATCATTGTGGGTATTCGTGCGTATAATTTATTTGAATATTTGAGCAATAAGAATGAAGTACTGAATCAATATGTTGCCAATGGAGGTAATCTCATTGTTCAATACATGAAGAGTAATCAGGTTGGTTTAAAGAGAATAAAAGCAGGCCCTTATAATTTTACTGTAAATGCCGGCATTCGTGTTACTGAAGAAGATGCAAAAGTGAATGTTTTATTGCCTGAGCATCCTGTATTTAATTATCCTAATAAAATAACTGAAAAAGATTTTGAGGGATGGACGCAGGAGAGAAGCACCTATCAGGCTGAGCAATTAGATGCGCATTATGAAACATTGATTGGCATGCATGATAAGAATGAAAAAGAAAGCAATGGCAGTTTGATTATCGCAAACTATGGAAAAGGTAATTTTGTTTATTTAAGTTTGGTGATGTTCAGGCAATTGCCTGCCGGGGTTCCTGGTGCATATCGTTTGATGGCTAATTTAATTGCTTTGCCAAAAAATAAATAACATGCAACAAAGAAGGGGCATAGGAATTGTTGCAATTTTAATCATTGCATTGATAGCAGGTCGTTTTTTTAAAAATGTAGAAGTCGGATTAATCATCGGATTGGCAATTGGGCTATTATCAGGTAGCTTAATCAGAAATAGTAAAAAGAGTGATGATGATTAAGGTATAAAGTCAATATTGGCATTTAAATTTTTAAAAATGAAACAGCAAAATAAATTACCAATCTTTTCAACCTGGCGCCGTTGGTACTTTTTTGTGATCATTTTTTTATTACTACTCATTATCTTTTTTGCATGGTTCACTAAATATTTTGCATGAGCAATTTAGATTGGATAGTTTTATCTGTAACGTTGATTGCCATCATTGCTTACGGCTTATTTAAAAGCCGTACCAGCAAAGATTTGGAAGGATATTTTTTAAATAACAGAACCATGCCATGGTATTTAATTTTACTAAGTATCATGGGCACTCAGGCAAGTGCTATTACGTTCTTGTCCGCACCAGGACAAGCGTTCACAGATGGAATGCGGTTCGTTCAATATTATTTTGGTTTACCTATTGCAATGGTTATTGTGTGTATCACATTTGTTCCTTTATTCAGTAAATTAAAATTATTTACAGCATATGAATTCATAGAACAACGATTTGATATTAAGACAAGAACTTTTACTTCATTTTTATTTTTATTATCTCGAGGGTTATCAACCGGCATTAGCATTTATGCGCCATCTATTATTTTATCATCTTTATTGGGATGGGATATTTTCTGGACCAATATTGTAATGGGTGGATTGCTGATTATTTATACTGTAAGTGGTGGTGCTAAAGCAGTTGCATATACACAACAATTACAAATGCTCATCATTTTTGCGGGAATGATGATTGCCGGATATTACATCATTCATTTATTGCCGGAGAATATTGGCTTTAAAGAAGCATTGAATGTAAGCGGTGCCAGTGGAAAATTAAATGTTATTACAACAGGCATAACAAAAAATGGCTTCGATTGGAAGGATAAATATAATATTATCAGTGGTGTTATAGGCGGTTTTTTTTTAGCATTAAGTTATTTTGGAACCGATCAAAGTCAGGTGGGTCGCTATCTTACAGCCAAAGATGATACTGAAAGTAAATTGGGTTTATTGTTGAATGGATTGGTGAAACTGCCTATGCAATTTTTAATTTTATTATTGGGTGCATTATTATTTTCTTTTTATCAATTCAAACCGCAACCCATTTTTTTTAATTCTGCGCTGCAGGAAAAAGTATTGAAGAGTAATCAAAAAGGGAATGCTGAAATGTTAGAAAATCAATTTTCTTTACTCAATACACAGAAGCAGGAAGTATTAGATCATTGGAAAGCTAATGAAGTACAATCCAAACAGAAATTAAATGAACTCAATCAACAAAGTGATGCGTTAAGAAAAAAATATAAGGCATTAATTAAGCTGACTGATAAAACTGCAGACGACAATGATACCAATTACATATTTCTGCGTTTTGTGGTAGATTATTTACCGCAAGGTTTAATTGGTTTATTAATTGCCATAATATTTTTATCGGCTTGGGGTTCTATTGCAGCTGCATTGAATTCTCTGGCAAGCTGCTCTGTAATTGATTTTCATTTACGTTTTAAAAAGAATCATTTACATCCGGATAAATCAGATTTAGCTGAAGAAAGAAGGTATCATATCTCTCGCTATTACACTTTTGCATGGGGAATTTTCTCGGTCATCGTTGCAGAATTGGCAACAGGCATGGGCAGTTTAATTGAAGCGGTTAATGTTTTGGGTTCTTTATTCTATGGCGTGATATTGGGAATTTTTCTGGTAGCCTTTTATTGCAAACAAATAAAAAGTAATGCAGTTTTTACTGCTGCAATCATTGGTGAGATGGTAGTGATTGCTTTATTCTTTTTGGACAAATATAATATTATCGGACTTGGATTTTTATGGCTGAATGTAGCGGGAGCTTTGCTGGTAGTGTGTTTAAGCTATGTGTTGCAAATGACCATCATGAAAAGGTCAATTAATTAATTATCAAATGGCCACTCATTATTTTTCTTTGCTTTTATAAAAAATGCAATCAATCCCAAGCCAATTACCATCAATCCTCCTGTCATCATTTTTGTGCCGGTTGAATAAAAAATAAATGCCCAAATTATAATAGCAAGTAATGCTGGTACCGGATACAATGGCATTTTCCAAGCAAAATGTTTTAATCCTTTTAATTTAACAAGTAATAATAATCCAATGGCTTGTGCTATGAACTGGATTAAGATACGCATTGCTAAAATTGCATCGATCACATCTTTTAACTTAAATAATAGACTAAATACAAAGGCAACACTTCCTAAAAATAATAAAGAGATATAAGGAAAATTTTTTGTCGGATGTAATTTGGCAAACACTTTAAAGAATGCACCATCTGCCGCTGCTGCATACGGTATTCTGCTATAGCCTAATGTTGCAGAGAATACAGATGCGAATGCTACCCATAAAATCAATCCTGTAGCTACTTTAGCGGCAACAGTCCCTGCGATGGCTTGAATGAATTCACTAACCACAAAATGACTATTTTGAATTTGTTGCATAGGTAAAACAGAAGCAACACTAATGTTCATTAATAAATACAAAGCGGCAATGCCTGCAATAGAAATAAACATGCTCTTTGGAATATTTTTTTTGGGATTTATAATTTCTCCACCTAAATGACAAACATTATAATAGCCTAAATAACTGTAAATGGATTTTACTCCTGCAAATCCTAATGCAGCAGCAAATGGAGCATTTAATTGTATTCCATCATTGATGTGTTGAACCGGCTCAAAAAAATGCCCGTGTAATATTCCGCCACCAATAATCCAAGCCATGGTTATTAATACCCCCATCCATAATAGCACACTTATTTTTCCAATCGCTTCAATTTTTCTGTACAATAAAATAACGATCAACACAACCACTAAACCGCTTACACATTTTGAAGCAACCTCATTCAGTTGAATAACATAACCTAAATATTGAGAGAAACCGATGGCGGCAGAAGCAATCACCAATGGTGCCTGAATCATCGTTTGCCAAACAAATAAAAAACTCATCAATCTTCCTGTTTTTTTCCCAAAACCTTCTTTCAAAAAATTGTAACTGCCTCCTGCCAAAGGATAAGTAGAGCCCAACATACTCCAAACGGTAGCATCGATAAAAGACAAAAAGGCACCGGCCAACCATGCATACAAAAATGCATGACCCATTTGCTGTGCCACCAAACTCAATACTACAAAGGGTCCTATGCCAACCATGTCGATCATATTAATGGCAGTTCCTTGTAGTAAACTTATTCTTCTTTCTAATTTTTGCTCGCTCATGTGTGGATACAAAATAATACATTTTCTTTGTTGTAGGGAGCAAACAATTATGGCAACACATTTTCCAACAGTTTCATGGGCGAACGGTGCAGTTATTTATGAAGTAAATATTCGTCAATATACCAAAGAAGGAACCTTCAATTCATTCCGTGCTCATTTACCACGATTGAAAGATATGGGTGTTGATATTTTATGGTTGATGCCAATTACACCTATTAGTGAAGAAATTCGTCAGGGTACATTAGGAAGTTATTATGCATGCAGCTCATATGTTGAAGTGAACAAAGAATTTGGGAATATGGATGATTTGAAATTATTGATCAATGAAGCGCATCAATTAGAAATGAAAGTGATTATTGATTGGGTAGCGAATCATACAGGATGGGATCATCATTGGACAAAAGAACATCCTGATTGGTATATGAAAGATGCGAATGGCAGTTTTACAGAATTAAACGGTTGGCATGATGTGATTGATTTGAATTATAATAATCAGGATATGCGTTTTGGAATGATTGATGCAATGAAATATTGGATCAATGAATGTAGTATTGATGGATTTCGTTGTGATATGGCTCATTTGGTGCCACTTAATTTTTGGGAAGAAGCAAGAACAGCATGCGATAAATTAAAAGAATTGTTTTGGCTGGCTGAATGTGAAGTAGTTGAATATCATAATATATTTGATACAACTTATGCTTGGTGGTGGATGCATGAGACAGAGAAATATTTTAAACATCAATCATCTTTAAATGAAGTAAGAAATGTATTACATGCTTATTCACAATATCCGAAAGATGCAAAAAAACTGTTCTTCACATCAAACCACGATGAAAATAGTTGGAATGGAACTGAATATGAAAAATATGGTAATGCTGCAGAAGCCTTAGCTGTATTCACTTTTACATGGAGTGGAATGCCGTTGATTTATAGCGGACAAGAATCTCCCAATAAAAGAAGATTGAAGTTTTTTGATAAGGATTTGATTGAATGGAAAGATCCGGTACAATTACATTCATTTTATAAAACGTTATCTTCTTTACATAAAAGTGAAGCCATTTCAAATGGCGAAACATTTATTTTACCAACTGATAATAACAATTTGTTTGCTTTTTTCAGAAGATGTGAAAGTGAAGTGATATTGGTATTACTGAATTTATCTTCTGCTGAAAAAAATAAAATTACTGTTAAGCATGAATGGTTAACGGGTAATTTCGAAAATGTTTTTTCTCAAATGGTATATGCGTTCAATGGTAATGAAGATTTTGAATTGCAGCATTTTGAGTATATCGTTTATAAATCTGTATAAAAAAAAGTCGGAGTATTTTACTCCGACTTTTTTTATAATTGTCTCAAAATTATTCTTCATCCAAATGAATAGGATATCTGTAAGTATCTGTGTAACCGGGATAAATTCCATCAAAATAAACAGTGCCAGTAACGCCTTTCAATGCTTCTTTCAAGTCATCCAAATTTTTAATTTGCATATTATTTACTGAAGTAATAACAAATCCTTCCTGAATTTTTGTTTTTTTACCGATCAATCCAGTTGGATTAATTTTTTTGATCACTACTCCACCTGCAATTTCATTGGCAGCGGCAGTTTTTTTATCAAGGTCAGCCAATTCTGCACCAAACTTATCTAATACATTAACTGTTTTAACTACATCTGTATTACCCACTTTGTTTTTTAAAGTAACAGGGATGGTATTTTCTTTTCCATCGCGAATAATGGTAATGTTGATTTTATCACCGGGTTTGTAACGTGCAATTTGTTCTTGTAATTCAGGACCTGAAGTTACAGATGCGCCATTTATTTTTGTAATAAAATCTCCTTTTTTTATACCGGCAGCTTTAGCAGCACCACCTTCAGGAACATCAGTGATATAAACACCATCACCATCCTTTACGCCCATTTCTTTTTTCTGCTCATCACTCAAACCTTCTTGAGCATAAGATACACCAATGAATGCACGTTGAACTGTGCCATATTTAATAATATCGTTCACTACTTTTTTTACAATATTTACAGGAATTGCATAAGAATATCCTGCATAAGAACCTGTGGGAGATGCAATGGCAGAATTAATTCCGATCAATTCGCCATTGGTATTAATCAATGCTCCACCACTATTTCCCGGATTCACTGCTGCATCTGTTTGAATGAAAGACTCAACAGGTGTTTTACTTTGTCTTTCATTAATATTAATACTTCTTGATTTTGCACTGATGATACCAGCTGTAACAGTTACATCTAAATTCAAAGGATAACCAATAGCCAAGACCCATTGACCCAATTTACTTTCATCGCTATTTCCATACACTAAATAAGGAAATCCTTTCCCATCGATTTTTATTACAGCTAAATCACTGCTTGGATCTGCACCAATAACTGTAGCTTTATAAGATTTTTTATTTGGCAATGTGATATTAATTTCATCAGCACCATCAATTACGTGGTTGTTGGTTACTATATAGCCATCATCACTAATGATTACTCCGCTACCACTAGCTCTTTGTTCGGGAATCATTCTTGGTCCGCTATTACCAAATAAATCACCGAACAAATCATCGCCTCCAAAAAAATCACCAAACGGATTATTGCGTTTAGGTAAATTATTACTTACCTGTTTTGCTTTGGTACGAGTTTTAATATGAACAACGGCCGGCGTTGCCGAAGTGGCAGCAACTGTAAAATCAACTGGGCCAGTTGGTGCATTATTGCCAAAAAATCCTGCATAATTTACAGGAAGCTTACCCGATTCTTGCATACCTGCATATTGTGTTTGCACGAATTTTCCATAGCCCCACACACTCAAAATGGCGGTGGTTGCACTGATTGCTACAACTGCTAAAATGTTTTTGAGCTTCATGTTCTTAATTTTTTTTATTATTATTCAAATTGTATGCCTTTATGATTGCAAATAAACGAACCTGTTTAATAGTCAGTTCGGCAATTACAACATTTAACGAATGTTTTACGATATTCCTCGTATCTCTTGCTCAAAGTTATATTTTCTTTCAACAAACTTAATTAAGAGATGATAAAAATTGAAGGGTATCTACACCATCAGCATAATCTGATAAGGCTGGCTGTTGCGCTTTGCCGAAAGGAACGAACTGATGCCCAACAATGCATTGCACATCTTGATTGTTTTTTAAGGAATTAAATACAAGATTCTTATCATCATAAAATTCATAATGAACCTGACTAACCGGAGAAAACAATGAACTGTTTTCTGTAAGAATGATAGAACCATTGTTCATATAAAATTTGTTACCCATAATCAATAGTGCCAAATGGTAATCGAAATTATGTTTGTATTTATGAAAATTTACAAAATAATCATAACGTTTTAAGGCATCTAAAAGTTTAATGAAATCATAATTGATTGGCACATATAATTTGGTAACATTTCTGCAACCCAATCCGAAATATAATTGAATATCATCTGTTAATAAATTTAATTCTTCTTTTGTTTCCTTTCCGTCTAAAATGGCTACAGACGTGCGATTGCGGCGAATGATATTTGGATATTTGCTGAAATAATATTCAAAATATCTGCTGCTGTTATTGCTTCCGGTAGCAATATAGGCATCACAATTTTTTAAGTTATCAGCAAATAAAATAAACTCAGCGGCTTCTTTATTCCATTCAATTAATTTATCAACAATGTGGCGAATTAATACCTCATCTTTTGAAGATGGTTTGATAATAATACGATGCCCGCTTATCCAAACACATAAAAAATCATGAAAGCCAACTAAAGGAATATTGCCTGCCATAACAATCCCAATTTTTTTAGGGTGGGTTAATTCAGTAATAGAATAAGACTGAATCCATTTTTCTAAAAGTGGCTGTTTTAAGAAAGCTTCAGCAATGTTTTTTACTGCTAATTCAATAAATTCCGGCGAAAACCAGGGATTTTCTCTGGAGGCATTATTTTTAAATAACTGCCATTCGTCAGTATTTGATTCTATGTACTCGCCTAATTTTACCATTAAACGTATTCTTTCTTGTAAATCCATTTTCTATATTGATTTTACTTTTACTTTTGTATAACCTATTATTTAAAAAACCAAAATTACAGTTATGGCAATTAAGATTACTGATGAATGTATCAACTGCGGTGCTTGCGAACCTGAATGTCCAAACAACGCAATTTATGAAGGCGGCGTAGAATGGGCTATTGCAGATGGTTCTACCGTTAAGGGAACATTTACTTTAATGGACGGAAGTTCTGTTGACGCAGATGCTAAAAATGCGCCAATAGCAGTAGATACTTATTATATTGTACCCAATAAATGTACAGAATGTCAAGGATTTCATGAAGAGCCACAATGCGCTTCAGTTTGTCCGGTTGATTGTTGTGTACCGGATGAAGCCTACAGGGAAACCGTAGAAGAGCTAATTGCAAAGAAAGAAAAATTGCACAGCTAAATGTGCTAAATTTTTTTCTGCAAAAAGCTTGCATTATCGATTTAATGTTTTTAACTTTATAATGTAATATTTGTTGCTGTAAAATGGCAACATCCAATAACGGCAGGTGATATTTCCTGTCAACGTGAGGTGAAGAAGATAATAACTTTTTCACCTTTTTGTTTGCCGATTATTCTGTTAAATATTCTTGCAGGCTTTGCTTGTTTATAATCCTTATTATATTTGATAGTCATAAATGTATAGCATGAAGAAAAAAATTGCTTTGGTTACCGGTGGTTTTAGCGGTGAAGCAGAAATTAGTTATAAAAGTGCCATCACTGTTGGCAATAATATCAATCCTGAAAATTATGATGCCTATAAAATTGATATTAGAAAAGAAGGATGGTTTTATGAAAACAAAAATGGAGAGACCTCATTCGTAAACAAAGAAGATTTTTCTATAACAGATAATGGGAATAAAATCAATTTTGATGCGGTTCTTCTTTGTATTCATGGCACACCGGGTGAAGATGGAAAACTGCAAGGCTATTTTGATATGTTGCATTTGCCATATACAAGTTGCGATGCAGCAACATCGGCTTTAACATTTAATAAAAGATATACTGTTGCTGTTGCCGCTTTCGGCGGAATCAATGTGGCTAAAAGTTTGCATGTTTTTAAACATACAGCTATTGCAACCGATCAAATTTTACAACAATTAAGATTGCCTGTTTTTGTAAAACCCAATAATGGCGGAAGCAGTATTGGCATGAGTAAAGTGAATGAAGCTAACGAGTTGCAAGCTGCATTGGATAAAGCTTTTAAAGAAGATGATCAAATATTGATAGAAGAATTTATTAAAGGAAGAGAATTTACTATTGGTGTGTATAAAACAAAAGGTGAGATTATCGTTCTTCCGATTACTGAAATTAAGATTAACTCAGAAAAAGATTTTTTTGATTTTGAAGCTAAATATCAGGGTAAGAGTGAAGAAATTACTCCTGCTGTAATTGATCATTCCATGTCAGAACAATTAAAAACTGCAGCAAAAAAAGTATATCAACTTTTAAATTGCAGAGGCGTTGTAAGAATTGATTTTATTTACAGTGAAACCTTATGTCAACCATTCATGTTGGAAGTGAATACTGTTCCGGGGCAAAGTACTGCGAGTGTTATTCCCCAGCAAGTGAAAGCAATGGGTTGGACTTTAACCGATTTTTATTCTGCATTGATTGAAGAAGCATTGAATCGTTCATAAATTAATGGCATCTTGTATATTGCATCCAAATAAATTATTAATTGTTTAAATTCATCACACATAAACCGCTTTGGGCAAATATTCTTGCTGCATTCATCATTGCAGTGATTCTGGTATTTGCTTTTTTTGCTACATTAAATTGGATCACGGATCATGCGAATTATGAAAAAGTTCCACCGGTAGTTGGACAAAATGTGGATGCGGCAAAAATTATTCTGCAAGCAAAAGGATTTAATGTTGAAGTTGTTGACTCAGTCTATGATAATACCATCGGTGCATTAAGTATTGTTAAACAATCTCCTGATGCAGATGCTTTGGTGAAACATGGCAGAACTATTTTCTTAACAGTTAATCGTGCTACTGCACCTCAAGTTGAAATGCCTAATTTAATTGGATTCTCCATCAGAAGTGCACAAATGTATTTAGCAAGTTTAGGATTAAGGGTAGGTGATACATCTTATCGTCCGGATATTGCTCGTAATGCAGTGTTAGAGCAATTGTATAATAATCAAGTAATCAAACCTGGTACAAAAATTCCTTCCGGAACTGCGATTAGTTTAGTGTTGGGAAGTGGTATTGGAACTGGAGAGGTTTTGGTGCCCGATTTAATTGGATTGACTTTTGCTCAAGCCAAAAGCCAAATGGCTTTATTGAATTTAAATGTTGGCTCAGTTGTATTAACTACACCTATTACGGATAGTGCCAATGCATTTGTAGTAAAACAAAGTCCTGATGTTTTAAGTCAATCATCAGACGGACAACGAATGGCCAATAAAATAAAAGCAGGCCAGGTAATTGATATTTATTTAAGCAATGTAGCTCCTGTTAAAGATTCTATTCCTTCACAATCGAATAATTAAATTATGAAAACAACAACCGTAGAAGAAGTAAAAGCAAGATTAGATGCCGGTGAACAATTGTATTTGTTAGATGTACGTGAACCGCATGAGCATGCAGAATTCAATATCGGCGGTACTTTGCTGCCATTGGGAAAAATTCAAACAATGCAAGTGGATGATATTGAAGATTTAAAAGATAAAGAAGTATTGGTGTATTGCCGAAGCGGTAACAGAAGCGGACAAGCTTGTTTAATATTAGAACAACTTGGTTTTGCCAATGTATCGAATGTAGTTGGTGGAATGTTAGATTGGCAAGGGAAATTTGCAAGATAAACCTTCATTATATAAAATAAAAGCATCAATAATACATTGATGCTTTTTTATTTGGGGGATGTAGATATTATAATTTAATATTCACTACAAATATAAAATTTGTTCCTGCCATTGGGAAGTAACTATTGTCTGTATACAATACATTGTTTTGAATATAAGCGTAGGTATAACCGTTTGGTGCATATAGTTTATTAAAAACATTGTTTACCTGGCCAATCAAATTGATCTCTTTTCCTAATACATTTTTTATTGTGTATATCAATCTTATATCTTCTGTAAAAAATGATTGTAAACTTCTCAATTCATTTTGTGTGTTATCCATATATTGTTTGCTAACGTACTTGCTTAATGAACTGATAGTAAAATTTTTTACAGGAATAATGCTTACTGTAGCGCCTCCAATTACACCTGGTGAAAATGAAATATCGGTGTTGGTATGTGGAACGGCATTTTGTAAACCATTATCATAATTGTCAATATATTCTGTAAATGATTTGATTTTATTTCTGCTGAAACTTAAGTTGGCATTGGCATTTAGCCATTTTGAAAAAGTATAACTTCCCTGAAATTCAATACCTAAGCGATAGCTGTTCGGCACATTGGTTCTGGTGTAAGAGCCTACATCATTAATTTGTCCGGTTAAAACCAATTGGTTTTTGTACAACATATAATACACATTCGCACCATAACTAAAATTATTTTGTTTTCTTTCAATGCCTAATTCAAAATCATGTAATGTTTCAGCTTTAGGTTGACTTGCTAAACTTGCCTGAAAATCATCTCTGTTAGGTTCTTTATTACCCAATGCATAACTCAAATAATATTGCCATCCATTTTTATAATAAGTGATGCCTGCTTTTGGATTAACGAAATTGAATGTTCTTTCAATATCTAAAGTTGGATTGCCTTCAAAGCCTGTCATTCTGTGATATACATTTCTATATTGTACATCAACATAAGTTTGGAAATGGTTGGTTAATGAATGCTGCCATTTCATATAAATATTATTATCTGTTTTTAAAGCAGGATAATTATAGTATTGAAAATAATTCACGCTTGCATATTGTTGAGTCCATATTACGTTGCCAAAGTGAGTGCCTGCATATCTTGTCCAACCGCCACCAATAGTTACTTCGTCATTTTTCTTTTTGTATTGAACAGAAAAAATTTGTCCGTAAAAATAATTATTCAACCAGCGTTGTCTGATTAAATCAGTCGTATCATTTCCTATAAATGGCATACCATAATCAGTGAATGCCTGTGCTGCCTTATATTCCTGATAATAACCTCTTCCGTAAGTTAAGAATATGGCTGTGTTAAAACTCCAATATGCATTGAATGAATGATTGAAAAATAATTGATAATGATCTTGCCAATAATTATCTGTCTCATCACTATAAGGTGTTCCGGGCTTTTCTGTTCCGGCAGGATTATACGTTCTGTGTGTTGCTAATGAATCTTGGGGTACTCCATACCATGCCTGGTAGGTTTTCTCTTTTCCTTTAAAAATATTGAAACGTAAAGATGATTTTTTGTTGATGTAAGCTGCAGAAAAAGCCATCGATTGCAAATTACTGAAAGCTCTGTCAATATAACCATCGCTGGTAATATTACTCAATCTTGCATCAATGGTAAAATGGCCATCAATTAATCCACTCCCAAATTTTAAAGTATTCTTCCATGTGTTGAATGAACCATAACTGTTATTTAATTCAGCATAAGGTTTTTCATTGAATTCATTGGTTGATAAATTAATGGTGGCTCCAAATGCACCTGTTCCGTTTGATGAAGTACCCACGCCGCGTTGAATTTGAACAGAATTAACGGAAGATGCAAAATCAGGTATATCAACAAAATAAGTGCCTTGTTCTTCAGCATCGTTATATGGAATTCCATTTAATGTGACATTGATGCGTGTAGCATCGCTACCACGGATATGCATATACGTATAACCAACGCCGTTGCCTGCATCAGAGCTAACATACATCGATGGTGTTTGATTTAAAATAAATGGTAAATCTTGACCAATATTATTTTTAGCAATATCTTCTTTATTAAAATTTATTTTAGCAAAAGGGGCTGTGTTGTTGGCGCGCAATGATTTTACTTCCAAAGGTTGCAAGAACAAGGCAATACTTTTTAAAGAGATGGTTAGTGAAAGATTGGGTTGATCGATACTGATTTTTTCCAAATAATCTGAATAACCAATACTCGAAACTTTTAAATCATAATTTCCTTTTTGAATTTTAGAGAAAGAAATTTTTCCATTCTCATCTGCAGCAGCAATTTGATTGTTTAAAACAATAGTTGCATTAGGAACAGCTAGTTTTGTTTGTGCATCGATGACTTTAATACTGACCGATACTTTTGTTGTTTGACCGATGGCCATTAAATTAAATAATGTAAATGCCATCGTTCCCAAAAATGTTTTCATTTTCTTCAGTTTGATGTTTCAATAAATTTTGGGAACAGGGAAAAGCTAATGGAGAGGATACAAAGAAATGTGTACACCTTCCCTTCGCAGGAATTACCCTGTTCAGGTTCTACGGGTTTGTTCTCAGCCTTCCATTCAGAAAGCACCCCGAGGAAATTTCTTACACAAAAATAAAGGAGAATTATTTGATATTGCTGTAACTTTTTTTTAAAAGGATCGTTTCATGCTAAAATTCTTCTTTCATGAAAAAAATAATAATCTCTGCAATTATAATACTGGCAAGCATTTGGTCTTTTTCTCAAGGCACAAAAAATATTGTATTTGATCAGAATGCTGAAGTTAGAAACGTTGGTAGCTTTAATGGGATAGAAGTTGCCAATGCCATAACACTTTATCTTTCACAAGGTAGTGAATCTGCAGTCGCAATAAGCGCAGATGGCAAAGGCACTAAAGAGAAAATTAAAACGGAAGTAAAGAATGGTGTTCTGAAAATTTATTTAGAAAGCAGTATATGGAATAAATGGAGTTGGGGCGATAAAAAAATTAAAGTTTATGTAACCGTTACTAAGATTAATAAACTATCTGCAGTAGGCGCAAGTAGTGTAAAAGTAACAGATAAACTTTCCTCGGATAATTTAAAAGTTATCGCAAGTGGTGCAAGTAACATTAAAGGTGAATTGAAAATTGAATCATTGATATTGAATTTAAGTGGTGCATCAACAATGACATTAAATGGTTATGCCAACAATATTGAAATAGAAGCTACCGGTGCAAGTAATCTAAAAGCTATAGATTTAGTTACCAATAATTGCAGTGCAGAAGCAACAGGCGCATCAAATATTAGATTGAATGTCCAAAAGGAATTTTCTAAAGTTCATGCCAGTGGTGCAAGCAGTATTCATTATAAAGGGGATCCAGTAATGAAAGATTTTGAATCCGGCGGCGCTTCATCTATCAAAAAAGATACAGGCAAATAAAATTAGTTTTGGGAGATAAGTTGCCGAAGCCTACATTTGCACCCCATTACATCGCGAGGTAGAGCAGCGGTAGCTCGTCGGGCTCATAACCCGAAGGTCAGAAGTTCGATCCTTCTCCTCGCAACCAACAGAGAGGCTGTCTCATAAAATGAGTCAGCCTTTTTATTTTAATTACTTTTGCAAATTCATGAAATCAGGTTTTGTAAATATATTCGGTAAACCCAATGCAGGCAAAAGCACTTTGCTAAATGCTTTATTGGGAGAAAAATTAGCCATTGTTTCTTCTAAAGTGCAAACAACCCGACATCGCATTAAAGGCTTTTTGAATAAGACAGAAGAATACCAAATTGTTTTTTCTGATACACCGGGCATCATTGAATCAAAATATAAGTTACATGAAAAAATGATGTCTGCAGTAAAAGGCGCTTTGGAAGATGCAGATGTTGCTTTATTAATTGTTGATGCCAATGATGATTTTAATGATTGTGATGCCATCTTTGAATCATTGCAATTAAATGTTCCATCGATTATTGTATTAAATAAAATTGATACTGCCCAAAATGGAAAGATAGCAGAAGCAGAAACATTCTTTGCCGATAAATCCTATTGCAAGAAATTCGTGAAAATATCTGCATTGCAGCAACATCATCTGCAAAAATTGTTAAATGCCATTATTGAATTGTTGCCGGAAGGGGAACCATTTTATAATGAAGATGATTTGAGTGATTTGCCAACTAAGTTCTTTGTAAGTGAAATGATTCGTGAAAAAGTATACGAATTATTTGAGGATGAGATCCCATATCATGTAGCAGTAATGGTGAATGAATTTAAAGAAAGAGAAAATATTGTAAAGATTCAGGCAGATGTGATTGTTAATCGAGAAACACAAAAGGCCATTATCATTGGCGATAAAGGAAAAATGATCAAAGAATTAGGTATGCGTGCAAGACAAGACATTGAAAAATTTATCGGTCAGAAAGTATTTTTGGAATTATTCGTGAAAGTTCGTCCGAAATGGAGGGATAACGAACTTCAATTAAGAGAATACGGATATTAATTTATGTTGAATGATGAATAATAAATTCTAAATGATTTTTTATTCAAAATAATTAATTATGAGTTACACAGTTGCAATAGTTGGCAGACCCAATGTAGGAAAGAGTACACTCTTCAATCGTTTATTAGAACAAAGAAAAGCGATCGTTGATGATATTAGTGGCGTTACACGCGACAGGCAATATGGTGTTGCAGATTGGAATGGTAAAATATTTAATGTTATTGATACTGGCGGTTTTGTTCCGGATAGCATAGATATTTTTGAAACAGAAATCCGTAAACAAGTAAAGATTGCCATTGATGAAGCCAATGCCATTGTATTTATGGTAGATGTAGCAACAGGGATTACGCTGTTAGATGAATCAATGGCAGAAATGTTGCGTAAAACAACCAAGCCTGTTTATTTAGTGGTTAATAAAGTGGATAATCCGCAACGGCAATTAGATGCAACTGAATTTTATTCTTTGGGATTCGATCAATTATTTCCCGTTAGCAGTATCAGTGGAAGTGGAACCGGTGAATTATTAGATGCGATTGCATCTTTAATTGCAGAAGAAAAAATTGATGAAGAAGCTGCACAAATTCCAAAATTTGCAATTATTGGTCAACCTAATGTTGGCAAATCATCTTTATTAAATGCATTGATCGGTCAGGAAAGAACAATTGTAAGTGATATTGCCGGAACAACTAGAGATACCATTCACACATATTATAAATTATTTCAAAAAGAATTTATTTTAATTGATACGGCCGGGCTAAGAAAAAAGTCAAAAGAAAAAGATGACCTGGAATTTTATTCGGTAATTCGGGCAATTAAAGCGATGGATGAAGCAGATGTTTGTTTATTGGTATTAGATGCAGAAAAAGGGATCACTGCTCAGGATGTAAGTATTTTTAGTTTGGCTGCCAGAAAAGGAAAGGGGATTGTGGTATTGGTGAATAAATGGGATATGATGGAAAAATCAACCAATACAGCAAGAGATTACGAAAAGGCATTAAAACAAAAGTTGGCTCCTTTTACAGATGTACCTGTTTTGTTTATCTCTGCAAAAGAAAAGACCAGAATTTTTAAAGCCATTGAAATCGGCTTGGAAGTATATGATTCAAGACATCAAAAGATATCAACTTCTAAATTAAATGATGTGATGTTAAAGGCGGTAGAATCTTATCATGCACCGGTAGTACGCGGACATGCAGTAAAAATAAAATATGTTACTCAGTTATCCACACCTATTCCATCATTTGCATTCTTTACCAATTATCCGGATGATATTAAGCTTCCTTATAAGAATTACCTTGAAAATCAATTGCGTACACATTTTAATTTAAAAGGTGTGCCAATTAGGATATTCTTCAGAAAGAAATAGTATCAACAAATTTTTTTCGTTAATATTTGCTTAATTAAATTATGCCATTATCTTTGCGCCGATTATAAAACAAACCAAAAACAAGTACAATGAAAAAAGTATTAGCATTATTAGCTATCGCAGGTTTCGTAGCATGCAACAGCGGTGAAAACAAACCAGCAACAACTGATTCTCCAAAAGCTGCTATGGACACAACTAAGAAAATGGATACTAGCAAAATGTCTATGGACACTGCAAAGAAAATGGCTGACACAACTAAGAAAATGTAATTTCAACGTACTCGTTACTTGATATTACTTCTTGCAAGAAGGTCTCCCGCTATTAGCGGGAGATTTTTATTTTAAGTAAATGATTCTGTTAAAGAATCGATGTTGATTTTTGCAGGATAGAAGCTTATAATTTTTCTGATCACATCCTCCACAATCGCATCCGGGCAACTGGCTCCGCTGGTTATTAAAATTCGCACTATATTTTTTTGCGGAAGAAAATGATGGATGGTGTTAATTTCTTTGGTCTTCCAATTGCAATGAATGATTTCTTCTTTGCTGATAATTTTATCTGATTGATCAATAAAATAAGTGGGCAATTTAGCTTCACATAATTCAACTAAATGAGATGTGTTGCTACTGTTATATCCGCCTATAACAATTGCAAGATCTGCAGCAGTTTCTAACATCCCCGTTACTGCGGTTTGATTGTCATTTGTTGCATAACATAAAGTATCTCTGGTGTCTGCAAAACGTTCATCAATGTTATCCTTTGTCAGTTTATAATGTTGGATCATTACATTTTTTAAATAATCAGATATCGCTTGGGTATCTGTAGCCAATTGAGTGGTTTGATTTACCACGCCAATCCTTTGTAAATCTTTTTCAACTATAAATCCATCAGAATATCTTCCATTAAATTCTTGATAGAATTGAGTAACTTCTTTTTCCCCGGTAATGTATTTGGCTAATTCAATGGTTTCTCTCATGTCATTAACTACCACAGATGGTGTATGAGCCGAAGTATGTGAAAAAGTAGCTCTAGTTTCTTCGTGGTTTGGTTTGCCATGAATTACAATGCTGTAGCCTTTCTCAGCGATTTGTTCACTTCTGTTCCAAACCTTTTCAACAAACGGACAAGTTGTATTGTACTTTGCAGTAGTAATGCCTTTTTCGTTTAATATTTTTTCAATTTCTAAAGTTGTTCCGAAGGCAGGAATAATAACCACATCGCTTGGGCTTAATTCATCAAAAGAAATAATTTGCTTACCATAGGTGTCTTGTAAAAACTGAACACCCATTGACTGTAGATCTGCATTTACTTGTGGATTGTGTATCATCTCACTCAATAAAAAAATTCTTTTGCCTTTATTTTCTTCAATTGTTTTAAAAGCAATCTCTATAGCGTTTTCAACGCCATAGCAAAATCCAAAATGCCTTGCCAGAAATATTTGTACAGCCCCAAAATCTAACAGCGTAGGAGTATAATCTTTCTTTAATTTATCTTCTTGCTTACGTTTGTTCTTGATATTGCTAATCAGCGAACTGCGATAAATATTAGGGACTTCAAATTTTTTCATTGCATTATTATAACAGCTGTAAAAGTACAAAGTTCAGCTTCAAATAACGATTCGGGAACGTTTCCGTAAATAATTCATATAAACGTACGGAAGCTTTTTACATTTATATATCGATTGTATTGTAAAATGAAAATTATGAAAGCACCAGTTATTCTAACATCGTTCTTTTGTTTTGTATTTTCTGTTCATACTTATTCTCAGGAAAAAAATATAGATTATTATATACAACATGCTCCATTTAAAATGTCAAATGTGGCGATTCCTGCATTTGCTGATAAAAAATTTTCCATTACAGATTTTGGTGGAGTGAATGACGGAATAACATTAAATACTTTAGCTATTGCTAAAGCCATTGATGCCTGTACAAAGGCAGGAGGTGGTATGGTAATTGTCCCTGCAGGGAATTGGTTAACCGGTCCGATAGAGCTGAAAAGCAATGTAGATCTGCATTTGGAGCATGGTGCATTTATTCAGTTTACGAAAGATCATACACAATATCCGATTATCAGAGCAGGAAATAATAGCAATTCATTTACACCTGCTTCTCCTATTTATGCATACGATGCAACCAATATTGCCATTACTGGTGATGGTGTGATTGATGGTGCAGGTGATAGTTGGCGGCCGGTTAAAAAAGAAAAAGCTAATCCCGGATTATGGGCTGATATAACAAAAAGCGGCGTAATAAGCAAAGATGGAAAAGTCTGGTGGCCCAGCTTTGAAGCGATTAGTGGCGAAGAATATTTAAAGAAGTTAAAAGACAGAACCAATAAACCTGCAGCAGAAGATTTTTTACCTGCCAGAGATTATTTACGTCCTTATATGTTGTATCTGGTGCATTGTGATAATATTTTAATTCAGGGAATAACTTTAAAAAATTCACCTAAGTTTATTTTCTATCCCAATCATTGTACCAACTTAACCATGTATGCAGTGAATGTATATAATGATTGGTGGGCACAAAATGGCGATGCCATTGATATCAGCGCCTGTAAAAATGTAGTTATTTATAAATGTACCGTTAATGCAGGTGATGATGGTATTTGCATGAAAAGCAGTGGTGGCAGGGGCGTAGACAATGCTGAATTAGAGAATATTGTTATTGCACAATGCACCGTATTTCGTGCACATGGTGGATTTGTGATTGGCAGTAATACTGATGGAGGTATGAGAAATATTTATGTAAGCGATTGTAATTTTATTGGAACAGATATTGGTATTCGTGTAAAGAGTAACGCCGGAAGGGGTGGATTGGTAAAAAATATTTATGTTGAGAATATCATCATGAAAAATATTATACATGAAGCAGTATTGTTTAATACCTATTATGAAGATGTACCAGCGGGAAAAGATATTAAAGATGTAAAGACAACTGTTGCTGATAAAGTACCTGAATTTACTGAATTTCACATTAGCAATATAAAATGTGATGGCGCAAAGCAAGCCATTTCTATTGTTGGCTTACCGCAACAACCGGTTCATCATATTTATTTTGAAAATGTAAATATCAAAGCAGACAGAGGATTTGAGTCTGTTGATGCTGCTGATATTGATTTAAAAAATGTAACAATCGATTCACATAAACCGATTTATGAAACACATGGCTGTAAAAATATTCATGGGCACGATTAAGATTTTTTCGATCCTTATAACCCCCAAATGAAGAGCCTTGCCATTGCAGGGCTTTTTTTAAAGTGGGATAAGTGTAACTATTTTTTCTAAATACAATTGATCTGTTTTATCAAAATCATTTAACTCAATACTATCAATATCAAAAACCCCCGCCACAATATTATTTTTTATTAAGGGAATAACAATCTCACTTTTTGATAAACTGCTGCAAGCAATATGTCCTGGAAATGTTTCTACATCTGCAACTATTATTGTTTTTGCTTCTGCCCAACTCGTTCCGCATACACCTTTGCCTTTGCGAATACGCGTGCATGCAACAGGACCTTGAAACGGACCTAATACCAATTCATCGTTTTTCACTAAATAAAACCCAATCCATAGCCAATTGAATTGTTCTTTCAATGCACCGCAAATGTTTGCAAGATTAGCAATCAAATCTGTTTCACCTTCCAATAAAGCTTGTATCTGAGGCAATAAAGATTGATATTGCTCTTCTTTGCTTCCGTGTAAAATTTGTAAATCTTCTGCCATAATTTTTTATTTAGTTCGAATTCTTTTATTAACGCTTCAAAAGCCCTAGCGTGATATAGAAGTTAATGATAATTTTATTTATGAATTAAAGGATCACTTTCACATAAAAAAATATCTCCATCGCTAAAATGATGCATTACTGTTAATTTTTTTTTCGCATTAACTTCTTTCAAATTTAAAATGTCATCATTACCCTCATTGTTAAACCAAATTAAAATTGTTTTGGGATAACTGTAAAATCGGGCTACATCTTTTGCATGCACTCTCTCCGGAAATGTAGGCAGGTTGCGCCTTGTAAAGAAATACACCCCATGACTTGAATTGGAATATACAGGTAATCCTGTATTAAATACAGATGAATCTTTCTGAATAAATTTTACTAATGGAGCTTTCATCCATTCATCTTCACTGTATCCGCCAATTCCGTTTTCGCTTTCATCTGCATAAGTTTCTTTATCATTATTGATGTATTGATATAAAATAATTAATCCGAAAGCAGATACCATGAGAGATATTCCAAATTTAATTTTAAATTTTTTGATATAACCGATATAATGAACAGTATAAAAACTTACAGTGAATAAGCATGGAATGTAAAACGGAGATAATAATCTGCTGTTAATAGGTTCGTATCGCGATAATGTTGCAGTAGTGATCATAAAGATGGAGTACATCAATGTAAATGTGGCTGCAATTTTTTCAAAAGAATTGTGCTCTATTTTTTTGATAGTTCGATATATGAAAATTAAAAGCACAGCGATAAAAAAAGTTAACCCAACTGTTACTGGAAAACGATGCATGAATGTTGAGAAAGGCAACCAATCACTTAATATAGTTCCATAATATTCGATGTTCTTGATTAAAGGTGTTATTCCAATTTGTCTATCGCCCGTTAATGTTTTTGTAGCGAGATGATTTCTTATAAGATTGATGGTTAAAAAAGAAATAGCAATACTTCCATACATGAGGCCATGAATAATTTTTTGTTTCCATTTTCTATCATGATCCACCAATATTAAAATGCCGCCTGTTGCAACAACGGAGATTCCTGCATAACGTGTGTCGCAAGTAATAGCTGTTATCAAACCCAATAGAATCAGGTGTTTTAAGCTGTAAGCGGAAAAATATTTTTTACAAAGCCAAACGAAAATGAGTATTTCTGCAATGAATAAAGTCTCCGACCATAACATGGAATATATTTCTAACAAACCCGGACTAAAAGCAATTAATGAAAGGATGATCCACTTTAACCATTTGGTATGATTAACGGTTTCCAGCATGCAGCCACTGATAAAAATAACTGTTGCAAAAATGAATGCATTTAAATAAGGAGCTGATTGAATAACATCAACTCTTGTAATAAATTGTATTACTCCTAAAAAACCCGGATAGAAAACCGGAAAAATAATAAGTGGGGTATTATCGAATTGTGTAAAGCCTTTTCCTTCATTCAAGGCCCTTGCAGCACTGGTATAAACAATTGAATCAGGCGAAATGCCAATGCCTGCGTGATGTGTAAATAACAATACCAACACAGCACCCATAAATGCTGCAAAAAGTGAATCAATATTTTTTTTGAATGAAATGGTATTGGCCATTGTTAATTGGTTATGCGAATGTACAGCGTTTGATGAAAAGAAATTTAGCTGAATAAAGTTTCAATTATTCAAGTGTGCGACGCAACAGTTGATGCCATGAAAAGCAAATGGCCGTGACCAAAAATTACTTATCAAAATTTGCATCGCTATATTTGCCGCATGCATTACGTTTCTGTAGAAGGTTTAACCAAGAGTTACGGTATTCATCCGTTGTTTAAGAATATTACTTTTCATATTAATGAAGGAGATAAGATTGCTTTAATTGCACGCAATGGTATTGGGAAATCAACGCTGTTGCGCATTTTAAATGGAGAAGAATCAGCCGATTCGGGCAAATTATTTATTCATAAAGATGTTACAGTGGCTTTGTTTGAGCAAGACCCGAAGTTTGATGAAAACAAAACGGTATTAGAAAATATTTTTCATACCAATCATCCGGTGTTGAATGTAATTCGTGAATATGAGTTGGCAACGGATAATGAAGACGGAGAAAAAATGGTTGAATTGTTTGGTAAAATGGATGATTTGAATGCTTGGGATTTTGAAGTGAAAGTAAAACAGATACTGACCAAATTAAATGTACATCATTTAGAGCAATCGGTGAAGGATTTAAGTGGCGGGCAGCGTAAACGTGTAGCACTTGCCAAAACATTGATCGACATTGGGTTTGATCATAAACATACTTTATTGATGATGGATGAACCTACCAATCATTTGGATGTTGAAATGATCGAATGGTTAGAAAACTATTTGAATCAGGAAAATGTGACTTTGTTATTGGTAACACATGATCGATATTTTTTAGATGCTGTAAGCGAAGAGATTTGGGAATTGGAAAGAGAGAATTTATATGTTTATCGAGGCGATTATGAAAATTATGTAGAGAAGAAAGCGGCACGTATTGAAAGTGAATTGGCCAGTATTGATAAGGCAAAGAATGAATACAGAAAAGAATTAGAGTGGATGCGTAAGCAACCTAAAGCAAGAACAACTAAAAGTAAAAGCAGGCAAGATAATTTTTATGATGTAGAAGCAAAAGCCAAACAAAAAATTGAGGATGCACAAGTGCAATTGCAGGTGAAGATGAGCAGATTGGGTGGTAAAGTGGTAGAGATGAAAAAAGTATATAAAAGTTATGGCGACTTACCCATTTTAAAGGGTTTTGATTATACATTTAGCAAAGGAGAAAGAATTGGGGTGATAGGAAAAAATGGAGTCGGTAAATCCACTTTCCTAAACATGTTGCAAGGCTTGGAAAAAAGTGACAGTGGTAAAATAAATATCGGTGAAACAGTTGTGTTTGGAAATTTTTCGCAACAAGGCTTGGTGTTTAAACACAATATGCGTGTAATTGAATATGTAAAAACATTTGCAGAAAATTTTCCTTTGGCTAATGGCGGAAGCCTTAGCGCAGCTCAGTTCTTGGAGTTATTCTTATTCACTCCGGATAAGCAATACACTTATTTGAATTCATTAAGTGGTGGTGAAAAAAAACGTTTGCAATTATTAATTGTTCTATTTACGAATCCTAATTTTTTAATTTTAGATGAACCCACAAATGATTTGGACCTGCCAACATTAGCTGTGTTGGAAAACTTCTTGAGTGATTATCAAGGCTGCGTATTGATAGTGAGCCATGATAGATATTTTATGGATAGATTGGTAGATCATTTATTTGTGTTTGAAGGAGCAGGAGAAGTGAGAGATTTTCCGGGAAATTATACACAATATCGGTTGTGGTTAAAAGAAAACGAAAAGAAAGATAACAAGTGGCAGGCGTTGGAAGATTTTAAAAGCAAAGGGAATTTTACAGAAGATGTCGCAAGTTCCAAGTTGCAAGTTGCAGGTAAAAAGAAACCCACGTTTAAAGAGAAAAAAGAATTTGAAGATATAGAAAAAGAAATTGCTTCTTTAGAAGCAGAGAAAAATAAAATTGAAGAACAGCTTAGTAACCCGGACGAATCTTTTGAGCAATTAAATTTATTAAGTAAAAGAATAGGAGAGATTAGTGCAGAATTAGCGCAAAAAGAATTGAGATGGTTGGAACTTTCAGAATTATTTTAAATGTTGAATGCTAAATGTTAAATAAACACGTCATCTAACATTTAGCATCGATCATTTAATATCATTTAAAACTAATCAGCTCTACATCAAAGATCAAAGTAGAGTTTGGTCCTATCTCAGCACTAACTTGTCTGTCGCCATAACCTAAATGCGGCGGAATAAAAAATCGAAACTTACTTCCAACAGGCATTAATTGTAATCCTTCGGTCCATCCTTTAATTACCATATTCAATGGAAATGAAGCGGGACGACCTCTTTGAACGCTGCTGTCGAATACAGTTCCATCAATTAATGTTCCATGATAATGACAAGTTACATTATGTGTAGGCCATGGTTTTTCTCCATCACCCATGGCTAATACTTGGTATTGTAACCCACTTGGCAATTCAACCACGCCTTCTTTTGTTTTATTGGCGGCTAAAAAATCTTGTCCTGCTTTTAAGTTCGCTGCTGCTTTTTCTGATTTCATTTGTGCTAATTTATCTGAGATATCCATATATAATAATTTTTACAAAATTAGTTGATACATGCTAATAATCAGCGAAGTTTAAAAATCTCTGTTGTAGATTTGTTATACACTTTATAAATTATTTTTTGTGAAAAGAATACCGCCATTGGTGTTGTGGTTTGCAGTGATTTTATTCATCACTTTATTAGGCGTGGTTGGATTTATGTTAGTGGAAAGGTTTGATTTTTTTGATGCATTATACATGACGGTGATTACCATTACTACCATCGGATATGGTGAAGTAAAGCCTTTGTCGCATGCTGGGAGAATTTTTAATATCGTTTTCATTATTACATCATTCACCACATTTACATATGCATTAGCGAGATTAACGAGATATATTGCCAGCGGCGAAATGCATTTGTATTTTAAAAACAGAAAGCTTATGCAATCTTTGGAGCATCTTAGCAATCATGTAATCATTTGCGGCTTCGGCCGTAATGGTCAACAAGCTGCAAAAACATTAAAAGCGCATCATGTGCAACATGTTGTGATTGATTATAAAGAAAGAAATATTGATGATTATTTGCATCATGATCCCAACTTGTTATATGTAAAAGGCGATGCAACAGATGATGCTTTATTAAAGCAAGCAGGAATAGAACGTGCCAAAAGTTTGATTTGTGCATTGCCTGCAGATGCAGACAACGTTTTTATTGTTTTATCAGCACATTCATTAAATCCGAAATTACAAATCATCAGTCGTGCTTCTGAGGCAAACAGTATTCATAAATTAAAAAAAGCAGGGGCTTCCAGTGTTATTATGCCAGATCGTATCGGAGGGAAACACATGGCTACATTGGTTTCCAAGCCAGATGTGGTAGAGTTCATTGATTATTTAAGTGGAGAAGAAGGAGGCAGTATTAATATAGAAAGTGTTGGCTATGAAAAATTGCCACCAGAAATTCGAGACACCACTTTGAAGGAAATAATGGATTGGAAAAAAACAGGTGTGAATTGTATTGGTGTAAAAGATAAAGAAGGGAAATTTATTATTAATCCACCTGATGATATGATTATTTCAAAGGGAATGAAAGTTTTTGTATTGGGTATGCGATCACAGATACATGAAATGAAACACAATGTGGAAGGAACATTATCGAATTAGAATTCTACCTTTCTGCCCATTAAAGTTTTGGTATTCTTTTTTGTATTATCAATATCACTTTGTCTTACTACTAATTTAATATCCGATGCACTTGAACAAGTTCCACATGTAGCACGGAAGATCATTTTATTATAATACACATCACAACTTCCATCTTTCCAGTTGATGCCGGAGAAGATAAAAAAGTCAGGAGAATATTTATTGTTGATGAATTTAAAATCGTTATTACCTCTTTCAAAATTTATTTTTAATCCATCTGCTTCAACTGTATCACAAACACCGGGTGTTAATGCAGGAATGATAATCTCATCAATGTATCTTCCATTAGCAAATTTGATTACACCCGAAACAACATCGGCTTTATTTATATCATAATACCGACTTAATATCAATTGCTGATCTATGAAGAATTGAACTTTTCTTACATCAATATTTTTGGCTCTTAATATATTGTACAGGTCTCTGGTAAATGGGATGTAAGTTACATTTTCAGGTGTAGTTGTTTTAACAGAATCAACTTTAGTTACCGCTTTTTGTACTTTTTTTGAATGATGGCAAGCTGCGGTTAAAAAAACAATAATGGTGATAACAGATAGAGCCCAACCTTTCATGAACTAAGATTTTAAGCCAAAATAACGAAGTTTTAGTTAACAATGTTATTTAAGAAAATATAATTATTCAGGCATTTATTAAAAGATGTTAAAATCTCCCCAATCGATTTTATTTATTCTTTCACCAATAAAATACCGGCTTTGGCAAAATCTATTTTACGTTGTTTGTATAAAGTACCTGTAGTCATTTTAAACGTTTTTTTACTCATTCCAAAATAACCATAAATATCTTCGGGTGCAGATTTATCATTGTAAGGTAAGTAGCCATTGTTTTCTTCTAATAAGCGAATGATCTTTCCTGCTTCGTCTTCAACGCGTTTATAACCGGGTTTGCCAATCAATACATCGATCTTATTGTTCTGTAATATTTTTTTGATGAATCCTTTGAATTTATCACCTATACTAATATCTCTGAAAATTTCATTGTCATGCAATACACCTGTATGGAGGTTATTGATGATCATCACATAGCCAATATCGCTTTTGCGATAAGCTATTAAATCAACTTCATCTTTTTCTTTAACAGTTAGTATTTCGTTGCTTAATTGAAATTCTATTTTTTCAGTTGCTGCTACTCTGCCTGTTTGTTGGTCAATATAAATCTTCACTAAATATTCCCCGCCTACATGCATGCCCAACAATTGTTGCGATTTAGCTACAAAAATATCTTTCATCAATCCCCAATCTAAAAAAGCACCTGCGCCTGTTTTGCCAACACATTTCAACATAACAATATCGCCAACAATTCCTTTCGGTTCTTGTGTGGTAGCAATGATGCGGTTATCAGAATCATGGTATAAAAAAACTTTTATTTCATCACCAATGCGTAAGCTACTTGGTGCAAAACGTTTGGGCAATAAAATACCTTCGCCACCATCATCTAAATAAAATCCAAAATCAACTCTGCGATTAACTTTTAAAGTATTGTAAACGCCAACTTGTATCATATTAAACCTTTGATTGCATAAAGATAGGATGGAGAAATCTGAATAAAGCAAATTTGATGAGATATGAGTAATAAAAAAGAGCTTGGCAAATTTGCTAAGCTCTTTTATTGAAAGAAAAGAATTTTTTATTTCAATGAGGCGATATCGATTACAAAACGATAACGTACATCATTCTTCAACATTCTTTCATACGCTTCATTGATATGTTGAATATTGATTACTTCTACTTCAGAAACAATATTGTGTTCTGCGCAATAGTCCAGCATTTCCTGTGTTTCACGAATACCACCAATCAAAGATCCGATGATACTTCTCCTTTTCATAATTAAATTGAACGCCGGCACTTCAGATGGTTTTGGAGGAACACCAACAACAATCATAGTTCCATTGGTGCGTAATAAATTTAAATAGGTAGCATAATCATGTGGAGCAGAAACTGTATTTAGAATAACATCGAAATGATTATTTAATTTTTTCATTGTTTCCTCATCAGATGTCAATGCAAAATGATGTGCACCTAATTTTTTTGCATCTGCTTCTTTTGATCTGGACGAACTTAGCATGGTTACTTCAGCGCCAAAGGATACCGCAAATTTAACTGCCATATGACCTAAACCTCCTAATCCTAATACACCTACTCTTTGTCCTTTTGTTACACCTACATGTCTTAATGGCGAATAAGTAGTAATACCGGCGCACAACAGAGGTGCTACTGCATGTAAAGGAAGTTTATCAGAAATTTTTAAAGTATATTTTTCATCCACAACAATTTGTGTTGAATAACCTCCATAAGTTGGAGCCCCTTCTTTGTCTATGCCGTTATAAGTGCCAACCATGCCCGTATCACAATATTGTTCTTCGCCGGAAAGGCAATTAGGACATACACGACAAGAATCAATGAAACAACCTACTCCGGCCAAATCTCCCACTTTAAAATTCTTTACGTGATTACCAATATGTGTAATCCTTCCAACAATTTCATGTCCGGGGACCATCGGATAAATAGATCCACCCCATTCGTTTCTTACTTGATGAATATCGGAATGACAAACACCGCAATACAAAATTTCAATTTGTACATCATGAGCACCCACCGATCTTCTGTTAAAATCGAATGGAGTTAAAGGTGTTGTTGCCGATTGAGCTGCGTAGGCCTTTGTTGCTATCATACTTATTTATTTTTTTCTGATAACAAAGCAAGTGAATCTTAAGTTCAAAAATACAAATGCAAATTATTTTTGCGTATTTGGTAAATGAATGAATAAAAAAATACAAAACGGCTTAAATTGTAGCAACTTTACAAAAAAAATATGAAAACAAAAGCATTGGGTTCTCAGGGAATAACCGCATCTGAATTGGGTTTGGGCTGCATGGGTATGAGTGAATTTTATGGTGTAAGAAATGATGAAGAAAGTATTAAAGTATTACATCATGCCATTGAATTAGGCGTCACTTTTTGGGATACAGCCGATATGTATGGTCCTTATCATAATGAAGAATTGGTTGGGAAAGCCTTGAAAGGTTATCGTGATAAAATTACATTAGCAACAAAATTTGGAATTGTTAGAGATTTAACTAATCCTGCAAAAAGAGGAGTAAACGGAAAACCCGAATATGTGCAATCTTCTTGTGAAGGAAGTTTAAAAAGATTGAATACTGAAGCTATCGATTTATATTATTTGCATCGCAGAGATCGCAATACACCTATTGAAGAAACAGTAGGCGCAATGGCTAAATTAATTGAGCAGGGAAAAATAAGAGGCATTGGTTTGAGTGAAGTATCTGTTGAAACTTTACGCAAAGCACATGCTACTCATCCCATCACTGCGGTGCAAAGCGAATACTCTTTATGGACAAGAGATCCCGAAGATGGGATATTAGAAACTTGTAAAGAATTAGGAATCGCTTTTGTGGCTTATAGTCCTTTAGGTCGAGGTTTTTTAACCGGTCAGATAAAAAAGTTCGAAGATTTTGATGCATCAGATTATAGGAGATTCTCTCCTCGTTTTCAAGGAGAAAATTTTGATAAAAATTTACAATTGGTTAAAAAAATTGAAGAATTAGCTGATGCTAAAAACTCCACACCATCTCAATTAGCATTGGCTTGGGTAATGGCACAAGCAGAAAATATTTTTCCAATTCCCGGAACTAAGCGAATAAAATATTTAGAAGAAAATGTTGGTGCGTTGAACGTTCATTTTACAAAAGAAGAACTAAAAAATATAAGTGGCTTGTTTCCATCTAATGCTGCAGCGGGATTGAGATATCCTGAAGCGATGATGGGTAGTATTAACGGATAAATTTTATTGCTGTATAAAAAAGCATCATCCATTTTTTTGATGATGCTTTTGTTTTTAGCAGCATTTAATAACTATTAGTATAAACATTTTGTAAATGCTGAAAGTATCTGTTTGTGCAAATAGTGTTGTTGTACAAAACACTTAAAAAAGAAAAAAGCATTTTTTCATAATCATTGAGGTTATATAAGACAATTTAGCACTTTATTTTTCTTTTGTCTGATAAAAATCAATGAAATGTTTGACGAAAATCATTTTAATTTTTTTTGGATTGATTGAAATTTGATTTTGAAAATCCATAGATAATATATCCGTAACTAACAGATGTAACGTTGATGAAGAAGGAAGCCATTTCGGGTGGGGCCGGGTGGCTTCTCTTTTTAACATAATCTCTACTAAACTTTCTGCATTATTCTCAGTCATTAGGTATCATAATATTATTTTATTGTAAAAACAAGGTTAATGGTTTTGTTAATTTATGTTATGGCATAAGATTAGCGTATCATTTCACTTAATCCTAAAATTTATGAAAAGAAATTCTTGGAACCTTTTACTGGTTTTGCCGATTGTTTTGGTTGCATGCAGTTCACCTAAAACTTATTTCACTTCCAGCATTCGTGCAAAAGTGGAAAATAGTCATCAACCATTGGAGCAGATTCAATTTTATTCAGACAGAGACATTGTTTTACGTCGAGAAATTAAAACGGGTGAAGCAAAAGTTACTTCAGGAAAAGTAAAATTCGAAAATGGGCATTATGTAAATATCATCACTTTAAAAAAGAATACACCGGGTGTATGTACTGTTGTGAAGAATAATGTAGTAGGTATTTCTTTTGAACAAGGTGAAAATAAATTCCTGACTTTCGGGAAAACAAAATTTGCAAAACCAGATGATCCATATAGAATATTGGCCAATGAATGGGTGAATGATTACGGTGTGATTAATTATGATGGAAAGCAATATCATATTCAGTCTTCAGGAACTGAAGCCAGCATTATGATAAAGTCAAAATTGTTGAAAAAATCTAAAGTGGAAGAAAGAGAAATGAAAGGAAGGAAAGTGGGTGACGCAAATACTGTTTCGAAATAATTATTTTAGGGCTATCAACATAAAGGCCCTGTAATTTTACAAGGCCTTTATGTTATAAACACTATTTTACTTTTATACTTATTTACTTACTCTCCACTTCCATATAACTTTCTATCGGCTCGCAAGTACAAACTAAATTTCTATCGCCATGTGTATCATTTACTCTTGCAACACTTGGCCAGAATTTGTTGTGTGTAATATAATACAAAGGAAATGCTGCATCTTTTCTTGAGTAAGGATGATTCCATTCATCCAAACAAATAACAGATTGTGTATGCGGTGCATTTTTTAAAGCGTTATCAACTTTATCAGATTTACCGACCTCAATAGATTTTATTTCTTCATAAATAGAGATTAATGCATCACAAAATCTATCAAGTTCTGCCTTGTCTTCACTTTCAGTTGGTTCAATCATAATGGTTCCGGGAACAGGAAAGCCCATTGTGGGTGCATGAAATGAATAATCCATCAAACGTTTGGCAACATCAACTGCTTCAATGCCGGTAGTAGATTTAAACGGACGTAAGTCAACGATAAATTCATGTGCACAGGTTCCATTTTTTCCGGTGTATAATATTTTATAATATTTTTCTAATCTGGCTTTCATGTAATTCGCATTCAGAATGGCATATTCTGTTGCTTTCTTAACACCATCATACCCTAACATTTTTATATAACCATAACTGATTAATAAAATAGATGCAGAGCCAAATGGTGCTGCACTTACTGCATTGTTGCCAACTGCATTTGAATTAAACGAATGTGCAGGTAAGTATTTTGCTAAATGTGCTTTTACACAAATAGGTCCCATGCCCGGACCGCCTCCTCCATGTGGAATTGCAAATGTTTTATGCAAGTTCAAATGACAAACATCTGCGCCAATGGTTGCAGGAGAAGTTAAGCCAACCTGTGCATTCATATTAGCACCATCCATATACACTTGGCCACCATATTGATGAACCACTTCGCAAATTTCTTTGATGCCTTCTTCAAAAACACCAAAGGTAGATGGATAGGTTACCATTAATCCGCCCAAATTATTTTTGTTCTGTTCTGCTTTTAATTTTAAATCGGCAATATCAATCGTTCCATCTTCATTACTTTTTACCACCACTACTTTCATACCAGCCATCACAGCAGATGCAGGATTGGTGCCATGTGCAGAGATCGGTATCAATACAACATTTCTATGGGCATTACCATTTGCTTTATGATACCCCATGATGGTTAATAAACCTGCATATTCGCCTTGTGCGCCGCTGTTGGGTTGTAAACTACAGGCATCAAAGCCGGTAATTTCATTTAAATAATCTGATAATTCCTTAATGATTTGCTGGTAGCCCAATGCTTGTTCAGCAGGAACAAAGGGATGAAGTTTACTGAACTCAGGCCAACTTACCGGAATCATTTCGGTAGCTGCATTTAATTTCATGGTGCAACTTCCTAAAGTGATCATGCTTGTATTCAATGAAAGATCCTTATTCTCTAATTGTTTTATGTAACGCATCATCTGACTTTCACTGTGATGGGTATTAAAAACAGGATGTGTTAAATAAGATGAATGACGAATTGCAAATGAAGGAATGTTAATAATTTCATCATCGCTATCAAATGAAACTTCTGCTTCATTCTTGCCTAATGATTCTGCAAAAATGTAAACAATATCCAGTATATCTTTTTGTGTAGTGGTTTCATCCAATGAAATAATTACACAACCATCTGCATAGCGGAAATTGGTTTGATGTTTTTCTGCTATCGATTTTATTAATGCATTATCCGCTTTAACTTTTAAAGTATCAAAATAAAATTCATTACAATTTATAAAACCTAAAGCATTTAATTCATTTGATAATGTTTGAGATAATATTGCAATACGTGAAGCAATTTTTTTCAATCCGTCAGGTCCATGATATACTGCATACATCGCGGCCATATTGGCCAATAATGCTTGAGCAGTACAAATATTGGAAGTTGCTTTTTCTCTTTTAATATGTTGTTCTCTTGTTTGCAAAGCCATACGCAATGCACGATTACCTTGTGCATCAATACTAACACCGATCAATCTGCCGGGCATGCCACGTTTAAATTCATCTTTGGTTGCAAAGAATGCAGCATGTGGACCGCCATAACCCAATGGAACACCAAAACGTTGCGCAGAACCAACTGCAACATCCGCACCTAATTCACCCGGAGAAGTTAATAAGGTTAATGCCAATAAATCTGTTGCCATAACAACATATCCATTAATAGCATGCACTTGTTGTATGAATGACCGATAATCTTCTATCGAACCATTATTATTAGGATATTGAACGATTGCACCGAAATAAGATTCATCTAAAATTATTTTTTTATAATCACCGAAAACCAATTCAATTTCAATTGGTGTAGCACGTGTGATTAACAGATCTTTTGTTTGTGGAAAGATTGCATTATCCACAAAAAATTTCTTTTTATTAGCTTTATTGATATGATGAAACAACATGGCCATGGCTTCCGCAGCAGCAGTGGCTTCATCCAATAAAGAGGCATTAGAAATTTCTAAACCGGTTAGATCGGTGATCATAGTTTGATAGTTTAACAAACTTTCTAAACGACCTTGTGAAATCTCTGCCTGATAAGGTGTGTATTGTGTATACCATCCCGGATTTTCAAACACATTACGCAGAATAACACTTGGTGTTATGGTATCGTAATAGCCCTGACCGATATATGTTTTGAATAATTTATTTTTTGAAGCCACTTGTTTCAACTCATTCAAATATTCAAACTCGCTTATAGCAGCAGGTATTTTCAAATCATTTTGTAAATGAATGGCAGGTGGAACTGTTTTGTTGATCAATGTTTCCATACTGTCAACGCCAATGGCAGCAAGCATTTTAGCTGTATCGGCTTCATCAGGACCAATATGTCTTCTTTGAAATTCTGTAGATTGATGTTGAAAAAGATTCATTCGATATATAATTTATAAGTTGCGATGACTAAAATTATCGCCGCAAAGGTAAGGTGATGCAATTGTATAAACGTTGTTTTGTTGAACCTGTTAATAGCGTGTGCAATGAATTATTTTTTATTTTCTTTTTCTCTTAATTGTTCACTGGTAAAGCGGCTTCCATCATGACTCCAGCCGGGAGGACCAAATAAATATCGCCATCTCTCTTTGGCAGTAATGTTTTTTTGAAAAACATCTTTACCAATAGCTTTCCATTCATGAAAAATAATGCTTATCGCATTAGGATGTTCTAAGTTTTTGGTTAAGCCATAATGAATAGGCTCGTATTCATTCTCCGACAATTCTTTTTGAAACGTACCGAATAGTTTATCCCAAATAATTAAAAACATGCCCATGTTCTTATCTAAATATTTAGGATTGCTTCCGTGATGTACGCGATGATGTGATGGGGTTACCATAAAATATTCTAACCATCCCATTTTTTTGATCAATTCTGTGTGCACAAAAATGCCCCATATCTGTGTTGCAGAATAAACCAAAGCAATATCAATCGGTTTAAATCCTGCCCATGCAATAGGGATGAAATATACAAATCGATACAATGGTTGAAAAACCGAAGAGCGAAAACCAACAGTAAAATTCATTTTCTCAGAACTATGATGCGTAACATGTGCAGCCCAAAAAAAACGAATCTCATGATCAAAGCGGTGCAACCAGTAATACATAAAATCTTCTGCAAGGAACAATGCAATCCAATAAATAAGGGCATTCTTCCAGTTAAAAATTGAATGCGCATAAAAAAATTGAAGAATATAAAAATAAACGATTACTCTGAAAGCCAAGTCTATGGCGCCATTCAAGAGCATTAGATAAACATTGGCAATGGTATCTTTGAATTTGTAAGTCTTGCGATTCATTAAATGCGTCAACACTAACTCCAAACCAATTATGGTAATATAAAAAGGAGTGGAGATCGATAATAGCCATTGTTCTCTAATATCATCCATTGGTTTCTGTTATCTTTGAATAAGTTGCAAAGAAACAATAACTATTCAAGTGGTAAAACGGATTTTTTACGAATTACCCGAATTTTAAATCAGGTTTAGTAATTTTTATAATTAGTGATGATCATGCAATAAATTTAGCTGATGAATGAAATTAAATTAGATAGCTGGCAGAAAAGAAGTGCCGAACATCAAAAGCAATACAAAAATTTTTTGCAACGTGCAGATAAGAATAAAGTATTAAAACAATTACCCGATTTTCATGATGAAGCGTTCAGCAAAATTGATTGTTTACAATGTGCGGCTTGTTGCAAAAATTATTCTCCGAGGTTTAAAACACCCGATATTAAACGAATCAGCAAGTATTTAAAAATGAAGGAGAGCGATTTTATTGAAACGTATTTACAATTAGATAATGATGGCGATTATGTTACCAAATCCAACCCTTGCCCATTTTTAGGAGAAGATAATTATTGTAATATTTATGATCAGCGACCAAGTGATTGTCATCGCTTCCCCTATACCGATGAAGATGTTATTTTAAAACGACCACAGATTACTTTAAAGAATGCTACTTTTTGCCCTGCGGTTTATTTTGTTTTAGAAAGATTGATTGAGAAATAAATGATTTAAACAAACTCGCTGTAAGCTGCTTCCAGATTGGATTGTATGCGTTTTAATTCATCTGTCCATTCACCAACATTCGGAATGCTGGTTATTTTTAAAATATCTTCTTTCGATTTGCCTGCTTTAATTTCTTGTTCAACCAAGTTTAATAATTGTACAATATAGTTCTGCATTTTTTTCAAATCTTCTTTGCCGCCGGTAACAATATTTTTACTTCCGTGACCGAAAACAAATAAAGTATCATTATCAAAATGATTAACGGCTTTATCTAAAACATTTACCCAGCTTTTAAATGAAGCACCTGCTTTTTTATCAACTACAGGATACATTTTATTAAACATCAAATCACCCATGTGGGCAACATTCGCATGTTCAAAATGAATGATCGCATCCCCATTGGTGTGTGCAGCGCCAAAATAATGTGCTTTAATTTTTTCTTTACCCACCCTCACTTTCCAGGTATCTTTAAAAGTAATGTCTTGAAACAATTGTTTGTCTTCATTTTTTTGTTCAGCTGCTACTCTTTTATAATTAGATAAACAATTTTCATGTCCAACTACATGTTCAACTATTCCTTTAAAAGCAATATTGCCCCCGGTATGATCTCCATGGTGGTGTGTATTGATCAACAATTTAAACGGTTGTGTGCTTTCTTTTTTTAATTCATCTATTAGATGTTTTGCCTGATCCGGAAATTCAGAATCTACCACTACAATACCCTCTTTAGAAATGTAGTACACAACGGTGCCGCCACGTTCTGTAAAAATGCCTACATCGTTTCTCAATCTAGTTAACTTATAAGCCGGCTGTTGTAAAATAGCAGCCAATAATTCTTTTGAAGAAAGCATTAACAAACCTGATGTTAATGAGGTGTTACGGATGAATGAACGGCGATTCATAAGAGATGTTTTTGATTTAACACTTGAAATTAACAAAAGTTAACGGAGTTGTTAGAATGTTTTGATGAATGATCAATATTCCATTTTTCTTAAGCTGGGTGCTTTAAACCAAGTAGTTCCAACAACCAATAACGTCATGCAACCACCAAAAACAACTGAAGGAATTACGCCCATTATTTTTGCCGCAATACCACTTTCAAATTGCCCTAATTCGTTGCTTGAATTAATGAACATACTATTTACACTCATTACTCTGCCACGCATATGATCTGGTGTTTTTAATTGCATGATTGTTCCTCTTATAACCACACTTACTCCATCTAACATGCCACTTACCATTAATGCAATGAAGGATAATAAAAATATTTTGGATAATGCGAATGTGATGATGCAAATACCAAACCCGGCAACCGCAAAAAATAATTTTTTGCCTTGTTGTTTTTTTAATGGTGTTAATGTTAACAATACAACTATAATGATGGAGCCAATGTCGGCAGCGCCATTCAATAAACCAAATCCTTCTGCACCTACTTGTAATATATCTCTTGCATAAACAGGAACCATTGCAACAGCACCGCCAAATAAAACAGCAAATAAGTCTAATGTTAAAGCCCCCAACACTTCTTTTGTTTTGATCACAAAACGAATCCCTTCTTTTACACTTTCCAATGTTTTCTTTTCGCCACTTTTGTTTAAGGCAGATTTTTTCTTCAGTTGAAATAAAAAGCCAAATGCAATTATTATTAATGAAACAATACAAGTTAGCGTACCTGTATTTCCCAATGCAGCAATTAAAAACCCGCCAATTGCATGGCCTGTAACTGAAGCAGAGAGCCATGTTCCCTGACTCCAGGTAGTTGCATTTTGTAAAGATGATTTTGGAACAATCTGCGCAACCATGACATTAAAAACAGGACCTGTAAATGAACGAATGATGCCCGTACAAAATACAGCTGCATAAATACATAATGCGATCCAATGATTGGATAAATGTTGAGCAGTAAATGAAGTGGAAATAAATAATAAACAACAGGCAGCAGTCAAATACAAGATCACACCGCGTAATAATAATTTTCTTTTTTCACTCATGTCAATCACATGGCCTGCATACAATGCCAAAGAAACGGCAGGAATTACTTCAGATAGACCAATTAATCCAATGGCAAAAGGTGCATTGGTTAAATTATAGATCCACCAACCAACCAAAGTACCCATCATACGCAAACCCATGATAAAACAAAACCTTCCAAACATTAAATTCCTGAATTCTGAAATTCTTACTGCTGCGAATGGATCGTGGCGTAGGGAGTCGGGGTTCATATTATTTGTTGTCATTGCTGCTGCAAAGAACTAAATAATTTTTTAACCTTCCAATGGCAATTGTTTATGATTTAAGGAAGATTATTATTTCACCTCAAAACTTTGTAGGGCGCTTCCACATAGTCCATCTTTAGAAATGCCTTGAACTAATAACATAAAAGTTCCTTTTAAATCAGAAGAATAAAAATTTAATTTTGTTTTTCCATTTGCATCAACAGTAATATCGGGTTTCCATATTAATACATTTCTACAATCGGGCAAACGATTTTCTTTGTCTTCGGTAGTTGCATAAACAGGCGCATAAAATTCTCTTTGCTTTTGTAAACCTTCATATTCGACTACAATACTATTTGGGTCTAATTCAAATCCGGCAAGGTCTCCGTTATAAGTACTGTAAGTGATAATACCTTCATTCAGCAAAGAACTGAGATAATATTTTTTGGCAACCACTTCAATCTTTTTAACTTTTAACGGATCAAATGCAACAATCTTGTTGATGTTAAAAACAGGAATACCATCTATCAACACCAATGGATTATCATCAAAATAGCTATTGAATTTTTCATTCCATACTTTAAAATTAAAATTACCGGATTGCAATCTTACCATTACATCGCTCACATATTCTCGCATCACTTCTTCCATTGTCAGAAATCTGGTATAATCATCCAAATAATATTTTTTATCCGGAATGCCATAAAATGGAAGAGTATCGTTTATTTCGGTTGATAAGAAGGCATGTTTCTCGTCTGTTTTAAAGGCATTATCAACCTGAACATTGATACTTCTTTGTAAAAGATCATCTTTCCATTTTGTAGATAAATAAAATGGAGATGAACTATTCTTTGCATATTGATCACTGAATGGAGTTTCAATATCAATTCTGTAATTGCTGTCTATTTGATTATTAGTTTGAACAACAATAGAATGATGTCCGTAAAATTTATTAACATTAAAAATCACATTTCCAGATGAATCGCTAACTGCATTGGCGAATTGATAATTCTTTCCGGGAATAGAAAGATAATTCATGATGTTTTTAGCTGGAAGATTATTTCTTTTATCCAATATTTTTCCCTTGATGATCATTCCCTCTAACTCAGGAATAAAATTAAATACTGATGAAGATGCATTCCATTTAAACCTTCTCCATCCTTGGGTAAGCATTAAATTTTCGGCTACTTCATTTGACGGATTATTGAAATAATATGCAGGTGATTCTATTTTTCCTTTCAATTCGGATGATAAATAAACATAGCTGAGTATATCTTGATATTCTGGTGATTGAAGCGTATTTATTTGAAAAACCGACAAAGATAAATTCGCATCTGCTATTTTATTTTTATTGTTCATCGTAGATAATTCAACATTTACATTACTTCTCGTTGTGTAAGATTTTTTGTCTGTTATTACTTGAATACGTAAACTATTAATCGGGCGTTTAAAATAAAGCCTTTCACAAACGGGTTGTTTATCTGAGTTTAAAATGGTGAATGTTGAAATGCCGTCGGCCAATTTTTCTTTATTAATTAAAAAGTTTGTTTCTCCATTTAAAAAAATATTTGACTGTACACTTTTTAATATTTGATGTGATTGTACAAGTAAATAAACATATTTAGAATTAATGTTTGAACGAACTGCAATTTTTATATGGGCTGTATCTGCATCAGCAACTTGCATTACATAACCTTGTGAAAAAATAGCCGGCAATTTTTTTGTGATGATGGTGTCTTTTAATTGGATCACTGCAAAATAGGTATCATTCTTTTTTGGAGTGAATTGAAAACTGCCCATGCCAAATTGTACAGTTGAAAAGGATAAGATGGTATCTTTTTTTTGATTCAACAATACACCTTTGCAATTTAATAACTCATTATATTCATTTGTTATTTTAAATGCTACTTTTGAGGTAAGTCCTGCCACTAAATCTCCTCCTTCAGGAAAAAATTGAATATCGAAGTGGCTTATTTTTTTTATTGTATCAAAATTGGATGGCTTCCATGTGTTTACTATCGTTAATGGTTGATGAAAATAGAAGTCTGCACTAAAATTCTTCATCCATTGTGTGTAAGCCCTTAAAGTATAATTTCCTGTTTCAATATTTTTGGGAATCAATATAGAACCCTTTCCCATTGAATTATCCAGGTCGATCTTTACTTGTAAAATAGGTTTGTTTTCCTGATTTAGTATTTCAACATAAGCTACCTTACTTAAGGGAAGCGGCTTATTTAAAATTCCATCGATCTCATAAATTTTTAGCCAAATAATTTCACCAGGTAAATAAAAAGTTTTATCTGTTTGAATAAAAAGTTTTTCTTGTAATGTTGGTGGGTTCGCAGTTTTAAATTCCCGGTATAGTAGGTCAGTATTTTCGTTTTGAGAAAAGGAAGGTGCTAATATGATGGAATAAAAAATGATCATCCAAATTTTTAGCACGTTATATTTTGTTTTTAAATCAATCATAAATTATAAAACTATTTTATTGCCAGAATGAAGGTCGTTTTGTAACGCCACCATATTCCCTGCAATCAATGCAGGCCTTCTTTGTAACGAATAATCCTAAATGCGGTGATGAACCTGTAAAATACCATGGTGCATAAGATGTATCAGCATAAGAATAAACAAATGGGTTTAATGAATTGGCTGCAATTTCAAGTGTTGAACATTCATTATGGTCGATTATAGGACTCCATTGGTTTAATTGAGTATTGTTAATAAATATTCTTTTTTGTTGCGTAGTTGCTGCGGTAACATAACCAATAACAGGTTCATTGGGATTCGTTAGCGGATGGATATTTCCTGTTAATTGAGATGGTTGCGGATCGAACAATGTTCCTAATTGCTGCGAATTTTTTTGTATGAGTGACCAGTAATTATAAGCATCTGCAGTTAATGGAATTTGCCTAACATTGATGCTGTATTTTGCTTTTATTCTTATATCATTTTGCAGAATGGTTGTAATGGGAGCTTTGCTAATTACATCTTGTGTTAATGCAACAGATGTACCTGTAATGATATAAGTTGAATTGGCTGTTGTCCAACATGAATCTGTTTGATTGGTAGTATCAGCTATAGAAATAATCCCATTGGTTTGTACCCATGAAGTTTGAACAGGAGCATAATGTATCCATGTTTCTACAAAATCCCATTTATAATAAATTGTACTGTTGCTAGGATCATGTGTATTTAAATAAACAGTTAGGCTGCTGTCTTGTTGCCATGTTAAACTATCAATCGGCGGACTTTTTTTGACCGGCACTAAATCAGACAAATAATTATGTCCATCAGAAGTAATTATTTTCAATTGATACTGATTAGTCGTACTTAAATTCAATGGGGTACTGGTATAATTTCCTGTATTCATTGCATCAGTTAAAGAATAAGTTGTTCCTGTATTGCTGATGATAAATACTTTTGCATTTAATTCGGGAATATTTGAAACGGTATCGCTTAAATTTCTTGATCGGCTTAAAACAATTGTAGTAGCTTCATTAGGGTTTGCATCAATAAATCCATCTACTACCAAATAATTATTCGCAGCTTGAATGGCCGGTGGATCATACTTCTTGACACAAGTTATGCAAAGCAGTGAAAAGCTAAATAACAGAAAATATTTTTTTGTTTTTTTATTCATCAATCACTAAAATTTTAGATTTAATGTTACAAAAGGAATTGCTGTTCCAAAAATCGATAATTGATAACCTTGGATTTTTCCATTTACATTAGTGAAATAGACAGAATATGCATTTTGTCTTGCTGTTAAATTATATACACCAAGTGACCATGAACTATGAATGCGCTGTTTTATTTTATGATTACCATCTATGTTAACAGAAAGATCTGAACGGAAATAATCAGGAATTCTATATTCATTTCTCTCTGAATAATACAATGCTTGTGCACCACCTGAGTTAAATACAGCCAATGGTAATGTGATGGGTCTGCCTGTGCTGTACACCATATTTGCCGAAATGCTATAACGATGAGAAAATCTGTAATTGCCAATAAAATTCACATTATGTGGTTTGTCAAAACTGGCTGGATAATAATTTCCATTATTAATTGTTTCGCCTGCAAAAGGATCATCCTGCTTTAGAAATGTTCTTGAAAAAGTATAACTCAACCAACCATTTAATTTACCTGCAGTTTTCTTCACTAAAAATTCTATACCGTAAGCTTTTCCTCTTGTATTGATTACATCTGTTTCAATATGATTATTCAATACCAGTGTTGCACCGCTTTTATAATCCATATAATTTCTCAGATCTTTATAATATACTTCTAAAGACGTTTCAATGGTATTGGATCTAAAATTTTTATACCAGCCTAATGATATTTGATTTCCTTCTTGCGGTTTGATATTTGGATCGCTTAATTTCCAGATATCTGTTGGAGAAATAGCAGTAGTATTGGATAGCATATGGATGTACTGACTTAAATTATTGAAACTTAGTTTTAATGATTCATTGTCTGAAATCGCATATCTCAAGGCAATCCTTATTTCAGGCTTCTGATAAGTTTTAATAATTTTTCCTTTTCCATATACGCTTGTATCAACAATAGAATAAATCGTTCTTGGAACAGCCGATGCATAATTGTAAACATCATGCGCTCCTAAATAATTGTATACTACATATCGAATACCCGCATTCAATGAAAATTTATTGTTGAATTTTATTTGATCACCCGCATATAATGCCGTTTCCAATGCTTGTTCTTGCGGAAGAATTGTTGATTGAACCAATGATTGTTGTCCTGCTGGTATAAATGATCCTGGTTTTATTTGATAATAAATTGATGTAATGCCAAAATCTATGAAGTGTTTATTGTTAGGTGTATAACTGAAGTCAGCACGAAAATCTTTTTGATCAATTGCAAAACCCAGCTTGTAACCATTTACCGGGACGTAGGTACTGGTTACTGCATAATCGTAATGATCAAGCCCTGCAGTTGCAACTCCATATAATTTATTGTTGAAAATATGTTTCCATTTAATATTCGCATTCTTATTACTGTATTGATAAGTTGTATCACCGTTTAATTTAAAATTATCATTGCTGATATAACCGGTAAAATAAAGTGAATTGTGTGCATTCATGGTATTACTGATATGTAAATTCATATCATAAAATTCTGCATCACTTTTATTATAAGCACTGTTTGGCAAACTATGCAATAGCCAGCTTGAGTATGTTGTTCTAATACCAAATACAACAGATGTTTTTTCTTTATCAATCGGGCCCTCAATAGTAAACTTACTGGTTAATGGTCCAATGCCTGCATTGCCGCTCCAGCTTTTTGTATTACCATCTTTTACATCGACAGCTAATACAGAAGATAATCTGCCACCATACTTTTCGGGAATAGCACTTTTGTATAATTCAATTCCTTTTACAACATCGGGATTGAATGCAGAGAAAAATCCGAATAAATGCGATGGATTATAAATAGTAGCATCATTAAACAAAATTAAATTTTGATCGGTTGAACCGCCACGCACATTAAACCCGGAACTGGCTTCTCCAACAGAAGCCACGCCGGGCAAGGTTAATACGACTTTTAAAATATCTGTTTCGCCAAAAACAACAGGTACTTGTTTAATTGATTTCATGTTCAATTTCACCACGCCCATTTGTAAACCTTGCACGTTCGATTTTTTATCGGTTGATACCACAACAGTTTTTAAACTTGCTATGTAATCTTGCAATTCAATATTCAACTTACCATCGCTGTATAATAAAATTTGTCGGATGGTATTCTGCATGCCGGCACTACTTATTTTAATAATATGCCTTCCTTTAGGCATGGTTAACGAATAATATCCAAATTGATCTGTGTTCGTTCCTATTGAAGAATTGTCTAAATAAACAGAAGCTCCTGCAATCGCTTCTCCATTTTTAATATCTCTTACATAACCTGCTAATGTTGCTTTGGTTAGGGTGGAATTATTTTTGATGCCTATTTCATACAATTTATTTTCAAGTGAAACTTTTAAAGCTTCTTTTTGGATGTTCTCATCTGATGAAATAAAAACCGCTTCGCTAGAAGTGTCAACGATATTGTTTTCATGATGATAGAAACTTTTGGGTAATGAAGTAATGATGGAGGCTTTTTTGGTTATGAATATTCTGTTTTCTTCATCAATGGCATAATGAAAAGAAGTTTTATTAAAAACCGCATCTAATACCTGATGTAATGATAA
>Ga0364880_10138_pt1 | contig 43686 bp, 26 predicted proteins | sample ExccelJu500001D3_5_FD_206927 | JGI IMG/M metagenome (GOLD analysis project Ga0364880, IMG submission 206927) | Enriched cells from Trout Bog Lake Hypolimnion, Wisconsin, USA - BchlTB.July30.5000.01.D3 | ecosystem: Environmental > Aquatic > Freshwater > Lake > Hypolimnion/Profundal zone | place... | reverse complement strand
CGCTAACCTGCCGGCGTTCCAGATCAACGGCATCAACACCCATTGGCTCCAGGGAGTTACGACACTCAACTTCCCCAACGTGGTAATCAATGGCACACCCGTGGTGAACTCGCCAACCTCGATTACCGCCAACATCACCGTCAACGACTCCGCGCCTGCTGGCGAGGAGTCGGTGACGGCGACCACCCTCGGCGAAGTAGCCACCGGGAGCAACGTCTTCGATATCACTCAGACCCAGCCGGAGCTGCTCTCGGTGGTCGCGACCAGAGAGGTTCAGGGCTGGACCGGGAACATCTACATCACCGGAGCATTCACGCACTTTATCAACGGAACCAGCGTGGCCAACTTCGGCACGGGCATTACGGTCATTTCGACAACTGTGACGAGCCCGACCACGGCGACGGTCCTCATCACCGTGCAACCGACTACGACACTGGGCTATCGCAACGTCTCCGTCACTACGGGAGCTGAAGTTGTCTCTCTCAGCAACGCCTTCAACGTCACCGTTGGTCCCGCGGCAATTGTTGAGGCTTTGTCTCCGTCGAGTGGCGCACAAAACCAGTCGTACAATGTGGCGGTTGTCGGCAGCCAGACACACTTCCTGCAGGGCACGACCACGGCCAACTTCGGCCCATACATCACAGTTACTGGCGTCACGGTGTCAGACTTGATGCACGCGACAGTCGCCATCACCATTCCGAGTAATACGCCGTTGAACTTCTACAACGTTACTCTGACCACGGGCGGAGAAGTTGCCCTCGGTCTGGGCGCCTTCACCGTGACTACTGGCAGTCCAATTCTGTCGGCCGTCAACCCGCCGACCGGCCATCAGGGAGATGCGCCCTTCGATGTCAATCTCACTGGCATGTTCACACACTTCAACACCGCCGCGGGCTGCGCGCCCAACTGCAGCGTGGCCAGCTTCGGCGCCGGTATTACGGTCGGCTCGACGACGGCGACCGATGCAACCCACGCCATTGCCCACAACGTCACCATCGCGCAGGGCGCCACGATTGGCTCGCGCAATGTGACGGTGGCGACGGGAACGGAGACGGCCTCCATCACCGGTGGCTTCAGCGTGCTTGCCGGCATTCCGCAACTGCTCACCGCACTCCCTGCGTCCGGGCAGGCGGGCGCCACGGTCAATCTCGTCATCACCGGCGAATTCACTGCCTTCCAGCAGGGCTTCACCAGCGTGAGCCTGGGCGATGGGCTCCCTGCACCGAACTTCGTAACCGTCAACAGCACCACGCAGGTGACCGCCAACATCACCATCCCCGCCAACGCCACGGTCGCAACCACCTATGTCACGGTAACAACCAATAGTGTGCCGCTCACCTTGAACAATGTGTTCTCGGTAACGGCAGGTACGCCGGTCATTACGCAGATCAACCCGAATTTCGGCAACCCTGGCCAGACCAGCCTGAGCCTGACACTCACTGGCCAGTACACCAACTGGACTACGGCCTCGACGGTCACCATCGGCACACCAGGGGACGGAATCACCGTTGTCGGCGCGGCTGGTCCCGGACTGCCTGGACCCGTAGTCACCGCTACGGCAACCAGCATCACTGTTTTGCTCAACATCGCATCGGGCGCACCTGTTGGCCCGGCTGATGTAACCGTGAGTGCAACACCAACTGTTGCCGGCGGCTTCACCGTGCAGCCAGTCGTCATTCCTGCGCCTTCGATACTCTCGATCAGTCCCGGTATGAACGCCGGCGGAGTCCCGATCAACAGCAGATTCTACCTGGTCTTCAGCCAGCCGATGAACATCGCCACTTTCACCAACAGCAACATAACTTTGCGGCTGACCAGCAATCAGGGCCAGGGCTGGATTACCATACCAATCGGCATCGGCGTGGACGCCACAGGCCGGGTGCTGACGATCACTCCCAGCTCGCTTCTGGCGGTCAACTCGCAGTACTACCTCTATCTGTCCAGCGGTATCACGGACGCCACGGCCGCGCACAATCCAATCAACAGTTACGGGCAATATTTCAACACCGTCTTCAACGCCAACACCACGGCGCCCACGGTGATCGCGGCCAATCCGCCGGCCAGCGCGACCAATATTGGCACCAATGTGCCGATTGAGCTTGAGTTCAGCGTGCCCATGAACCAGGGAACGGACACTGGCGTGACCGTCGCAACCGGTGGCAATCCGGTGGCCGGAACCTTCATGTGGAACAGCAATCCCTATGGGAATAGCCCCTCGGGATGGGGTCCGGGCAATCTGCTGTACTTCACGCCCACTACCCCTCTGGCTGCGAACACCGCCTACACAGTGAGTTGGGGCGCGCCTCTGGTGGATACAGCGGGCAACGCCGTGACGCCGGGTTCGTTCACCTTCACCACCGGCAGCGGCCCGGATACGGCGACCAACTACCCAAGCAGCGACATCGTGAACGGCCAGACCAACGTTGGCACCAATGTTGCGCCGGTGATGTTCTACTCCAAGCCGGTTAACCCGATCGACATCAACACCAGCACGCTGCTGCTCTACAACAACGACGGCGGCAAGTACATCAATGGCACGGTTACGGTTGCGCCCAATGGTTTGAGCGCCACCTTCACTCCGGCCGTGCCGCTGTTGCCCGACACTTACTACCGCCTCTATCAGTCCGGTGGCTACTACGACGCAGATGGATACACAATCAACAGTACCGGCGCTTACCTGATCGGTCTCAACACCTACTTCACCACCGGCAACGGTTCCGATCTGGTCGCGCCAAACGTCGCTTCGATCTCGCCTGCCAATGCCGCCACTGCTGTGCCGCTGAACGCGCAGGTCATCGTTCACTTCTCTTCGCCGCTTGATCCCGACGCGGTGAGCAACATCATCACCGTGACGCCTGCGGGCGGTTCGCCGATTAACGGCACGGTGTCTCTGGCCAGCGACCTGGTTACGTTGTTCTTTGATCCGGCGACTGTGCTGGCTCCAGCAACGGTATACACAGTGCAGCTCTCGGGCTATCAGGATGTGATTAGCAATGTGGGCTCTACCTTCAGCAGCACATTTACAACTGCCACCTCGATTGTGCCGATCAGTGTCTCGACGGGCTTCAACGCATCGGGCCACCTGATCACCACAGGCAACACCGCCGACGCGAACTGGGTGGTGATACCGCTTACCACCGAGCCTTCGGAGAGCACCTTCGGATGCCCTTCAGCGGGTACGGGTTGCACGACCGGAACTGCGCAGCCGCTACTCACTGTATTTTCAGGGGAAGCCGACTGGTGGAACAATTGGGCTGCCAACGGGCCGAACTCGGATTGGATCACACTCAATCCTGGCAATGCTGCCAATAACACGCACGGCCTGTATTACACGACCTTCAATATTCCTGGCTCCAGCGTGCCTGTCAACCTCTGCCTGGTGGGAGCCATGGGAGTCGATGACAACGGATTGCTGGCGATCAATGGGTCCGCCATCATGGGCAACCTCAGCGTTTACGGTGCCGGCAACTACTACGGCGGCTACCAAAGCCTCTATCCGTTGAATATCCCGATTTCGAGCTATTTGACAACCGGCGCGAACACGCTGTCTCTGGGCTGGGGCTCGACCGACAACTCTTTGGAGGCCTTCCGCCTGCAGGCGACAATCCAGACCTGCGGCGCCACCCTCACCGGCGGCACCTCGCTGACAAATCAGACCGCCGGCCTAGTGGTGACCAGCGCCTCGCCGGGTTACAACGCCAGCAACGTGGCTACCAACTCCACCATCACGCTCACCTTCAACAACCCGCTCGATCCGGCGACGGTCAACTCCACCACGCTGCCGATCATGATCGGCTGGAACAGCAATGCGGAGATCGCCGGTAACTACACCTTCAGCACCACCAACGTACCCAATGACACAGTGACCTTCACGCCGGATACGCCATTCCCGGCCAGTACGCAGATCTGGGTTGGAGCTTGCAACGGCCCGTATGATCTGGCTGGAGACAATGCCGCGTATAACGGCTGCTACACGCAAATCACCTACTTCAACACGGCCAGCACGAACGCATCCGGACAGCCAACTCCCTCCGCCTTCCAGGTGACGGCCTTCACGCCTGCAAGCGGAGCGACCAATGTCGGCCTGCGCGCGCCGGTGACTGCCACCTTCAACCGTTCGCTGAACTTCAGCACGATCAACAACAACGACTACGCCCTTTTCAACGGCGATGGACAGACGCCGTGGTGCGATGGAACCAGCTATAGCCACTCCCAGGACGGAACGGCGATCTCGTTCAATTGCGGCGTACTGCCTTCCAGCGCATCACTGACCGCGGTTCTCGGCAGCGGCCTCAAGGATTGGAACGGCGATGCCCTGGCGCCTTACACCAGCCAGTTCACCACCACCTACTACGACTCCAACTCGCATGCTTCTCTGATCACGGAGCGGCCCGGCAACGGCGCCAGCGGGGTGAACGCCAACCTTCCCATCGTTCTCTTCTTCAACCTGCCGCTCAACGCCTCCGGAGCGAATAACGGCATTGAAGTCGCCCAGAACAACGTGGCCGTTCCGGGATCCGTTCAGGTTTTGGACGGCGGCTACACGCTGGTATTCACTCCCAGTGTTCCCTGGACGCCGGGAGCGCTGATTCAGTGGTGGACTACCGGAACCCTTACCGATACCTACTACAACGCGACCGCCAACACCACTTCCGGCTATTTCTATGTCGCCGGCAGCACAGCTTCGGCAACGCCGGCCGTGCAAGTGGCAGTTCCGGCGGCGTACTCGAATCCGGTGCCGCTCAACTCGATCTTCGACATTCAGTTCAACACGCCGCTGAATCCGGCGACGATCAATAGTACGAATGTCTACCTCTTTGACAACTCCAACGGCAACATCCACGTGCCGGTTACCCTCACGCAGCCTCAGCCGAACGAAATCCTGATGGTTCCAGCCAGCGCTTTGCCTGCCAACCATTACATCTATGTGTACATAGGCAGCGGCCTGCAAAGCACCACCAGCGTGCCCGCCTCTCAAACGCAGTGGTATGAGTACACCGGTACGACCTCCGACACAACGCTTCCGGCGGTCACCAGCGCGGTGCCCATGAATGGTCAAACCGGCATCGGCGTCAACGTGACGCCGGGCTTTATCTTCAACAAGTCCATCGATCCGGTGAGCGTCAACAGCAGCACCTTCCAGGTGCTCTACGGCGGCTCGCCTCTGGCGGGCAGCTATTGGTTCAACTCCAGCAATACGCGTGTGGAGTTTGTGCCCAACGCTCCTCTGCCGGCCAACACCAATCTGGTGATGACGCTTAACGGCGTCCTTGACCCGGTAAACAATCCCGTCACCTACAGTTCCACCTTCACGACCGGTGCATTGCCGGACTTCACCGCTCCGTCTGTTGTCTGGACCAGCGCCTCAAGCAATGGGAGCGTCCCGACCAACGCATCGATGACCATTCAGTTCAGCGAATCAATGGATGCCAGCACCTTTACCTACGGCAGCAACGTCTATATTCGCGATACCTTGCTGAACACCTATGTGACGGGCGCCATGACCTGGAACGCGACTCAGTCGGTTCTCTACCTGGTGCCGAGCGCTCCGCTGGCTGCCGGACGTCAGTATTATCTGTATGTCAACAGCGGAACGGACATTGCGGGCAACCAGATGAGCGGCTATGGAGAGTACTTCACCGCCACGTTCGCCAGTGCCTCCACCGCGCCCACGGTCATCAACTTCAATCCGTTGAACGGAGCAACCGGCCTCGGCACCAATGCGATCATTGAAGCGCAGTTCAGCGCGCCCATCGATCCCAACTTCCTCTCGGGCGTCACGCTGCAGCAGGGCGGCTCCACGGTAACGACCACGCCGGTGATGAGCGCAGGCAACACTGTCCTGCAGCTTGTGCCCAGTGTGCCGCTGGCGCCGAACACCATCTACAATCTGGTGATTGCCGGCGTAAAGGATCCGGCCGGCAACACCGTCGCCACAATCAGCAATAGCTTCACCACCGGTTCCACCTACGACATAACTGCCCCGGTGGTCGTCACTCTCGATCCGCCGAACAACGCCTCGGTGGGAACCAACGTTGTCGCCAAGATCGTCTTCAACAAGCCGCTCAACCCCATCACCGTCAATAACAGCACCATTGCAATGAATCTGAGCGACACCGGGCAGTGGATCCCGCTGACAGTGACACCGTCGGCCAATGGGCTGGAGGTGTCCCTCGCGCCGCAGGTTCCACTGCTGCCCAACACCTCCTACCGCTACTATGTTGGGTACTACGGCTACGTTCAGGACCAGGACGGCAACAATCTCTCCGCGGGGTGGTACTACTTCACAACCAGCGGCGGAGCGGTCACTTCAGGGCCGACCGTCGCCGTCAGTCCGCTGGATGCCGCTTCGGGCATTCCGCTGAACGCCGTGGTCATCGCTTCGGTCAGCGCGCCCATCGACCCCACTAGTTGGAGCCAGAACTCGATCCAACTGCTGAATGGCGCTACCCCTGTTGCAGGAATCGTGAGCCAAACCAACAACCAGATGCTCACCTTCACGCCCACCAACCCTCTGGCGGCGGGAACCACCTACTCGGTGCAGATCAGCGGTTTCACTGACGCCAACGGCAACGCAGTTGTGCCCTCAACCACCACCTTCACCACCGGCGGCACGGCATCCGGCGGAGGGCTTACTCTGACCAGCACCAATATCAGTTGGGGAGCGACGGGCATCTCCACCACCTCGCCGATCACTCTCGCCTTCAGCCAGATTCTGGATCCGGCGACGGTCAACAGCAACACGCTGATCGTCGACGTCAACGGGAGCACCAACCAAGGCCTGGTTGGGACGACCGTAGTCACCGGCAACCAGATCACCTTCACTCCCACCAATCCATATCCGGCCAATTCGTACATTTACGTGCAGAGTTGCAACGGCCCGACCGATGTTCTGGGCGATGTTTATGCCGGCGGCTGCTGGCCTACTTTGCTGTACTTCAAGGTAGGCAGCGGCGGGACGATCCCCACCTTGTTGTCGGTACTATCGGTCAGTCCGGCGAGTGGCGCCACCAATGTGCGTCACGATCAGCCGGTCTCGGTCACCTTCAGCAACCCGATCAACAACAGCACTGTGGGTGGCTACAACACGCAACTGTATGCCGGCCAGGATATGTGGACCAACGGCAGCGTCACGATGTCGTCGGACGGCTGCACCATGACCTTCAATGTAGGCGCGCTGAATGACAACGGTACCACCTACACCATTGTCATTCCTGCCGGCGGAGTCACCGACGATTGGGGCAATTCGCTGACGGCACCCTTCATCAGCACCTTCACCACCGCCGTCAATCCCGCTACCGGCAACGGCGGCGTGCAATCGACAAATCCCGGCAATACCTCCGGGGTTCCGACCGACAACCTGCTGACTCTTTACATGAATCGTCAGGTCAATCCCTCCACTGTGGCCGGCAATTTGACTGTCACCGTGAACGGACAGGTCTACGCAGGCAACACGCAGGCGACGGCTGGCAACTGGGAGATCCAGTTCACGCCCACGGTTCCCTTCCCGAACAGCGCCGCGGTTCAGTGGTTCCTCTCCGGAAATGTAATGGATGTCAATGGCGATTACTTCAACGGCAACAGCGGCTACTTCTATACCGTCGCCGCTCCAGGCAATCCTGCCACCACCGCGCCGGCGGTTGTTACGGTCAGTCCGCGCTGCTGCGGATCGACCAACGTTCCGACCAACGCCAATGTGGACATCCAGTACAGCTTGCCCATCGATCCAACCACGCTGAGCGGCAACGTGTATATCAACAGCGGACCGGCGACGCCGTTCACGCTTTCGCAGCCCTCGCCGAACGTGGTTCGCATTACGCCTACAACGCCGTGGACCGCATCCACCTTCTACGGCTTCTGCGCCAATACCTCCGTTAAGGGCACCAATGGCGTGGCGGCTACGTACTCATGCTGGACGACCTACTTCACCACCGGCACAGCTACGGACCTCACCTCCGGCACGGTCAAGATCGGGCCTCCTGATGGCTCGGCGAATGTCGGCACCAACGCTTACATCCGCCTGCAATTCTCCAAGCCGGTGGACATTACCACCATCAACGCGACCAATGTGGCCATCACCACCGGCGGCAATCCGATCCCTGGCTCTTGGTCCTACAACTACAGCGGCAACGACGTGATCGGCGTCAACTTCTCGCCGGTCAATCCGCTGCCGCCATCGAGCCAGATTCAGGTCAGCGTCAACGGACTGCTGGATTACGCGGGCAATCTCTTCAGCGAGCCCGCCACGACCTTCACCACCGCGGCGACGCCCGACTACACTACACCAACCGTGGCGCTCGACTTCAGCTACTGGCAGACCGGAGTGGGCACCAACGCTTCATTCAACTGCCGCTACTCGGAGGCGATGGATCCAAGCAGCGTCAATGCGGGCAACACGTACATCTACAGCTACGTGAACAACGGAAATATTCCCGTCACCTACACCTGGTCCACGGATCTGATGACGGTCACCATGACGCCGGTGACGCCGCTCTTCGCCAACGCGCAGTACATCTACTACTGCAATGGCGCCATTGACCTGACCGGCAACGGTCAGAGTAACGGCTCCGCCGGCTTCTACACCGGCAACGGCCCGCTCAGCCAGGGACCAACGCTGCTCTACGCCAACCCGCCCAACGGCATGACTAATGTGCCGGTCGATACCAACCAGGGCCCGTGGTATGGCAGCAGCCTCGGCCTGCTCTTCAACGAGCCGGTCGCTGGTGACTCGCTGGGCAACATCACGCTCACCCCGGCTGGCGGCAGCCCGATACCCATCTCCGCCTACACGGAGTACGGGAACTCCATCGTCTGGGTGCAATTGCCCTGGTCCTTATCACCCAACACGCAGTACACCTACAACGTCACAGGCGTTACCGACATGAGCGGCAATGCCATCGCCGCAGGCACGACCAGCACCTTCACTACCGAAACGGGCTTTGACTTCAGCCAGCCAACCGTAACTTCTACTAGCCCGGCAAACGGCGTCACCACCACCGGTATCCCGACCACTACGTCGATCACCTTCAACGAGGCGATGGATCCGGTCCTCATCAACACCTCCAATGTCTGGCTGCAAATCCACAACACGCATACCGTAGTTCCAACCACGCTCAGCTTCTCGGCGGATTACAAGACGGTTACCCTCACGCCGACTGTGCCGCTGGCGGCGTCAACCATCTACGATCTGGTCATCTACGGCAATAACTTCTGGCCCTACAACATCGCCGGCAACAGCCTCAACGTCATCAACTATGTCACCTACAACAATGGCTATGTGTACAGCGAGTTCACCACCGGCACGGCAACCGCGGTCAACGGAGTCTGCGGTTCTGCCAACGGCGGGTCCTTCACCTCGCCGCCATCGGCTAACCTCTGCTCGGCCGGCACAGCCTCGGCGCTCACCAATCCCGGCTCCTGGACCTGGACCTGCAACGGCCAGTATGGAGGCACAACCGCCTCCTGCTCAGCCACCGTCACCCCGGTCGGCGCTTGCTTCACGCAGCCGAGCGGGCTGGTCTCCTGGTGGAAGGGTGACGGCGACGCCACCGACCACATGGGCAACAACAACGGAACATTGGAGAACGGCGCTGGCTTTGCTCTAGGCGTGGTCAACGATGCCTTCAGCCTCAACGGAAGCAACCAGTATGTGCTGATCGGACAGCCCGTCCCGGCCGACCTGCAAATCCAGAACAACATCACACTATCGGCGTGGGTGTACCTTACGAGTTATCCGGCGAACGGATCGTATTACACCATCGTTGGAAGCGAAAATTCCTCAGCCTCTGGTATTGGCCTCTATATCTACGGAGGTGGTAACAACGGAAACGGACGGCCTGCCGGCAGCCTCGATCTTGATATTGGCAATGGGAGTTCCTGGTACTCTGCCTACACCACATCTCAGCTGCCGCTCAATCAGTGGGTTTTGGTTACGGCTGTCGCTTCCGCAAATCAACCCGATCAGTTCTATATCAACGGTACGCTGCAGCCGTATTTGGGACAATCGGGTGAGACAATCTGGAACGGCACTGCCTCTTACACTGGAACCTGGTTCGCCATTGGGCAATCAGTCAGCAGCAACTGGCCCTTCAATGGCCAGATCGACGAGGTCCAGGTCTACAACACTGCACTCACAACCGCCCAGGTCCAGGGCATCTACAACGCCGGCAGCACCGGAGTCTGCCCATAACCCCGTCGACAAGCAGCCAGAAACTCGCGCATCAACTCATCGGCCGCAAATACGCTCACCGTGTTTGCGGCCGATGCAGCATAAGCAAATGAATTGTCTGGTTGCTGCTCCACTGCCAGGCGCGCAGTGCATCGCTGCTCGTTCGAGCGGGTTCAGTGCGCAGCCGCTGTAAACAGCTCCCTGGCCGATGCGTAGGTCCGGCATATCCCCTCTTCGAGGCTTGTCTTCGCATTCCAGCCCAGCGCATTGATTCTGCTAACATCGCAGAGCTTGCGCGGCGTTCCGTCCGGCCGCGAAGGGTCGAACCGCAACTCTCCCGTGAATCCCACCACGCGGCAAACCAGCTCCGCTATCTCCCTGATGCTGAGATCGGCGCCTGTGCCAATGTTGATCAGAGGCGGTGCGTCGTTCGTGATGAGAGAGTCGAGCTTCTCTTCCGCAAGAACGGCCAGAAACACACAAGCCTCGGCAAGATCTTCGCTGTACAAAAGCTCGCGCCGCGGCGTCCCCGTTCCCCATACCGTGATTGCGGCATCCCCTGCCAACTTGGCCTCCGCTGCCTTGCGGATCAGTGCCGGAAGCACGTGCGACGTCTGCAGGTTGAAGTTATCTCCAGGCCCGTATAAGTTAGTTGGCATCGCCGCAAGATAGCGCGTCCCGTACTGCCGGTTGTACGACCAGCACATCTCGATGCCCGCAATCTTCGCCAGCGCATAAGCCCGGTTTGTTGGCTCCAGAGGACCGGTCAGAAGATACTCTTCCCGGATCGGCTGCGGGCATAGCTTCGGATAAATACAGGTCGAACCCAGAAACAGCAGCCGCTTCACTCCTATGGAATGCGCGCTCTGGATCACGCTGGTTTGTATCTTCAGGTTCTCACGCAAAAAATCCGCGGGATACGTGTCGTTGGCCAGTATCCCGCCTACCTTTGCCGCCGCAAGGAATACATACTCCGGCCGCTCCGCTTCAAAAAAATGCCGCACCGCGTCGCCATCGGTCAAATCCAGCTCCGCATGCGTTCTCATCAGCAGATTCGAATAGCCCTGCTTCTCCAGTTCCCGGAGAATTGCGCTTCCTACCAGCCCTCGGTGCCCGGCAACGTAGATTCTGCTCGTCTTTTCCATAAGCTATGCCTCGTGATGATGATAGGTCGTGTAACCATGCTTCTTTACAAGCGCATCCTTCTCGGCGGAGGCAAAGTCTTCAGTAACCATCTCCCGCACCAACTCGCGGAAGCTTGTCTTCGGCGTCCATCCCAGTTCCGTCCGAGCCTTTTGCGGGTCGCCGAGCAGGGTTTCAACTTCGGTCGGCCGGAAATATCTCGGGTCTACGGCAACCACGATGTTGCCGCTCTGGTCATACGCCTTCTCCTCCAGGCCGCTGCCATCCCAGCGCAGCTTCATATCTAGAAATTCGGCGCTCAGATCGATAAACTCGCGCACGCTGTGCTGTTCGCCAGTCGCAATCACATAGTCCTTCGGCTCGCTCTGCTGCAGCATCAGCCACTGTGCCTCCACGTAGTCGCGCGCGTGTCCCCAGTCGCGCTTGGCATGCAGGTTCCCCATGTAGATCCGATCCTGAAGCCCGGCCTTGATGCGCGCCAATCCCCGCGTTACCTTCCTCGTAACAAACGTCCCTCCGCGCACCGGTGACTCATGATTGAACAGAATTCCATTGCAGGCAAACATCCCATAGGCCTCCCGGTAATTCACCGCAATCCAGTACGCATAGAGCTTTGCCACAGCATACGGCGAACGAGGATAAAACGGGGTCGTCTCCCTCTGCGGAGTTTCCTGCACTAACCCATAAAGCTCCGAGGTTGATGCCTGGTAGAATCGCGCTGTCTTCTCCAGCCCTAATATCCGAATCGCCTCCAGCAGCCGCAACGGTCCAAGAGCATCCGAATCCGCCGTATACTCGGGATTCTCAAAGGAGACCTGCACATGGCTCTGAGCCGCTAGATTGTAGACCTCGTCCGGCTGCACCATCTGAACCAGGCGAAGAAGACCACTCGAATCAGTCAGATCCCCATAGTGCAGAATCAGGCGCCTGCCCAACTCGTGAGGATCCTCATACAAGTGATCGATGCGGTCCGTGTTGAAGAGCGAAGAACGCCTCTTCATTCCGTGCACCTCATACCCCTTCTTCAGCAAAAATTCCGCTAGGTATGCGCCATCCTGGCCGGTTATGCCGGTGATTAGAGCCTTCTTCATGCCATAACTCCTTGTGTGGTCTAGTGATCGAGAATGTACGCTGTGAACCCGCATCTCTCGATCAGGGAAATACAACTGGGGCTCTGCTGCTCTTGCGATTCTAAAGGAACTGCGCGGATTGCTAGCAATTGCTGAATCGACGAATCGTCAATTCACCCGGTGACAAGAACTTTTTCAACCTGCTCGTATGCATGGCCCACCACCGCTTTCCAGGTTTGCACCCGCGCCGCTGCCAGTGCGTTTTCAGCAAGTTCACGGCGTAACGCGCTATCGTTGGCAAGTTGCTTCATGGCTGCTGCCAGCGCGGAAACTACCTGCTCCTCGGTGCGGTCCCGTGCGGCAATCTTGAATCCGCAGTTCTCAGGCAGAATGGCACCCGGACCGCCCAGGTCAAGGCAGATCACCGGAAGTCCCTGCGACAGCGCCTCCATCACCACCGTCCCGCCCGAGTCGTGCAAGCTCGGAAATACAAACGCTGTATGACTTCCATAGATGGCCATCACTTCTTGACGCGGAAGCTTGCCTCGCCAGTCAACAGCAGGGTCTACACCCAGTAGCCGCGCCAAGCCGTGCAGCCATGCCCGGTCTCTGCCGTCACCCACAATCGTGAGTTTGGCGTTGGGCGTATTCTCAAGAACCTGCCGTAGCGCACGGAGTATCAGATGAATGCCTTTCAAGTGCAGCAGGTTCCCAACAAAGAGAAACCGCGCAGTATTACTGCCATTGGAAGGCGACTCTGCTATCAAGTCAGTGTCTGCGGCTACATCCTGTATACAAATACACTTCGCCTGCTCATGCAGTGGAACAGCCGCCTGGGTCTCCCGCGTCTTGCATAGGATCAGCGTTGCACAATGAAATGTACTTCGTACTAACGGATCGATTGATGCCACGCGGTTACCTGCCGCGCGCAGGAACTCTGCAATCCTTGCACGCCACGGCGCTGATCGCAGCAGTGTCGGTGGCGTGTACTCTCCCCCGCCAATCGGCCCCAAAACAAACGGTATCCCCAGTCGGCCCATGAAGGATGGATGACGGTAAACGGCAAAGGTAATGTGGTGCGCCATATCGAAGCGCAACGCCGAATGCAGCTTGCGCGCCTGCCGATAAGCACCCCACTGCCATAGAAGATAGTAAAGATGCACTCCCTGGAAGCCTTTCTTCCACCATCGGGCCCAGCGCGGCAGGTCGTAGCCGTGGATATGCAACCGCAATCCGTCAAGCTCCACCAGGCCGCCCTCGATGGCGGTGACGTTGTTGGCGCGCGTCAAAACGTGGACTTCGTGGCCCAACCGCGCAATCTCCACCGCCCAGTGCCAGCCCATTCCCGGTTCGGAACCTTTATCCGGCTCACAAGCGTATGCGGAAAGCAAAATCTTCAATTTACATGGCCTCCTGGCCTGATCTCTAGGTCCAGCTAGCAGCACAGCCTTCACTTTCATTATAGTTACTGGCCACTGGTCAATACGAGAAGACAGCGCTCTAACAGCTCGGCTGTAAGTTTCAGATCAACCTTTCAATAAATGGTATGGTCCGCAGATTATCTGCTGGCGTTTGTCTTTAAGCAAGATTCTCATCGGTTGTGAAACATCTGAAGCTGACTCACAATTCAATCCTTCGGATCATGTTAGGTTTTAGCTATACCACAGGATGTGAGAATTCATCAAGCAATCGCCCTTATCATTGCCCTCGTTCGGCTGCTCGTATGGCCACCTTCCTGATTGAGGTCAGGTGTCGTCCGAACATGATAGTTGTCCAGGCACAATGGCACTTTACCTTTGCAATCGCCTCGCGAAGAATTATAGTGAGGAGACATGAAGCCAGATCCCTCCCGGCATCTTAAATCACTGAGCATTCCAGATATTCTGCATGCCCTGGAAATCAATTGCGATGCGGTCAGCGAAGAGCTTGATCATTATTTTGTCGTGCCGGGAAACAGCGGTCCCCGTTGGATTGTTCCAGCAGCGTCCCATGGAGCGGCATCCGTATTGGACTCATGGCGGCCCTATAGTTTAATGGGCCAGGTAAAATGGATAGCTCTTCGAATGGCTATCCGCACAGGCAAGGCTCGGCTCTTTCCTTCTGTCTCGAGCTTAACGATCCCACACGCGAGTTCGCGGCGCTGGTTTGAAAGGTGCGGGATCGCGGCACAAGCAGGGCAGATGGTCATCATGGTCGGGAATCCATCTCCAGACCGCAAATTGACCGTTTTTCTCCTCGATGCCGCAGGGCATATCGCAGCCGTACTCAAAGTCGGCCTGACACCGGGGGGAAGATTGAGCGCTGTGCACGAAGCGGATGTTCTCAGAGAGCTTGAACGATTTCGCTGGGCGCCGGACTTTATGGCGGCCTTCCCCGATCTGGGTGCAGCCTCTCAAAAATACGTGCATGGCACCCAACCTGATAGTGAATTTCGCCAGGAATATCTCCACCTGCTCTGTAACATGCCTCTTAGCGGATCATCATTGAACCTGATCGCTGTTGCGCATGCGGCTGATAGCAGACTTCGTCCATTCGCAGACGAATTACAGAGAATCGCTCCAGACCTCATTCACCGCTGTCTCTCCTGCCTTGATGTCGATAAAGACATCCCGACGATGTTGGTGCATGGAGATTTCGTTCCATGGAACATTCGAAAGACTTCCGACTGCGGCTATGTCCTGCTCGATTGGGAATGGGCGGATTTCGCTGGATTACCGATGCGCGATCTGCTCCATTTCCACTTCAGCGTGAACCGCTTCCTCGGCAAGATGAGCGGCGGCTATGCGGCCATCCGGGAATCGTCTGTTTGCAATGAGTATTTAACGCGAATGGATCTCGACAAGGGACTCTTGCCGCAGTTCGCAATCATGTATCTGCTTGAGCAACTCGCATCCCAGTCCGAACACCGTGATACTGAAGGCGGATCGTATACTCTGAATCAACTGAAAGCCGTAATCGGCTCCTATAGAGGACAGCTACCACACGCGAGCTGACAATGCCTTGCACGCCTTGCGCAGGCTCTATCTTATTGTCATCGATGCGCGAGATCGCGCCACAGTACTTCGCCCATAATATCTCCCAAGACGGATGGACGGCGCCTCGATTGCCAAGTGAAAAATACTGCTAACAACAAGCGCAACAGATATGTAAGACAAGAAAAGGAAAACAATAGGCATTTTCCACAATAAGAAACGTACCATTACAAATAGCACAGTCGCATGTATGAGGTACAAGCTGTATGATATTTTCCCCAGATACTGGGGGACAACGCCCAAGAGGTGCATTTTAAAGCCTCTTGTTTCCAAGGCCGAAATAAGGAGAACCGCACAGCCTGCAATAGCCGGCCAGTCAGTCAAGAGTTGCAGTTTATGTAGTATGCCCGGAACATGTTTAAGCAGTTGCGATGTGCCCAGAATACAAAACGCCGACCCGAGCAGCCAGATGTGCCCTTTCTTGCCTATGCGTTTCATCCAGGCGGAAAGGCTATCATGGTACTGCGCTCCCAATGAACCGATAATGAACAAGGCGATGTAATGAACTGTGGCTACATAGGTCTGATCGACCACTACGAGTGCTACACCCTGAGCCGCAGCGGAAAGCAATAATGCAATTCCCAGCGATTTTCGCCAGGTAAGTTTTTTTACCAGAAGCACGATTAACGGAAATATCAGTGAGATTCTTGCTTCATAGACCAGAGACCAGAACGCTGTATTGTAGCGAGAATAGTCATATCTCCCTATCAGCAGCACGTGCTGCACTATCGAATCCCTGTCTGGCGGCAAACTCCAAACATGTCTGAACCAGTCGCTGACATCAGGTGCTGTGGTACCCATTACGAACGCATTCGCCAGGCAAGCAATCAGCAATGCTATCACGTAAGGTGCATAGAGACGGAACGCTCTCTTGACTAGGAACTTGTTGTATGTAGGAGCTGGCTGACGCAAATAGGGCAGGGTAAGAACAAAGCCACTCAACAAAAAGAAGAGCAGAACGGCTTCGTGTCCTGCAATCAAAAGGTGCAACGGGCTAAGTTCCATTACTTCATACAACCGTGGGATGTACCGGTAGCCTGGTGCAACTGTTCTCGGGCCAAAAACAAAGGCAAAGTGATTAAGAACTACTACCAAAGCGGCGTATCCGCGAAGGGAATCAAGTTCGGCCAAACGCCCAGTAGCAATGTTATTCTGCTTCAATTAAGTACTTGCCTCCATGATTAGCGATCGATCTGAGTTATAGTTGTATTTACTGACGTTTGGAGTTAGACGCTGGCTCCCGCTCTCGCTGCCAGCTATCGAGAATACATAATATATACCATACAATGCGAACCTGGATACTGTTTTTTGATTCTCGAAGTGCATATTGTGCATCCTTTCTATCTAAGAAACACAAATATGGTCGAATAACATTGCACAGTTGAGCCATATAAGACTCAAGACCAGAAGTGGAAGATAATTGCCAGAGTATTACTCGCTGTTTGCCGCTGCTGCTTAAGAATACTATCGATCGCCCTTAACAATAGACGGGGTATATCGAATGGTCATGCGGCCAGCCGCTCCTGCCGGTGCGTGCGTATCGCTGTAGCCATAAGAATCGCAACATTAAGCACTTGGCCTGCAACCAGAGCCTCCATGCCGCCTGTTGCGCCATAGCGGCGCGTCAACAACAGGCATGCAGTTACGCTTACCGCAGCTACCGCCAAGGCTGAGCGCGCCAGAACCACCGTGTTGTTTAAGGTGCGATGATAATAGGTCAACCCGCGATAAATGAGGCCCAGCCATATGTAGATACCTGACCAAATGACCAGCGACGCAAAGCCACTGTAGGCTGGGCCAAATGTCAGTTTCAGGATCGGTCTGGCAAAGGCTGAGGCAAACAGAATCGGCACGCCCACCACCAGCGCAAGTGTTGAGCAAGTGCGCCGCACATACCTCGCCAGGCTCAACTCACCGCCTGTTGCATAGGCGCGTGCCGCGCGCACCGGAATCACGTTGTCCAGCAACTGATACAGCATAATTACGGGCCCCATCAAAGTGCTTGCTGCACGGATACCGCTGGCAGCGGTCACGCCAGCCACAGCGGCAACGATTAGGAAAATACCCTGTGAGCCAAGCCACTGCGACTGGCTGGCCACCAGCAGGCTGCGCCCTGCAATCCATGAGCGAGCAAAGGCCAGCTTGATCTCCTTCCATGTCGCGCCTATATCTTCCCTGGCAAATCCTACTGCAAAGGCGGTCAGAGAGGTTGCTGCTACGGCATAATAGGCCGCGTTGACGCTCATGCGGTGCAACCGCCACAGAAGAATAAAGACTGATACTTGCCCCATATAACTGAGTACATCGTTCCAGAAGACTGTGCGGCCGCGATCCTGCACAAAGCAGAACCGCCGAAACCAGTCCTGTGCCTGGAAGCAGAAAACGGTGAGAATAAAAGGCAGAACTACACTGCCCTCCATCTGCCACCTGACCAGGTGCAATCGCTCCAGCAAGCTGTAAAGCAGAATTGTCGCGCCGCAACTCACAGAAAAAAGATACTGATAGCCTGCCATGCCACGCAGAAATATGCGGCGATCCCCCGCGTCCTGTATCTGCGGCGCAAAGCTCATCATTGGACTTACAATCAGCGCCAACTGGATGCTGTTAAGGTATTGCAAAACAAAGTAGAAAATACTGAAAATACCGAAATTGTGAACGCCCAGCATGCGCGCCAGCAGCGCGGTGGTGAGAAAGTTCATGCCGCTCACCAGCGCCTGATCGGCCACCATCCACTGATTGCGGGCCAGGCGCTTGCGCAGCAAAGCGAGATGCCCTGGACGCCTAGCCTCGCCTCCTGCGGTCATGGCGCTGTCTGAAGACGATAGCTTCGGGGTATGACTGTGCAATGTATCATCTTCCTGACTGCCCACTAAGGATTTGGCATCGTCTATTCTAGCGCGGACGTTTACTGACCTGATAATTCTTCATCAGCTACCCAACAGACCTGCCCAGGAAACATCGCTGCCCAGTATTGTCGCCACCGCCCAAACGCTTATGGAATGCGCAAGTTTGGCTTGCTGATCGGAGAATATCTCGCTTAAAACGGCTTCTGTGCAACTACTACAAGATTGCCAAAAAGCCAAAGTGCGCGCTTCGAAACTGCAACATAAAAGCGGCGTAGGACGCGGTGGATAAAACCGAACTCAGTCAACTTCCACTCAGAAATATAGGCGTGACGCCGGAATGAAAGGACCTTGAATCCGGCACGATTCAGAAGTACATTTAGCTGCTTTACGCCAAAACTCGTTTCTACTGTTTCTCCTTTGAGAATTTCACGAAACTCCGATAAACGTCGATAAGGATTGTACGCATAAGGTTCATATAAATATATCTTCCCTCCGGGCGCTAGCACGCGCCATGCCTCCGCCAAAGCCTGATTAGCATCCGGCATATGGTGCAAACTCTCGTTGAAAACTACAAACGCGACGGACGAATCATCTAGTTGCAAATGCTGCCCATCGCAGGCTAGATATCGCGGAGCCGCTCGTCCGAATCGAGCACAACGCTCCCTGGACACTTCCAAAGCTACTTCATTAATGTCATTGGCTATCATTTTATAGCCAAGAGTAGTCAGATATTCCGATTCTCCGCAGGTATTAGCTCCCACGTCGAGAATCCATTCCGTAACCCCTGCAAGTTCCTTCTCTAGGAGCGAAACCTTTTCCGCATAACCTTTATCGTGTTGAACCTTAGCAAGAACATCCGACGCAAGGTAACGTTCACGTAATCTTGTGATTCTAGCCATCTCAAATTTACGCTCTTGCTCCGTAGTCACACCCATTGCTTCCTCCTCAGATCAGGTTATAGGATAATAATACAAATTGCACGCCTGTTGTCAATCCGCAGACCGGGTAATAGGCAAGTAGATAAATCCATTGCAGTTAGAGCACTTCTCTACAGTCCGGTTAAAACTCGAACAGAATCAGTTGGTTGGAATAAGTTAGCTGTGGTTTGTGTTGTACTTCTGCAGAAGTGCCTGCGAAATGAGCACTTTCTCGAACATCGTAACTGAGAGGACTTGCAGCAAAGTGTAGAGCGAGTCTGGAAGATGGGGGCGTTTCTTGACGACGGCGACCAGCAAGTAGACCTAGATTGCGATCCAGCGTTGGGTTTTGACCGCGTTTTTGCTGGCCCCGTAGAATGCCTTGACGCGCAGGTGCTGCTTGATCCACTTGAAGAACAGTTCAACCTGCCATCGACTGCGGATGAGATTCTAGTCGATCACAGCAGCCCAGAAACCGCTCAAAGGCTGCATGCGGTAAACATGCCAAGTTGGCCCCGTAGATTCCCGGAGGGCGACTCCCAGTCCTGAGGATACCCGCTATCGTAAAAAGGGCGTCTTCGAGCACCCAGCGTTTACGATGATTCCGTGAATCTTCAATTTTGAACAATTCCGCGCCGGCGCTGTCTCTGTCGGGTGCGTCCAGATGCTGGGCCGCGCTGAGGAGAGCAATTAAAATGATAGGCATTGCCGGCAGGCACTTTCTAATACATATCAGACCCATACGAACGCCTATCCCTTTAGCCATTATCTATCAATGCTGATGGCATTGGCGCATAACCGACATTAGCCCCCCCCCGACGAAGAACATCCAAATGCGCCAAGAGAACCAGATAGATGGTGACCGTACCCCCCATCCAGCCAAGAACCCCAATCGACATGATTGACGTAATCCAGAAGCTGATGACCCAGATATAAAGTCCGGAATATGAAGGATACTTCTTCCAGCTTCGAAGAGCACTGATCGACGCCCAAGCGAGTATAGAAACGCCCAGTACAAAACCAATAATGCCTAGTCCCGACAGGCATTCCATCAGGCCGCTATGAAGATTGCTCATCTTGGCCGCACCAACATCTGCAATCCTGCTCAGCACGTATTTACCACCTGCCCCGCCGCCGTAGCCAATCCAAGGCCGTTTTCTCCATTCGCGCAGAGCCGCCACCCACATCACCGTTCTTCCAGTGAGATTCTCCATGTTGCCGGTACTTTCACTTCCTTGAAGGCGGTGAAGGATGGCGCCCCGGAAGAAGACAATTGCCGTACCTGTGGAAATGCTAAACGTAATCAATAGGACCTTGGATTTACGGAACAAGATAACAAGGACCCCAAGCAGCAGGATAACCAATGAGGTCCTGCTGGATGCGACCCCATAAGTCGCAAACGGAAAGATGAGCTGAAACAGCCCCCGTGTGCCTTTCACGCCGCAAAACTGCCATTCGGCGTAGCCAACCAGGAGCAACGATATCGATATATATCCCAGACCGTTGCCCGAGAAAAATGGCGAGTTGGCAATTGTATTAGAAAAAAGTCCATGCCCTCCAGTCGTAACAAAGGATGGTACCCTGGCAACGAATCCGAGGAGGGAGATAAGCGCGAGAAGGGAGAGATACAGCAGGGTTAGGCTATATATGCCTTCGAGCCTCTGTAATGCGTACTGGTCCCGGGATGCCTGGAGTACGATCAGTGCTGCAGTCACAAACTCCAACGCTTTCCCTGCAGTGATGATTGGAAAGGTCGACCAGACCACTGACATCGTAAACCAAACCAAGAACATCAGAAACCAGAAGCGAAAGTCGCGAATATTTATTCTGGCGAAGAGAGGCTTCGACAACAAAAGCAAAACTGCCAAGAATGTAAATGGAGCGCGAATCAGCCAGATTGAAGTTGCACTCTCGTGCACCGCCGGGGCGCTAGCATTTCCAGGTAGCTGTAAACCGGACATAAGGAGTGACAGCATTGCTATTCCGGAAATACCTGACCATCTGAAGGCCTTCTTCCAGGAATAGATATCCCACGGCAAGAACGAGAGACGTCTTGTGTTCAACCTGCCACCTCGGAATATACATGTCTATCGCAGCGTGTAAATTGCCGCCGATGTAGCGGAACTTATTACGCTCGTTGAATCGGTAAGTGCATTTTTGAGCTTGCTCACCGGCACGTAAACAATATCCTGCGCCTGGAGTTGGGGAGGAGTAATTTTCCCGTTGACCATATCCTGATAGTTCAGTCCAAACTCCACGAAGGTGCCGTCGGGTCTGCGGCGGATTATATGTATGCTGCCGGTTTTTGCTTGGATAGTCGTGCCCAGGGCAAGCGAGAGCGCCTGAGCTGCATCGAGCTTCCCATCCTCTTGCATCAAAAAGCCGCCGGGGCGGGTAACCGCTCCCAGCACATAGACGATCCCGGCCCGAGCCACGATCACTGTATCACCGTCATGTATCATGATCCCGCTGATAGTATCCCCGTTACTGCTGCGCCCATAGTGATAGCTGGCCGTTGTGACCTTCCCGGCTTCCTCATGCCGCACCTGAATCACGCCGCCGGCGAACGCAGTTTCCCCACCCGCTAAGGAGATCACATCCAGCAGGCTGTGTGGGGCCAGCAACTGTAGGCGCCCCGGCGAACCCACCTCACCCAAGACAGTCACAAGCGTGGAAACATACTGAACCACATTGAGCGTCACCTGAGGATTTGTGAGAATCTTGGCCGACTTGAGCGATTCCTGAATCTTTTGTTGTGCCTCTGCCTGAGTATCTTCTGCCACATGGATAGGCCCAACCAAGGGCATAATCACATTTCCGTTGTCCCCTACACGGAGGTGGGCTGAAAGATCCGGTTCATCGTATACCTCAACATCCAGCAGAAAACCGGGGGCTATCTTCAGCTTGGAAAAGTCCTCAGGAACAGCCGTCAGACCTGATCCCGCCGTTGTCATGGCCGCAGAGGAGACATTCCCCGCACTGCTCATGCCAGAGCTATTTTGCAATGTAGTCCCAGACGATTGCGCATGGAGCGCTACTGCAAACGTGGCAATTGAGAACGCCAGTACGGAGCAGTAAAAAAATCGCAGCTTCATCTCAAGCCTCCTCGCCATAATACTTATTGTCGCCGTAGTAACCATAGGAATAGTAGTATTCCACCGATTTGGTATCCATGCCGTTGACCACGAAGCCGAGTTTGCGGCCATAGCTGTGGGAAAGTACGTCAACCGCACGTTTCAACACAGGCCGGGTAGTTTTCTGAGAACGGACAACAATGATCGTGCCATCTGCCTTGGTGGAGAGGATCACGGCGTCAGTAACCATCAGCACTGGCGGACTGTCAATAATCACCAGGTCAAATTGCGTCTTAGCTTCCTCTAAAAGGGAATCAAAGCGCTTGGAGCCAATAAGATCTGCTGGGTTTGGCGGGGGAGTGCCGGAAGGCAATAAGAATAGGTTACTCAAGGAATCATGCGTAACCAGTGCTTTCTCCAATTGTATGCCGCCCGTCAGCACTTCGCTTAACCCCGGAGTCTTCCTGGTGCGGAAAAGTGTATGCATGCTCGGCTTGCGCATATCCGCATCCAACAGAAGAACCCGTTGGCCATGCTGCGCAAATGCGACTGCAAGGTTATACGAAATCGTGGTCTTACCATCGCCGCCAAGCGAACTGGTCACCAGCAGCACGCGCAAAGGGTTATCTGCCGCTGAAAGCATAATGGCAGTTCGCAATGCGCGGTAGGACTCTGCCGCCGGAGAATTCGAGCGGACAATCAGAGGGCTTTGCTCCAGTGGATTGAGCGCAGCGTTCGCATCCGCCCCTGGCAGCTTGCCAACCTCCTTGTCCTCGGGCCGAGTAAGCGGAATATAGGTCAGCACCGGAAGCAAGCCGACCTTCTCCACTTGCTCGGTGGTCACGAGGGAGTCATCAAGATTTTCATAAACGAAGGCAAATGCAATGCCCAGGAAAAGCCCGGCTCCCAAGCCAATAGCAGGATAAAGTTTCCAATTCGGACGTACAGGTTCAGCTGTCGGGCGAGCCTCATCCACCAGCACAAGATTGGTGGCACTCACGCCTGCCTGAATACTGGCTGACTGCAGCTTTGAATACAGCCCTTGATAAAGCTCCCGGTTGGATAGAGCTTCGCCGGCCAATACTTGAAGCTGAATCGTATTGTCATTTAGCTTATTGACATCATCCAACTGCTGGACATAAGATTTGCGAATTCCGTCTTCTGTCTGCAAGGCTAATTCATAATCATTCTTTGCACGCTCGTTAATTCGTTTCAGCTCATCCCGAATTGCCTGGTTCAGAGCTGCCATCTGGCCCTGCATCTCCGCGAGATGAGGATTATTCGCCCCATACTTCGTTAATGCGTCTCCGTACTGCATGCGCAGATTTGCTTCCTGCTGCCGCAGGCCTTGTAAGACTCCAAGTCCTTGTCCCCCACCACCTATAACTGCAGAGCCTCCAGCAGTTGCAAGGCTGCTCGTACCGAGCCCCATAACCACCTCAGGACTTTGCGTCTGAGTTAGATGATAGATTGCCTCTTTGGTGATCCGATCCGCTTCGGCGGCGGTTAGCTCCTGATTTAAAGAAGCCAGCTTGTCCACTGCGGGGATATGCATTCCTCCGCCCATGGAACCTCCCCCCCCGCCCGTTCCTGCGCTGTTGGATCCTCCGCTCATTGACAGCATCAAGACACTCAATCCAGATTTACTTTCGTAATCGGAGAGTTTTTGCTGCGAATCTGCCACTCTGGACTTCAGATCGTCTAACTGGCCGGTGAGCCAGTCGGATGCCCGCGCTGTTGCCTGGAAATTATTCTGGAGATATTCCTGAATGTATACATTGACAAATGCATTGGCCAGTTCAGCTGCTTGCTCTGCATCCGTGCTCGTGTACGAGACTGTAATCAGCCGTGTGTCTTGTTCCGGCACGACCTTGAGTCCATTCGTGATCATTCCAATGATGCGCTCCCGTGTGACTGTTGTCTTTTCCAACGGGAGTCCAAGCTCGGCTTTGATTGCGCGATTCCAGCCAAAACGGCCCGGCGTGTACTTGTAAGGAGGCACCTTATCAAGGCCTAGACGACGAACAACCATGAGAACGGTTGTATCGCTTTGTAAAACTGCGGCGTGTGTCTGTAGTTCTGTTTTCAGATCATCCCCACCGCCCATGGCAGAAGCAAGACCGGATAGGCTGCCGGCGTCCAAGCCACTGGAGCCTTTCTTGTCAACCAGCAGTGTGGCTGTGGAGATGTAATGATTCTTCATCACAGCGCATACCAGCAAGGAAATGGCCAGCGCGCCTAGTGTCCAAGCCAGTATCACATATCGCCGCTTGCGCAATACGCGAAGAATATCGCGCAACGATTCCTCTTCCGGTGGTGCGAAACTTCCCATTGAAGCAGAATGAGCGGAAGTCTGCGATTTCACCCCTTGAAAATTTAGGCCTGAACGATCGGACGGCAGACTCATTAAAATTACACTCTCCTTAGGCAGGTGAGGCCCATTGTGATGTGATGACGTGAGCTACCACTATAAGAAAGATGCTACCATATGAATCTTGGCTCCAGAGGGTGCTCCCAGGAAAAAGTAGCAGTGCCTCGCTCGCGCCAACTGACCGCGAAAATCGCACATTTTAAGACTGTTACTAAGCATCCAACTCGTGATCTGTCTACACCATTTCAGCACCTGATGACCATATACGGGATTGTGAAGATAAAACCGCAGCAAAACGTCACCACTCCTGGACAGATTCTCAATCATATTTTGGCTGCGAAGGAAATCACAGCGAAGAGTTCGGAAATCTCCATCTGTATACAATGATCCCCGGCAAGGATGGCCCGGCTAACTGGAGAGAACTGCAGGCTTGATAGTCCAAGACTGTAGCCGAGCAAGTTCCATCAGATGCGCGGAGTGGAAATCCTTCGGGAAGGGGCGCCAGTGCCAGAGTGAAGGAGAGTCCTTGGCAACCCATTTGCCCGCAGCAAGTTCAGCAGGCAAAATAGTTACGGACGCTGGCGGCTGGCCTTTCGAGATCAGCGTTCTAGTAACATCCGCCAGAGCTAATAGATAAGATTCCGGTGTGACGGGCTTACTGCCAAACCAGACAATGTTAGAAATCTGCTGTCGTCTTGCAAGAATCTCGCTGACATCAATAGCGGTCCGAGAGAACTGGTCCCATGCGATCTCGATGCTGCCTTCTGGCACTGTTTCTGGATTTGGAACTGAACTCGGGCCATATGGCGTGCCGTCCAGCCTCACCGCCTTCACAGTCCTCCCCGTCGCGAACTGGTGCACAAAGTCGTTGAGCAACGCGAACACTTCGCTGGCTGTGAGCGCACAATTGTTCTGAACCTGAAATGTAATTTCTGAGTCCACCCGGTTCGCAATGTCAGCAATTTCCTGAGTGTCAAAGGCGCGGCCCTGAGCCGAATCCCGGTAAAGCGCATAGGCTTCCGAGGCCGTGATGAAATGCAACCCGGGAAATGACTTCATATATCTGACTAATCCTTCGAGATACGCAAAAGCTTGCTCCCGCTCGGCCGGACTCTTTTCAGGTTGTTCCTTCCATTCCGAAGGCCCCGGATTCGCCCCTTGAAGAAAGTTCTTCACATCCCAGAACATAGTTGATACAAACTCCGTCGGATGAAACCAGAAACTGACAAGACCGCCCGGCTGTTGCGTACTTATCTGAGCATAAAGTTCCACTAGTGTCCGGTTAGATCTCGAATAGATTCAGTTGGTTATAGGAAGTTAGTTGGTCGGTTCTGTAGAGATTTGGCTGAAGAGCGCATGAAATCTCGGTTTTCTCGAAGATCGATACCGAAAGAATCTGTAGACAAGTGTAGAGCGAGGCTTCGAGTTTGAGTTCCTTCTTGACGATGGCGATCAACACATAGGTTGCGATGGCACACCAGACTTGGCTTCTCACGGCGTTCTCGCTGGTAGCCAGAAAGCGCTTGATGCGCAGGTGCTGCTTGATCCATTTGAAGAACAACTCAACCTGCCAGCGGCTTTTGTAAAGCGCTGCGATAGTCAGGGCAGGCAAAGCGGTGTTGTTGGTCAGAAAGATCAGCGTCTTGCCCGTCTCTGGATCGTTGAAGCGAATACGGCGTAGATGGTCCGGGTACTTCTCTGCCGAGTAGAAGCCGTTGAGCATAATGCGCTGATCGCAAATGATCCCGCTGGCCCGGTCCACAGGAAACGAATACACGCGCCGCGCATCCATATTTTCCTTGGCGCGTGTGACGAAGAAGGCTCCCGCCCGGTGCATCGCGTACAGCCGCACGAAGTCCAGATAGCCCCGGTCCATGATGTAGAAACTACCCGCCTCGATAAGAAGAATATCGAGAACGTTGACATCGTGTAGCTTGCCGTCACTGATGTGAATGAACGCCGGAATCGCGCCGCGCAGGTCCAGCAGCGTATGTAGCTTGATGGCCGCCTTGGTGGATCGAAATGGTGCCCAGTCGAACAAGCTCAAGCATAAGTCGATGGTGGTTGAGTCCAGAGCATAAACACTTGTATCGAGTCCCAGTACCGAAGGATCTTGCGCGTACAGCGCCCTGGCGTGGGAGATCAGCCGCAGGGCCAGTGCGTGGAAGATGCGCCAATCGCGCATGTTCAGCGCATCGGCCAGTGTGGAGCGGGCGGGTGGTGCGGCAATGCCCATGTGGAACAGCTTGGACTGGTTGGCCTCTAGGCACACCTCAATGTCGCGCAGTGATTCGCGCCAGGTGAGTTGAGAGAAAGCCATGATGCGAAACAAGTCGGCGCAACCAAGTGTGCGTACTCCCGCATCTCCCTTGTGGCGTTCGATGATGCGTGCAAAGGTCTTCCACGGCACAAACTCCATTACCTGCGCAAACAGCGTCTTGCCCACGTTCATGCGGAACTCCCGGTTGTTGAATCCCGAAAGCATCGCAAATGAGCCACACGCAATTCAAATCGTGGACACCTTGAAATCGCTGTAAACCATACTTGGCAATTAACTTGCCGACAATACGACTAAGTTAAACCGGACAGCAGTGATAAAGTTCGTCGAATTTAGCTTTGGCTTCCTCGAGATTCGACCACTCTGAGTTTTCACGCAATTGCCGTCCCGCCTCAATATGAAAGATATTCAGAAGCCCGCCATACCAGAATGGCTTCCCATTCAGTTGGACGTGGTCGCCGTCATCGAGATATACATGTATACCCCACTCTTTCAAGGTCCGATACGACTGCGGTGCCCAACTGGCACCCGGCTGACCGTAACAGGTAGGCCATTTCCCACAAATTCGGCCGAGATCATCAAATCCATGACGCTCCCGTCTATCAAACTCTTCCACACCCTGCTTCCAATCAAGCACGGATTCGTATTCGGCCGGGGTCGGATGCTGGCTATGGGTGTTTGAGTGATACCCGATTTCGTGTAGAGAAAGCGCGTTAATCACGTCTCCCCGTTGCCGGCGCTCAAGAACGCGCGCCTTTTCGCCTACTATTTTGAATGTAGCGCGAATCCCCTCGCTGTTGAGGAAGTCGGCAATGCGCTTGGCGGCGTCGTCGCTTGCAGGAAGTATGTAATCCTCAGTATCAAACCAAAGTACTACATAGACTGGCGCTGACGGCTGTCCCCCCTTAAGGTTCGTATCATCCGGTGCCGCGTTAACCGCATTTGAGCCCTGAGTCTTGCTCGCTGCGACCGCAATCGGCGTGAGCAGCAGACTTTGCGCAAGCAGCGATACCGCTTTTCTTCTAGTTATCTTAGATGCCAAGTGTTTCACCCTTTCCCAGTTGGCTTTGCTCTACAATCCTACGAAGTTGTTGCGGCAAATAACAAACTATGATAGCAAATACTTCGTTAGGATAAGAAGCACTGAACCCAGCAAAAGAAATTGTGGATTTCCGACCAGCGAATCAATTTTCGCGTCGAAGATGCCAACCAGCCACTCCGAGTTGTGGAACCCGATGTGCAGCGAACCTTTGGCTAAATAGCCCGCCAAGGCGGAACCCGTTCTATTCAAATCTCTGCAATAGTACCCTGGTATTCCGTCAGAAGCTGCCATTGGCTTACCGGCCGCGTAGTTCGTACCCTGTCCAGCACACTTGTCTTACTTGGTTGAGATATGAAGAGTGCGGTGGGGGTATTCGCACAGTGGCGCCTTCCCATGAGTTGCCGTGCCAGGATGTGAATAGAAGTCGCCCGCAGAGCAGAGACCTCTCCGCTTCCTTTTTCTGTCGCCCCCAGACGGGAAGGCGCGACCACCCAAGGGAAGCATGGTCAAAGCTAGTACAGCCAGCATCGCTCATGAGGCATACCGGGAGGACAAGGGATGAGTGGACACTTAATGGCACACACTAATAATCGTCAAGAGAGTCAGGGCGTACGCTTACTGATTATCTATAATTGTTGGTCAAGCTTCTAGAGCAGGTGGAGATATTCCTGGCGAAATTCACTATCAGGTTGGGTGCCATGCACGTATTTTTGAGAGGCTGCACCCAGATCGGGGAAGGCCGCCATAAAGTCCGGCGCCCAGCGAAATCGTTCAAGCTCTCTGAGAACATCCGCTTCGTGCACAGCGCTCAATCTTCCCCCCGGTGTCAGGCCGACTTTGAGTACGGCTGCGATATGCCCTGCGGCATCGAGGAGAAAAACGGTCAATTTGCGGTCTGGAGATGGATTCCCGACCATGATGACCATCTGCCCTGCTTGTGCCGCGATCCCGCACTTTTCAAACCAGCGCCGCGAACTCGCGTGTGGGATCGTTAAGCTCGAGACAGAAGGAAAGAGCCGAGCCTTGCCCCGACCTGCGCCGATATGAATTTGGGGGCTTGCTTAAAATGGTCCTACACATGTTCTCTGCGCAGGCCGCCCCAATCAGTCCTCAAGGGGATAGACGGCGGGACGCCAAGGTGCTTCTTCGCTATCTCCTCAATCTCCTCCTCGGTCAGTGCGGAGAGATCCGCCGTCTCAGTGGCGATAATTCGCTGAAATGTATCAGGATGATGGGTCTTCAGATACTCACTGAGGAAACTGACCCCGCTGCTCTTGCCCGTTGCGTGCCCGATGAGGATGATCGCTTCGGCATCGGCAAGATCCGTGGCTATCTCTTCGTAGTAGGATTCCTCCTCGGGGACATGATCACCCTTGTAATGCGCTTCCTTGCGGTGGATTAAATGATGTTGGAATCCAAAAGGATCATACGGCTTAACGGTGAGTTCATCTGGAGGCCGGCTGCCGCCGAGATCGTGGTAAATATGTGCAACGTGATGGTCGATGACCACAACCATTCGTCCGATTTGGTGAGATTTTGCGGGTTTTCCAACGACCCCAGCTTCTTTTAGAAACCGACGAAGCCTGGAAATCTCTTCAACTTCGAGATTATGGGTGCTGGGGCGCTTGAAGAAACCCTTCTGGGAACCTACTACGAACGCAAACTCGTCGTTTCCGTGCGGCTGGACCTCGCCAATCTGCCCAACGAGGTCAACTACTGCACTCCAACTCAGATTGCGCGGCAGTTTGCCGCCGACAAGACTCTCAAGAAGATCTTCATGGCCGTTGCTAATATGATCATTCATCCTAAGAGCATTTCACCCGACAACGAGATATGCTGTTCCAGTTTGCTCATCGCATTCGGACGTTGGGTAAGGAATGCTCCGAGCGAGGTTCATAGATGGGTTTACACAGAGTTTCGGCTTCTGGCCGCAGAGAAGATCGTTAACTTCCATCACGCATCCGCAAAAGATAGACTCATGCCGCGCAAAGCAATCCTGCACAGTTTCAGAACCGCTACCCTTCAGTGATCTAGCCACGATCCTACGATAGGATATCTAAGGAAAAAGTAACCTGAATAATGCCTGCCCGCATCAGTCTCCAATTTGAATCGGAGATATCAAGGACAAAGCAAAATAAGCCACAGCCCTGCGCGAAAACAGGAGTCTGTGACTTATTCTTCTCTGGAGCACACATTCAATCCGGAATTACTCTAGCGATTCGCTGAAGTGCATTCAGACTGTCGCGAGTTCGTCGATCCAGTATCCTTCACGATTGTAGTGCCCATACAAGCCCGTTTCGTAATCCCGTGTGAGCAAAGACTCGTCGGTGTATTCCGGCGCGGCCTTGATCGTCTCGCGAGACAAGCCGATTGCGACTTCCCTTTCTTCCCAACTCACGTTCTCGATCCACTTTGGTGAAATCAGTACCTTTTTCCCATGCCACCAGTTCATTGTCGCCACAACAAGGTAACGAATTGCCCAGGTCTCGGAAGCGATGATGAAGTCATCGACATGGCCGACCTCGCCGTCAAGCGCGAGGAGATGGTAGCCCCTTACCTCGTGGGTGCTGCGAAGATGACGATCCCCACCCTCCGGTTCGGCGGCTGCCGAGCCCCATCTTGTTCGATCTCGCGAGATGCACGAATAGTCGTCTCCAGGGCTCGGATGAAGCGCACCGAAATCGACGACCTCGTGGTCAGCACTACGCAGGAAATCCGCAATCTACTCTTTCAGATCAAACCCTCCATGGTCTGAGGCGATTCCGACGCGCATGGTGCTTCCTCCTTGCTCTTGTCAAGTAAACGATGAGCCTGCCTGCAGACGTTCTCAGCGGTGAAGCCGTAGTGCTCCATTACCACTGGTCCCGGCGCCGACGAGCCGAAGGTATCTATCCCAATGACCACAACCCTTGGGCCGACAAAGGACTGCCATCCCATCGGGGAACCAGCCTCAATGACCAGGATTGGAATATCCGCGGGCAGAGTTCTTTCCCGATAAACGTCCGACTGTGCTGCGAACAGGTTTGTGCTCGGCATGCTCACCACTCTTGCATAAACTCCTCCTGCCGCGAGTTGTTCGCGGCCTTCCAGCGCCAGATGGACTTCAGATCCTGTAGCGATAAGAATGATGTCTGGTCGCCCGCTTGCCGGAGAATCCGCCAGGATATAGCCGCCTAACGGAACTCCAGCCGAAATGGCGGGATAGAGATTCAGGTCGAGCACTGGAAGACTTTGTCGTGTGAGTACCAATGCGACAGGCCCTTGCTTTCTTACGATCGCAACCCGCCAGGCGGCTACAGTCTCGTTGGCATCCGCAGGGCGAAGGACAACCATGCCCGGAATCGATCGCAATCCAATGAGCTGTTCCACAGGCTGATGGGTCGGGCCGTCCTCGCCCATGCCAATGCTGTCGTGAGTGAAGATATAGATCACCGGGAGGGCGTTCATGGCCGCAAGGCGCATGGGAGGCCGCATGTAATCACTGAAGACGAAGAATGTGCCGCCATACGGAATCAAGCCGCTGTGCAAGGCCATTCCATTGAGGATGGCGCCCATGGCATTCTCGCGAATGCCGAAGTGCATATTGCGTCCAGCCCAGTTCTCCGGTTCGAAGTTGCCGGCCCCGTCAATATTCGTATGGGTGCTTGGACCAAGATCTGCCGAGCCTCCCAGCATCTCCGGCAGACGTGAGCCAAGAATCTCAATCATTTTTCCTGAAGCGACGCGGGTAGCCATCGGTCCATCGGCTGGGGCAAAGGCCGGCAGTCCAGCGCCCCAATCATTAGGTAGCTGTCTGTCGATGACTCTCTGGAACTCACCGGCAAGGTCTGGAAATTCATGCGTGAAGGCTTGGAATCGCGACTCCCATTCCTCTTGCGCAGCGCTTCCGCGTGCAACTGCTAACTGGAAATGCTCCAGCGCCACCTCGGGTATGTGGAAGGCAGGCGAAACAGGCCAGTCCATACCTTCTTTGGTAAGGCGCACCTCCTCCACGCCCAGTGGTTCTCCGTGAGCGGCGGCAGTGTCCTGCTTGTGCGGGCTGCCGAAGCCTATGTGCGTGCGCACCGCAATCAACGATGGGCGCTCTGTCTCTTCGCGGGCCTTTGTCAGCGCGTTGGCCACTGCTTCAACGTCGTTGCTCTGTTCTACTCGTTGCACGTGCCAACCGAATGCAGCGAATCGAGCCGTGCGATCTTCTGTGAACGTCAGCTCTGTGCTTCCCTCGATGGTGATGTGGTTGTCGGCGTAAAGGACGATCAGTTTCCCGAGATACTGGTGGCCTGCAACCGATCCAGCCTCCGACGAGATTCCTTCCTCAAGATCGCCATCGCTGACCAGGACGTACGTGTAATGGTCAATATCTGGTGCCGTGGCCTATTGAAACGCGCCCCAAGCGCCACCTCGGCAATGGCCATGCCCACTCCGTTCGCAAGGCCCTGGCCCAAAGGCCCTGTGGTAGCTTCGACGCCCGGAGTCTTGCCATACTCCGGATGACCCGGCGTATGGCTGCCCCACTGGCGGAACCTCTTCAGTTCTTCAATAGGCAGGTCGAAGCCCGTGACGTGCAACAGAGCATAGAGCAACGCGCATCCGTGGCCGACCGACAAAATGAAACGATCGCGGTCTGGCCAGTGCGGATCGCGCGGGTTAAACTTGAGCGATCTATCCCAGAGAGCATACGCCATGGCTGCCGACCCCATTGGCAGCCCAGGGTGGCCTGAGTTGGCCTTCTGCACCATGTCTACCGCCAGGAAGCGGAGCGTGTTAATACACAACTCATCCAATGCAGGCGGAGCGATTGTTGTTGCGAATGTCGCAGAAGGTGCCATGCGCGTTTTACCTTTCACTATTGAAGTGGGTTGAACATCGCACAGATAATCGAGCCACTAAGTTGCGTCAGCGTCAAGACACGCTACATCTTCAGGCCAATCTCGTTGCACTCCGGATGTTTGCACTGGCAAGGTGTCGTCGGACTCTTCTTTGCGTCAGCACATGTAGTGCTGCAGTGCTTCTTGCCGACAGCGGCCTGACAGTTGCAGCCAGGATGTTCGCACTTTTGCGTGGTAGTCATAAACGCTCCTCTTAACCGAACATGCCTTCGATCCATTGAAGGCTCTGTTATCCAAAATGATCCGCACTCTCATCAGGAGCAACGCTGTGCTATAGGCCCTGCTTGCATACATGGGGTGGTTTGAAATCTCCAGGTCATGCTCGGTCCGGGCAGTCTCAGCAGCGGGCTCAGGACGTTCAAGCGAATCTGAAGTTCCAAGTGATTCGCGAGTCCAGCCTTTCATCTTCAAACTTTTCGATCTGCTCCTTATTGCACAAGCATCTTTCGTACTTGCGGCAGCGCATTCATTTCTTGCTGGCCGCTGTGCGAACGATAGTCACGGAGCATATGGCTCGACGAGCTACCGACTCCGCCACGCTGCCCAGTAAGAAGTCGTGAATGCTCCTTTGCCTGTGCGAACCGACTACTATCAGATCGGCACTCCTATCGGGCCGACGCATGGTTCCAGCATAAGCATCCTGGCGCCGCACTCACAACAGTTGCCTACTTCAGCATGGAGTTCATGCTGAGTGAAGCCTTGCCCATCTATTCAGGCGGACTTGGCAATGTCGCCGGCGACCAGATGAAGGCTGCCTGCGAACTGGGCGTGCCGGTTGTCGGAGTCGGCTTGCTTTACGGGCAGGGATACTTCCGCCAGGACTTTGATTCGGAAGGCCAGCAGCAGGCACTCTATCCAGTCAACGATCCGGGGCAGTTGCCGATCCGGCCATTGCGACAGCCAAATGGCGAATGGTTACGGCTGCAAATGCAGCTTCCCGGCTCAAAGATTTGGCTTCGCTGTTGGGAGGTTTCGGTGGGAAGAGCAAAGTTGTATCTTCTCGACACCAACGACTTTGCTAATACCGCGGCTCATCGCGGAATCACCAGTGAGCTATATGGTGGAGACGCAGAGATGCGCCTGAAGCAGGAGATCGTCCTCGGCATTGGCGGATGGCGTTTGTTGCGAGCTTTGGGACTCACGCCTGAGGTCTGTCACCTGAACGAAGGGCACGCAGCATTCGCTGTGCTTGAACGCGCCCGGTCTTACATGGAAGATCACAAGAAGCCATTTGATCTTGCCATGAATATCACGCGAGCCGGGAATGTATTCACCACGCATACCGCCGTCTTTGCAGGCTTTGACCGATTTGATCCCAGGCTCATTCGCACGTATCTGAGCCACTACGCGGTGGATGAACTCGATATCTCCGTGGATGATCTGCTCGCCATGGGAAGGCAGAATCCGGAAGACAATTCGGAGACTTTCAACATGGCTTATCTCGCGGTCCGCGGCAGCGGGCAGATCAATGGCGCCAGCAAGCTCCATGGGAAAGTGAGCAGGCAGATCTTCCAGACCTTGTTTCCCCACTGGCCGCAGGAGGAAGTCCCGATAGGGTCAGTGACCAACGGCATACATGTGCCGACTTGGGATTCAGCCGAAGCCGATGCATTGTGGACCTCCGCATGCGGCCACAAGCGTTGGCGCGGAGATCGTCCGGTGGAGGATGACATCCGCCAAATCCCCAATCAACAGCTATGGCAATTGCGAACAGCGGGACGGAAAGGCCTGATCGAGCGAATGCGGAAGCGGTATCAGTGCCAACTGGCAGCGGAAGGCGCAGATCCGTCGAATGTTGCCGGCATTTTCGATGAAAAGGTGCTGACCCTGGGATTTGCGCGCCGTTTTGCCACCTATAAGCGCCCCAATCTTCTTCTGCACGATACCGAGAGGTTGGTACGGCTGCTCTCCAATCCACGATGCCCGGTTCAGCTAATCCTCGCGGGAAAAGCTCATCCTCAGGATCTTCCCGGACAAGAGTTGATCAAGCAGTGGAAGGATTTCATCAAACGCCCCGAAGTACAGGAGCGCGTGGTCTTCCTCAACGATTACGACATGATGCTTGCCCAGGAGTTGGTCCAGGGGATCGATCTTTGGATCAATACGCCTCGCCGTCCCTGGGAGGCCTGCGGGACCAGTGGCATGAAAGTGCTCGTCAATGGCGGTCTGAATCTCTCCGAGTTGGATGGCTGGTGGGCAGAGGCCTATTCGCCAGAAGTTGGTTGGGCCATTGGGGACGGTCAGGAACATGGTGACGACCCAGAATGGGATGCCCAAGAGGCAGAAACACTGTATGGCCTGCTGGAAGCTGAGGTGATTCCGGAGTTCTACGAGCGCGATCAATCCGGCATGCCAACCAAGTGGCTGGGACGCATCCGCGAAAGCATGGCGCGGCTCACGCCGGAGTTTTCTGCAACGCGCGCCATCCGCGAATACACCGAGAGCCATTATTTGCCTGCAGCGTCGCGCTATCGCGATCGTGCAGCGGACGATGGTGCAGTTGGCTCGAGTTTGCTTCAATGGAAGCAGGACCTTGAGCGGCATTGGAACTCGGTGCGTTTCGTCAGCATTCGAATCGACACCCACGATGGGCAGCACTTCTTCCAAGTGGACGTTGCTCCAGGTTCCCTCTCTCCGGATCATCTGAGAGTCGAGCTCTACGCCGATCCTGCTCAAGGGAAGCTCGCTTGTTTCGAAGTCATGGATACAGCCGGACCCAGCCCAGATACGCCAGGCTCATACACCTATTCGGCTCAAGTCTCCGCAACGCGCCCCGCGAGCGACTACACCGCTCGCATCATCCCCCATCATCTCAATGCTCTCGTGCCGCTCGAAGCGGGCCAGATTGTGTGGCAGCGCTAGCGATTTATACCTTTGCCTCCGGCGCGTCGGCAACTGCCCGCGCCGGTATCTCTTCCGGCAAGTCAAGGCGTGCCACACCAATCCGATTGTCCGCCATCCCGTAGTAGACGTCGAAGCGATCTGGGGTTCCAAGATCGTCGCGCCGGTCGATACCCGTGGGAAAAACAACATTGTCAACGGTCCCATCGCGTTCCTGTGGAAGCGTGGGCGTTAACACCGGCTCGGGCGAACGGTACCTAATTACGAGCGGATGCTCTTTGGAAAAGATCATTACCCCTGCCGAATAGCGCAGTATGTGCCTGTTTGAGTCAGGCTGCTCGATTTCGCTGACACCGTGGTAAACGATCAGCCAGCCGTGTTTCGTCAGGACAGGTGGAGTTCCGCCGCCGATCTTGAGCCGTTCCCAAGGCGCGACTGGAGATGCCAGGCGATGATGAAAAGTAAACTTGCCGGCGTGAAAGGGCTTACCGTCAAGAGTCATTTTGCAGTAAGAAATCCAGATGCTCTCTCGATCGACATCCACTTCACGGGTCGCAGGGCTAATTTCCTGCACCGTCAAGGAATCGCGATCTCCAGCAGAGTCGCCTCTCCGCTGGGTTGAAACGCGCACTCTCCGGTCTCCGCCGGCAAGAGCCAAACATCTCCCTTCCCTACTGCGTAGGGGATGCCATTGTTCATGATCTGGCCTAAGCCCTCAATGCAAACCAAAATGCGTGGCTCTGCCGTCTCTCCCACTGGGAACGGGTCCTGCCCACTCAATCGCCACAATTGGAACGCATCACAATCGAAGAGTCTCTCGCGCTCAACAGGTGTGGTAGTCTCCACGCGGGGCTGGACCAGGCCACTGTCGCTCGCTCCGAACTCTATGCAGGCAAATGCCTGATCCACCTGGAGCGGCCGCGGCTCCCTGGTCTTCGTGTCGATATGGCCCCAATCGTAAAGTCGAAATGTCACATCGCTATTTTGCTGAACCTCGAAAACCACGACATCATTACCCAGAGTGTGAACCGTTCCCGCAGGGATGAATATGGACTCGCCCGCCTTGGGGTCAATGCTCACAAGGTGGTCCGCAATGGTTCCATCGTCGAGAGACTGCCGCAGATTGCTGGCAGTTGTGCCCGGCCTCAGGCCAGCATAAATATGGCTTCCCTTTTCAGCTTCAATCCCAACCCATGCTTCGGTCTTTGCCGTATCGCCCGCTGGAATCAGCTCTGGGTGCGCGTCGCCGGGATGTACCTGAACAGAAAGCATCTCGTGGGCGTCGAGGAACTTGAGCAACAATGGAAAATGGCGGAAGCGCGAAGACAGCTTCCCCCATCAACTGTTCCCGGAACTGCTCTATCACTTGGCCAAGCGTCTGCCCTTTAAGCGGTCCATTCGCAACCAGACTCTGGTGGTCGGTGCGGTCGCTCAGCACCCACGCTTCGCCGACAGGCCCATCGCCCGGCAGCGGCGCAGAGAGCAGGCTGGCCAAGCGACGGCCGCCCCACAGACGATATTGATATATCGGTTCGAACCGCAGGGGATACAACTGTATTCGATTCATGCCTTCACTTCAGACTCTTTTGCGCGCAGGCTGACGTTTGGATACATACGGTCATCGGTCTCCATCGCCGGGGAATATTCGCCGCGCCGCGCAGCCTGGTTACAGCGAGCGCGATGATACAAAGCTCGCTGTGCCGTAACCACGTTGGCCTGTTGGCCATTCCAAATCTCCATCGCGGGCTGCTGAATGGCGCGCGCAAACGAGAATGCCAACGCCCAGGGAAGCCGCGACTTGAATCTCACGTTCATCGCGTTCAAACGGGCCGTGGCCAATTCCGCAGGTTGGCCGCCCGACAGGAACGCAATCGCCGGTACAGCAGCAGGCACGGATCGCAGGAAGCAGTTCACCGTGGCATCGGCTACTTCGTCCAATGTCGGCTGGCTACTGCTGGATATTCCGGGAAGGGCCATATTTGGCTTCAGGACGATTCCTTCCAACATGACCCTTTGCGCGAACAACGCGCTGAATACCGTTCGCAGCACTTCGCCGGTGACCTCGCGGCACTGCTCCAACGTATGCGGTCCATCCATGATGACCTCAGGTTCGACAACAGGGACGAGACCCGCTTCCTGGCACAGCGCCGCGTAGCGAGCCAGTGCATGTGCATTGGCTTCAATGCAGCACCAACTCGGGAGCCCATCGCCGATGGCAATCACAGCGCGCCACTTGGCAAAGCGCGCGCCCATTTGAAAATATTCCTGAAGGCGATCGCGCAATCCGTCAAGGCCTTCGGTGACTTTCTCACCGGGATGCCCGGCCAGCTCCTCGGCGCCTGTGTCCACCTTGATGCCCGGAATGATACCCGCTGCAATGAGGATTTTGACAAAGGGTGTACCGTCGCTCTTCTGCTGACGAATGGTTTCGTCGTAGAGGATTGCGCCGCCTATCGACTCACCGAGCCCTGGAGTGGTCACAATCAATTCGCGATAAGCTCTTCGAGCATCGACAGTCTGAGGGATTCCAAGCTTTTCGAAGCGTTTGTTACAGGTCCCAGTGCTCTCATCCATTGCAAGCAGGCCCTTGTAATCGGCAAAAAGCAACTTCACGGTGTCTCTCAGCAATTGCACATTCATTTGGGCTTGCTCGCTTTCTGTTCCAGTTCCGGGAACCGGAGTCTATCTCGTCAAGGGGATCTCAGCCTGTAACCGCGGTTGAACTCATAGCTCATTCCACAGCGCGCCAGATTCTTCCGGTTATCGCGGGCCGACATGAGTACTATCCAAGAGAACACTGCCGAGAGTCCGGTCAATTGTGAGCAGAACGCAGGCTGTGCTCTGTTTAGAAAGGATAAATAGCTTGTCTCTTCTCCAACGGGGAGCTCAGACACGTTTGAAACAGTCTGGCTGCGATGTATACGATTGCTCAGCACCCTCACATGCACCACGGAGAACTGCAGATGGAGCAGGAAGAACGTTTCCTCGATGATGGTGAACACAATGTCCCAGAGAAACAAATAACACAGAGGATGACCAGAGTCGGATTTGAGATCGAAATCTGTTAAGTGTTTATTATTGATTAGGGCATGTTCACACTAAGTCATCATATTTTGGTAAGATGGCTATAGATGGAAATCTCCGCTGAGCAATACGAAAAGATCAGAAATAGCCTGCCAATTCAGCGCGGCAATGTGCGTCTGAGCAATCTTCAAGTGCTGAATGCCATCCTGTTCGTGGCCGAGCAGGGCTGCAAGTGGCGCGGTCTTCCTAAGCGATTCGGTAACTGGCACACCATCTATATGCGCATGAATCGTTGGGCCAAGAGTGGCACCCTGGACCGGGTCTTCGAGAAGTTACAACTGGAACAGATCGTGCGCATCAAGATCGAGGCATTCGGCTTGGACTCGACCTCGGTGAAGGTGCATCCGGATGGTACCGGAGCGTTAAAAAAAACGGACCACAGGCCATCGGAGAGTCCCGCGGCGGATGGAACACCAAGATTCATCTGGTTGCCGCGGATGCTCGAACGGCCATAGCCTTCTCGTTGTCTCCGGGCAACGATCACGGTGCTCCCCAAGGACGGTTGTTGCTCGAACAACTGGGCCCGATGCCGGAAGGCCTTCCGATGCTTATGGACCGTGCCTATGAAGGCGATGAAACCAGGCAACTCGTGCTCGATCTGGACATGATTCCTGTGGTTCCGCCCAAGTCCAATCGCCTCACTCCTTGGGAATATGATCACGCACTATACAAGAAACGCAATGAGATCGAGCGGTTGTCTCGAAGGCTCAAAAGATTCCGAAGAATCTTCTCCAGGTTTGAAAAGCTCGATGTCGTCTTTCTTGCATTCCTTCACTTCGCGTTGATCGTTGAAGCTCTGCGGTTAGTGTGAACACGCCCTAGGTCGAATGCCGGAGTGGCATGCCCGATCTTTTGTACCGGCGAGATTGTTAGTGTAGCGCAACGGGTGATATATATGCGCGTCGCCGTAGTCGGGAGTGTGGGAAAGTGGGAAGCGTTCTTTGCTTTCCACTTTTCCACACCCGTGGGAAGCTTCGGTCAGCCACGCTGCCGGCACGGGCGCTCTGTAGCCTAGCGAGGAGTGTGGCCTGACGGTGTTGTAATGAACGCGCCAGCGCTCGGCCAGCGCACTGAAGATCGGTTCCCCACCTATCGGCGCCGTGCCCGACGAGCAGCACGGCGCTTTCACCTTATGCGGTCGAACTTTCACCTTATGTGTAAACCCACAACAGGGTCCGCTCCCACCCATTGCTCTTCTAACTGCAGCCGCTGGTTGAGCCGCAGCTCATGCAGCGGTAGCAACTGCCGTTGCGGACCATGATGGCTCCGCAGGTCGAGCAACTCGGCGCATCGCCCATCTCGTACATCTCGCGCATGGCGTCGGCGGCGTGGTAAATCCCGCGGTCTTGCAGGCTGGGTCCATGGGTGGGGCTGGCTGCCGAAGCAGCCCATGCCTGAGTCTCTGGCGCAATGCCGCCCCCGCCGCCCTGACTGTGGCTGCTCACCTGGTTCAGCCGCTTGGCAACCTCTTCGGCCAGCTTGGCCAGATGATGTTGCGAGCTCAACGCATCGTCATCATGCTCGCTGTCCGGAATCAGGCTCGGTGAAGCCGGCAGTTGCGGCGGCTGTAATCCAAGGTCGGCAAACAGCGTCAACTGCGTACCGGAGAGAAAGCGCAGGTTCAGCCAGCGGAAGATATAGTCCATCAGGCTCTTGGCGTACCCGATCTGCTCGTTCCCGGTCCAGCCCGAAGGCTCAAAGCGGGTATGGGCAAACTTTTCGCACAGCACCTTGAGCGGTACCCCGTGCTGCAGAGCCAGCGAGATCGAGGTGGCAAAGGCGTCCATCAGGCCGGACACAGTCGACCCTTCCTTGGCCATCTTGATGAAGATTTCGCCCGGCTGGCCCGTGGGGTAGAGGCCCACTGTAATGTAGCCCTCGTGCCCGGCGATGGAGAACTTGTGGGTTATTGAAGCGCGCTCATCCGGCAGCCGGTGGCGAACTGCGCGTGGCGGCCCGTTGGGGTCCTGCACCGCATCTTTGCCGGCCTCCTGTCCAGCTTCAAGAGCCGGCGAGGCCGCCAGCAGCGGCACCGCGGCGGCCTTGGCAATCTCCTCCAACGCCTTCTGGAAGGCTGTGGCTGCGGCCACCACTTGCCTGGCGCTCACCTCCAGCTTATCGCCGATCTTGGCCTCCAAAGCCTTTACGTCGGCCTCTGCGGCGGGCTGTGCGGCGGCCAGATAAGCCAGCACGCGGCTGCCCACTGCGTCCAGAGCCGAGGGCTCCTTCTTCGCGTCCAGGCTGGTATTCAGCGGCTGCGTGCCCTTCGACCCGTCGCGATAGATGGCCACCGCCTTGATGCCCTGGCGCCAGCTCTCGGCATAGGCCTCGGCCACGTCTTCCACGCTGGCCTCCTGGGGCAGGTTCACGGTCTTCGAGATGGCGCCGGAAAGGAACGGCTGCGTTGCCGCCATCATCTTGATGTGTCCCATGTAATGAATGGAGCGCGTGCCCTTGGCCGGCTTGAAGCTGCAATCGAAGACTGACAGGTGCTCCGGCTTGATGCCCGGCGCGCCCTCAATCGTCCCGGTCGCGTCAATGTAGCTGACGATGGCGTTGACCTCGTCGTTGTCGTAACCCAGCTTGAACAGCGCGGCCGGCACGGTGTTGTTGACGATCTTGATCATGCCCCCGCCCACCAGTTTCTTGTACTTCACCAGCGCCAGGTCCGGCTCAATGCCGGTGGTGTCGCAGTCCATCATGAAGCCGATCGTCCCAGTGGGCGCCAGCACCGTTGTCTGCGAGTTGCGGTAGCCATAGCGCTCGCCGTAAATCAGCGCCATGTCCCAGCACTCGCGGCTGGAGTCGATCAGCGCGTCCAGTTGCGGCACGTTGAACGGCTCGCCGCTCGCGCGCGACTTGCCGATGTTGTTCACCTCGGCGCGGTGCATGCGGATCACGTCCAGGAATGGCTCGCGATTGACGTAGTAGCCGGGGCAGGCTCCGCCCTGGCGCTCCACGGTAGCGGTCAGCGGCGTCGCTGACGCAACCGGTGGGCAGTTGGCGGCAATGATCGCCGACTGCAAATAGGCCTGGCCGCACGTGATCGCCGTCAGGCTGGCTGCCAGATCGCGCCCGGCCGCCGAATCGTACGGCAGGCCGAAGGCCATCAGCATCGCGCCCAGGTTGGCGTAGCCCAGTCCCAGCGGCCGGTAATCGTGCGAGTTCCGCGCGATGGCCTCGGTCGGGTACCCCGAGTTGTCCACCAGGATTTCCATCGCCGTGATGATTACTGAAATCGAGTGCCGGTATGCGGAGATGTCGAATACGCCCGCCGGGGTCACGTACTTCAGCAGGTTGAAGCTGGCCAGGTTGCACGCCGAGTTGTCCAGGAACATGTACTCTGAGCACGGATTCGACGCATTGATGCGTCCGGTGTTCTTGCTGGTATGCCAGCGGTTGATCACCGTGTCGAACTGCATGCCCGGATCGCCGCACAGCCAGGTGGCTTCGGCAATCTTGTGCATGATCTCGCGGGCCTTGTAAGAAGCCACCGGCTTGTGGCCGTTGACCGTATAGGTGGAGTATTCGCCGTCGTTCTCATAGGCGCGCATAAACTCGTCGCTGACCCGCACTGAGTTGTTGGCGTTCTGAAAGAAGATCGACGAATACGCCTCAGAATCCGGACCTGACCCGTCGTAGCCGGCCCTGATCAGCGAGTAGGCTTTTGCCTCTTCCTTGGACTTGCACTCGATGAAATCCACAATGTCCGGATGTTCCACGTTCAAAATCGCCATCTTGGCCGCGCGACGCGTCTTGCCGCCCGACTTGATGACCCCGGCAAACGCGTCCAGCCCGCGCATGAAGCTGAGCGGACCGCTGGCCGTGCCGCCTCCCGACACGGTTTCCCGGCTGGAACGCAGTGAACTGAAATTCGTCCCCGTGCCCGAACCGAATTTGAAAAGCAGGGCCTCGGTCTTGGCCAGGTCCATGATGCCGGCCATCGAATCCTCGACGGAGTTGATGAAGCAGGCCGAGCACTGCGGGTTCTTGTACCCGGTCGAGGCAAACTTCACTCCGCCCGTGGACGGGTCCCAGTGCCAGTTCTGGCCGTTCGCGTGCGGCTCCAGGCGGTCGCAGCCCACGTTGAACCACACCGGCGAGTTGAACGCCACCTTCTGCGTCAGCAGCATGTGCGCCAGTTCGTCGTGAAAGGCAGCCGCGTCGCCGGACGTGGCAAAGTAGCCCCCGGCCAGGCCCCAGTCCCGGATGGTCTCCGCCACCCGCTCCACCAGTTGCCGAACCCCCGTCTCCCGCTCGGGAGTATCAATCCGTCCATGCAGGTACTTCGAGGCCACAATATTGGTCGCCGTCATCGACCAGTCCTCAGGAACCTCCACGTCCTTCTGTTCGAAGATCGTGTTCCCCTTGGTGTCGGTGATCGACGCTGTCCGCCGTTCCCATTGCAGTTCGCTGTAAGGCGATACGCCCTCGGTGGTAAACCGGCGTGAAAAAATCAGGCCCCGCTGGGTGTACGGAGTCTGCAAGGCAGCAGTCGTAGATGTCTGAAGATGGACCTCGTTCATGGAATCCTCTCTGTCGGCAAAATTAGTGAAAAACCTCCCCTATCCGGCGCAATGCAGCCTGGAAGGGAACAGTTTGAATCGCTTGCAAAGAACGGGAAACGGGGATTTGAAAATTACCGCGACTTCTCTTCTCTGAGCGGCCTCCCGGCGGGTCTTCCAGCCGGAGTTCTTTACAATCCATTTACAGCCGCAGATGAAAAAATAGCGCTCTCTGTGGTACGTGTCAACAAGAAACCACAATATCTTGTATTTTGTTGCCATTCCCGGCACCTGCTTGCTAAACACCGGCAATTGCCTGTGGAAAGCTCCAAACGGCCTTGCATAGCGCGGACTTCAGTGGTTGATTCTGCCCCATTTTCAGTGCAGCACCCCAGTGCCCTTCCCAGCCGTCCCAAACATCAGCCT
>Ga0364880_10135_pt1 | contig 44177 bp, 33 predicted proteins | sample ExccelJu500001D3_5_FD_206927 | JGI IMG/M metagenome (GOLD analysis project Ga0364880, IMG submission 206927) | Enriched cells from Trout Bog Lake Hypolimnion, Wisconsin, USA - BchlTB.July30.5000.01.D3 | ecosystem: Environmental > Aquatic > Freshwater > Lake > Hypolimnion/Profundal zone | place... | reverse complement strand
GGTTTACTATATGAAGATTATTACCGCAACAAACCAAAAGTGTTGGGCAAAGTAAAAATAATGGATTTTGCAAAAGAATTTGCAGTAGTTTACAATCAGAAATAATTACACCCTAACAATGCCAAATAATAACCCTTTTAGAATCAAAAACATCAATCAATACCATCAGATTCTTGGGCTTCCAAAACCGGAACATCCTTTGGTAAGTGTAATTAATTTAAATACATTTCAACAGGTATCTGGCAATAAGGCACAAAATTTAATGTATGATTTCTATTGCATAGCGCTTAAAAGAGACATCAATTTCAAGCAAAAATATGGTCAGCAGGAATATGATTTTAATGAAGGGGTTATGTCTTTTATATCTCCCGGTCAGGTCTTTGGAATTGATATTGATGAAGATGTACAATCAAAATTATCCGGGTGGATGCTACTCATCCACCCGGATTTTCTCTGGAATACAGCTTTGGCAAAAACTATAAAGAAATATGAATACTTTGAGTATTCCGCAAATGAAGCATTACATCTTTCTCAAAAAGAAGAAGATACCATTACAGGCATAGTTAAAAATATTGAGCAGGAGTATCACACTAATATTGATAAATTTAGTCAGGATATAATTATTTCACATTTGGAAGTATTACTCAATTATTCGGAAAGATTTTATCAGCGTCAATTCATCACCAGGAAAATAAGTAATCACAAAATTCTGGATGGTTTAGAAGCCTTACTCAAAAATTATTTTGAGAATGATAATTGGTTGAAGAATGGATTACCCACAGTTCAATATATTTCTGAAAGTTTAAACGTTTCTCCTAATTATTTAAGAGGGTTGCTCAAAACATTAACCGGAATGAATACACAGCAACATATCCATGAAAAATTAATTCAAAAAGCAAAAGAGAAATTATCTACTACTGATTTATCAGTCAGTGAAATTGCCTACGAATTAGGGTTCGAACATTCACAATCATTCAGCAAATTATTCAAAACAAAGACTAAACTTTCCCCTTTAGAATTTAGAAAAACATTTAATTAATGCTGCTTATTTATAATACTTCTGTATCAATTCATTCAGATACCCTATTTTGATTGCGGCTTTAGCATAAAGCTCAAATATCGGCTCAGTTATTTTTTTGAGATTTAGTTGCCAATAAAATGAACCCAAACACAGCACAAATAATAATCGCCACGATATGTGGCATCGCTTGCAGAATACCGTTATAGCTTTTGCTGAGAACAATAAGCAAATCATTAACTGGAATCAATGTTCCTGCCAATAAGGCCACTCCCAGAGCACGCCTTTCTTTCAACAGAACAAAAGCGCACAAAACTATCCCTGAAAATATATCCCTTATCCCTTTTATATAGTGAAAGGAATAATCTCCATTTGCATTAAAGTGAATGCCGAATCCGGCTGTTGCTACTTCAGGAGATAAAAAAAAGCGGACTCCCAGAAAAATCATACCCAGTCCCAATAAAAATGCAATTGCATAAGAAATTTTTGTTGTCATGATATTTTGTATTAAATATTAAATAATGACACAAAATTATTCTGGCAGCACCCGATATTGATGCACCTGGGTTAATAAATCAAATTCAAGTTTACATTCTTTTCCGGATACGGCTAAGTGATTGCGGTTTTACCCCAACAAATGAAGCTATATAATATTGGGAAATACGTTGTTGCAGGTCTGCATGGTTTTTTAAAAACATTTCATAACGAAGTGCAGGTGTTTCAGTATACAATGAACTGATATCTTTTAGTAATTGAATAAATACAGATTCAATTGCAATCCTGCCAAAACGTTCCCCTTCACGAATGTTAGTATACAATAATTGCAGGTCATTATAAGAAATAACTAATACTTCACTGTCCTCTAATGCCTGAATGTTTTTGGTTGATGGTTTTTGTGGAATAAAACTTTCATAATTACATACATAATCATTTTCCTGGGAAAAGCTGTATGTTTTTTCCTCCCCATCGTGATTAATATAGAATCGCATTAAACCTTTGGCAACAAACCCAACCTGTTTACAAATTCTTCCTTCTTCTAAAAAAAATTCACCCTTTTTATAAGTCCTTTCTTTAAATAATGATGTTACGATGCCTATCTCTTCCTGGCTCAGGGTAATTATATTTTGTATGCTGGTAAGTAAGCTATTGATCATTATTGTGTTTTGGTTGAGCTGAATAAAAATAAATAAATATTTCAACTTCCGTAATCTATAATATCAATTCCATTGATAAATGGATAGAAGCTTTAGAAGAAAATAAAAAATCTTAACTACTCACCATTAATATTTTGATGTAATGCACCAATACAATAAGCATCGAATAAAATTATTTATCAAAATTAAAACAAATCATATACTTTTAAATTTAACTTTATAAATAATTATTTTTTAATGAATGAAAATAATAGTAACTTAATATCACTTGTCATATCATGTGTTGATACAGTTAACCGAAATGAGAGAGCTGAAAAGATTATATTTCTTTTATCCTGTGGATTTTTATTCCAACACTACAAGAACAAGAAAACTCAAAAAAGAGTTCTCTCAGAATCTGATAAAATTGAACATGATCATGAATTAAAAACAGCAATTGCACTTACTGATTATAATTATCATGTTCTTTTTGCACCTAAAGGATTATTTTATAGAAATCAAAAAAAATTTGATATTTTCCTGATTACAGAATTCTTATTACTCAAAGCAGATTTAAAATCTATATCAAGTAAAAATCCGGATACAATTGCCAAAAGAATTAATGAAGGTTCAGAACAAGCTTCAATAGTGATAATTGATATACGATCAGACATCCTGCCTAAAGATTTAATAAGTGGCTTAAAAAGTGGATGTTTTAAAAATCAACTTATAAGAGAAATTATTTTATTTTATAAACGAAAATATTACAGACTTGCTAAATCATTGATTATCAGTAAGAATATTTATAAAGTAATTCAATAAAAAAGGGCTACACTTGAAGCCCTTTTAAAGTTTTGTCGTTGGGAAAGTTATATAACCCTGCCGCCGATAAAACAAAGATAAAACAAATTTTCAAGTACTGATTTGAATTCCGCAATAAAAGAAACCCTACCAAACCCCTACCAGCTCCCTACCTCCTTCTGACCTTCTTCGGGTCAAGTCCACCAATTGGTGGACTTGACCCCTATAAAGTACGAACCAGGTGGCTGGCTGGTGGCAGTTAACCCTTTATCAGGATTGAGTTTTACAAAAACAGGCCGTAAATGCATTAGAATAATAATGCATTTACGACCTGTGGATAACTTTATTCTAAAAAACTAATGAAAAGCGATCTGTTTTTTATCAGCAATCCCTATATCATTTACTGTCTTTTTAAAAGCCTCATACTCTGTTACGGGTACCTGGGCTTTTAAATAGCGTACTTCCCTGGTTATCACCAGTTTATCGGGCATTTGCTTTACAGTTTGGGTAAAGGAAAGAGCAGGGCACTGATAAGTAAGATTTTTGGGTATTTCCACCCATTTCTTACCCGCAGGTATACGGATGGTCAGGGTTTCCACATCGCGATCAGTAGAACTGAATTCCCACATATTGAGTGGATAGGTACGTTTATCCGGGGCAATAAATTCCATATTGCTGAAACCATCACTCCAGGGCAGTTTTATAATCTTCATGCCGGCTATTTCTGTACTGTAATTTTCAAGGCTGAATTCAAAGGTTTTCTGCAGGCTGTCCTTCAGGTCATCCAGGTGTGTAAATACCTGCGATTTCAGGGTTACTTTATTGCTGAATTCCTGTCCCAGATTTTTTAGTATATACTTTTTACGTTCTTCCTCACTTTTGTTTTTATAATCACTTCTTATAGCTGAAGTAACGGCTCCTGTATACGCTGAATTTCTTTTGAGTACCACATTTCCATTATTGTCTATATCCATGCTTGTTTTACGTACAATGGTATTAGGTGTGCCGGATTGCAGGCTAAGCTTGATCAGGGAAGCAGCACTGGTCTGGGTGCCATCCTTGGGTATCAGCAGGGCATTGGAATTAAGCGTCTCTCCTGAAATACAACCAAAAGGCAAAGTATTATCCGTTAATTCCACAAAATAATTACCGGCGGCTGTATGCAGGCGCGCAATACAATGGTTAAATTCAATGGAAGGAATATCAACATTCAAATCGCCCTGATCATGGGTATCTACCAGCACCAGTCCGGCATCCAATCCGGCTTCTTTGGCCAGTGAAGTGAACAATACGGCCAGGTCCTTACAATCACCCAGTCGGGCATTTAGTGTCCTGCTGGCTCTTTGCGGTGTTAATGCACTATGCAGGAAGGGGGTATTACTGTAGTTGAAGTTTTCTTCAATATAATTATAGATGATCTTTGCTTTTTCCAGATCACTTAATTTCTCCTTACCACCCAGTAGTTCCTTAACTTTTTCCCTGATCTCAAAATCGGCTTTTATTTTATTATAACTCAGGTCGCTGTACCAGTTGGCCACATAATTCCAGTCGGGTATTGAACTAACGGCAATACGTTTGGCAATATCCGGGTTGGGTGGCATAAAGGGTTCCTGTTCAATGGCTTCATTGTTCTTTTGTTCCCATTCGTATAACTGGTAAGTTTCATCCACATCCGTTACCTGGGGTTTGCCTTCAAAATGGTAGGCTTTAAACTGGAACTTTTTCTCTTTGGGAAGTATGAAGGCGAAGTGTGAAATAGCAACAGGTATATTATCATTGAAACTAAAGTTTTCCCAGAAATGGGCAGACAGCCTTCCATAGGTACTGGTTTCCAATTGATAGCTGATATGGATGGCATCCCCTACTTCCAGCGTGGAAAATACGATCTGGTTTTCATTGGTTTCTGCCTTTACCTTACTACCATCTTTTTTAAGGATTTCCGTTTTATAAAAGATCAGACGCTGGGTATAGGAATTATATGGAATATTCACTTCTTTCCAGGTATTGATACCCGATTGGTTGAGGATCTTGATCAGGTAATCGTCCCTTTCTTCTGAAGCACCGTTCTCAGGGTATTCCAGGTTCAGGGACTCTTTCAGCAGGTACATGCTGTTGCTATTGGGATAGGCATCTGCTTTGGGCGAATTGCGGTAAAGCTGGTCAATATCATTTTGTTTAAAATGGCTGAACAGGTCTTTCTTTCCCTGCAATTCCCTTAATTTTTTTCGTGCATCATAAAGCGATGGCGTATATTTTATGGCTTGCTGATAACCTGCAATAGCCTGTTCTTTTTTGCCGATGGCATCATAAATAGCAGCCAGGTTGTGGTATAATTTGCCAATATAGGGGGCACGGTCAATGGCTTTTTGCTGCCATTCCAGTGCATGGTCATAATCCTTGGCAGAAAAATATTTATCGGCAATGGTCTGGTATCGCATGGTGGCATAAGGCAGGTCTTTCATCAGCTGCAGCTGTAAATCCATCGATTCCTTATTCCTGTTCACCTTGGAATAATCATCTGAAAGGATGTCTATACCACTGGCATCATATCTATTCTTTAAAAACGCTTCCAGCACTTTATCCGCTTTGGCAGCATCATTATACACAGATTTCTGCAGTCGGTATTCCATACCAATGATAGTGCCGCTTTCGGGGAAACGGGCATAATCCACTTCCAGTTCTTTCAGCATTTTATCAATATCTTTTTTCTGTGCATATAAATTGAGTTGTTTGGCTTCCACATCTTCATTGCTGCCATAAATATTCCTGCGGCGGCTGAGTAATGTCTGTGCTTCTTCGTAATCTTCCTTACCCATTGCTTCCCAGTAACGGAGAATAAGCCCGTATAAGCTTTCGGGATCATTGGATTTTACAAATTCTTTTTCCCGGTTTACACTGCTTTCATTATTTACTTTAGAATAAGTGGCAATTAATGCTTCTGATATAATGGTGCTCTTTGGTGCCTGGCTTTTCAGGGCTTCCACTATTTTCTGGGCCTCATAGTGTTTATCGTTATGGTTGTACACATAAGCCATCAAGAGCTGATCCAGCAGACCAGCATTTCCGGCTGCCATTTTCTTTTCAAAATAAGCTTCTGCAAAAAAAGGCTGGCGGTTTACAGGATATGGGGCAGCCTTGGTATAAGGCACATAATTGCGGACAGATTTTAAGTTGCTCACCAGCTTTCCATTGGCATCACAGAAGCGGATCATGAAATTGTTACGGCTAATTTCACTGGAGCCGGTTTGTATTAAAATCCTGTTATTGCCCTTCTGCAATTTAACGGGAACAGAATAGACATCCAGGTCAGTATTGCGTTCTTCTTCTTCGCTGAATACCAGAAAATCATTCACCCATAATTTGACAGAACCGGATACACCCAATAAAAGGGTAAGGTCCTGGTCGGCATCGGACTGTATAAAGCTCTGCGCAAAGACAATGGCATTATTAATATCAAAATGAAATTCATAATCCAGCCAGCGGTCATTTCGTGCATCCGGAATATCAAACCATTTTACCGGTGCACTGATATTATTGGTAAATACATAGTCTTTTTCCGGGTGGTCTAAAGCGTCCATTTTTTTATTGAACCCGCTGGAAGAAGTATTGTCGAAGCTACCGACTGTAGAATAATTACGCAGATCGCCCATCTGATTAAAAAAACTATCGGCCCTGGCCATCCGGTTTTCATATTGCCAGGTATTGCCCATCATAGTCAAAGCCATGGCTTTTAGACTTAAAGGGGTATTGGAAGCATTGATGAGCTGCTGCATAAAAGCCCTTACCGCTTCCCTTTTTTTGATATCGGTATAATAGAATAGTTCTGTATCCCATAAAGCATAGAGATAAGGGTTGGGGTCAGGTGCAGCTTTATAAAACTGCTGAAAGGCAATCAGGGCACTATCTGTATGTTCATTTTCGAGGTAAACCAGGGCAATACCCAGTAAAGCATCGGTATAATGACCATCGGTTATGGGAACTTTTTTCCATTCATCAGCAGCAGCAAACAACTGATTCTGCTGCATCAGTTGCAGTCCCTGTGAAAAACGCTGAGCTTTTACAGCAAATACAACCGGCATTACAAATACCAGGAAGGATAAGAATTTTAATTTCATATTAGTTCAATTACGGCAACAAAAAAAGGTATTATAAAATAACCGGGGGAATTATTTTCTGTAAATGTAAAGGATAGATGGAATAATATGAATTTTTAACCTTCATTAACCTTTCATCCACCTCCATTAACCGGCATTGCAACACGCGCAGGCTAGCTTTATTTTAAAAACAAAAGCATGCGTAATTTCCTGTTTTTCCTTGTTGGTATGGCTTTTTCAATAGCAGGGTTTAGTCAAACACTTTGTGCACTAAAGGGTAAGGTCTATGACTCTTCCGCACACAGGCCCCTTTCCAATGCTACTTTAACCTTATCCAATGCAAAAGATTCTTCCCTGATCAGTTTTACACTGGCCGATTCCAGCGGGTCATTTCAGTTTACCAAACTGAAACCGGCCAAATATATCCTTTCTGTTTCTTATATGGGCTATCATCCTTTATGGACCACCGTTAGCCTGCACAGTAATGCGGTGTATAATTTAAACAGGCTGTATATGTTACCGATGACAGACAGCAGTTCGGTTACCGTTTATGCCCGAAGGCCGCCGGTGGTAATGAACAATGATACCCTGGAATTTAATACCGAAAACTTTACCACGCAACCCAATGCGGTTGTGGAAGACCTGCTTAAGAAAATGCCGGGTATTACGGTGGATGCTGATGGCACTATTAAAGTGAACGGACAAACCGTGAACAAAGTGCTGGTAAATGGAAAGGAATTTTTTACAGGTGATGCTAAAATGGCCACTAAAAACCTGAATGCTGATGCCATTGATAAAATACAGGTTTTTGATAAGAAAAGCGACCAGAGTGAATTTACCGGCATTGATGATGGTAACAGTACCAAAACCATTAACCTGAAACTGAAGAAAGACCATTATAATGCCGTTTTTGGGAAAGTAGTGGCAGGTACCAATGTGGCGGACAGATTTGAATCGCAGGCAAATATTAACCGGTTTAGCGGTGATCAGCAGGCTTCTTTTATTGGCATGGGTAATAATACCAATAAACAGGGTTTTAGTATGGGCGATGTGCTGAATTTTACCGGGGAATTGAGTAAGGCTATGAAAAACGGGGGCGGTAGTATTACCATCAGCAGTGGCGGGGGATCTGGGCCGGATAATGCCGGCTTGCCTACTACAGGTTTGGGGCAAAACCAGCAGGGTATTGCCAATACCTATGCTGGTGGCTTTAATTTTAATGATACCTGGAATAAAAAAACAGATTTTAATGGAAGTGCCACTGGTAGTAATATAAACCTGAACACTACCACCACGGATAACCGGCAATATATTTTACCGGTTAACAGCTATTTCTATACTTCCAACAGCAATAACAATTCTACTGTTCAGCAGGAGAAAGTAAATTTTAATGTGGACCAGAAAATTGACAGTTTCAATTCACTGAAAATAACCCCTTCCATTACCTGGCAGTTACAAAACCAATCTGCTGCCAGTAATTCTGTTTCCCAATATACCAATGGCAGTTTACTGAATGAAGGAATCAATAACAGTTCTTCCCAGGCCAATGGCATGAATATAGACAATACTATATTGTTCCGTCACCGCTTTGCCAAAAAAGGCAGAACCTTGTCTATTAACTTCAGTAATACCTATAATGAGAGTTCAAAAACTGCCTTTCAGGATTCAAAATACACGTTCTATAACCTGGCAACACCCACCGATTCGGTCATTAATCAAAACAGTTTTCTGGATGCCATTACCCGGAATGCAGGAGGCAATATCACCTATACAGAACCGATGGGTAAAAGGGCTTTATGGCAGTTCAGCAGTTTTGTAAACACCAATATTGGGGAGAGCAATAAAAAGACCTGGGATTATAATAACAATACCGGAAAGTACGACCAGCTGAACCAGTCGCTCAGCAATGAATACAAGAACAATTATACCTATACCGGTGGCAGTATCAACTTTAAATACAGCCAGAAGAAAATCAATTATACCATTGGATCTTCTATTCAGTCTGCTTCTCTGGAAAGCGTAAATAAAACCACCGATACCACCATCAGCCGAAACTTTACTGATTTGTTACCCAATGTAATGGCACAGTATAAATTCAGTAATTATAAAAATATCAGGTTAGAATACAGCACTTCCACGCAACAACCTTCCACCACACAATTACAGCCTGTTATTAATAACAGTGATCCCTTGAATATTACAACCGGCAATCCAAACCTGAAACGGTCTTACAGCCATACACTTAACCTGAACTTCTTTTCGGCAGATCCGTTTACCCGGAAAAACTTCTTTGCTTTCGCTTCTGCGGGTATTACAGAAAATGCGATTGTAAATGCAGATAATACAACAGCCAATGGGGTAAGAACTACAGTGCCCGTGAATGCCAATGGTACCAGCTTTATTTTTTTAAATACCAATTACGGAATGCCGGTAAGCAAATTGAAATCAAGGGTTGACCTTTCTATTGGCTATAGCTTCAGCCATTCGGTTTCTTTTGTAAATACCCAGCAAAATAATATTAACAATACCAGCATCACCCCTTCCCTGCACTGGAATACGAGTATTGATAAACTGATGGATATTGAAGCCAATGCCAGGTTATCTTTTACAAAAGCAGGTTATTCACTGCAGCCTGCTTTAAATTCCAATTACCTTACGCAGGCTTTTGAAATAAACCTGCTGAATGAACTCCCCTGGGCTTTGAACCTGAACAATAACTTTACCTATACCATTAATTCCGGCAGGGCGGCAGGGTATAATACCAAAATTCCTATCTGGAATATTTCTCTTGCCAAATCATTTCTGAAAAACAAAAGGGCAGAATTGAAATTCAGTATTACGGACCTGCTAAATCAGAACCAGGGTATTACCCGCAGTACTACCCAGAATTATATAGAAGACAGCCGATACAATGTATTACAACGGTATTACCTCCTCACTTTTACCTATTCACTGCATAAAAGCGGCAGGCAGACAAATGGACCCGGTGGGCCAGGCGGGCCACCTATGATGATGATGATCAGGCATTAATAAATAAAAAACCACCTTTTAAAGGTGGTTTTTTATTTATTAATTATCCCTGCGTATATCCCCGCGCATCCCGGGTGGAGGCCCCTGGTTCATCATCAATTCCTGTATCAGTTTACGGTATTCATCATGACTTACTTTTTTACCTTTCACCGGTTCCTTCATCTCTTTTTTACTGGTTAAATTTTTAATGTCTACTGCAGTATAAACGGTTTCTCCATTGTTACGGTCCAGCTGCAAAATTACACCCGGTAATCCACCATAATTTTCAGGCCCTGCAGGGCTAATCAGGTCTTCTGCATACCAGGCGATAATGTCAATCTCTTTCTGTTGCATGGAAGGAGGTGCTTTATGGGAAGTATCGGCTTCCAGCATCTGATTACCCGGCGGCATCATCCTGCCCGGGCCATTACCTGCCGGAACCAGTACCGTTTGTTTACAAATGGCTTTAAAACAATTATGACCGGCTATCTTTTTGGTTTCACCAGTTAACTTCCAGTGCTGTGACTGGATACTGTCCTGTATCAGGTAGGTTTTGGCACCCAATTCAGTGGATTCTACCGATTTCCCGTTCGTAAAGTTTTTATATAAAACACCATCACCTCCACCAAAAAACAGCATACCAGGGCCTGGTCCGGGGCCTCCAGGACCGCCTCCAAAAGGATCAGGAGCTTCTTCTTCCGCAAGGGCTTTATATACAGAACTGCTATCGCTGAATAATAACTGGTGTTTGCTGGTGCGGTATTGCGGCATCATCGCTCTAAACTGCTCATCCGGAATCGTTTTATATAGATCCATTTTGCGCTCATAGGTAATCATACCTTCTTTCACCTGTGTTTTGCCACTATACAGGCTGTACAGGCAACAGATTAAAACAAAAGCATTTTTCATTTGATGTAGAATTTAGTCCAAAACTAAACAGCAGTATAGTTAAGGCAGGTTGCTCTATCGTTAATTAAGGTTAATAAAAAACAGAACCAGGCCAACTTCTTTAATTTTGTTTAAATCTGTTCAATGAAAAAAGTTAAGCTTTCAGCCTTGTTAATGCTGAGCACTTTTGCCCTGGTATCTTTATTCCAGGTGTACTGGCTGCGGAAGCTGTATGCAGATGAATGGAGCAGCCTTAGAAAAGAAATAGATTTACTGTTACGCATTACCGTTCAGGATTTACAAAGCAAAGCACTGCATATTAACCCGGGATTTTTTTTCAAACCTGATACTCCTAATAAATTTATGGAGGCCAATATGGCCGAAGGAAGAAACCCCATGCCACCATTTTTTGGCAGGCCATTTCCGGACAGTTTGAAACGGCATATAAAAGTGTCTGTGCAATTAAAAAAAGATAGCAATGCTGTAGCTGTACCCCCTGTACTTTTTAAGAATAATGAGAACAGCGAGGATTTCCCAAGTTACAGGCAGGATACTGCTGAAAGGGAAAAATATAAACTGATCTTTTCTAAAATAGTGGCTTTAAGCGACAGTATTCCATTAAAAAAAGTGGACACTGCCTACCGGAAGAAACTGGAGGACAATAAGATTAACCTGGGCTTCCAATTGCAGGTTTTTCAGCAAAATGAAGTACATACCGGTATGGGTGCAGAAAAAATGACTACCGGCTATGCAGAACTTGGGTTTGACAGTCCATATGCTTATAAAGCCACATTTTCTAATCCAACCTGGTATATTTTTCAGAAACTGATATGGCCAATTACCTTTTCCTTTTTCATTATCCTCATTACCGGAATTACTTTATATTATCTGTTTAAGAACTTACAGCAGCAGCAGAAACTATCTGATATAAAAGATGATTTTATCAGTAATATGACCCATGAACTGAAAACACCTATTGCAACTGTTCAGGTAGCAATTGAAGCGCTCAGGGATTTTGGCGGGATTGACGACCCGCAGAAAGCCAGGGAATACCTGACTATATCTGCAGCAGAACTGCAGCGGCTTAGTTTACTGGTGGATAAAGTGCTGCGTTTGTCTATGTTTGAAAAAACTGCACTGGTCTTAAACAGGGAAACCTTTAATCTGCAGCAACTGGTAAAAGAAGTAATGCTGACCATGCATATTCAGTTTCAAAAATACCATGCAAGGGTACAGTTTGTTCCGGAAGGGGATAATTTTACTGTATATGCTGATAAATTACATATAATAAGTGTGCTCTATAATTTACTGGATAATGCGTTAAAATACTGTAAGCAACAACCTGATATTTCTATTAAACTGATTGCACATGATAACCATGTAGAAGTGATTGTTTCTGATAACGGAACGGGTATTGAGGAAGCTTATCAGCGTAAAATATTTGAGAAATTTTTCAGGGTACCCGATCATGGCCACCATAATGTAAAGGGTTATGGCTTAGGACTGAGTTATGTGGCAGCTGTACTGAAACAGCATAACTGTAGTATTACCTGTAAAAGCCAACCCGGTACAGGCACTGTATTTCAGTTTCAAATTCCTACAAATGAGCATTAAAATATTATATGCCGAAGATGAGGTTTCACTGGGCAAAATTGTAAAAGAAACCCTGGAAAGCAGGGGATATCTGGTGTTTTTACAAACTGATGGTGCTGCTGTAATGCCTTTGTTTGCTGCCTGCAAACCGGATGTCTGTATACTGGATATTATGTTGCCCAATCAAACAGGGTTTGAACTGGCGATTGCTATCCGTAAAATATCAGAGCATGTTCCCATTCTTTTTTTAACCGCAAAAACCCAGGTGGATGATGTAGTAAAAGGCTTTAAACTGGGGGGCAATGATTACCTTAAAAAACCATTTAGCATGGAAGAGCTAATGGTAAGGATTGAAAACCTGTTGAAAATTAATAAGAATACGCAGCAGGAACAGGAAATGAATATCCTTAAAATAGGCCAATACAGTTTTAATAAAAACAAGCAGTTACTCATCTGCAATGCAGAAGAAAAAAGGCTTTCGTTCCGGGAATCAGAACTGCTGAAATATTTATATACCAACCGGAATCATATCATTGAAAGAAAAGAGTTGCTGAACCATATCTGGGGAAATGATTCTTTTTTTAACAGCCGAAACCTGGATGTCTATATTACAAAACTCAGGAGTTATTTCAAAGATGACCCTGCCATTGAAATCATTACCATGAAAGGAGTGGGATATCGCTTTGCACTGAATTAAAACGCAATCCCCAGATTAATATAAGGCATCAGGGTTTTGGACTGATCGCAATACATCGCACTTACTTCCAGGGGGCCCAGTATAAAATTATAGGCAAAGGAAACTGCATAACCGGAAAGGAATTTGGAATTCTGTGGTTTAAATACTTTATCTATAAAATTATAAAAGGCAAGATTGGATTTGCCAATAATATAGAGGTTGGTATATAACTGGCAACGCAGCCCTAACTGAAAAGAAGCCACACTATTGGTTAATATAGTTCCTTCATTTAATCCGGCAAAAGTAATCTGGTTACGATAAACATTGGTGAGCCCTCCAATACCGAAGGCATTTACAATATTGGTTTCCCGTTTATTAAATTCGATACCACCCTGCAATTGGGTAAACAGGTTGAACCTTTTACTAATGGGAATATAACTTTCAGAATTCAGTTTGAGGTAATAATAATTTTCAAAATCAATACCCAGTGAGTCTACATTGGTTATGGGATTTCCATTGCTTTGGAACTGCAGATCCTGATTCTGCCCGTTTATATATCCATATTCCAGTTCTGTTTTACTGCCCTTATGGGGATAAATAGCATTGCTGAGGGAATTTGCTTTCAGGAAAACATAACTGCTCAGATAACCAAGATCACCATTAACAACAAATGAGGGGGCTATTTCCGGACTGTAATGCAGCCGCTCAAACCGCTCCCCGATACCAAAGGAAAAACTACGGGTAGGGGAATACCGGAAATTAAGATCGCCCAGAAAATATCCCTGATTAAACACACCCTGTTTAACAAAATCTTTATAGGTATTAATAGCAACGGATTCTATCTGGAATGAACCTGTTAAGGACAATGATTTACCTTTTCCAAAGTACTGGATCTGCTCTCCTTTTAACCGGAGGTTCTGACCCAGGTTAAAAGTTAACTGAGAAGTGGAATAATTGGTAAATACATCACGGGAAGTAATATTGGCAATTAAACTGATTCCGGTAAACTGATTAAAATTGATACCCAGTTTTATAAAACTGAATGGATTTTCCTCCACTTCAAAAATAATCCTGAAACTGCCATCAGGCAAAGGTTCAAGAGCATAGACAATTTTACTGTAATAATTGGTTCCAAAAGCATTCCTGATCATTTCGGTCAGGTCTTCCCGGGTATACATTCTGTTCAGATGAAAGCCCAGCCGGTACAGAAAAAAGTCTTTGCTGGTTTTGTGTAACCCCTTAATAGCATAGGCCGTTATTTTTACAGGTAGAGGCGGGGGTAATAAATTATCCTTCAAAGGTTCAGGTCCATAAAGTGCATCCAGTGAATCCTTTAATCTTTTAAAAGCAGGGTATAAATGCCTGCCATAAGTGACTCCCTCATCTATAATTTCATTTGAAGAAGAGAAACTGCCCATATTAAATTCATCCAGCTGGTGTTTTACAAGGATATCACATTGCATTTCTTCTTTCTTTGCATCCTCATCCTCCCTGAAAAATGCGATCTGTAACAGTACATGCAGTACATTGGTAATTTTTTCTTTGGTAAGCAGGGAGCCGGAAACATTACTGCCTATTACATAATCCGCACCCATTTCCTTAGCGGTGATAACCGGGAAATTTCGTACGATTCCTCCGTCTACCAGCTTTCTGTTCTGGTAATTAACGGCTGTAAAAATGGTAGGGATGGCCATACTGGCCCGGGTGGCCTGAATAATTTCCCCACTGTCCAGCATCAGCATATCTCCATTGGAAACATCTGTTGCAATACATTTAAAACTTCTGGGAAAATTGCTGAATTTCTTAATGGCATGAACCGGATAAAAGAACTCACTCAATTTTAACCAAAGCTCCTCTGATTCCAATACACCATTGGGTAATTTTAAAGTATGGTTTTCCCAGGGCAATTCCACTGCATACCTGGAATAATCTTCTTTTTCCTGCATCCCGAAGGAACGGAGTGTGGATGCATTGGAAAGCAACATATCCCAATCCATATTCCGGCCCATTTTTTCAATGGTATCAGCAGTATAGCCACTGGCATACATTGCACCTATTACACTACCCATGCTGGTTCCGGTAACATAGCTTACATGCAGGCCGGCACTGTCAATGGCTTTGAGAATACCGATATGCGCCAATCCCTTGGCTCCACCCCCGCTTAAAGCCAATCCTATTTTTGGACGTTGATGACCTGTCTGTGCCACCAACAGGCAAACTGGTATAATAAGTGAAAGAATGAGTAACTGTAATTTCATGGTATTGAGTCCGTGAATGTAACTAATTTATATGCAGGCACAAAAATGGTTGAATCTGCTGCTCAGAAGAATATATTCCATGCAAACTGAAATTGTTGATGTAGCATTCCTGATCTGTTCCGGATTAAAGTTTACACATCAAACGGTTGCATTTAAAAATCATAATTTGATTAGACAAATTTCAATAATTATCGTATACTTTTGAACAAAGAAAGAAATTATTATGGGGGTAATGATTTTTTTCAAATTTATAAGCTATCGAAAGATAGCTTTTTTAATGCCCGGTAATAGGAAAAAAATAGTTTATAAAAATGAAAGTGAATTTCCTGCAGGGATATGCACTGATTTGATGGATGGAAACCTATCTTTTAACCAATTGAGCATAAATACAGAACCAGCTTCCTCACTGGCTATATGCCCCAGGATGATCAATGCAAGGTTTTCGCCTTTGGCCCGGGCATCCCTTACATATTCTGCTGTTTCCCATTCCTGCAACTCACCGCAGATCAGGACATCCGGATGGTAAAAGGCTGCACCACCTACCTGTTTAATAAGGCCAGCACCCCCCGGTGCTATGAATAGAGTGGAACAGGACTGTACCGGATCACCAATATACCTAACCATTTCTACGCCTAATTTTTGTTTCAGGTAACCGATCAGGTCTTTTAAACTCATTGCAGGTATTTTCACCAGGGTGCATAAACCTTTTTCACCTTTGTCTGCATACCGGGTCCATCCCAATTGCGTAACTAGCGCCGTGGTTACCGGGTCCGGTACCATATTGTGTATATAATTATGGTTTCTCCAGACAGTAATATGATGTTGCTTTAATAAATCTGCTTTGTACTCGTAAACCGGATTTCCTTTTAACCAGGATACATCATCTTCATGGTTATAAAAAGTAGGTTCATGGGCAATGATAAAATTTGCCCCCAGACTGATTGTTTTTCTGATGATTTCAATCGTGGCAAACATAGTAGTTACAATACCGGTAATTTGGCTGTCTGGCGATCCGGATTTTAATGTATCTACTGTATCTTTTTCCCTTCCACCGGGCACTTCATTGATAAACTTATCCATTACCTGTGCCACGGTATAAGTTTCAAAAGCTGGTATAAAGGGTACAGCTTTACTGATCAGTGGTATGGATAATAAAGCCTGCCCCCCTGCTATTGCTGCGATTCCGCTTATAAAATGCCGGCGGCTTTGCTGTAAAGATTCGGATAAAATAAACCGGGGTTTTTCCATACTCGTCAGATTTGATGGTTAATACCATTCAATTTAATTAAATATATCAAACCAAAAATAATATAATCTATTTAAGGCAGATTAATAATGACATTTTTCAGTTTTTTTTTGAACTAAAGTACTTATTATTACAACAACTGAAATAAACCATACCCTTTGGAAAATTCCCTCACTATATCCTCGCTTGAATGGAATACTTTACAAAATAAACTGAGGCATTGTGAATTTTTATTGGGAAACCATGAAGGTATTTATGCATCTAAAGTTCCACATTCCGTTTTTAAATTTGCATTTGACCAGACCGGGATGGCTTCGCTGATTTGCAATAGTGAAGGGCATATTATTGAAGCCAATATGGCTGCTGCTGTTATTAGCGGTTATACCCACGAGACCCTGAAATTAAAAAACATTTCCGATCTGCTGGTATTTGAGCTCGGTGGTACAAAAGTGGCCGTTACTGTTGAATTACTGAAACAATCAAAATCTAATTTTACCCTGCTGGCCAATAATGGCATTCAATATAAAGTAACTGTTACTAATCAGGGAATGTACGATACCGCGGAAAAGGAATATTTTGTATTTAACATAGAAGATATTACTGCTAAGCAAAAACTGGAAAACCTGCTGGAGTCGGCCAACCAGATGGCCTGTGTGGGTGCCTGGGAATATGACCCTGCAACCTCTGCCTTATTTTATTCCAAAGTACTGAAGCAAATTATTGAAGTACCCCGGTATTTTAAGCCAACATTGGAATATGGCATTAACTTGTATAAAGGGGAATACCGCGAAAAAGTGGCAGCATTATTGAGCCGGGCAATGGAAAAAGGCATTTCTTTTGATGAAGAATTTATTATTGTTACCGCTAAGGGAAATGAACGCTGGGTAAGAGCAATCTGTACACCGGAAATGCTGGATGGACAATGTATCAGCCTCAAAGGCACTTTTCAGGATATTCATGATAAGAAGCTGCTGGAAATGGAATTACACCTGAAGAATATTGAGATCAACCGCTTTATTAATAATTCCCTAGACATATTTACCATTAATGACAAAAATGGCATCCGGAAATTTATTAACAACTCAGTGGAACACGTTTTAGGATATACTGCTGATGAACTGACCGGAAAAAGAATGTGGGATTTATATACGGAAGCTGATAAAGCCAGTACTGAAAATATTTTCAATAACTTACAAGAACAGCATGCCCTTAAAAATTATACTAACAGGGTTATACATAAAAATGGAACGATTGTTCATATTGAATGGACTTCTGTTTGGGATGATGAAACGGAAATGGTGTATTCAATTGGCCGGGATATTACCCTGGAAATAAACAAAGCCAAAAAGCAAAAAAAGGCAGAGCAGGAAAAAGCCAGGGAAATACAAAGGGCTTTTTTTGAAGGGGAAGAGAGGCAGAAAAAAATTTTAAGCCTGGAATTACATGATAATATCAGTCAGATTCTTTCTGCAGGCAGGATGTTTCTGGGTATGTATATTAAAAACAATGATGGGAATAATCTCTCTGAAACCATGACCTTACTGGAAGACAGCATACGGCAGGTGCGGGAATTATCGCATAGTATTGCATCGCCTAAAATTGCAGAAGAAGGATTAATCAGATCCGTTAATTACCTGATACAAAGACTGAATAAAAGTCAGGATACACTGTATAGCCTGAAAGGCTCTTTAGAAGAAGACAAATTGCCACATGCTTTAAAAGTAAACTTATACCGGATTATTCAGGAACAGATTAATAATATTATTAAACATTCCAAAGCAAAACATGCCACGATCATCCTGGTGCAAACTACAAAAACATTGCAGGTTGAAATTGCAGATGATGGTATTGGTTTTGACGCAGCTAACCTGACGGAAGGTATTGGGCTGACCAATATGAAAACCAGGGTTACTATGTTTAATGGTAAAATAAATATAGTATCAGATCCCGGCAAAGGATGTTGTATGACACTGGAATTTATGTTATAGCACACTTTAACTGATCAGCTGTGCAATTAAGCTGGTCCAACCGGTCTGGTGACTGGCTCCTAACCCCGAACCGGTATCACCATGAAAATACTCAAAAAACAAGATCAGGTTCCTGTTTTCCGGTTTGCTGTAAAACCAGTTATATTGCCCATGCAGTTTACGGTGATACGCTTTATCCAGTTCAAACAGGCTAACCACCCTTTTGGATAATTCTGCAGCTATCTCACTCAGTTCCATATAAATTCCGGAACCAGTGGGGTATTCAATACTTAGTTCTGCACCATAAAATTCCCCAAACTTTTCAATGCTTTTAATAATCAGGAAATTGATAGGCATCCAGACAGGTCCCCGCCAGTTACTGTTTCCCCCAAAAAAATCGGTGGTACTATCACCGGGCTCATACCGGATGGAATAATTATGCCCTTCAATATTAACGGTATATGGATGCTTGTCGTGGTATTTGGACAGTGCACGGATCCCCCCTTCGGACAAAAATTCCGATTCATTTAATAACCTTTCCAGTAAAGCCATCAGTTTATTCTTAGGAATCAGGGAAATCAGCATCAGGTTTTCTTCAGCCAGTTCTTCATTGGGCCAGAACTTTTTATTCCGCATCCGGTATTGTTCAAACCAGGTAATTCTTTTGGTAAAATCCTGCAGTTTATGCAATACACTTTTATCTATTACTGAAACTGCAAACAGGGAGGTAAGCCCTACAATAGATTGGATCCTTAACTGCAAAGTAGTATTATTAGGCAAGCCCAGAGTATCGTAGAAAAAACGGTCTTCCTCATTCCACATACCCAGCTGATTAAGCGCTTCTGCAATTAAAACAAAATGTTCAAAAAACTTGGTGGCACTGTCTTCCAGCGTATCATCCACCATGGCAATCTCAATGGCAATATCCATAAGGTTTAAGGCATACATACCCATCCAGCTGGTGCCATCGGCCTGTTCCAGTTTGGCTTCGCTATGCAACTGTATGCTGCGGTTAAAAACCCCGATATTATCCAGCCCCAGGAAACCACCCTGGAAGATATTTTTTCCATGGGGGTCTTTCCGGTTGATCCACCAGGTAAAATTGATAATGAGCTTATAAAATACTTTTTTGAGGAATTTAATATCCCCTACCCCTGTCTGATTTTTTTCTATGAGGTAGATCTGAAGGGCGGACCAGGCTTGAACCGGCGGGTTAACATCACTGAAATTCCATTCATACGCAGGTAATTGCCCATCCGGTTTCATATACCATTCCCGCATAATCAGGGTAATCTGGTGTTTGGCAAATACCGGATCCACAATCGCCATGGGTACACAATGAAAAGCAAGGTCCCAGGCCGCATACCAGGGGTATTCCCATTTATCGGGCATCAGAATCACATCCTGGTTTTTCAGGTGCTGCCAGTCGTTATTGCGCCCCTTGCCCCGTTCATCACTTACATGGGCAATACCATCGGGTTCGGATAACCAGCGTTCTATATCGTAATAATAGTATTGTTTGCTCCATAGTAAGCCTGCCAGAGCCTGGCGCTGAATATTTTTATGGTCATCAGAAAGATGAGCCGGCAAAATGGCATTATAGAATTCTTCCTCATCCTGCTTGCGGCGGTCGAATATTTCTGAAAACCCTTTGGCAAAGGGGGCATCCATATTCACATCACTTAATCGAAGATAAATGGTCTTTTTAGCACCTCCGGCAATCTGGCAATGATAAACAGGCGCAAACTTGGTTCCGCTTTTTTTTGCATGTAATGCTGCTGCATTCTTTTCATGGATAATGGCATCATGAAAAGCATCTTTAACAAAAATGGAATTGTTTTTAATACCGAAAAGTTTTTCAGTATTGGTTTCATTCTCTGTAAAAAAGGTAGTGTCCGGTTTCTGATAATACAGGTAATAAGCCCCCAGCCTTTCATGTACGGCTTTCACCACACATTCATCCCCGATGGATTTGATAGAAGGTTTTTTATCTGCATTACGGGATTGCCAGCGGTTAAAGAACCATAAATTGGGTAAAACCGTAATAGGGGCAGCAGCTTTACCTCTGTTGATGATTTCTATCCGGATGCCGATATCTTTTTTATTGATTTTAGCATAGGTAATATAAACATCAAAATATTTGTTATCGTCAAAAACGCCGGTATCCAGGAGCTCATATTCCGTTTCCAGTTTACTCCTGCTGCGGTTTTTATCAATCAGTTCCTGGTATGGAAATGCCTGCTGCGGATATTTATACAGCATTTGCATATAATAATGGGTGGGAATATTAGATAGGTAATAATACAGTTCTTTTACATCTTCCCCATGATTGCCTTCATTATTACCCAGTCCGAATAACCGCTCCTTCAGGATTTCATCTTTTCCGTTCCATAGAGAAACAGCAAAACAAAGGTTTCCGAAAAAATCGGAGATGCCGCCCAACCCATCTTCACCCCAGCGGTAAGCACGGGAATGTGCCTGTTTGAAGGGTACATAATTCCAGGCATCGCCATTTTCACTATAATCTTCCCGAACGGTACCCCATTGCCTTTCTGATAAATAGGGGCCCCATTGCTCCAGTGGAATTTTTTTGGTTGCGTTTACCTTTAGTCTTTGTTGCTCAGCAGTCATAATTAGCTCTAAAATAATAACTTATGCCGAAAATGGGAAAACAAATTGAAGTAAAGGATGTGTATTGAGAAATTACAGGATGAACTGAAACAGATGGGCACAAAAAAAACCTGCAATCATCCGAAACAAACACCCAAATATGATTGCAGGCCTTCAAAAGAAATCTTCTTTTTTTATCTCTCTCTAATGCACTATAAAGGTAGGATGGTTTTTGAATAATTGCAATTATTATCAAATATTTTTTAATTTTATTTTCTGAATTAAATTTCGTATATTATTCCATTAACAGCTTTAAACCCTTACTTTGGTATTTCAAAATTGAAAACAGGGTATGCAGCGCTATTTGCCGACTAAAAAAATTATTCTGCCACTGATTATTTCCGTGTTATTACCTGCCCTGAATATTTTAAATAACAATATTTATAAAACACAGATTAACCCTGGCCGGATCTTCAATGTATGGATGCTGCTTTCTTTTTACCTGCTGCTGATCTGGATGGTGAACAGTACACTGATTCAACAACAATATTTTAAAAAAAATGCTGCTCCGGCATTTAAAATACTGGCCACCTTAGTTCTTAATTTTAGCAGTATCAGCGGGATTATCGTTTTCAATACCCTTGTTTTGCAAAAAAATTTAGGACTGGAAGATATACCCATCTGGTTTATTTTTTTAAGGCTGAGTATTGCTTCCCTGATCATCATTTCTATCCAATTAGCACAGATTTCTATCCGGGAGGCGCAACAGATCAGGATAGAGAATTTTGAATTACAACGCGAAAATGCAGAAGCAAGATTTGCGGTATTAAAACAACAGATCAATCCTCATTTTTTATTCAACGCACTCAGTACCCTGCGTAATATGGTACGAACAAACGACCCTAACACCGAACGGTTTATCCTGAAACTATCAGATCTGTACCGGCAGCTTCTTAAAAAGAGTGACCATACCACTGTGAGCGTTGCAGAAGAACTGGAGTTCCTGAATAAATATATTTTTATGCTGAAAGCAAGGTTTGAGAGAATGCTGATGATTAGTATTGAAATCCGGCCCGAATCAGAAACGCTTAAAATACCCGCTTTCGGATTGCAGTTACTGGTAGAAAACTGTATTAAACACAATGCTATCTCATCCCTCAGACCTTTACATATTAGTATTTTTCAGGAAACTGCTGATACAGTTACGGTTAGCAATAACCTGCAGTTGAGAACCTCTAAAGAAGAATCCTCCTCTACCGGCTTAAAAAACCTGATTCACCGCTATGCATTGCTGCATATACAGGATGGGGTTACTATTCAGCAAACCTCAACTAGTTTTTCTGTTACCCTAAAACTGATCGGATGAATATTATTATAGTGGAAGATGAACCCAAAACGGCAAGGTTACTGCAGGAAATGCTGGAAACCTATGATACTAAAAATAAAGTTGTGGCCGTTTGTGAGAGTATTGAAGCCACCATTCAGGTACTGAAGGAAGAAGGGCTGAAAGCTGACCTTTTTTTTATGGATGTGCAGCTGGCAGACGGACTGAGTTTTGAAATTTTTAAACAGGTAAAAATTGAAGTGCCGGTAATATTCTGCACGGCATTTGACCATTATGCACTGGAAGCGTTTAAGGCCAACGGCATAGACTATATACTAAAACCATTTGAAGAAAATGATATTGCCCGATCATTGGAAAAACTGCAACTATGGACCAGCAACCTGGCACTGTCAAAACTGGCAGAAGATCTATTACCCACTGCCCCGGTTACTAAAACGTACAATGCTTCTTTTCTGGTGAAATTCAGGGAAAAACTTTTTCCGGTTTTGGTAGAAGATATTGCCCTGATTAGCCTGGAACAGGATATTGTTTACCTCTATACCTTTCAGCAGGAAAAACACCCGTTATTCAAAACCATTGATGAAGTGGAACAGGCTTTACATCCGCAATTGTTTTTCAGAATTAACCGGCAAATGATCATTCATCGCAATGCGATCAGGGAAATGGAACCCTATTTTAACCGCAAACTGGTGCTGCATCTGACCATAAACAGCAAGGAAAAACCGATAGTGAGCCGACTGAAAGTTAGCCCTTTTTTAACCTGGATGGAGAAGCCCTAAAGCTGTACATTTCACCCCCTTTTTTGTTCAATTCGGGTGTATAACACTTTAAAAACAACCCTCTGAAGCGGAAATTTGTGTATGATCACAAATAATTTCCGTTATGTCTAAAACCATATTTTTCATTTCTATTTTTATTGTTTCCAGCTTATTTGCTGGTATAACACTCTATGCCCAATCGGATATTTTACCGGGCGTTTGGGTTACTGAAGGTTCCAGGTCAAAAGTTGAAATATTCAGGACAGGTAACAGTTATGCAGCCAAAATAATCTGGTTGGCTGAAGAAAATAATACAGAGGGGCAACCAAAAACAGATAAAAAGAATCCGGACCCGGCTTTAAGGAGCAGGCCCATTATCGGACTGGTGATTCTGAGCGACCTGAAACTGGAAAACGGTATTTGGAAGGGTAGTAAAATATATAGTCCGGAAAGAGGGGAATATATAGACTGTTCCTTACAACTTCAGGATGGATATACCCTTAGAATTACTGCTACAAAAGGCTTTTTTTCCACCACTAAATACTGGAGAAAATTATGATACGACACCTTATTTTAATGAGTATGGTTTTGCCTGTTTGCGGTACGACTGTATTTGCAACAGACAGTACTTTTGTATGCAGCAATATTAATCAGCTATTTGTGTATGCACTTAAAAATAATCCCACCAGGAAAATTTATACACTGAATACACAGAAAGCTGCCATTGATTATAAAACAGCCAACAGCTATTTATACCCTACAATAAGTGGCTCATTTGCCGGACAGGATAACCTGATTCTGGGTATTACCCCCATACCCGGTGAACTGGTAGGGCAACCCGGAAAAACCATTGATGCACAGTTTGGGAAAAAGTATGTGATGAATACGGGTATTAGTATTTCCAGGAACTTTTTCGACTGGCAGGCTGCTTACCAGGCTAAACTGGCTAAAAACAGTATTGCATTAAATGAAGTGCAGACTGAAGCTTATGACCAGGGACTGAAACAACAGGTGGCCCAGTATTATTATGCCTGTATCATCGCCCGGGCTGCTATTATTATCAGTGAGGCCGACCTGCTGGTAGCTGACAGCCTGAAACAACTGGTTATCCAGCGCCTGAAAGAAGGCCTTACAGATGCAACTGCTGTAAACCAGGCTACGATTGATTATAATACAGTACTGCAAAACAATGTGCAGAACCACCAGTTACTGGAACAAAGCCTGCAATCCCTGAAACTGCTAACGGGCATCCGCCAGCAGGAACAAATGGTTTTACAGGAGACAATCAGCCTGAATAATACCGGCAATCATTTCAGCAGGTTACTGGGAGCTGATAAAAGTTTACTGGTTTATGAGAACCAGATAAAAGGAGCCGGCATTCAGGAGAAAATTCAGAAGTCTGCCTACCTGCCACAATTAGGAGCAGGGGCTTACCTGGGGCAGCAACAGTTCCGGCAGGACTTTGGTATGTCATTCGCCAGTAAAGCCTGGAATGCCAACCAATATATATCCCTGAACCTGTCCTTGCCCCTGTTTACAGGCTTTGCCAATAAAAACAAGGTAAAATCTGCAGAAGTGGCAACGCGTTCTATGTTGCAGCAATTTGAAAATGCACAGTTTCAGAGTGCTATGAATGACAGCCTCTTACTGATTCAGTTCAGTAATAATGAAAAAATAACGGCTGCTTCCGCAGACAACTTTCAGTTATATGCCAATAATTGCAGCCTGTACCGGCAGAAATACCTGGAAGGACTGATCAGTATGGATGTTTACCTGAAGAGTTTTGAGGATTACCTGAAAGCAGAAAATACCCACTTAAATAACCTGTCGGCATTGTATAACAATTATTCCGTTATCCTGTCACGCCAATAATTCAATCTATAAAGAATCATCTATGATAAAATATACACGATACCTTGGGCTTGTTTTTATGGTGGTACTTCTCTCCTGCCATAAGTCCGAAGAAGCAAAAGTACAGCGCAAAGATATTATTGATGCTGTTTTTGCCAGCGGCAATATTATCAATACCAATGAATACCTGGTAGAAGCTAATACAGATGGTTATCTGGAACAATCTTTTGTAAGCGAGGGCGATACTGCCCTTAAAAGCAAACCTCTCTTTCGCTTATCCAACCTGGTACAGGTATCGCAGGTGGCCAATGCAGCAGTCAATTATGACTATGCAAAAATAAAATCGGCTGCCACCGCTCCGCAGATAGAACAGGTAAAAGTGCAGATAGTGCAGGCTAAACAGCAATGCAGTACCGACAGTATTAATTTTGGCAGGTACCAGCGTTTACTGAAAACACAGGCTGTATCGCAGGTGGATTATGATAAAGCAAAACTGCAGTTTGAATCAGATAAAGACAATATTAAAGTGCTGGAACATCAGCTGGCGGACCTGCAGCTGAACCTTACACTGAATAGGGAAAATGCAAAATCGCAGTTGGCCATTCAGGAACAAAATTACCGGTATAATTATTTGTCAGCCGCCATTATCGGCGTGGTATTGTCAGTTAGTAAAAAACAGGGGGATTATGTAAAGAAAGGGGATATTATTGCCAGGATTGGTGCAGGTAAATTACTGGCTAAACTCTTTATTTCGGAAGATGATATAGACCGGGTAAAACTGGGTCAGTCATTACTGATCTCACTGAATACTGATAAACTGAAAAGCTATAAAGCGATCCTTACTAAAATCTATCCTTCTTTTGATACAGACCAGCAATCATTTATTGCAGAAGCGACTTTTACAGAAATGCCCACTGTATTAAAAGCAAATACACAGTTACAGGCGAATATTATAGTGGCTGAAAAGAAAAATACATTGGTAATCCCAACTAATTACCTGGATAAAAACCACCAGGTGGAACTGAAAGAAGGGCATAAAAAAGTGGAAGTGCAAACCGGGATCAGTAATCTGGACTGGACAGAAATAACCAGCGGGTTACAGGAAAATGATCGTATCCTTTTATCCAAACAATAGCCGGCATGTCTTCTACAATTAATAACCATATTTCATTTGTACACCTTACTTCCAATGTAAAACAAACCATTGTGGCCACGCTGAGCGTTACGTTTGGCATTTCGATGTATGTGTTCATGAACAGCTTTATGACCGGGGTAAACGATTCGCAATCAAGGCTGGCATTCAGTACACTTGCGCATGTGCGGATTTACAATGACGGGCCGAAAGACCATACCAATCTGCTGCAGTCAACAGCAGGCCCCAACCAGCTGGTAAACCTGCGTAATGCCAAAGTGATACAGTATACAGACGGTATCAAAGACACCCGTACGATACTTTCTCTATTGAACCAGCAAAAGGAAAATGCAGGGGTTACTTCTCAGGTCAATATCAATGTATTTTTCAGGGGGAATGCCATTAAAATAAATGGGATCCTTTCCGGTGTGGAAGTGGATACTGAAAATAAACTGTTCAATACATCCGGGTATGTTACTCAGGGTAACTGGAATGACCTTAAATTCCGGACAGATGCGGTGATTATAGGAAGTGGACTTGCTAAAAACCTGAGCCTGAAAGTGAATGATAACCTGAATATTTTAACAGGTGACGGGATTACCAAAAACTATAAAATAATCGGCATTTTTGAAACCAGTATTGCCAGTGTGGATAAAACCAAAGCTTATTTGAACATTGCTTCTGCCAGGCAACTTTTATCGAAGAACCAGGATTATGTAACCGATATTCAAATGAATATTGCGGACTATAACCATGCTAAAGAAGTGGCTGCAAAAGTGGCGCCTGCCATACCGTATAAAGTGGAATCCTGGGAAATGGCCAATGGGCAACTGGAAGCAGCAGACAGCCTTCGGGAAATTATAGCGAAAGCGGTATCGCTGACCATTTTACTGGTAGCAGGTTTTGGCATTTACAATATCATGAACATGACAGTAAATGAAAAAATAAGGGAAATAGCCATTTTGAAAGCGATGGGCTTCTCCGGAAATGATGTTACCCAAATTTTTTTAACCCAGGCACTGGTAATTGGTTGTATCGGGGGTATGGTAGGTATGCTCCTGGGCTATGCTGTGGCAAGTGCTGTAAACCATGTTCCCTTTAAAATAGCCGGCTTACAAACCCTGCCCATGGCGTATAACAGTATTGATTATATACTGGCATTTGTATTTGGCATCATCACCACTTTTATTGCAGGTTATTTACCCGCAAGAAAAGCATCTAAAATAGACCCTGTAACCATTATAAGAGGATAAACATGCAAATGGAAAATATAGCCCTGCAGGCAAAAAATATCAGTAAATTCTTTTACCAGCCGGAGTCTTTTAAAGTTTTAAAAGACATCAGCTTTGAAGTACAAAGCGGGGAATTTTTAACCCTGATTGGCAAATCAGGTTCCGGCAAATCTACTTTGCTCTATGTATTATCTACCATGGATACCGATTATGAAGGGCAAATGATGATTAACGGGGTTCAATTAACCGGTAAGTCACAAAATGAACTGGCCGCTTTTCGTAATAAAAATATTGGATTTGTATTTCAGTTCCATTATCTGCTGACAGAATTCTCTGCTTTAGAAAATGTGATGCTGCCTGCATTGAAATTAGGCCAGTATTCAAAGGCTGAAATTGAAGAAAAAGCATACCGGCATTTAAGCTTGCTTGACCTGAAAGAACAGGCATTGAAACCTGCCAGTAAATTATCCGGCGGGCAACAGCAGAGAGTTGCGATTGCCAGGGCACTGATCAATGACCCTTCTGTGATAATGGGAGATGAACCAACAGGAAACCTGGACAGTAAAAACACCAAAGTGGTCTTTGATATATTTAAACAATTGGCCAAAGAAAATAAGCAAACCATTATTGCCGTAACACATGATGATGATTTTGCAAAGAACAGCGACCGTGTGATTGAACTTAGTGATGGGAACCTGATCAGGAATTAATACAGGATCCAATTCTCCTGTATAGGATGCTTAAAAAAGCATGGACTTGTAACCTTCAAATTGCTTTTCTCTTTCTGAATGTTTCAGGCTGTATTTTATAAATATGCCATGAGTACCAGCATTTAAAATGCCCATTACAGAAAAATTCCTTTCATAACAATAGCCAATTTTAAATTGCGGGGATACATCCACTGCTGCTGTGACAGCAAAAGCATTTGCGGTATTGTACGTGAAGCCGGCAGATAAAATATTCATCAATAAAAATTCAGCATTGAAATCTATAGATGAGCCTGACCCAGCCAGTTTCCATAAGAACGAGGGCCTGAACAACACATTCTCACTCAGATCTAAAGCATAGCCAGCAGTAAGAAAATAATGAATATTTAAACTGGAGGATAGCGCATTCCTGACCACAACAGATTTTCCTTTTACCATACTGTTTACCAGATTGGGGGTAGAAAATCCCATATAAAAATGATCTGATTGATAAAAAATGCCCGCACCGGCAACAGGCAGTATAGCATTCACCACAATACCCGAAAATGCAGGATCATAGGTTTGAATCAGGTCCACCTTATTATAATCTGCCCGGATATTACTAAACCCTGCCAGTATTCCTACAGAAAAATGATCCTGACTATTGAATAAATGGCTGCTATAAGCATAGTCCGTTATAATACCCGAATTGGATTGAATACCGATCCTGTCATCATACACCTGTATGCCCAGCCCTAACCAGTTGTGGTGAACAGGCATATCAAAACTAACCAATGAAGTTTGAGGGGCTCCCGGAATTCCGATCCATTGTTTTCTGAAAGCAGCCATCAAATGGATCGACTCATTAACACCGGCAAAAGCCGGATTTATAGCCAGCTGGTTATATCTGCAGGTAGTAAAAACAGGTTCCTGCTGAGCAGAAACCTGTACAAACAAAGCGCATAAAACCACTGAACAAACGAACTTGCAATAAGGATTCATAACTGAAATCTTTACCATCAGGATTCTAAAATAAAACAGGATTTTAGATCAGGAATGGGAAAATGACGGACTTTCGTTTTTTTTAAGTAAACAACCAAATTCAGGGGTTGAATAATAAAACAGTTTCCAGTTCTCACTTGTAGTTTAATTATATGCAAACATTCTGTTAATTGTTAAAAACACCCATTTAAATCATTTGTGTAATTAGATTATTGCGTTTATATTTATTTAATTATTAATTATAAATTAATTTATAAATAAAAACCGATTGCCTATGCTTAACAAAAAAAGAAAAGGAATGATCAAACCAGGAGACCTGTATTTCATCCAGATTGGGAAAGCAAAAATTAAAATAGATTTACACACATTGGATTATATAGAATCTTATGAAAATTACTGTAAGTATTATTTAAACCAAAAGCCACATCTTTCAAGTATTACCCTGAAAGAAATTGAAGCCAGTTTCTGTAAAACGGAATTTATCCGTATACACCGCAGGTTTATCATCCCTTTACGTAAAATTGATAAAATAGAGGATAACCAGGTATACATAAAAAACGCAGTTCTGCCTATTGGGAATACCTATAAGGAAGCATTTTTTAAAATCATTAATGGATTAAATTAACTGTTTTATTGGGGGCCCTGAGTCAGCAGATTATCCGGTAATTGTTTACTGGCACTGGCCCCCATTTTCTTCAGCTCCTCCACCTTACCAGTGATATTGCCCCTGCCGGTCACTAATTGTTTAAAGGCTTTTTCATAGCTTTTCTGTGCATCTTCTATTTTACTGCCCACTTCTTCCAGGCTCTCTGTAAACAGTACAAATTTATCGTACAATGCACCGGCTTTATCAGCTATTTCAATAGCATTGCGGTTTTGCTTTTCCACTTTCCAGAGATCGGCGATTATTTTAAGCACCACCAGTAAATTGGTGGGGCTCACCAGCAATATCTTTTTATCATACGCGGTTTTCCATAAACCGGTATCTGATTTTAATGCTTCCAGAAATGCAGGTTCAATGGGTATAAACAATAGTACATAGTCGAGTGCGGCTGCATATTTCGGATAATTTTTACGGCTCAGGTTTTCGATATGCTGACGGATAGAACGGATATGTGCCGACAAGTAATCCTGCTGCACCTGCGCATCAGATGCAGAAACATATTGTTCCCAGGCCACCAGGGATACTTTGGCATCTACAATTACTTTGCGCTGATCGGGATAATATACCGTTACATCCGGCTGTAAAGCATGGCCGTTTTCATCCTTAATGGTATTGCCGGCTGCATCCCGGATAAACTCCTGTATAAAATACTCGCGGTTCTTTGTCAGTCCGCAATTCTCCAATATACTTTCCAGAATCATTTCACCCCAGTTACCCTGCATTTTTACATTCCCTTTCAATGCTGTACTCAGGTTATTCGCTTCCTGACTTACCTGCTGGCTCATCTGAACAAGTGCTTGTATTTCCCTGCCCAGGGAAAACCTTTCCTTCGATTCCTTATCATAAGTTTCCTCCACTTTTGTTTTAAATTCTCCCAACTGGGTTTTAAGCGGGTCCAGGATCGCTTTCATTTTTTCTTCATTTACACGGGTAAACTTCTCTGTTTTTTCTTCCAGAATATGCTGGGCCAGGGTATTGAATTCATGTTTAAATTTATCACCCAGTTGTTCCATTTCCTGTTTCTGATTTTGCAGTTTAAAAGAAAGGTTTCCAAAATCAGCTTCCAGTCTGGCTTTTTGCTGAATCAGTATTTCTTTTTCCTGTTGTATACTTTGTTTCTCGGTCTTTAATTCCTGTAAACCAGCCTTCAGTTCCTGCAACTGCATCCCCCTTGACTGTAGTTTTTGAAGGAAATAAAAACGGGTAATGAACCAGGTACACACAATCACTGCTGCAATAGCTAAATAAAAAACAGGTTCCATATAATAAGTTTTATGCAATTTGTAACATTATGAATAAATCCCGCATACAGCTGCCGGTAACGCTACCCATTATAAACTGTTATTCAGGATATAATTGAATTTTAATGAAGGGTTCAGTATTTTTAACCCGTAAGCAATACTATGAAATTATCACTTATTCTTTTTATAACCGGGTTCTTAAGTATTATAGCAAATGCACAGGAAGACAGTATCCGGAATAATTATATTGTCTACAGCAATACCGGACATGGGGTAAGTTTTGCATACCCTTCAGCATGGGATAGCAGCTGGGTGATGAAAAACAGGAAAATGTACCGGTTGGATTTTGGTGCATTGATTTATCCCGCTTTTAAGAACAATAAAACCGGTGGAATGTTTACGCTAAAATATACCAGGTACAAAGCTTCTTCCATAGACCTTGGATTGGTAGTGACTGAAAATGCCCTTGCCTTAAAATCGGTATATCCTGAAGCCACGATTATTGATTCAGGTAAAACTGTAGCAGATAATGGACTTCATTATGCCTTTTTACTATCGAGCATGAAACAATCCGGCATCCGGAGAACCTCTTATACTGCATTTTTCACCCGGGGAAATATGCTGGTTACCCTAAGCCTTTTCTGCCCGTCAGATGGGTTTGAAATTCTGAAGCCCTATTATGCAGAAATCCTCCATCATTTTATACTGAAAGAACCTGAAATACTTATTAGCAATCCTGCTATTAAGTAATCATTGCCAGGCTTCTCTTAAAAACCTTAACCAGTTACCATGCATAATCTGCTCTGTATCCTGACTGGTATACCCTCTTTTCATTAAAATAGCGGGTACTTTTTGCAGGTCTTCAATCGTATCAAGATCATACGGGCATTGTTCCTTTCCAAATGCACCATCCAGGTCTGTCCCAATTGCAACATGCTGCACATTACCTGCAAGCTGGCAGATATGATCTATATGATCTGCCATTATTTCCAGGCTGCAATGCATGCTTTCCGGATCAGATACTCCGCGTATCCAGTGAGGCACCATCATCCAGGCATCTAAAGCCATTCCTATCACCGCCTTTTTATCAATCAGTATGTTGATCATTGCATCACTTAACTGTCTGTTATGGTTTACCAATGACCGGCAATTATGGTGACTGGCCCATACAGGCCCATTAAACAGGTCCATGGCATCCCAAAAAGCATCATCACATAAATGGGTGGCATCCAGTATCAGGTGTAAACGTTCCATTTCACACAATAAGCTTTTACCCATTGGGGATAATCTACCGGAAGCATCTGTTCCGTTGGCATACCTCCCGGGCCCATAATGAGCGGGACCCAGCGCACGTAACCCATACTGATGGGCTGTTTCCAGGTGTTTCAACGTTACAATAGAATCTGCCCCTTCCAGGCTAAGGATATAGCCTATAGGTTTATGGCTATCCGGTTCATCGTTATTCCAGAGGCTGATATGTTTTTCCAGGGAAGGCAGATCTAGAATCTGCACCATTTCGCCGCATCTTTCCATTTCCCGGTACCAGGCTAACTGGCATTGAGTCTGTGCCCAAGCCTGTTCAGGGCTATTCCATCCGGGTAAGGGATTAGCAGGATCAGCACATCGGGCTATTTGAGTAGCCACTACCAATCCCACCCTGCCATTCCGTAATGCAGGCAGGGAGACAGTACCTTTTACACGGTCAGGCTTATCAGTCATCCCAGCTTCTGATTTTCGTATTTCAGACACAGGCAAACGGAGGTCGCGGTTCCATTCCATGGCATTCATACTTAAATCCAGATGGGCATCTATTATGAACATAGTTGAACTTTAGATATGAATAGTACGGTCACGGGCTACAACTTTCCAGCTGGTATAAACAGATTGATTCCTGACAATCCTTGCCTGATCGTATAATGCTACAGTCGGACAAATATGCACAGGTACTCCATACAATACATCCCCTACCTGATACTTTACAGCATCCGGAACTTTAAGTACCAGGTGTTCCTCACTTTGTGCCACAGGAACAGCATCCGGAGCATTTAGGAAATGAACCCTGGGTAAAGGATTTTCAGCGGCAACCGATTTATGTCCGAGGTCTGTACAAACAGTATGTGCATCCACAATAGAAATAACCCGTGAAATAACCAGTGCTGCATAGTCAAACGGTTCATCCGGCACCTGGTGTTTATAGCCCCAGTCCCAGAAGATAAAAGTACCCGGGCTGCATTCAATTCCTTTCCGTAAAGCATGTGTGGGGAAAGAAGGAGAACCCCCGATAACTAAAGATAGTTTTCCCGGATATTTTATATTAATTTCTTTTTCCAGCTGTAACACCTGACTAAATCCATCATCACTTTTATGTTGTCTGGCAGTAAGGTCGGTATCCCGTATATGGCCATCATACCCATGTAACCCTGCCAGTTTGAGCTGAGGTAATTGATGAATACAATCCACCAGATGCATGGCATCTGCAGGTTTAATACCGGTACGGTTCATCCCTACATTCAGGTCGATAAATACATCTACATTTATGGAAGCAGCCCCTGCTTTTTTGGCGAGTACTCCTGCATTCACAGTATTATCTATCAGGCATGCAAAATGAGTAGCAGGGTAAGCCTGTATTAACTGTATAATCCGGCCTGTTTTAGGACCAACTGGCTGGTAAGCCAGTAATACATCTTTCGCACCATCAATTGCCAGCATTTCTGCTTCAGCAATAGTAGCACATTTAAACTTGCCGATTCCTGCTTCCATCATCAGGGTGCATACTTCGGCCATTTTATTGGTCTTCACATGGGGCCTTAAATGGGATGTATCTGATACCATTCCGATTAGTAAACGGATATTCTCTTTTACCCTTTCCTCATACACCAATAAAGCCGGAGAATCAATATCCGAAATATTTTCCACTTTCCACCAGGGTGCAATAATTTCGTTCATACTGTTATTTTATGTACAACTTAATAAAGTGGGTTAATTATTTCAGTTCAAAAATTGCTTCTATTTCTACCGGAATATTATCCGGCAGGGAACCTACTCCTACAGCACTGCGTACACCCACGCCATTGTCACTTCCCCAAATAGCAGCAAACAATTCACTGCAGCCATTTATCACAAAAGGATGATGTTCAAATTCCGCGGAAGCACTAACCATACCTAAAACTTTTATCACCCGCTTTATCTGATTAATGCCCACATTTTTTTCAATAGTGGCCAGCATACATAAACCTACTTGTCTGGCTGCCAGTTTAGCCATATCAGCATCCATATCTATGCCTACTCTTCCTTTTATAAAACTGCCATCCTGCTGTAAAGGACCATGCCCGGAGAGGTATAAGAAATTACCCACTATCAGGCAGGGTTTATACACACCCAGTGGGGCTGGTGCAGGGGGCAAACTCAGTTGCAGGGATTGTAGCTTTTCAAGTGCTGTAAGATTTTCCATTTTATTGTATTTAAAAGTTGATCAGATCCAAAAATTTAAAAGCAGTACGCCTGCAAGTCCTACCAGCCCAACAATAATTTCCATGAGCGACCAGGACCGGAAGGTATCTTTCATACTCAGGTTAAAATATTCTTTAAATAACCAGAATCCCCCGTCATTCACATGACTGAACATGAGACTACCAGCACCCACTGCCAATACCATCAGATTAGGATTGGTATGCGTCTGCACCATTAAAGGCAGTATGATTCCAGCTGTGGTTAACCCGGCTACAGTAGCCGAACCGATACTTGCCCTGATAGCTGCAGCCATCAGCCAGCCCAATACCAGCGGGTGAATGGGTACCGTCTGTAATGCAGTTGCAATCACCTGGCTTACTCCACTATCAGATAATACCTGTTTCAAAGCACCTGCACCGGTAATAATCAGTAATATCATGGAAATATCTTTTACTGCATCCCCATAAACATTCATGACAGCTGTTAACTTTTTTCCCCTGGCAGTTCCAAGGGTATAACTGGCTACTAAAAGTGAAATAAGCATAATAATCAATGGTTCCGAAATAAAATGAACTATATTCTGAATCCAAACAGATTGACCTTTTACAAAAAATTGTAAAAGGGTGGTACTAATCAGTAAAAAAACAGGAAGCAAAGCTGTTCCCACACTGCTGAATGTACCCGGTAACGCTGCTTCTTTTAAATGGTGGGGCTGGAAAACAGTCAATGGATGTGAAGGTATTTTTTTCAATGTCAGTGAAAACAAGGGCCCTGCAATCAGGATTGCCGGAATGGCGAGTATCAGTCCGTACAATAAGGTAATTCCCATATTGGCATGAAACTGCATGACCAATGCCGTAGGGGAAGGATGCGGTGGCAGGAACCCGTGGGTAACGGATAATGCTGCCAGCATGGGCAACCCAATATAGATAGCCGGAATTTTAAACTCGTAGGATACGGATAAGATCAGGGGCACCATTAAAACAAATCCAACCGTATAAAATAAGGGGATTCCAATAATAAAACCGGTACAAACCAGGGCCCACTGTATATTTTTCTGTCCGAAGCTTTTCATTAGAACGCGGGTAATTTGCTGGGCAGCTCCACTATCTGCCACCAGTTTACCCATCATAGCTCCCAGCACAATAATGCCGGCCAATGATCCAAAAGTATCTCCCATTCCTGTTTGAACAGACTGAACAATGTGATTAAAAGGAAGCCCGAAGATAAAACCTGCCAGCAGGGACACTACCAGAAAAGCAAGGAAAGGATTCAGCTTTGCCCAGGCAATCAGCAGAATCAACACAAGGATGCATAACAGTACTAATATAAAAATCATAATAATGGGTACCAATATTACTCATTATTTTATGCCCATGAAATGAATATTTTATTCTGCCATGGCTGCCAGTGAAAGTGCAGCCATATCTCCAATACTTTCCCCTAATCCGGCTGGTACAATTTTACAAGCGCTGCTGGAATCAGGTATCGCTTCTGATTTGATAACTTCCATCATGGCAGGCTCGATTATGGATTGTGCCCTTCCGTAAATACTGCCCAGTATAATCAGTTCAGGATTCAGTATATCAATCAGCAAAGAAAGTCCCCTTCCTAAATAAAATGCAGATTCCCTGTAAATTGCCAATGCCAGCGGATCATTAAGGTAAGCTGCTTCTGCCACTATTTTGGCAGTCAGCAGTGGCAATTCTTCCATTGAGGTACAAAAAGAAACTTTCTGTCCCAATTGTAATTTCTCCCGCACTTTTATCTGTGCCAGCTGTGCAATACCACCTCCACTGCAAAATCCTTCAAAAGAACCAGATTTACCAAAACCAACGGGACCCATTTCAGCCAGCCTGATATGTCCCACTTCACCTGCAAGGTCGGTATTACCTGAATAAAGATTTCCATTCAGTATCAGCCCGGCTCCCATACCGGTTCCAAAAGTGAGAAAAATAAGATCCTGATAGCCTCTTCCCGCTCCGTATTTCCATTCCGCTACTGCACAGGCATTGGCATCATTTTGTAAAATGGTTTTTTTATGAAATCTGTTCTGTGTCATTTCCACAATGGGAATATTGTCCCAACCCGGCAAATTGGGGGGAGATAAAACAATACCCAGTTTACTGCTTAATGGTCCGCCACAACTAATGCCAATACCAGTAATGTCTTCTATAGTAAAACTGTTCTTTATCAGTAATTCCTCTGCATTGATAAACAACCATTCAATCATTTCAAAAACTGGTTTACTGGTGGGCAATACCAGTTTATCAGTAATCAGCATTTCTTCGTTATTAGTGGAGTATCCTAATATCACCGCCGATTTTGTTCCTCCTATATCAAACCCCAGATACATAAGCAGTTATTTTTGTAATGAAGTTACAATGCTTTGCTATTTATCTAAAATCCTATATTTTAGCTGCCTTTAACCATTTTAATCCTATGGCCAGAAATATTTTGATCGCTCCCTGTGGTAACCATTCCGTTTTGTTTAAAGATTCCTGGCTTAAGTATTCAAATGAAAAACAGTTTGATATTTGTTTGCTCTTTTATCATGAACAAATTGAACAGCCTCAATTATACAAAGGGGTTGATTTTTTCTTCCACCTGAAGCATTTCAAATATCATATGATATATGAATTGCTGACAGCACTTCATCCGGAATGGTTACAGCAATATGATTATTTCTATTTTCCGGATGATGATATTGAAATAGATACCCGCCGGATCAATACAATTTTCCAGTTAAGCCATGCCCATGATACCTGGATCAGCCAGGCATCCTTAACAGCAGACAGCCTCTGCAGCTGGCCTTTTTTTAAAACAAGAAAAGGATCTTTTTGCCGGTATGTGGGACAAATTGAAGTGATGGCTCCTTTATTCAACAGGGAAAGCCTGAAACAATGCCTGCCAACTTTCCAGTTAAATAAATCCAGTTGGGGACTGGATGCTGTATGGCCAAAAATATTACAGTACCCGGAAACAAAACTGGTGGTTTTTGATACTGTAACCATGAAACATTCCAGGAGAGTGGGAATGGGAGAATTATACCAGATCAAGGGCGTTGACCCTTATAAAGACTGGGAAGAAATTACCACAGCCTTTCAGGCTAAGAAAGAGAACATGCAGGAATATGGAAGACTTCAATTAGTAAATAAAGAACATCATTTTTTACTTTTTAAAAGAAATCAACTGCGCATTTTTATTGCCAGAAAAAAGCAAGCTATACGCGACTATAATTTACTTTCCCGTATCAGCAATAAAAAAATATTCTCTTTTTTAAAACCCCGCTAACTATTTTTCTTTTTTGAGAATTTCAAAATGCCTGCTGATACTATTCCCATTTTCATCCACAATGGTTACAGTATGCTTACCTGGCAGGGGATTAAAAGCCAGTTGATGAAAATGCGCAGTCGTACCAATAAAATCCTCATCCAGGTGCCAGTATATTTTTGCATTGCTGTTTTTATGGGTAGCAGAAAATACCACCCTCCCTTTTTCACCTGTTATTTCAACCGGTATATATATGCTGGCATCTTCATCCGGATAAATAAAATCCATCACACGGCCGGTCTCCATGCTGCAATTGCTTTTAAAAGCGGGTAATTCCTTATAATCGGGATGCTTTTGTTTATAATAATATTCTATGGTAGGTGGCAGTACAAACCAGGACCGGCGCTGCATATCCATGGGGGATTCGCAACTTTCATTTACCCGGTAAGTACCAGTTTTATCTAATTGTACTTTACGGCAATAAGGGCAGTTCAGGGCATTTTTGGCTTGCATACTTACTAAAACAGTATCTGTGGCCACACAATCTGTTGTTGCTTTAAAACCAGAAAAATGGCAGACAGGCATATAGGTAAACCCAAATGCCGGGGGATCAAACCAGGGGGATACGGGCAATACCCTGAAAATATCAAAGAGTACCGGTGCAGCTGTACTGATACCTGTTAATTCCGGCCTGCCCTCTCCGGTGGCATTGCCTATCCAGACGAGTACACAATATTTTGGAGTGAAGCCAATAGCCCATCCGTCCCGGAAACCAAAGCTGGTGCCTGTTTTCCAGGCAACCCGCTGGGAAGAATTAAATAAATTCCATAGGCCTTCTTCTCCCGGGCGCATCACTTCATTCATAGCATTGAAAGTTTGCCAGAGAGAGGGATAATCAAATAATGGAAAAGCCGGTGAAAGCTTTTTACTGTTCCCTGTATTAAAATTTTTTCCCGGCAGATAAGAAGGCTCGTACCAGTCGGCATTATTCCATTCTCCTTTATTTATTTGCTGGTGATTATACATACGTGCCATACTGCTGTAAACCCCAGCCATCTCAAAAGGATTGATTTCACAACCTCCTAAAATCAGGCTCATGCCATAAAAATCTGCCGGATTATTTAAAGTGGTAAAACCGCATTGTTTCAGTACATCATAAAATCGCTGGTATTTAAACTGCTGCAGCATTTTAACAGCTGGTATATTCAGGCTTCTGGCCAGTGCACGATGTGCAGGTACTGCCCCATCATAACCCAGGTCAAAATTCTGCGGGGTGTACCCTCCTATCTGTGTGGGAATATCCGGTATTAACTGGCCGGGCAGCAGGCTGCCTTCAGATAATAGGGAAGCATACAATAAAGGTTTTAAAGTACTGCCCGGACTTCGTTGCGAAGCCAGTATATCTACATTGCTTTCTGATGTTGTATCAGCAGCATTGTAAATATTACCCACATAAGACAAAACATGGCCCGTTTCAATATCCAGTACCAGGGCTGCTGCGTTTTTTATAAGGTTCCCTTTTAACCGGTTATAATGCATTTCCAGAATAGCATTTACCTGCTTTTGTAAATTTCCATCCAGGGTAGTTTCAACGGCTGTTGATAATTGTGAATCGCTTTCCTTTAATAAGGGATATTCTTTTTTAAACCTGTTCAGTAAATGAGGGGCCCATTGGGGTAAAGCCTGTGGCTCACCGGGTAATGGTTCCATTTTTGCCAGTGAGCAGGTACCTGGATCTATTTTTTTTAGCGCTTGCAGCTTATCCAGCAGTTCATTTCTTTTTCTTAACAATACAGCCCTGTTTTTACCGGGATGTACCAGGGAGGGGGCATTGGGCAAGACTGCCAGTGCAGCCATTTCTCCCCAGGAAAGCATGGATGCCGGCCTGCCGAAATAGCGCCATACCGCTGCATCCAGTCCCACCACATTACTCCCAAAAGGTGCATTGGAAGCGTAAAGTGCCAGGATGGACCGTTTACTGTAACTGCATTCGAGTCGCACCGCCAGCAAACTTTCCGTTAGCTTATGCCAAATTGTGCGTTTATTATTTTGCTTATACAGGCGTATGACCTGCATGGTAAGGGTACTGCCCCCACTGATGGTTTTATGATTACTGAAATTTTGTTTGATGGCTCTGCAAATGGCAACAGGGTCAATACCCGGATGATAGTAAAAACGTTTATCCTCAAAAGTGGTAATACAATCTGAAAATTTCTCCGGTACATTTTTATTATAGGGAAAACGCCATTGCCCATCTGCTGCAATAGCTGCATTCAACAGGTTGCCGTCTTTATCGGAAATAACAAAACTAGTAGGACTGGTAAACAGTCTCTCCGGCAAAGAAAACCAGAACAGGAGCAATATCAGGGCAGTGATTGCCAGACTGATTTTGCTCCTGTTAGTCAGATGCTTCAGGTAAAATACCACCTTGTTTATAAATGTCTTTCCCAAACTGATTATTCTGTAATTTCTACCCATTTACCATTAATTCCTCCACTCACAGCATTATTGTACATGGCTTCACAATATACACCCGGCCAGTAATATTTACCGGTATAGGCGGCATTCAACTGTACAAAATAAGTAAGTGTTTCCCCTGCTTTCATATTGAAAAAATGATATACCCTGTCGTCCCGGATATCCATATACTCACTGGCAGATGATTTAAAAGCACCCTCACTGTTAAATAAGCGGGTATTTAATATTTCCCATCCACTGGGGAATATCTGGGTCAGGGCCATCTGGTTATAGGCCCCTCTGGAACCCGGGTTTTTAATGGTTATTTTAGCTACAAAATCAGTCCCTTGTTTTATCTTACTTACATCAATCAGTTCCCCTTTTATATTGCTGTACACAGCACTTACCTGCAGTACAGCAGGGTTATTGACAATTGGTACTGACTGGCTTACCAGTGGTTTACCCTGATTGATAATCCTGGCATATAATACAGCACTTCCATTGTTTTTGAGCTCGATATCTGCCTTCCCGTTTTGCCAGGCAACAGCAGATTGGGCGAAAGTATTGGCACTGCTTACACTTATATTTTGTGCACCAGCTTTACCACTTGATTCAATTTTAGTATTGCCTTTATTAAATCCACTGAAACGGGCAATGGCAATCAGGCTGTAAGCAGTAGTCTGGGTACTGAACCATGTCTCACCAGATAACCTTGCCGCTATATTTTTCACCAACGGTTCTGCTTCAGCCCTGCGGTTCATAATTACCAATGTTTCCAATGCCATGGCCTGGTCGCGCAGGTCGCTTCCATAGCTCATACCCCAGGTAACCCTTACCGGGAAATTGGTAGAAAGCCCGGTAATCATTTGCATGGCCACCTGCGGTTGCCCTGCCAGCTGATAGGCTGCCGCCAGCCTCCATTTTGCTTCAGGAGTCAGGAACTTAAATTCTTTTAACCGGTTCATAGCCCCTATCTCCGGAGCTTTTGCCAATGCTAAAAGGAATAAACGGTATGCTTGTGATAAATCGGTTCCATACCAGGGTGCAGAAGTTACATTCCATGCCAGTGCTTTGGCTTTTTCATATCCCCTCCATTGCTGTAATAATGCTGAAGGTACTGAATACCCCCTTGCGGTAGCTTCCAGTAAAAAATGCCCGGCATAGTTAGTACCCCATTCATCACTTTTACCCCCGTCCTGCCAATAACTGAATCCCCCGTCTGATTGCTGAAAGTCTTGTATTTTCTGTATCGCTGCCCTGATGTTTTTCTCAACTGATGCTTTCCGCTGTTCAGTCAGGTCTATCATATCATTCAATACCAGCTGCGGGAAAGCTGCAGAAGTAGTTTGTTCAATGCATCCATAAGGATATTGAATCAGGTAATCCAGCCTTTTCTGCAGGTTAATGCCCGGAATATTTGAAAGTTCCACCACCGCTTTACTACCAGCTATTTCACCAATAGCAGTAATGGAACCGGTATAATTCTGTCCGGGTTGTAAAGTAATTTCCGTAACCTGAGTAATTGGCGGATTGGGATTTCTGATATCCAGTTCCACTTCCGTAACAGATTGTTCCTTTCCAGCTGCGGCAGTGAGTTTTATTTTTCCAATCCCTGTTCCGGCTTTTACTTTTCCGCTTAAATAAACAGTTTGCTCTCCGGCGCCATTAAAACTAAGTTCCGGTGATCCTGTAATCTCTAATAAAGCAGAGGACTGTGCAGAAAGCTTCACTGTTTTGATGGCATTGTCAGTTGCAAAGACAGTTACAGGAATTCTGAATTCCTCACCCGGTCCCAATACTCTTGGTACCGTTGCCAATAGCATCACCGGCTTCTTGACAGCAACCGATTTCTCTGCAAACCCATATGCCCCGTTTTCAGCTGCAATCACCATGGCCCTTACACTACCCATATACGGAGGCAGCGTAAAATGATGGGTATGGCTGCTGCCATTGGATTTAAATGGGCCCAGGAAACTTACCACAGGTTTAAAGCGGTTTGCTTTTCTGGTTTTGGATGAAAGTTCTCCTTCTGCATCACCTCCAATGGTCAAAATACGTTCCAGTTCACCTCCCCATGCACCAATCACATAATCATAAATATCCCAGCTCTTAACACCCAATGCTTCTTTGGCATAAAAAGCATCATAAGGATTGGGGGTTTTAAAATGGGTAAGGTCCAGCAAACCTTCATCAACAATGGCAATGACATAATTAAATGGTTTTCCATTTTCTTCTGACACAGTTACTGCTGTGCTTTGTTCCGGTTTAATAACATCTGCCATTTTAATCACCGGATTCAGGATATTGTTTTTATTCTCCACCAGTACCGGCAATACCCCATACATCCGAATGGGCAGATCATTAACTGTTTGGGCATGAGGTTGTATCAGGCTAACATTTACATATACATTCGGACTCATTTCTTTTTCTGCCTTAAAGCTGAATTTTGTTTCTCCCTGGTTGGTGTGGATCCAGAATGTTTTCAATACTTTGGTTCCTGTTTCTATACTGATCAGTGCTTTCCCATTTTTGCCGGAAGGAATGGTTAATTTCACTTCATCCCCAACCTGGTATTTGGCTTTATCTGCAGTAAAACTAAGCATCGCCGCAGCGCTGGCATTATTATCGTCTTTACGGGTTTGCCAGCTGTCATCATCCACATAAAAAACTTTACCGGTTTTATGACCACTGCGCAAATCCTTTACCAATATCAGGTAACGCCCATAATCAGACTGTTTAAACTGGTAATCAAAAGTCCCCTTACCATTATTCAGTTTTACCGTTTGCTTTTTTATCAGTTTATTGTATTCTTCATCTGTATAATTACTGATTTCTCCCCCGCTGTTATCCCACCACCAGCGCCATTGCACTTTATACAGCTCAATTTCAGTTTCACCTACACCACTGATTAGCTGTCCTGCTGTATTCACATCCACAATATTAAACATTTGAGGCTTACCACTTAATATATAGCCCCAGGGACCATTTACTTCCGGTATTTTAATACCGGCATAGGAGGTATACGGATGATAAGGCATGGTTGTATTGTCAATACTGAAAGCACCGCCGGGTTCAAATACTTTAACGGTCATATTGGCCAGTAACATACCCGGAGCATCTTCACCGGCATCGAAAGATGGGTTTACAATAGCAGTACCTGTTGCACTCAGGCTGCCATCGAATATTGTTTTGGATAGTGGTGTAAAAGATGCAGCAGGATTATCAAAACTGTAATCCTTAAAACCATCAAACTTAGTTGTCTTTTTATACAACTGTACATCTACCCTGGCTTTTAAACTCTGTGCAGTGGCACCAAATAACCATTTTGCAGATAATATTCCATTGGTATTAGCCCCTTTGCCTAAGGCGGTCAGGCCGCCAAAATTCAAATCAATTTTTAAGCGGTTGGGCATTACGGTTTCAATCTTCAACCTTTTTTCAAAAACTGCACCGCCTAGTTTAATCCGGCAAATCCAGTTACCGGTAGGTGCTGCAGCATCTGTGGCAGTGCGGAATATATTAAAGCCATCTGCATTATTTTTCACCACCATTCTTTTATACAATTGGCCCTTTGGTGAAATCAGCTGCATTTCTACCGGATGGTCTGGCGGTAATTTCTTATCCTTATCCTCAATAATACAACCCAGAAAAAGACTATCGCCCGGGCGCCATACACCTCTTTCCCCGAAAATATATCCTTTAATACCACTTTTAACATCCACCCCATCCACTTCAAAGCGGGATAAAGGCAATGAACTGCCATCATCCAGTTTCAGATAGCTTTTTTCATTCC
>Ga0364880_10103_pt1 | contig 44377 bp, 46 predicted proteins | sample ExccelJu500001D3_5_FD_206927 | JGI IMG/M metagenome (GOLD analysis project Ga0364880, IMG submission 206927) | Enriched cells from Trout Bog Lake Hypolimnion, Wisconsin, USA - BchlTB.July30.5000.01.D3 | ecosystem: Environmental > Aquatic > Freshwater > Lake > Hypolimnion/Profundal zone | place... | reverse complement strand
TATTTAGCGACAAACTCGGGGCTTTGGATAAAAGAAGCCGCTACATTGGTAATGATGTTTGCTCCCTTATCGACTTGGGCAATCCAATAGCCTAAACCGGCAGCATCTGGGGTTCTATTAAAGGTGGCTTGATAGAGCATATAGACTGAGCCGGCAGTTTGGGTGGGGCCGATGTCAAGAGCCACCATGGTGTCGGAAAATTGGAGGCGCTCGACTGTATTCACATCTAAAGTATTGACTGCTTTAGTGTTATCGGTAATGGTGTAGCCAGGTAAATCTGATTTTTGAGTCGTTACATCCCAAACGGTGTTGATTGCAGTAATGGTATAGTTCGCCGCCTTACCAGGCATCACTGCGGTATCCACTCCATCACCACCAATAAAGAGATCTCTGTTAGTCAGCAGAGAATGGGTTTCGTAATAAGTATCGTTGCCACCATATAAATACACCGAGTCATTATTATTTCCAGTAACTGTAGAATCCCCAATAAAGACATCATTACCAGAAAGGGCAGCCACCATAGTGGGTCCACCAGACAGAACATCTAGCGAATGGGATAAGCTTGTGGCTGGACTATAACTGATCGTAAAAAAATTTTGGCCTCCCGCGCCTACTGTTAAAGTAGCAATGCTACAAGGAATATTATCAGCAGATAAATCTGCAGCCGTTTTTGGTATGGAGCCGCCCAATGAACTCAAATCAAACGTGCCGGTTTCAATCACATTGATGGTCTGACCGCTATTTAAAACTGAAAATACGACCTGCGTACTTGATAGGGAAACAACTGAAATGGTGGAAGGATCAGTTGGCGGCGAAGAAACCGTTGAGCTCTCTAAGCCAGGAGAGTGTCCGCCATAACTTTGAATGGTAATTCCCATGTTTGCTAATCCTATCAATCGTTAAAAGAGTTTAATAATGTAAAGTCAATTCTTCCTATCCCACCCACTGCTGATAGGCAATGCCATGGGCAATGGTGGGGGCTACTAGTGCAGCGCCTTCAGCGAGCGTGGCAAATTGCTCTAATACAAATGCTTTGGTTGCTGCTCCCGTATTGAGTTGTCCATTCCAATACGCAATCCCGCCAGAGTCTCCTGCTCTATGCAGCACGTTTTGATAAAGGTTATCTACATAAGATGCATTAGAAGAGTTTGAGCCATATTTAGCGACAAACTCGGGGCTTTGGATAAAAGAAGCCGCTACATTGGTAATGATGTTTGCTCCCTTATCGACTTGGGCAATCCAATAGCCTAATCCAGCAGCATCAGGGGTTCTATTGAAGGTTGCTTGATAGAGCATATAGACTGAGCCAGCGGTTTGAGTAGGACCGATGTCTAGAGCAATGTTGGTGTCGGTAAATTGCAGACGTTCGATGCTAGCCAAGGTGTCAACACCTAATACCCCAGAGTTGTCAGTCAATGTAGCCGTTGAACTCGATAAAGAAACATTGAAATTATTTGATGATTCAGTGAGGGCTACCACATCAATTCCATTTGTGCCAGTGATACTAAGATTGGGGTTGGTAATTTGATAGGTCTGATTTGAATTTGTCAGAATTACTGAATGCGCTGGATTGGAATTAATCAATTCAACCGTATAAGATCCAATTATTTTTCCAAGGATGGCAGCATCATAAGATTCTTGTGACGAGGTAATTAGTAAAATATTAGCGCCACTTGGATTAGTTAAGATGACATTTGATATTTCTGAATTTATTTTTTCTAGCGCATCAATATTTTGAGCAATATTTGCAATGGAGTCATAAATAGATATCGTTGATACATGAGTATTCGTGACTGCACCTAAAGCTTGGGTAACGCTAGCATTTTGAATACTTAAAGTATATGGCGTGGTAATCGCAGACAATACTCCTGAGTCAGCCGTTAATTGGGCATAAGAAATCCCAATGGGACTGCTATCGGTTAGGGTTAAAGATGATATTGCACTTAGATCAACTTGCAGGGTATTTAGCCATAACCCAACATTGGCGCTTGAATCTTGAATGGTAAAGGAAGATTGTCCTAACCCATACAAAGACAGCTCATTAAAGAATGTAGATACAGAACCATTTGATGCAATTTGTGAATAACTTCCGCCACTGGCAGTTATAAGATTTAACACACCACTATCACCAACAACCTCACTTGCTGTGACATGCAAAATTTGATTATCGGATACCGTAATTCTTGAAATTTTCCCAATTGCAGCCTGAATTGTGCTCAATGATGAGGAAAGATTTACAGCCGTGTCGGAAACCTCAATAGTGTTGACATGAGTATTTGAAATAACAGCACCAATACTACTGGCTGAAACACCGCTGACTTTTAATAAATAAGGGCCTTGAATATCCGATAAGACACCAGCGTCGTTTGCAAATTGAGACATTGATATTGAAATCATAGCGGACATATCTGACTGGGTAATCCCAGAAATCTTATTAAGATTCAGCTCTAGACTATCAATAAAGGAAGCTATGCTTACAGATGTATCTGTAATACTAAATGAAAAGGGGCCAAGGTTTGAGGCAACCCCTAGAAATGCAGCAATTGAACCTGAGGAAGGATATGCGGAAGTGCTCCAGGTAATATTTGTGCCACCACTTCCATCGGGCGTCGCTATTGGAAACGCTGTAACTACACTAGTTCCGTTTGTCGATAGCGTTTGAGCATTAAAGGAATAATTTAAAATCTGACCATTGGATTCATTTATAGTTAATACTGAATTATTGTTATAAGTTACTGAAGTTGCCGACACGCCTCCTAGATCCAGGGTGTCACCAATTTCCATCCCAATGATTGTTCCCTGAAACTGAGCGGGGGTATCTAGTTTAATAAAGCCATTATTCCCGGCGTAGATTAAGTTCCCAATGTATGCAGTTGGGGAATTGAGTTCTAGGCTGGCGCCATTTTGGACCTCGTAATAGCCTTGCCCACCATTCCCAGCAGAAGACGGCAATATGCCTGATATTTTTAATAAACCACCCTGGGCGTTTACTCCAACACCAGCCCCGCCATTAAGTGAGGCATTAATCGTGCCATATCCCTGAATTACACCGCCTAACGGTTGAATTCCATTGGAAACAGGTCCAGTTCCCCAAATATTTGTTGCATTTACAGTCCCGCCAGCTAAATAAATATAACTACCGGCATACAAATCAATTTCACGGGGGACCGTTAGACTTCCTATAACTGTTATCGAGTTATAGTATTGAATAGATAGGTTAAATCCAGAAATAGTTTCATCACCTATGATGCTTGAATTAATACCAGAGCCAAGGGGCGGGTTGAAGATTGTTGTCATCGATGAATGAATATTATGAAAAGAAAATTATCATAATTAGAATCATTCTACGCCTCAAAATTTCAAAAAAGACGGAAAATTACCTTTATTTGCAAAGAATTTTGTTGCAATAGCTAATTCTTCTAAATTCTCAAAAAATATATAAAAAGGCGACTTCATTACGTAACCCACTTTAAAGAGACTCCTTTTTAGATTTTATATGGCAAAAAAGCGTTAAAGCAAATGCTCATAATCCTGGCCTTCATCTGCAAAGATGATTTTGATGCCATTATTGAGAATACGGCTAAATGCATGATCACTCTGGCCAGCAGATCCATCCACACGCTCTAGGCTATTTTCCAAAATGATCACAATCTCATTTTCGGAATGACTTTTTTCCAATTGCTTTAGCCGGCTTTTAAGAGTACTCATGATTTTTGAGCTTTCTGCTCTAGAGCAATCAGTCGCTTTTCCAGCTCTTCATATTCTTTCAGTCTGGCAATCTCATTACCCATTGAAATGATTGCTGCTCCTTGATCTGGACTAATATCACCTTTGATGGCGGCATCGAGCACTGCATTAGCTCGCTCAAGCAATGAGCCATCGGGGATGCTAATAGCTAAGGGTGGGAGTTGGGGCTTTTGATTGGGGATTAGCTTTTCCAATACAACTCGCATAGCGGTTGAATCACCGGCCTTGGCCGATTCAATGAGTTTTGCAACGATATCAGGAGCAGCGTCCGAGAGCTGTTGACGCAGTTGACCAACTAGGCCAGAGCCTTTGGGACGTCCAGCGGGGTTTCCTGACTGCCCAGGCTTAAAGCGATTAGCTCTGTTTTTGGTTTGATTTTTCAGTAAATTCATAGATGCCCTTTCATTGAATAATGGATTCGGGCATCACACCGAATAGCTACATTTTAAAGTTTTAGGGCTTAATTTCATAGTGCTAAATGAGAGGATTTTCTTGATCTAGCATATTGAGCTGCTTTGATATTTCTGCATTTTTAGCAATTTCATCAAATTTCCATCTATCACTTAGCCTATCAACTGGGCATCGCACTTCATTACCCCTAAATTGGGCAATCTCCAAAAGCTCCAGCAGATAAAGCAAATTAATTTTGCTATTAGGCGGGGCTATTAATCTTGGAAATGTAATGCCTACTAGATAGGTAGACATCTGGGGAGGCACATATAAAAAGCGCCATCCATTTTGGATGAAATGTTGATTGTCACGGCAACCCCCAATTCCGTAATAAGGGTTGTCAAAAATAAATCCTTGGCGATTTTTTGTAAAACATCTGGAATGATCAATATGAGGTTGACCTAGGTGTAAATAATTCTCACGTCTTTTATAAAGCACTGAAGATGAATCTGAATTTTTTGCGCCTACTACGACTCGAAATCGCTCAAATGCTGGATCGCGTTCAGAGCGGGATTGTTCAGTTAACAATTCATTACAGTCTGAAATAGTCATTTTGGTATTCCTATAAAGGTAGATGGCCATGCGATAGCCAGAATATGTTGAAGATTTGGTTGGGCTAAGTAACACCGCCGCCCATTTGAATCTGTCTTGCCTGTCTCGCCTGTCTTGGGGTTTTAAAGAAACTGGGGGAAACAACTACTAACCATAGAAGGTAAAAGTGGCAAGACAAGCAAGACAGCGAGACAAAAAGTGGCGGCGGATGCTTCATGACTTCGGCAACACCCTCGGGAGTTTTGCGGCCTTGAAAGCACTTAACGAACTAGCCGGTAAGCTATTAGCTGACAGCTGATCGCCGTAAAGTGCAGCCTCCTTGGCCTGCAGATCTATGCGATTGCGCTCATTACGAATTTGATCGATTCCTGCAGCTTGCCACACTGCATGATTACGTAGGATCCACGCGCGTTCACGTCCATGCCCATCCCGAATTTGATCACAGGCTGCATAGCGCTGTATTCCGGCCCTGGTAAAGCTGTGCGTCAGAGCTGCCTGATTGATTGATAACGGTTTTGAGATCGGATCACCTGGATCCCGCAAAAGCTCTTTGACTTCGCTGAGGTAGATCACATCAACAGGCCAACGTGCAACTAGCGCCTCGCAGATGCGATCATAATCGGACTTAGCAAATTCAACTAACTTGCGTTTTGCCTCCGTCATAGGTGCGCGCATTCCTGGATTGAAATCACTGATATCGCGTACTTGAAGGTAAGTAATGACACTGTCAATGAAGGCAGGGTTGTTCAGTAAGGCATATAGCTGTTTGTAATAGCTCTCAGCTTTTGGTTCAGACTGCGTTTCAACGACAATAATTCGCCGATCTTCGGCTGCTAGTGGCAGGGCATCACCGTGATTGGAAAATAGTAGGAAACGGGTGTAGACGTACTCAACCCACCTGCGTCCATATTTAGGATTAATTTCTCGTTGATCGGCTGTTAGCAGTTGGCGTAAGGCATTAGCGTGCTTCCACTGCAGGCCACCTGTCTCATTGATTTCATCGACACAGGCAAGTAAGCATTGAGACAAACGCGCATTAAAACCTGACTCAAGCACTCCCATCAGATCAAAGGCCGGGGCAACGTATCCACGCCAGACTCGGGCTAACACACCCATTATCCAATTTCTGCCCATGCCGTGATGCTTGGCAATGTGTAAATAATGATGATGGGGCAACTCACCCGGTTTTTGCTCAAGGTGCGCTAGCCAATTCAAAAAACTTTCTGCTAATTCACCAAATAGCCACTGAATATGCTCAATAAAGGGCGCTATCAGGATCTCATAATCTTCTGGTTTGCGCACTTTATTTCTAGGACGCCACAGGTTTAGCGATGGAATACCCTGAGGGTTCAGAACATTTAGAGGTCCACCAGGCTTAAAAGTAAGCGTATTAAAAGTTTTTCGGCGTTTGTGCTGCAGCCATAGACGAGCATTACTTACTGGCCTACCCGTCTCCCGTGAAATACTTCTGCTAGCTGCGTGGCGATTCTCAAAGTCGTTATAGCTATAGACATTTATTGGATTATGAATTTCAATCACCCTAGAACCATCCGTGATCAAGGCATACTTTCTGATTAATTCATCTACGCTAATACCACCAGCCTGAGGGGCATCATTAGATTCGCCTCCAGAGGCGATTAGTGCATTTAAGGCTTTTTGCTCTTTGGTACGATTAAGCTCCAATTCCTTGGTAGTTTGCTTAACAAAAAGCCTAATTTCATCGCCACGAATTTCTATATCTTGCCGATGATGGGGGCTCCTACTTAAAGAGGCGCGTAAAACATCTACGATATCTTCCGCATTTAAGCTATCTGCATTTTGCTCAATGTAAATGCGAGCCACATCATGCCACTTTTCTTGGGAAGCGATTGCTTCAAGTAATTCCTTTTCAGATAAATGATTCTTGCCGGGATTGAGGTTTGACGTGTTCATTTGTCACCTCTCAATAAATATGCAATAGCCTCGACACTCCATAGCAGTCGATTGCCAATCTTTAACGGCTTGATGCCAAAGGCTTCTCCTTTTAAGGAATTTTCCTTGCGAATGGTTTGGATAGCTTTGGAAATTACCTGACTGAATTCAGCGGTAGTAATGAAGTCACGGGACTTAGCGATTTGAGCTAAACCGTGTGGAATATTTTGTTCTTGATGGGTATTCATGTCGTTGCGTTCCTGTATTGGATACGCAACTTTCCCATTGGTGCAGTTTGATAGCTAGTAATGAAAATCTGAGTAACGCTAAATTCAGATTATTAGATTCTCAACTTGGCTTTAATACTTTTTTATCGCAGTGATGCGCCCTTGATAGGTCCCAAAAGACATTTCGCCAATGATATTTTTGTCTGCTTCTTCATAAAGTTTGAACGCTTTAGCAGCGGGATCGCTGAGCATCTGCGATTTAATATATTCATTCTGAGCATCTGTATTCTTGCCCTTAGCACCCTTGGGTCTTTGTGGCTTGAATATTTCACCATGAGCCAGCACTAAAACATCTTTACGCAACTCATCCATTAGGCGATTTTGAGATACAGCCCTTAGCTTTGAGGTAACGCTAGCAGGCGTGAATACACCCCACGGCTCTTGAATAGCGAATAGTTCCTCAGGAGATAGGTGCTCATAGCTGATTGCCAAACCGCCCTCATCAGTGGGCGTAAAGGTAATCTTGCTAATTGCCTTGAGGTATTTAGTTTTAGCTACTGGCGATAGATCTTCAAGCGGTTGATGATTCTCTAGAAAAGCATCTTTTTGCTTTTGCTGAAAGGCTGTTAATTTCATGCCACCACCCGCAAGCCAGTAGCCCCTTCTTGTGGCTGGGGGATACCAGCTTCATCGAGGATGAACTTCTCAATCTTAGAGTGCCACTGCCGCAATAAGTCGATCGGTCTTCTGCGGTAATGCTTCTCTGCGATCGCTGATGGCTTGTGCCCCATGATCTGCGCTGAGATGCCAGCAGGACACTCAACCCACTCAGCCAGTGTCCCAAATGATCTACGCAAACCATGAATAGAAATCTCAGGCAGGCTTGTGCCCTCTAGCGCTAAGTTGTGAGCAATGCGGGGCTCGGTGATGCGTCCGCTCTTAGCCGTGGGGCTTGGGAATACATAGCCATTGACTCGGGCGATGTTACTAAGCAGGAGCGCTACATAGGGCGTGATCGGAATCTGACGAGTGCCCTCAACCTTATCTCGAATCGTAGCGGTGTTCCACACCAAGTCCACATCCTCCCACTTCATACCAGCCAACTCATTACGCCTTGCGCCTGTGAGCAGAAGAATTTGTAAGTAAGCTTTAATGACTGGGTTGTGAATTTTATTGATCGCATCGAACCAAGTCTTGATCTGTTCTTTTTGCAAACAATCGTCCTTAGCTTTCTTAGCAGGCAGCGCCTTGGTTAAACGATCGCAGGCATCCAAGCGAACGATCTTTTGATAGGTCGGATGATCGCCACACCAAGTGATGAAGGCTTTAAGTGCCGATAAGGCAATGCGTGCTCTAGCAGGACGTTTTGCAACCTCGCCCTTAAGCCACGCCTCGACCTTATCTCGACTGATCTCATTCAAGGGCATTGCCAACAGTGGTCGTAAGATGCCCGCCTCTTTAATCTTGGATTGATTCTTCTTTAGCCCACGAGTGATGAGTTGCCCACCCTCTCTTGCCATATCGATGTGGTCTGCCAAGTGACGATCACCCCAATTAGGCTTACGGGCGAGAATGTATTCATCCCAGACAACTAGTGCAGCAGTACCCTTGATGCGCTTGGCTTTTGCCTCCTCATCAATCTGCGCTCGCTCATCCCTAGGATCAACTCCCTTATCGGTCAGAACTTTTAGGCGTCTTGCTTCAGCTTGGGCGTCAGTGATAGACCACGACTCAGTCTTGCCGATCGTGATCCGCAGGTTCTTGCCGTTAAACCAAGTTTCAAAGATAAAAGACTTGGTGTTTTTGGGTGTTACCAAGATGCCAAGGTTAGGAGTCTTGGCGTCCCAGTAATAGGTAATTTTGGGCTGACCTTTGCCATCAAGGTCGCATTGCAACCCTGCTATTCGGCTCACAGTGAGGTTTAACTTGGATTTAGCCATTTTTCCCTCAAAATTCAAAAAATCGTGGTCATGTCGTGATTTTATTTCAATTTAAAGGAATTTTGGGGTATTTAATGAAATTCTTTATAACCCCATATTTATTGGCTTTAGCCAGTATTTGTAAGGCTTTAGTAATGAAAATCAACTTACCTAAATGCTCGCTTTTCCTGACTCATAACCCGAAGGTCGTAGGTTCAAATCCTGCCCCCGCAACCAGTATTACAGCTCTAAGCCCTTATTTAATAAGGGCTTTTTGCTTATTAGGCGCATCATTCTAGCGTGCGCCCAATCGACCCCCATCATTAGATGACCATTTTCCACCAAAAGGATAGTGCTCAGAGCGAAAATCAAAAAAAACAGTAAGATAACTTATAAAATTTATAAGTGAGTGTCATATGAAATATTTACTCAGTCTAGTGATTTTGCTGGGATTGGCCGCATGTTCGAAGAATCCAAATAACTTCAGTCTTCAATGCTATGGCCAGCAATCACTTGCTGTTGATAACCAATTAACCGAATCAAAAGATACGGCACGTAAATATCAATTTCAAAATCAATCCATACCCGATCACTTGTGTACCACTGCTGAAAAGGTAATCCAATGTTCACAAATCAAGGATGAAGGTGATTCCAGCATCAATCACTACATGATTCTTAATCGTAGCTTGGGCGCCCTCTACGAGACAACGATCACTACGCAAAAAATTAAGGGTGGTGAGAAGAAAACCAAGGAGATCTTCCAAGGGAAGTGTGAATCGCCGATCTTTAGCTAAAACCGTAACTCCATTTAATCAACTAGGGCCGGCCTTTTATTTCACTTATTGGCTACGCCTTAACGTTTTCCTTTAAAAAGTAAGTGCAGGCTGAAGTGGGGTGTACGGATCAGCCGACTGGGTCTCAAGGGCTTCAGCCTCTTCTTCCCCTTGAGGTTGTCGATAGAATTTTGAGCCTCTGAAATCTTGCGGTGCCCGTGTTTGTCCGTCAATCTCATTCACTGAAATTGCCGGTGAAATCGGCTGAGAATTAAATTGCTGCAATTGCTCCTTGGTGTACGGAGAGTAGGTAGTAGCTTGAGCAAAGACATTGAGGGAACTTAAATACAGGCAACCCACAATCAAGAAAATGCTAAATCGTTTTAGTTTAATCATGAGCTCGGTTCCATTAATTGATATAGACTAAGCCATAAGAGCTAAGTGGGCAATAAATGCAGATCTATTCTCCCCAGCTTTTTTAGCTTTGGCATCCAATCTTGCCAAGACTCTTTTTGGAAGGGTGATGTTGATTCTCTCGATGTCATCAGATAAAAGTGCGGGATCAATCTCCACGATTGCCCAAGTCCAGCCTTTAAACTCTTTTCGTTTTTGTAACTCTCTTAAAGAACTAGGTTTTGGTATTTGCTGATTCTCATCTAGTGCGACTTCTATCCATAGTTCTATAGCCTCCTTAGCGTTATCGATGGCTTCATCCATTCCACGATCAGCTGCTGAGAAGCAGCCTGGCAAATCTGGAACGATGACGCCCCAGGCATCTTTTTGACTTCCTGGCTCAATTGCGATTGGATATTTCATTTCCATCCTTCCTTTATTCCTGCTTGTTTAAATATCGCTCGTAACAATCCTATAGGCATATCTTTTCTAGGATGAGTCACAACAATATGTCCTAGCTTTATTGGGTGCACATAAACATGGTGCGACCCACGTACCCCTCGCAAACCCCATCCGTCCGCAATTAACTTTTCAACGACTTTTCGGCTATGCATTCATCTCCTAATTAATTATACACACCATACACACTTATTAGCGAATCAATGCTTCTGCTGGCCTATGCCAGATGCGCCTAGTGCCCTCCCTCCAGAAGATTGGTTTTCTTGGTGCGTCACCTTTATGGGTAAAAGTCCAAATCTGCGCACCCGTATTCGGTGACTGGTAAAACGGAATACCCATAGTTCTATAGCGCGCGCTCACTGTTGGATGAGGATGTCCATAGCGGTTTCGATATCCATTTTGTGCAAATGCCTGATCTGGACTCAAGCGCTTCAATAATTCTTCTGAAGAAGAAGTTTTGCTACCGTGATGAGGCGCCATAAAGACCAGCTCCTTATCTTTTAGGTTTTGCAACGCTGCTGCATCTAGGCGCTCTACCATTTCAGCTTCACCCTGCTTCTCAACATCTCCCGTTAACCAAAACGAAGTACTCATATTGCGAACTTCAAGAACGCAACTCATTTCATTTGGTTTGCCTGGGTACTGGGATTCAAAATGAGTTTCCTCATGTGGATGCCAAATATGAAATTCCACCTCATCCCATACCCAGTGTTGACCGAAGCGACAAGGGAGAGTCGGAATCTGTCTAGATTGCAAGTTTTTCAACAGGGGGTTTGTGTTTGGTAGAGAGCCCATCATGGAATCGAATAACACTTCTTTTAATAAGGTTGCAGCCCCACCCACATGATCACTATCACTATGGCTTATGACCATGCGATCGATATGATCAATACCCCGCCCCCTGAGATAAGGTAGGATCACTCTATTGCCAGCATCATCCTTCTTTCCTTGGATGGGCCCAGTGTCATACAGCAATCGCTTTGTTGCTGTCTCAACTAGAACAGAAGTGCCTTGGCCAATATCGAGAACTGTTGCTCGAAACTCGCCCTCTTGCAAATTTAGATCTGCAAGAGGTGAAAGAAATAAAAAAGTGGTTAAGCAAATTCCCAGAATCCTTGACTGCCAGCTCGCTTTTATAGCACCAGGTCGAATAGCAAGAATGATTCCCACCCCAGAGATCAGAAGCGCCCACCAAGCAGGCTGACTGGACCACACGACTGCCCATTTCCAGCTCGCCATCCATCTCAACATGACTGCTAGATACTCCATCGATGCATGCGCTGGAAGCAGTAGCCATTTACCGATGAAATCTGGCAATAGTGCGCCGCCAATTGCTAGCGGCGTGACGATATAACTCACTAAGGGAATCGCAAATGCATTTGCCAAGGGGGAGACTACTGATACTTGATAGAACCAATACAAAGTAAATGGCAGTAGGGCAATGGTAACTACCGCTTGAACGCGGCAGGCCTCACGCAAAGCCTGCAAAACTCTTTTTATCCAATGCACCTCCAACTCTTTACCGGTTGGGATACCAAGCAAACCTGCGGAATCTCCCATGGCATACAGAATGGCTGCAACAGCTCCAAAAGATAACCAAAAGCCTGGGGTATAAGGCGCCATAGGATCTACTAACAATACAAAGGCAAGCGCCCACCACCAAATATCAAAGGAGCGAGGGTTACGGCCAGACCATAAAGCAACAGCAACCACACCAACCATATACATGGTTCTTTGTGCTGGTATTTGAAAGCCTGCTAGCCATGCATAAATAAAAGCTGTCAAGAATCCAGATACTGCCGCCACCTTACTAACCGGAAATATCAGTGGCAAGGACTTGCGACGCCAAAGTCTTGTGGCAATTCCTGCGCCAAGTCCTGCAAGCATGGTGACATGGAGTCCGGATATGGAGATGAGGTGACCGATGCCGGTAGCATTAAATACTCGCCAATCCTCTTGATCAATCGCATTTTGATCACCCATCACCAACGCCACAATCACGCCTGCATATGCTGCGTCCTGTGGGAGTAGGCGTTGAATCTTTTTGCGTAACTTCCAGCGCTGATATTCCATTGCCAATTCAAAATCGGTGAGGCCAATATCTTTCTCAAGCAGTAGCTCACCAGATCGAACCGACCCACTGGCACCAAAGTTTTGGTGAAAGGACCAGCGTTCGAAGTCAAATGTATAGGGATTTAGCGAGCCGTAAGGACGCTTTAGTTTGACCTTAAACTTCCAGCGCTGACCTGGAATCACTTCTGGAATCTCTTGTGCATTTCTCCAGGCAGGCTGCCAACTGAGATAGATTCGTTCAGGAAATTCCTCGACCTTATCTCCACTTAATAAGGCTTGCCGAACTTCAAAGGCAAACTTAGCTCCAGCCGAGCTACTTTGAGGTAATGCCGCTACGCGACCTTCAATGCTCAACTCCTGTCCCTCCAACTCTTCCGAGAGAATATTGTTCAACCTGTCGTCTGCATACTTTGCATTCCAAGCAAAGCCAAGCGCCGCACAAATCAAGATGATGAATATATGCTGGGAGCTGGTTACCTTTGAAAAGAAGCGCAGTCCGAGTAGAGCAATGGCCACTGTAAAAACAGCTGCTGACAACCAATAGTCAGGCACTGTGGGCAAAAATAGCAGAAGCGAGCCCCCGGCGATAAACGCCGCAATAGCTAAACGCAAGATCTTAAGAGGCTAAGTTGAGATTTGAATTGGTAGCCAGCAACGCTGACCAGCGAGGCAAGACTTGCATGGCGTTGCGCCACACAGCAATGGCAAACTCATCGCTACTGATGCCGCGAACCTGCGCTAATACATTAGTAATTCGGGGTAGGAATGCAGGCTCGTTAAACGCAATACCCTCTTCGCGCAACCATGCTGGCGGTATATCTGGTGCATCCGTCTCGGTAACAATGCTATCTAGCGATAACTCTTTTAACAATCGACGAATCTGCAATGCGCGTTCAAAAGTTGCGGCGCCACCAAAACCCAATTTAAATCCAAGCGCGATAAATTGTTCTGCCTGCTGAAAGCTGCCATTGAATGCATGGGCTATTCCACTGGGAATGCTTCTACAGCGCAGTGCTTTCAGGATCGCATCTTGTGAACGACGCACATGCAAGACCACCGGCAATTGAAATTGCTCAGCCAGATCAAGTTGTGCGTGAAAGAACCATTCTTGTCGTTTCAGATCTAGGCCTTCAACAAAATAATCTAAACCAATCTCACCAATGCCAACAAAGCGAGGATCAGACAAAGATTGCTCTATCTGGTCTTTCAGAATGGTGATATCAGACTCTTGCGCCTGATTGATGTACAACGGATGGATTCCCAGCGTATAGACCAGTCCTGGGATTTTCTCAGCGTATTGAGAGGCAAGCGCTCGGACATGGTCACAGTCAGAGGCTTTAACCGTTGGTAGAAGGATTGCCTTAACGCCATTCTGAGCTGCGGCTTCGATGACTTGAGGAAAATTTCTCTCAAACTCGGGCGCGTCCAGATGGCAATGGGTGTCAACCCACGATTGGGGCTGACTCATGCAGCGAGGTTCTTTAATACTCCACGCTCTAAATGCAAAATACGATCACAACGTTTGGCGCGAATGGGGTCATGGGTCACGATCACGAAGGCTGTGCCCTGCTCACGCGCTATATCCAACATCAAATCAAACACACTATCAGCCGTCTCTGTATCAAGATTACCTGTGGGCTCATCTGCTAAGACACAAGCGGGATTACCCACCAAAGCACGCGCAACCGCAACCCGCTGACGCTCTCCACCGGATAACTCTCCAGGGGTATGAAGCTCTCTCGAGGCCAAGCCAACGGCTTTTAGAATCTTGCTGGCTCTATCCATGGACTCTTCATTACTCAATCCACGAATGCGCAAAGGCAAAGCCACGTTCTCCTGAGCGCTGAATTCATCTAAGAGGTGATGGAATTGATAAATGAAACCAAGACTGTGATTGCGCAATTGGTCTAATTTGGCAACCGATAACTTGCTTAGATTGGATCCAGCTAGAACAACAGAACCTGCACTTGGGGTATCTAAACCGCCCAAAAGGTGTAACAAAGTACTTTTACCTGAGCCAGATGAGCCAACGATCGCAACCTTCTCAGATGGGGAGACATCCAAATGGATGCCCTTGAGAACCTCAACTGCTGAGGGACCTTGGCCATAGGTTTTAGCCAAATCTCTAGCGCTCAGCACCAAGCTGTTTGAGTTATTGATAGCCTCACTCATAACGTAGGGCCTCCGCTGGTTGCACCTTAGCAGCGCGACGGCTTGGATATAAGGTTGCTAAAACGGAAAGCCCAAATGCCATGAGGCCGACGGTGAGTACATCTGAAAATCTCACGTCTGATGGAAGCTCGCTGATGAAGTAGACATCCCGCGGCAAGAAGCGCACGCGGAAAATAGCTTCGATCGCCGGAACAATGACATCAATATTCAGTGCAATCAGCAGACCCAAAACAACGCCAGCCAGAGACCCGAGCAATCCAATTGCCAAACCTTGCACTAAGAAAATTCGCTGAATCAGTCCGGGGCTTGCGCCCATTGTTCTTAAGATAGCGATGTCTGCCTGCTTTTCATTCACAGTCATTACTAAAGTGGAGACCAAGTTAAAGGCAGCAACGGCAATAATCAAAGTCAGAATGATGAACATCATTTTCTTTTCAGTCTGAACTGCGGCAAACCAATTGCGATTTGATCTTGACCAGTCTGTAACCCATAAAGCTTGGGGCACGACTTGAGCCAACTCAGCAGCCACCTCTGGAGCGCGTTGCATGTCATCCACCTTTACACGTAAGCCTGAAGGCTCATGTAAACGTAATAAAGCAGCGGCATCCTTCCAATGCATGATGGCTAAAGAGCTGTCGTATTCATAGTGACCACTATCGACAATGCCAACCACCTGAAGCATGCGCATTCTGGGCATGGCACCTGCTGGCGTCAGATCACTCTCGGGAACGATCATGTTGATGCGATCGCCCACTCGTGCACCCACCATTGAGGCAAGTTGGGCACCCAAGGCAACACCAAATTTGCCCGGCTGAAGATCCTTGATACTGCCAGCAACAAATTGTTTTGGTAAGTCTGAAACCTTACCTTCTTCTTCGGGCAAGACACCCCGAATAGCAACGCCACGCATCACACTTTCGCGGCTCAACAAACCTTGAGAGCTCACCATCGGCGCAACACCAATGACGTGAGGCTGAGCAGCTACTTTCAGGGCAAGCGGCTCCCAATTAGCAAGCCCATCAGGTGCGGTAATTTCCACATGGGATAAAACGGAGAGCATCCGATCGCGAACTTCCTTCTGAAAACCATTCATCACAGAAAGCACCACAATCAGCGAAGCAACGCCAAGAGCTATCCCTGCGGTAGAGATCCCTGAGATAAAAGATAGAAAACCATCACGCTTTCCGACCGTCTTACGACGCTTGGATCGGGTGTAGCGCAGGCCAATTTCTAGCTCAATAGGAAGTCTCAACATAGCCACAGTTTAGTGAATCTGGCGGGCATACTGATGGAATACTCAATTGCCACCTAAAATCAGGGGAATGACTGCCAATATGACCCACAAAAAGCGCTTTACCCTGATGCTCTCGGGGGAGGATGCATTGGAGCTTGATGACCACCCGATCAGGAGCGCGCCACTCGGTGGCTTACCCCATGAGCGCTTCCTCTTGGGTGAAAAGGTGCCTGCAGCACCCATCCTACTTTTGGGTCAATCTCAACTGACAGTCAACCCCGACGAAATGATTGCTTGTTTACAGCCAGTCCACCTCCATGCCACCCGTGATCATCTAGTTCTGATGAGTCAAGGCCAAGTTGATCTCAACCATGAGGAATCAGTAAAATTACTTAAAGTGGCACTCCCTTTTATCGAGGAGGATTTTCAGGGTCCAGTACTTTTGCAAGGTCAGCATTATTGGTTCATTGCTGCCGGCCCATTTGCTAGTCTAGCAAGCCACAGCATTGATCAAGCTCATGGTCGCAATATTGATTGGTGGATGCCCCGCGATACACATGAAGATGGCGTAGCCAAAACGTGGCGCAAACTCCAGAATGAAATTCAGATGCTTTGGCATATTGATCCCATCAATGAGATCCGTGAGCAACGCGGCGCCCCTATGATCAATTCGATTTGGATTAGTGGTATTGGAAAACTGAATGATGTCCAAGCGCCAGAGCTATTAAAGCAAGCTCAGAATATTTATGGAGAGCACCCTCTCCTAGTAGGACTCTCAAAATTGCTCAACATTGCCCATCAAAAAAAACTTCCTTTAGCCAACTTTTCTGATTTAGCCAATGGCTTTGGCTGGTTTAGCCATCCCGAATCGATTTGGCCAACACTGAAGCAAGCATTGGTTGATAAGGTGGTTGATGAAGTGACAATCATTGATTTTCCCAAGGGAGAAAAGCGTGACCGTACTTTCACAACACGAGATCTTCAGAAAAAATCTTTACTGTTTTGGCGTAAAGCTGAGGAGCTCAACTGGAAAGAGATTGCCAAGCAATGAGTCAATTTTCTCAACGCCACGTTTCGGAAAGAACCAGCGCCTGGCTAGAACAAAGTGGTTTACACCCACTGCTAGCGAGGCTCTTTGCAGCACGCGGTGTGCAATCGCCCGATGAGTTGTCGCTTGATCTCAAAAAATTGCTTTCCCCAACGGAGCTCAAAAACTGTTTAAGCACAGCAAGTCTGTTAGCGGACATTCTTGAGAAAAAAGAACCCATGCTGGTGGTTGCTGACTATGACTGCGATGGCGCAACCGCCTGTGCGGTAGCAGTTCGTGGCTTAATGATGCTGGGTGGTCCAGAAACCCTCATTCAGTTTTTAGTACCCAATCGTTTCACCATGGGTTATGGCCTCACGCCTGAGGTTGTGGAATTGGCTGCGCAACAAAATCCTAAGCCCAAATATCTCATTACCGTTGATAACGGTATTGCCAGCGAAGCCGGTGTAGATCGCGCCCGCGAACTCGGTATGGAGGTGATTGTTACCGATCATCACCTACCAGGCGATCAACTTCCTAAAGCCACTGCGATTGTGAACCCTAATCAACCGGGATGCAGTTTTCCTAGCAAGGCTTTAGCCGGAGTTGGTGTGATGTTTTATTTATTGGTTGCCTTGCGTGCAGAGTTACGCAATCGCGGAAAATTTACGAATGAGAATCAACCTAAGATTGAAAATCTTTTAGATCTCGTTGCATTAGGCACTGTTGCTGACGTTGCGCAACTTGATCGCAACAATCGCATTCTGGTTTCCAATGGCTTGAAGCGCATTCGTGCAGGTATTTGCCAGGCAGGTATAGGTGCTTTATTTCAGGCGGCGGGGCGAGATCCGCGCAGTGCAAATACGTTTGATCTCGGTTTCGCTATCGGTCCTCGTCTGAATGCAGCCGGTCGACTTGCTGATATGACACTGGGTATTCGTTTGTTGCTCAGCGATAACGCTGAGCAAGCGCTAGAACTTGCTCAAGAACTTGATCGCATTAATCGCGAACGCCGCGTCATTGAAACTGGGATGCAAGAAGCGGCTCTAGCCCATCTCGCCGAAGATCAATTGGCAGGGACTATGGCAGAGCGCACTAGCATTTGCCTTTGGAATCCAGAATGGCACCAAGGTGTCGTTGGCATTGTTGCCTCGAGATTGAAAGAGCGCTTCAATCGCCCCGCGATTGTTTTTGCCCCCGCAGAAGGCGCTGCCGGTGAAGAGCTTAGAGGCTCAGGTAGGTCGTTGACGGGCTTTCATTTGCGGGATGCATTGGATTTGGTTTCCAAACGCGAGCCTGGTCTGATCCTAAAGTTTGGTGGCCATGCCATGGCGGCTGGCCTCACGATTCGCAAAGCCGACTTTGAAAAGTTTGATGCTGTGTTTCAGAAGGTCGCTAGTGAGCTCTTAAACGATGAGCTATTAGAGCGTCGGCACATCCACGATGGCGCTCTAGCCTTATCTGAATTCACTCCAGAAACTGGGGACCTCCTCGCCGAAGAAATCTGGGGGCAAGGCTTTCCTCAGCCCATCTTTTATGGCGAATTTGAGATCAGCCAACAAAGCCTGATGAAAGACAAGCACCTACGCCTGCAATTGCGCCCTCTCGGAGAGGGCTCGCTTGCTAGCAAACCATTTACTGGGGTTTGGTTTAACCGCACCCAGACCCTGCCAGAAAAGGCCAATCTGGCCTACCGCCTCGTAACCGACCGCTACCAAGGGCGAGCTAGGGTTCAGCTCATGATCGAAGCGCACGACGAGAGCTAAAGAGTCCAGACTTAGGGGCTCTGGAGTAATAACCCCCCTATAATTAGGGCATGGAAGCTGAACAACTAAACACTATTTCGAATACTCTATCTGACCTGCTCACCCGTGAGCAAGCACTTCGGGGGTATCTTTGACTTCGAAGTAAAGTCACGACGTCTTACTGAAGTTAACTCTATTCTTGAAGATCCCACCATCTGGGACGATCAAAAGAAGGCTCAAGCACTCGGCAAAGAGAAAAAATTGCTCGATGGCGTGGTTTCTACCCTCACTGATTTAAATACCAATATCACTAGTGCCCTCGAACTCTTCGATATGGCCAAAGAAGAAAGTGATTTTGAGACCATCGGCGCGATCAAAACAGATGTTGAAGGCTATAGCAAGGTCATTGGGGATTTAGAATTCCGTCGCATGTTCCATAACGAAATGGATCCATGCAACTGCTTTATTGATATTCAAGCAGGTGCAGGCGGTACTGAAGCTTGCGACTGGGCAAGCATGCTCTATCGCCAGTATCTGAAATACTGTGAACGCAAAGGCTATAAAACAGAAATTCTTGAAGAATCTGATGGCGACGTTGCCGGCATCAAGAGCGCCACCATTAAGGTTGATGGTGAGTACGCTTACGGACACCTTCGCTCGGAAACTGGTGTGCATCGCTTGGTCCGTAAATCACCTTTTGATTCTTCAAATGGTCGTCATACCTCTTTCGCCAGTATTTATGTCTATCCAGAAATTGATGACTCGATTGAGATTGACGTCAATCCCGCAGATATTCGCACTGATACCTATCGCGCCTCTGGTGCTGGTGGTCAGCACATTAATAAAACTGACTCAGCCGTGCGCTTAACCCATCTACCAACCGGTATCGTGGTGCAGTGTCAGAACGATCGTAGCCAACACCGCAACCGCGCTGAAGCCATGACGATGTTGAAGTCCCGCTTATACGAACACGAAATGCAAAAGCGTCGGGTAGAGCAGGATAAGCTTGAGGCTACCAAAACGGATGTGGGTTGGGGTCATCAGATCCGCTCCTATGTCTTGGATCAAAGCCGTATTAAAGACTTACGCACCAACGTTGAGATCTCCAATACCCAGAAAGTATTGGATGGCGACCTCGATGCCTTCATTGAAGCCAGCTTAAAGCAAGGCGTTTAACCTTCACTGCAACCATCAAAAAATATGAACGATAAAACGAATTTAGGCACTACGCCCTCCCCCGCTACTGAAGTAGTTGATGAAAATCACATCATTGCGGAGCGTCGTGAAAAGTTAGCCAAGTTACGCGAAGCCGGTGTCGCCTTCCCTAACGACTTTGTCCCCACCCATCTAGCGGCAGATCTACACACTCACTACGACAGCCTCACTAAAGAAGAATTGGCTGCTAAGAAGATTCATGTGAAGGTCGCAGGCCGTATGGTCCTCAAGCGCGTCATGGGTAAAGCAAGTTTTGCGACCATCCAAGACCGCAGCGGACAGATTCAGTTCTATATTAGCGATGAGTTGAGCGGTGCGGATACCCATGGTGCGTTTAAGCACTGGGATATGGGTGACTTCATTTCTGCTGAAGGCAATCTCTTCAAAACAAACAAGGGTGAGCTCTCAGTTGAATGTAGCAACCTGCGCTTACTCAGCAAATCACTGCGCCCTCTGCCTGACAAATTCCACGGCCTCTCCGATTTAGAGACTAAGTATCGCCAGCGTTATGTGGATTTGATTGTCAATCCAGAAAGTCGCAATGTCTTTAAAGCGCGTAGTAATGCCATCTCTTCATTGCGTCGCCATATGCTTGATGCTGACTTCATGGAAGTTGAAACACCAATGCTTCACCCGATTCCTGGTGGAGCAACTGCTAAGCCCTTTATCACCCACCACAACGCTTTAGATATGCAGATGTTCTTGCGTATCGCCCCTGAGCTTTACCTCAAACGCTTGGTAGTAGGTGGCTTTGAGCGTGTGTTTGAAATTAACCGCAACTTCCGCAATGAAGGTGTGAGTCCACGTCACAATCCAGAGTTCACAATGATGGAATTCTATGCAGCCTATACAGACTACAACTGGCTGATGGATTTCACTGAGAATATGATCCGTGCAGCAGCAATGGACTCTCAAGGCACTGCAGTCTTAACTCACCAAGGTCGTGAACTAGATCTCAGCAAGCCATTTCACCGTTTAACGATTACTGAAGCCATTCTGAAGTACGGACCCCAATCCAATAAGGCCTATGAGCCAGCGCAATTAGAAGATGCTGATTTCATTCGTTCTGAATTGAAAAAAGGTGGCGAAAACCCAGACAGCCCGACACTAAAGAACGCCGGCATTGGCGCTTTGCAATTGGCCTTGTTTGAATTGGTCGCAGAAGAACATCTCTGGGAGCCAACTTACATCATTGATTACCCAATTGAAGTCAGCCCCTTAGCCCGTGAATCCGATACACGCCCAGGTATTACTGAGCGTTTTGAACTCTTCATTACCGGACGTGAAATTGCTAACGGCTTCTCAGAATTAAATGATGCTGAAGACCAGGCTAATCGTTTCCGTAAACAAGTAGAGCAAAAAGAAGCTGGTGACGAAGAAGCAATGTACTTCGATCATGACTTCATCCGCGCCCTTGAATACGGCATGCCTCCAACTGGTGGATGCGGTATTGGTATTGACCGTTTGGTCATGCTCCTCACCGATGTGCCGAATATCCGTGACGTGATTCTCTTCCCTCACCTGCGTCGCGAAGAAGAGTAAGTTCTATCGAATTAATTTTCAAATGAAAGTTTGAATGCAAAATAAAAGCCACCCTAGGGTGGCTTTTTCATTACAGCACTGATTTATCTTTAATTAAGCAGCTACTTGGGTAGGCAAACCTTTTTCATCAAAGACGCCTTCAAATAAAGCGGAGCTTAAATAACGCTCAGCCGTATCCGGCAGAATCACCACAATGGTTTTACCTTCGTACTCTGGTCTCTTAGCCAGGCGCACTGCTACAGCAGCTGCAGCACCACAGGAGATGCCAACCAAGATACCCTCTTCTTTGGCAATGCGGCGGGCAAACTCAATAGCCTCCTCATTGGTAACTTGCTCAACCTTATCCACTACTGACAGATCGAGGTTCTCTGGCACAAAGCCTGCACCAATTCCTTGAATCTTATGTGGGGATGGTTTGATCTCTTCACCATTGAGTTTTTGCGTAATCACTGGACTTGCAGTTGGCTCCACTGCCACGACTTCAATGGCTTTCTTTTTGGTGTGTTTGATGTAACGACCAACACCAGAAATTGTGCCGCCAGTGCCAACGCCGGCTACAAACACATCAATCTTGCCCTCAGTGTCATCCCAGATTTCTGGGCCGGTGGTTTTTTCATGAATCGCTGGATTAGATGGATTGCTAAATTGCTGTAGCAAAACATATTTACCAGGATCAGACTCAGCTATCTCTTTTGCTTTGGCAATGGCGCCATTCATTCCCTTGGGACCTTCAGTCAAAACAATCTTCGCACCCAAAGCAGTTAATAACTTACGACGCTCTAAGCTCATAGTCTCAGGCATTGTTAGGGTCAGCGGAATGCCGCGCGCAGCAGCCACGAATGCCAAAGCAATGCCTGTATTGCCACTAGTAGGCTCAACTAACTCTTTGCCAGGCCCGAGCAAACCTTTTTCTTGTGCGTCATTAATCATTGCTACACCGATTCGACACTTGACTGAGTAAGCAGGGTTGCGCCCTTCAATCTTTGCTAGAACAGTTGCCTTGGCGCCATCGGTGACGCGGTTCAATCGCACTAAAGGTGTGTGACCAATGGTTTGTGAATTATCGGTAAAGTAAGTCATGCGGCTTCCTTAAATCAAAGAAAAGAATAATGAATAGATCTTATGGGAATGTCTTCATTTAGCCAAAGAAGTTCTCGTCATAAGGTCAGTACTTTAAGTTCTAACGAGACTTTTTGAAGAATGTCACTACTAGAACAATCAGCAGAACACTAAACCACAATAAAGACCACTCTGGTACTTGTAGACCCAGTATGGTGGGTAATTGAGCAGAGCAAAGGCCGTCCGCCTTAAATAACCAAGGCAAGCCCTGCACTACTTGAAATTGATTTATCCAGAGCTCTAAAGGATCAATTCCACAAGAAGCGCCCGGATGAGATAAGAGCCACACATGATGTCCTGCAACTGCTGCCCCATATCCAGCGGCCAAAATTGCCAAGGCATGGAATAACTTTCTGAGAGGGTCAAAGATTGCAGCCATAACGCAGGCGACTGCTATACCTATATAGCCCACTCTCTGCAAAATACATAAAGGGCATGGCAGAAAACTCACACCCTGATAGCCCACCTGCTGGAGGATGACTGCTAAAGCAACCAAACCTAGGCTAATGAGAGACAGGAATAGGTATTGGCTTCTTTTCATATAGAGATGATAGCTAAAGGGCTGGGAATACCATCTAAATCACCTCCTTATTACCAAAAGTCTGATCTATATCACGAGTGAGTCCTACTTTTTGCGTGATTCCCATCAAATTCCCCCCTCAAGAATGGGATAATCATCGTTTTGCAATCCTCAAACGAATCCGTATTTATGGCCGCATATCAGACTGAAACCGTTCTCACCGTTCACCACTGGAACGACACCCTATTTAGCTTCACCACCACCAGAAATAAAGGCTTACGCTTTCGTAGTGGCCATTTCTTGATGATTGGCTTAGAGGTTGAAGGTAAGCCTCTCGTCAGAGCTTATAGCGTTGCGAGCCCAAACTATGAAGAGCACCTCGAGTTCTTGAGCATTAAAGTTCAAAATGGTCCACTCACCTCACGCTTACAAAAAATCCAAGTTGGCGATCCCATCTTGGTGAGCGAGAAGTCTGTTGGCACATTGGTAATCGATGACTTGAACCCAGGCAAACATCTTTACCTGTTTAGTACCGGCACAGGCCTTGCGCCATTCATGAGCATCATTCGTGATCCAGAGACTTACGACAAGTTTGAAAAAGTCGTGCTCATTCATGGTGTCCGTTTGGTAAGCGAGCTTGCTTATGCTGACTACCTTAAAAATGAACTTACGCAAGATGAGTTCTTAGGTGAAATCATTCGTGAGAAATTAATCTACTACCCAACCGTGACTCGTGAAGCTTTTACACACACGGGTCGCCTAACTACTGCGATTGAATCTGGTCAACTCTTTAAAGATATCGGTCTGCCGCCTTTAGATCCAGCGGTCGATCGTGCGATGATTTGCGGCAGCCCATCAATGCTTAAAGAAACTTCTGAGATGCTAGATGCCAAAGGCTTTAAGGTCTCTCCAAGCCTTGGTCAACTAGGTGACTACGTCTACGAACGTGCTTTCGTAGAGAAGTAATAGATAGTCTATATACCTAAAAGTAATTTAGATATCGCTATATATTCCTTGTAGATATATAGACCCCTTGGTACATTGTCTCTAACGAGATATTTACCAAGGAATTGAAGTGTCCCCAGTCAGAGAGCATTACAACCCCGTTATAACCAACTTATTACGTGAGCACGATCGTCTGCCACACGACAAGGTTGACGAGCGCAAAAGCTTTCAGCGTCAAATCCTATTTCTCATGAATGCCATCAAACTCGAAGAGTTTGAACAGTCATTCGCATAAGCAGGATAAATACTCAAAATGATCCAATTTTTTCTAGACTCTACTCAATTCATTATTTCTGGCGCACTGGTTGGTCTCCTAGTGGGAATGACCGGTGTTGGTGGCGGCTCCTTAATGACGCCTTTGTTGACAATCATTTTTGGGGTTTCTCCCACGACTGCAGTTGGGACCGACTTAGCATTTGCAGCAATCACTAAAGGATTTGGCACTGCTGCACATAGGCTGCATGGGAATGTTCGATGGGACATTGTGAGACTGCTTTGCATTGGAAGTCTGACTACAGCGATTCTATCGATCCTCGCACTTAAATACGTCGGGCCTGTTTCAAAAAACTTTAATCACCTGATTAGCATATCAATCGGCATTTCAGTTCTTCTCACAGCTGGATCACTTTTATTCAGAGCTAAGATTTTAAAGTGGGTGCAAGATAATCCTGATTTTTTACCAAGCGGATCCAATTTAAAAATAGCGACCATTTCAGTTGGTGCTGTCATCGGAGTGTTGGTAACCGTTTCATCCATTGGTGCAGGCGCCATTGGTGCAACGTTGATATTAGTCCTCTACCCTTATCTAAAACCCGCACAAGTAGCAGGCACAGATATCGCCTACGCAGTTCCTCTAACTGCCTTAGCTGGCTTGGGTCACTGGTGGCTTGGTAACGTCCATTTTGATTTACTGTTTGGCCTTTTACTTGGATCTGTTCCAGCTATCTGGCTCGGGGCTAAGTTGTCCAGCACGCTATCCGAGCGAGCTACGAGAACCACGCTTGCGGCAACTTTATTTTTAGTTGGAATTAAACTCGTTTCCTCATGATGACTCCTGAATTTTGGTCAATACCAGATAGCACCCTAACAACCGCTGAACTTGCAGAAAAGACTTCTACCCTAAGGCATAGATTACTGAGCATTACTGAGAAGTTCTCAGACGTGCGTTTTGCTACTAGCTTGGCTGCTGAAGATATGGTGATGACTGATGCGATTGCACAGTCCAAGGCAAAGATTGCTTTATTCACACTAGCAACTGGTCGCCTGCATCAAGAGACGGTCGACATGACCAAGACTACTGAAGATCGCTATGGCATTTCTATTGCCAAGGCTTACCCTGAAGAGTTTGATGTGCAAGCCTTTATTGATCAATATGGCATGAATGGTTTTTATGATGGTGAAGAGGCTAAGAAAGCGTGCTGCGGCGCCCGTAAGATCAAGCCATTAAACGCTGCACTGATTGGTGCAGATGCCTGGCTGACCGGTCAAAGACGTGAACAATCCACTACTCGCGTTGAACTGGACTTCGAAGAGCATGATGATGCAAGAGGTATTACTAAGTTCAATCCTTTATTTGATTGGACTGAAGAAGATATCTGGGCTTATATCAAACAAGAAAATGTACCGATTCACCCGCTACATTTAAAGGGCTACCCCAGCATTGGCTGCGAGCCCTGCACACGCCAAGTCAAAAAAGGTGAAGACATTCGAGCCGGTCGCTGGTGGTGGTTACAAAGCGATAGTAAAGAATGTGGTCTACACATTAACAAATAATGAATCCTCAAGAAGAATGAAGTACAGAATGCAAGAAAACCAATTATTAGATGATCATTTGGATTGGCTTGAAGCTGAATCCATTTATATCATTCGCGAAGTAGTAGCGCAGTGCTCCAATCCAGCTATGCTGTTCTCTGGTGGCAAAGACTCAATCGTCATGTTTCATTTAGCTCGTAAGGCTTTTCAGTTTGGCAATCGCCCTGTAAAACTACCATTCCCAATTCTGCACATTGATACTGGCCATAACTATCCAGAAGTCATTGCCTATCGTGATTCTGTGGTTGAAAAGACTGGTGTAAAGCTGATTGTTGGTCACGTGGAAGACTCCATTGCAAAGGGCACAGTGCGCCTACGCAAAGAAACCGACTCACGCAATGCTGCTCAAGCTGTTACCTTGCTTGAAGCGATTGCCGAATATGAATTCGATGCCCTGATGGGTGGCGCTCGTCGCGACGAAGAAAAAGCCCGTGCTAAGGAGCGCATTTTCTCCTTCCGCGATGATTTTGGCCAATGGGATCCGAAAGCTCAGCGCCCAGAACTCTGGAACCTCTATAACGCTCGCATTGCTAAGGGTGAGAATATGCGCGTGTTCCCGATCTCGAACTGGACTGAGCTTGATATCTGGCAATACATTGCTCGTGAGAAATTAGAACTTCCAAGCATTTACTACACCCACAAACGTGAAGTGGTTAGAAAAAATAGTCTGTTACTCCCAGTAACCGATGTCACACCAAAAGCTCCTGACGACGTTAGTGAAATATTGGACGTACGCTTCCGCACTGTTGGCGATATCAGCTGCACCTGCCCAGTACTGAGCACTGCAGCGAATCCTATCGACATCATTGCCGAAACCGCCATTACCGAGATTACTGAGCGTGGCGCTACTCGCATGGACGATCAAACCAATGAGGCCTCGATGGAGCGCCGTAAGAAAGAAGGGTACTTCTGATGACTCAAACAACACATCCACATCAAAACGTCGTACGCTTTATCACCGCTGGTAGCGTTGATGATGGCAAAAGCACGCTTATTGGTCGCTTACTCTATGACACCAAGTCGATTTTGGTTGATCAGTTGGAGTCACTCTCCAAAACCAAGCATGCCCGCGTCACCTCTTCTGATGCTGGCGTAGATTTAGCGCTCTTAACCGATGGCCTTGAGGCTGAGCGTGAGCAAGGCATCACCATTGATGTCGCCTACCGCTACTTCTCTACACCAAAACGTAAGTTCATCGTGGCTGATGCCCCTGGGCATGTGCAGTACACGCGTAACCTTGTTACTGGTGCATCCCAATCGGATGTTGCTGTGATTTTGGTTGATGCGAGTCGCGTGGATTTAACTACCTCACCAGCCACTCTTTTAGCGCAAACCAAACGTCATGCTGTCATTGTTCATTTACTCGGCCTGCGTCATGTGGTCTTTGCAGTTAATAAGATGGATCTATTTAACTTTGATGAGAAGATTTTTAATACCATCGCAGTCGCTATTGAAGATTTAACCCAAAAGATTGGTTTACCAAAACCAATCTTGATGCCAATTTCTGCTTTACTGGGTGCGAACGTGGTTACTGCCAGCAAAGATATGCCTTGGTATAAAGGCCCTACCCTCTTGGAATGGTTAGAAGGTTTGGATACGAGTCCTCAGTCTGAAAAAACAGAATTGCGTTTCCCTGTTCAGTATGTCGCTCGTCAAGACGGGAGCGCTTCTGATGACTTCCGTGGCTACCTTGGTCAAATTGAATCTGGCAGTATTCGCAAAGGACAAAAGATCAGAGTGCTTCCTGGAAATACTGAAGCTACGGTTGCAGAGATCTATTTAGGCAATCTCTCAAACCGCGATCAAGCCAATGCTAACAATGAAGTAGAGTCCGCACAAACCGGTGAAGCTGTTGCCATTCGCTTGGCTGAAGATATTGATGTGTCGAGAGGCTGCCTCTTCGTGGGTACTGATGATGCAACGCCACCCACTCTCAGCAAGCAAATTTCTGCGGATCTTTGCTGGCTTGATAGTGAGCCACTTTCACTCAGTCGTAAATATGCTTTGCGTCATACCACTAATACCGTTGGCGCAAAAGTGAAAGAGATTAAACAAGTACTGGATGTGGAAACTCTATCCCATGCTAGCGATACCCACCCCTTAACCGCCAACGAGATTGGTCGCATTGACTTGGTGTTGCAAAAGCCAATCGTGGCTGATTTATTTGATCAGTCTCAGCGTACTGGTGCTTTCATTTTGATTGATGAAGCCACCAACCACACCGTTGCTGCTGGCATGATTCGTGAGGCAATCGCCTAATTTACCTTGACTGAAGACCTGGGTCAGATGATAGGCCAAGGAAAATTATGCTGGAATAAATTGGCCAATCACGATATTAATTATCCCACCGCCAACAACTAACCAAATGAACAATACTGCCGCCAATTTAAGGGGTTTAATTCCAGCCTTGGCTATAGCAGATAAATGAGTGGTCAAACCTAAGGCGCCCATGGCTAAGGCGAGTAGAAAATTGTCTGCCGTAATGAGTGCCGTGCGTAATGGTTGGCTTATGTACCCAGTTGAATTAACGCCTATCGCAAGCAGAAAAAAGACTGCGAACACTGGAAAAAATTGGCCAATTGATCCCTTCTTGGTATCCGCTTTAGCATCGGTAGCTTGTGGTGTTTTCGCCGATTTCCATTGCAAGGATATATAAGCTGAGAGTGCAATTAAAAATGGGGCCAGCATAATAACGCGGACCATTTTAGCTATCACGGCCGTATTGGTTACATCATCGCCAATTGCATCGGCAGTAGCAACTACTTGCGCAACCTCATGTATTGTTGAGCCTATATATATCCCATATTTTCCAGGACTTAAGTACTCTGAATAATTCAAAATCGCATAAGCGTAGATGAGTGGATAAATAAAAATTGCTAGTGTGCCAAAAATTACAATCGTAGAAATTGCTACCGCTACTCGCTCATTAGATGCCTTCAGGATTGGCTCAGTCGCCAAGATTGCTGCAGCACCGCAAATTGAACTTCCAGCTCCAATAAGGACAGATGTATCTCTATCTAGCTTGAAATATCGCACGCCCAAAAATACAGCTAATAAAAAAGTGGATATCAACATTAGTGAATCTATCACTATCCCACTTAAGCCCACTACACCAATGTCTTGAAAAGTGAGCCTAAAACCATAAAGCACGATGCCCAAACGCAATACTTTTTGCTTTGAAAAATTGATTCCTGATCCGCAAGAGGAAATCAGGAACTTGTATATCGGCATATTACCGATTGCAATACCTATTAGAATGGCTAGAGTAAGAATGCTTAAGCCATTTTTCCCCAATGCTGGATATCTACTAGACATTTCAATCGCAACCAATGCGACCACAGTAGCAAATAAAATGCCTGGAATATTCTTTATATAGTTCATTTTTATATTAATTGAACTAATTAAACTTGTAGCTCACTAAAATATTCATATTGATTTGTATTGAGCGTTGAAATCCGCCACTCAATTGGATCATCCTGAATTCCTAGGGCCACCCTTCGAATCACCAATACAGGGGAATTAGGTTTAATGTCGAGCCACTCTGCATGCTGCTTACTAACCAAGCTAGCACGCAAGCGCTCACTACTACGCACTACAGTTTGACCATACTTCATCTGATACAACTGATAAATACTACCTTCACGATTAATAAATTCAGCACGAGTAAGATTCTTAAAGCGTTTTTTATCTAGCGTAATTTGATCGATCATCACGCAGCGCTCTTCTAGATAGAGGCAATTCACCAGTCGCCATACTGGAGCGCCTTCTTTGATATTTAACTTACTAGCTTCTTCCTTGGTAGCAACTGCAGTATTCAAAGACACCAGATCAACTCTTGGGTTGGCTTTCTTATCAACATCATGCTTTACAACATGAAAAAAGTAATACAGCAATCTTTTTAGATCATGTTCGGCAACATAGGTGCCTCTGCCTTGACGGCGAACCACAATACCCTCTGCGACAAGCTCATCTACCGCTTTGCGTAGTGTGCCTATAGAGACGTCTAATTCTTTTGATAAATCCTTTTCGGCAGGCAAAGCCTGCCCCATAGGATAACGACCCCTGACCAGATCTTCGGTGATCTTTTGCTTTACTTCCTCATAAGCGGTCAGGGATTTCATGCTTTATAACTTACGCAGATTCGTATAAACGCGTTAATACGAACTCACGGTGGCCGAGAATCTCAGATGCAGTCATTTCACCATCTGCTGTATGCAAGAGACACTCCAACAACTTATCGCCAGCCTGATCCATATTCTCTTCGCGACGTAAGATACCTGATACGTCAACGTCAATATGCTCACCCATAGTGCGAACAGTTTTCGGATTTGCACAGATCTTAATGACCGGAAGAATTGCATTACCGATCACATTGCCCTGGCCTGTTGGAAAGAGGTGGGCAGCAAAACCAGCGGCGGCACATAAAGTCACCATCTCAGCAGCAGCTGAAGAAGAGTCCATAAAGTGCAAACCAGGAATCTTTGGCTCTTCGCCTTTATCCAGGACGCCATCTACGATACATTTCTTGCCGATTTTCTGAATATTGCCCAAGGCTTTTTCTTCAATCGTGGTCAATCCACCGGCAATATTTCCTTTGGTAGGCTGCGAGTCAGACAAGTCGCTGGTTTTGTGACGCTCAATGACATCCTGATAGCGATCAAACATTTCGCGGAACTTCTTTTTTACTTCTGGAGTCCGGCAGCGGGCTTCCACCAAATGCTCGCCACCAGTTAACTCAGTGGTTTCACCGAAAACCAAAGTTGAGCCAATCTCATACAGCTTATCGAATGCATTACCTACTGTTGGGTTTGCGCCGCAACCAGAGGTGGTGTCAGATTCACCGCATTTGGTAGAGACCCACAATTCAGATAAAGGCGCCTTAACGCGTTGCTGCTTGGATGCGTGCTTCATCATCTTGTACGCAGCCTTGCTAGCGGACGCAATCGTAGCGGTATCACCATTACCCTCAATCCAGAATCCTTCAACTGGCTTGCCTGACGCCTTAATGCCGTCAACAACAATCTTGGTCCACTGTGGCTCAATGCCAATCACCACTACAGCAGCTACGTTTGGATTGGAGCCAGTTCCAATTAAGGTACGGAAATGCAGATCTAAGTCGGCACCAAACTGCAAACGGCCATATGAGTGAGGAATAGCCTGAGTTCCTTTGATGTTATTTGCCACAGCTTCGCAAGCTGCATTGGATAAATCATCTAAAGGCAAAATTAATACGTGATTACGAATTCCCATGCGGCCATTTTCACGGCGGTAGCCCATGAAGCTCGCGTCTTTCAAATTAATCATCTTGTTTTCTTTCTAAATGAATGGGGTGAATAAGAGCCTGGATTACCAGCGCTTCGTTTTTACGTTTTGGACATGGAGGTGCTCGCCTTTTTTGATAGGGGCTACAACCTTACCGATATCTACGCCATACTTCATCACCGTATCGCCTGATTTAAAATCATTTAATGAAATTTTGTGGCCGATAGGAATATCGCTCTCAGACTTCATATTGAGCGTTAAATCTCCATCCATTACCCAACCAATTAAATCATCTCCAGCTTTTACGCCTTCAACTACCACTACACCTACGCCATCTCCTGGCTCATGCACGACAAAATGGATCATTACTTTCTCCTCTTTAATCTTGTTTAACTTCTAGCTAGCCCATGACTGGCGAATACCAGTCTGAATTTCTTCAACTACCACTTCAGAAACATTCACACCGTCTTTAAACCCAGCTGCACGTTGCTTGAAACGCCGTTGACCTGGCAAACGTGTTCCCGCATCAGCCGCTAGGGTTTTAAGAAAATCATGCATTTTGTTTGCAAAGACTTGGCTTCCTGCCAAACCTGGATCGATTGTTAATAGAAGCTGTCCAATACGAGGGCGATTACCTTTGGTATCAAAGAATGAATCAGCCTCATAGGAGAATCTGCTACCCGATAAACCTACAACGAGAAGTTCAACAATGAGGGCAAGCAATGCGCCCTTATCACCACCCAATGGAACCATCAAGCCCTTCAAGCCTTCCTGGGGATCTGTTGTAGGCTTGCCATCAGTCGTTAAGGCCCACCCCTCTGGAATGGACTCACCTTTTTTGGCAGCGACCAGCAATTTCCCGCGAGCAACTGCCGATAAAGACATATCAATGACTAACGGGTCGCAGTTAGCAATCGGAAATGCTGCGGCCAAAGGATTTGTTCCAAAGATTGCTTTGCTACCACCTACCATCGGCATAGCAGCAGGCGTATTACCAAACAAGAGAGAGATATACCCTGCTCGCGCTGCTGCCTCTGCAAAATGGCCGGCCACTCCAAAGTGATGGCTATTTGTAACTGCCACCAAGCCAACGCCAGCTTTGGAAGCTAAATTAACCGATAAATCCGTTGCAAAGCGTAGTGCTGGAAATGCAAGGCCATCACAAGCATCTACTAAAGCTGCCGAAGTCTTAAATGGGCGCACTTTAATTTTGGGAGCTAATTCAACACGGTTATTTTTTGCATGACCGGCATACTGCGCAACACGGGCTAGGCCATGCGAAGCCAAACCATCTAATTCAGCTAGAGCCAAAAATTGTGCCGTCTCAAAAGCTGCCTTTTCACCAATGCCAGCAGCCTCTAAACCAGCAGATGCTAACCTAACCATCTCTTGATAGGATAAGTTCATCTTAAGCTCCTAAAAACCGATTAACTTCATCGGCAATCATTTGACTGACGCGCTCATTACTCTCTTGGGTAACCCCTGCTATATGAGGAGTAAGTATGAGGTTTTCGATTCCAGCAAAGTGACTTAAGTCCTTTGCAGGCTCTGTTGAAAAGACATCAATCGCTGCACCTCCAAGACGCCCAGAGCGTAAACGATCCGCTAGAGCCTTCTCATCCACGATGCCGCCTCGTGCAGTATTAATAAGACAAGCGCCCTCTTTGATTTGATCTAGAGTTGCAGCATTAAATAGATTCTTGGTATCCGGTAAAAATGGCAGATGCAAAGTAATCGCATCACTCTCTGAAAGTAACTTGCTTAAGGAAAGTAATGGCACTGAAACACCATCGAGCTCTACAGAATCTCCTGAAAGCATTGGGTCATAGGCAACGCAGCGCAAACCAAATGCATGGGCTTTCTTAGCAACAATTCTGCCAATACTTCCAAAACCAACAATCCCAATTGTTTTACCTAAAAACTCATGGTAGCCAGAGAAGCGCGGGCGAGGCCACTCACCGTTAAACGTGGCAGTCGTGGCGGGGATAAAGCCCCTGGTTAATGCCACTGCAGCCCCAACAACATATTCGGCAACAGACTCAGCATTAGCCCCAGTTGCAGGTATCACTTTGATATTGCGCTTTGCGCATGCGGACAGCTCAATATTTTCAAGCCCAACACCCAGGCGGCCCACTACTTTTAATTTGGCAGCGCCGGCTAATACCTCTTCATTTACCTGTGTCAGGTTGCGTACTATTAAAGCCTCAATATTTTGCAGCGCAGCAATCAATGCAGGGCGATCTTTATATAGCTCAGGCGCATAGATCACTTCATGATGACGGCGCAGGGTTTCTAGGGCTTGACTTGTAATGAACTCAGAGATCAAAATGGATGACATATCTAAATCATATAGATGATTTAGATATCTTGCAATACCCTCATTATTGTGCAACGCAATTACGAATTCAATTGCGTAAATCGGTGGTTGGAGGAGACACTAGCAATACATAAGCTTATAACTAATAAATAGAGATCATAAGAATTCTTAGATGCAAATGCAGATAATATCTTTAGATCAAATTACCATCGGAGAACATGTGAATGTTTGAGCAGAAAATAAGTAAGTTAGTTAAGAAATTAATCCTAATCTCAGGTGCGCTAGCACTCATTGGGTCCCCGCTTGCAAATGCGCAAAATTGGCCAACAAAGCCAATTAAATTAATTATTCCCTTCGCTGCTGGTGGCACTACTGACATTCTTGGGCGTCTTCTTGCCCAGCAGCTAACAAAAGATCTCGGACAAAACGTCATTGTTGAAAACAAACCTGGTGCCGGAGGAAACATTGCAGCAGAGTATGTTGCACAATCCCCTGCTGATGGATACACCATCATGTTGGCATCTGGCAGCATGTTGACAGTCAACCCAAATCTTTATAAAAAATTACCCGTTAATTACGCCAAAGACTTTGTCTATATTACTAACGTGGCTAGCGGCCCAATGCTGATATCAACCAGCCCAAAACTGCCGGTTAAAAATTTAGCTGAATTTATCGCCTACGCCAAAACTAAGGATTTGAATTTCGGCTCAGCGGGTATTGGCAGTCAGGTGCATATGGCTGAAGAGAGTTTTACTTATTCCGCCAATATTCCAGCCACACATGTGCCATACAAAGGTGAGTCAGCCGCTCTCAATGATTTAGTAGCGGGTCAAATTGATTTTATGGTCGGCAATCTCACTGCAGCAGCTGGCTTTGCAAAATCTGGACAAATCAGACCTCTAGCCGTAACAAGCTTAAAACGCTCCAAACAACTTCCAGATGTTCCTACTGTCTCTGAAGCTGGCATCCCTGGCTTCGAATCGACAGGCTGGTTCGGGCTAGTCGCTCCAGCAAATACTCCTCAGATAATTACTGAGAAGATTTATGCGGCTACAGTCAAGGCAGTTGGCTCAGATGCTATGAAAACCAGTCTTGATTTAAACGGTTTGACTGCTGTCGTAAATAACCAAAAGGATTTTGAGACTCAAGTAAAGACAGAATCTATTGGCTGGGAAAAGGTTATTAAGGGTCGCAATATTAGCGCTCAATAAATCCCTCACTCAATCATCAAAAAAAGCGAAGGTCTTCTTCGCTTTTTCTTTTTAGAGTTGGCGAATCAGCAGCATAGTTCCGGAGAAAACCAGGATGGAGCCATAGGCTATCCTCATTGCAGCATTGCTTAACTTGGAGTGCACATGGGTTCCAAGCCAAATCCCAAGAAAGGTTGCGGGCATTAGGCAGATAGCCAAACCGATAACAGGCCAACTTAAAATTAATCCCGTTACTAGCATGAGGGTTAAGCGCAAAAAGGTGAGCATAAAAATAGCAAAGGCCATTGTGGCTCGTAATGCCTTTGGATCATTGATACGCAGACCGAGGTAAGAAACGTAAATGGGACCACCTGTAGCAAATAATGCAGTGAATGTTCCCCCTATAAACCCAAAGGGAGCAGCCCACCATTTATTAATCGGATCGTGTGCCTCATTATTCCTTTGCCAAAGGACACGTAGCCCATTAGCGGCTGCGAAACAACCCAAGGTTAATAACAATGGCTCACTTGGCGCCTTAATGAGTAAGACTATGCCCAACACCATACCAATCAAGCTAAATGGAAAAAGCCACTTTAACTCTTTAAAATTCGCATCCGCAGAGGACTTTCTGCCAACATACAGGGATGCACAGATGTCGATAATGACCATCATGGGAACGACTACTTTTAGTGGATACATCTGGACTAGCAAGGGGACTGCAACAATAGATGAGCCAAATCCAGAGATACCAAAAATAAAGTAGCCACTAAAAACAATCAGCGTCGCCAGCGCAAATTGAAATGGCTCAATTAAATCAAAAATGGTTAACTCTCAACTAGAATTGTTTCACCTGGCTTAACCATAGTGAAGTTGACTGGCCTATTTTCAATATGCAAATTCTGATTCAGCATATTTACCGCCGTAAAATAAGAACCCTCCAATGAACCTGGCTCAGGAAAATCATCACGATAATGAGCCCCCCTTGAATTTTCTCTGGCAATGGCGGCCTCTGTGACAGCCTGGCTAACCAGAATTAAGTTTTGGAGATTCATCCAATCTTGCCAAGTAATACTGTATTCGCGCTGTATATCACCAACACCCATTTGCTTTAATTGGGATGCCAATTGCTTTAAGGTATGACGTGCGCGCAACAAGCTCTCTTGTGTTCGTGAGATTCCAACATCATCCCACATGCACTCCGCTAGAGTATCTCGAATGAATTCAATGTCTCCTGGGGGCTTTTGAAGAGGTGCCTCGTGCTCACGAATACTTGCGATCACCTCTTGCATGTTGCACTCGCGCAATTGCTGAGTACCCACCCACTGCGCCATAGTCTCACCTGCGATACCACCAAATACCGTTGAATTAGCAACACCATTCCCACCTAAGCGATTGGCGCCATGTACGCCACCCGTATCTTCACCAGCTGCAAAAAGCCCTGGTAGATCTGTGCTGCAATCCTTCTTAAAGACTAGACCACCCATCATGTAATGCGCAGTTGGCACAACCTCAACCAAGTCATTCGCCAAATCAAACCCGCTATCAGCACAACGTTCAACCATACCCTTAAATTGCTTACGAACATTCTCAGGACCCAAATGACTCATCTGAATATAAACACCGCCATGAGGTGTTGCACGCCCTGCTCGAATCTCAGAATTAATCGATCTTGAAACAATATCTCTGGTAGCTCGCTCATTGCGAGGATCATAGTTACTCATGAAGCGCTCGTGATTGCCGTTTAGCAAATATCCACCAGCTCCACGAAGCCCCTCCTCCAAACGGTTCCAGTCATCCGCGTCCCAGGTCCAGCCAATAAGCCAGTTGGATGAAACTGCACCATCTCCATATCACGCAAGATCAAGCCTGCACGCAAGGCCATAGCCAAACCATCACAACTCTTGTCACCTGATGGAGTGTGATACTTATACATAGTCGGTCCGCCACCAGTGGCTAATAAAACTGCCTTGGCACGCACCAATGTAAATTGACCCGTCTGCATATTCAGCATCAACACACCAGCGAGAGACTTACCATCTTTACTGTGAATGAGTTCAATGGCACGATGCTCTTCAAGTCGATGAATGCCTCTTGACCATACTTGCTCCGCTAGACGATTGATAATCTCAATCCCAGTCAAGTCACCTTTGTGAACAGTTCGATCAAAGGTTTGCCCAGCGAATGCCTTTTGATGAACCGTGCCATCAGCGTTGCGATCAAAGAAACAACCGAGCTCGTTCTCCAGTTCATGAATACGCTCTACAGCCTTACTCACTAAGGTCCAAGCCAACTCTTGATCGGATAGCCACTTGCCACCCTCGATCGTATCCATAAAGTGACGCTCGACTGAGTCACCTTCTGCCAAGGCTACGTTATAGCCGCCCTGAACCATGCGTGTACAACCACATTTACCCAGTAAGCCCTTAACGGCAATCGTAATATGCAGATTGGGGTTAGTTTGATGGGCATGCAAGGCTGCAAAGAGGCCGGCGCCACCGGAGCCCAAAATTAAAATGTCGGTGTCTAGCGTGGGAATAGCACTCATGGAGTAATACCGAGACTTTTTAATACCGCTTCTTTTTTACGGGCTACGTCACTCTTCACTTCCTGATAAATGCTTCCGCCATGACTATCCATGGCTACTAATAAGGGGCCAAAATCTTTAATCTTGAAACGCCAGAGAGACTCTGGATTGAGATCATCCATGTCTACATCCTCTATTTGCTCTATCCAAGTTGTTTCGAGGGCTGCAGTACCACCGATGATGGCTAAATAAACCCCACCTAATTCTTTGAACGCCTCTGCTGAACCCTCACGCATACCGCCTTTACCAACAATCATGCGTACACCGTTTTGCGTCATCAAGGGACGAGTGAACCGCTCCATACGATCAGAGGTTGTCGTTCCAATGCAGATTGGTTCGTAACCAGCAGGAAATGCCTTGCTAATGGGTACTTTTCGCACATTCGGCGCTGTATGAATCACTGCGTGACCATGAAGATCAAAGCGAGTTTTTCGATCATGATCAAACATATGAATTTGGGTTGCATCACGAATACCAAACAAAGTATTTTGCAAAGTTACAGTGTCATTAATGCGTAACTTACGTATTGCTTCTTCGCTTACTGGGGTCTGGAGAACATAGTGCGCCATTGATACTCTCCTTAGAAGCCGTAACTTACGCCAGCCGGCGTGAAGGTGGCGCGAGCTCTGCGCGCAGAATGGCATTGCATATTGACGGCTACAGGATTAAGGGTGATATGGGTATGCGCAAGTTCTACATGAACAGCAAATGCCGTGCTATCACCACCTAGGCCTTGTGGTCCTATACCCAGTTGATTTACCGCAAGGCTAAGCTCTTTCTCAAGTTTTGCGCCTTCCTCATCGGTACAGGAACTTCCCAAGGGACGAGTAGCAGCGCGCTTTGCCATCGCCACACATTGATCTGATGTCCCGCCTACACCTACACCTACAATGGTTGGTGGGCAGGTTTTTCCTCCGGCAGAGACCACACTCTCAATTACAAATGCTTTTACGCCATTAATGCCATCGGCAGGAATCGCCATTTTGAGGAAAGAATTATTTTCTGATCCACTCCCCTTGGGAACCATTTCAATTTCAACCGTTTCAGGCTTATCGGAAAAGTCAATGTGAATGGCTGGCATGTCGATACCGCAAGAGGTGTGATTGTTTTTACGTGTAATAGGGTGAACAACTGATGATCGCAAAGGATATTCCATTGTGGCACGCTCGCAACCTTTCCGAATGGCAGCCTTCAAAGCCATACCGTCGTACTGCACATTGCTACCAATCTTCACGTTATAGATAGGCAAGCCCGTGTCTTGACAAAGCAAATTATCTTCACGCTCTGCCACAGAGATATTGGTAATCATGGTCTTCAAAACTACCTGAGCACGCGCATCGGTCTCCGCGCGATCCAACTTGTTAATGCCCGCTTTAATATCGTCTGGAAGCACTTTGAGTGCACGGATGTAAAGCTCCTTGCAAGCTTCCTCGACTAAATTCATTTGTAACTGCATAAATAACCTAACTAGTTAGCAAAATATAGAAATAACAGTCCGCATCCGATTGCGAACAGAATAGAAACTTCAATCCAGCCCTTACGCAAACCGCGCCAAGAACCGAATTCAATTATTAAGATACGAATACCGCCGCCCAAATGGATAGCCAGTAAAACAACTAGCGCCCACTCTCCGAACTTAAATACCCAGAAATCAGTTAGCCCCAAAGAACGCTCGAAACCAGTGGCTCCCCGTAAAGACTGGGACAGCATCAAAAAATGCAGGGGAATAAAGCATGCAAGTAACAGCCCGGAAATACGATGGCATGCAAAAGCTAAGTAATACAGATGGCTCTTTGCGCGCAAATCGAGGGTTGGCCTTGACCTCATAGCGCACCTCCAGTAAACAACCCAAACACTGCGGCGCTTCCCAGCAACAGAATCAAAATCGCCAAAACCAAAGATAGTGGCACCGCCAATCTCCCCTTTGGAAAAATCTCTTGCAAGATGTTGGCAACCCCAATAGGTGCATGGACAAAACAAGCCAGGACAAAGATCTCGTAAAAAAGCGCAAAGGACACATTACCTTGAGTCCGACCGAGAATTTCTTGTGCGGTAAGCCCACCTCTAATTGCATAAAAAATAATGATCAAATGAACTGCTACACAGATCCCAAGAATCATGGCGCTGATTCTTTGGGCATACCAGAGTTTGGCCTGTAGGACTGCTGTGTTCATAACTTACCCCACTTGCTGCCACGTATTGCGGCCCTGGCTACCAAGCGTTTCAAGCCAGCAATACTTGCAGTGGGTTCGATGCCTTTAGGGCAACGCTCAGTGCAAGAGCCTTGTGTGTGGCAAGCATGACAACCAGCATCACCAGCTACAGCACGAATACGGTCTAACTGTTGAATATCCCTAATGTCATTGGTTAATGTCCAGGCTCGATTTAGAGCCGCAGGTCCAAGATAGTTGGGTCTAGCTTGAACGACTTCACAAGAGGCATAACAAACACCACATCCGATGCACTCAATCCCCGCATTGGCTAATTGACGCTCTTCAGACTGTGGCTCTACTTTTGCAAAATCATCATGACGAGATTGACTGCCCTTAAAGAAGCCAACCGCACCCTTCCATTTATTAAAGAACTCTCGCATATCAGTCGCAAGATCTTTAATTACCGGCAAATTATTTAAAGGCGCAATTTCGAGGGAATCGCCCTTTACAATTTGCGACACATGAGTTCGGCATGTCCAGCGCGCCACACCATTAACAGTCATTGCACAAGATCCGCACATACCCACGCGGCAAGCGAAGCGATAACTCAAGGTTGGATCGAGTTTTCGCTGAATGTAGGTAACCACATCCAAAACGGTTTGATTCGGGTTGCGAGGCACCAGATACTCGACAAACTCCCCCTGCTCGGCGCCGCGCCAGACTTTTACTTTGAGATCCGCATTTGACATGGACTCATTATATCGATAGATAGTAAAAAATAAATCCAATATATTTTTCTTTGAGATAAATTATTAATTTATCTCAAAGAGGTATTTAAGGTGACAAGAATAAGGGATTTAACGTTCGATAGGGATAAATCCATCCCTATTGGGCATTTGCACTAAGGGTAAAGACTTGGCATCCATAACAGTATCTTTAGCAATAATCTTATTTAAAAATAAAATATAGGCGGTTGCAGCATACAACTGATCATTGCTTAAAGATTGAGGTGCGTTATGGGGCATTGCCCTTCTCGTGTAATCAAATATGGTGGTTGAGTATGGCCAAAAACTGCCAACCGTTTTTATTGGTGTAGTTGTATTTAGCCCGCCTCCGCCAGCTAGTCGATTCGCTATTCCCCCTTGACCTTTATCACCATGACAAGAAGCGCATTGCTGTTGATATAGCATCTCACCAATAATAGCTGTACCAGAACCTTCAGGCAAACCATTGCCATTGGGGCTGATATCAATATTCCATAACCGTATTTGATTTTCAGTAATGGGCTTGCCCAGACCAACGGGTCCGGAAGATTGGTAGCTGCTAGCACAAGCCGCAATCATTCCAAGCATGACCACACTAAATAAGGTCCTGAGAATATTTCGACTAGCGACCATTGGTAATCTCTCCATTGGCTGCTACGCGCCATGGCTGAATTGCATTATTGTGATAGAAAAAGTTGGAGCCCTTAGCTTTAAGCAAGGCATCCATCGTAGGTTGTACAGCCCCGCTGGAATCGGTTGCCCTACTCATCAACATTGCTGGAGCCCCATCCCACATCCAGGGAAAACGAAAGCGAACCAAGGACTTATCCATAACAGGCTCTTGTAAAACTGCCTGCGTCCAAGAAGCGCCGCCATCCAGAGACACTTCAACACGCTTTATTCCGCCATTTCCTGACCACGCAAACCCAGAAATTTCATAAAAGCCTTTCGATTTCAATTTCATCATTCCCGAGGGTTGAGTGATTACCGACTTAACATCCATGGCAAAAGTAAATTGCTCAGCCTTGCCATTAGGAAGTAAATCTGTATATGCAGACGTTTCTTCGCGGGTTTGCCATGGCTCAGTACCCAACTTAATTCGTCGCAACCACTTAATACTCATATTCCCCTCGTATCCCGGCAAAAAGAGGCGCAATGGGTATCCCTGTTCTGCTCGCAACATTTCACCGTTCTGTGCATAGACCAATAGCGCATCATCCATCATCTTGCTCATTGGGATACTGCGAGTCATAGCGGCACCATCAGCCCCTTCAGCTAGCGCCCATTTTGCAGTTGGCTGAACGCCGCACTCTTGTAAAATTGTTGACAGGCGAACCCCCGTCCATTCGCAGCAAGAAAGCAGTCCATGGATTTCCTGTGCGGTTTTCCCACTTGCCTTCTTTAATTCAGCAGCACTATTACCAGAGCACTCCAAAAAATAGACACGTGACTCTGATGGGAAGCGAACAATATCTTCCATCGTAAATATGATAGGCCTATCCACTAGACCATGAATTACCAAACGATGTTGGTCAGGATTAATATCAGGTATACCGGCATGATGCCGCTCAAATACCAAGCCATTCGGGGTAATAATTCCATGCAGATTTTGCAAAGGCGTTCTTGAGCCAGTCAAAAAAGTTGGTGGTGGCGATGGAAGAACCCTAACTACATTTTTCTCGTACTTTGAGGGCAGCCCATATGGAGGATTAATAAAGGTAGAACCTTGAACCTTTGTCCATGGGTCGATTGCTAAAAAGGTGGAACTATTTGATTGGGCAATAACGCTTTTAGAAGCGATCAATCCACCAATACTAGATCCAACCGTCAATGATTTTTTTAAAAATGTGCGCCGTTGAGACTTACTCTTCATATCCGACATTTTTACACTGCCTCCATAGTCTGCATCTTGATTGTGCAAGTTCTTTTTACACCATAACACCAAAATAAAAAATGGGAAATGTGGAATAAAGAATATATTTATAATAGCCGGTATGTCTAGCATCAAAGTCCTAAAAAATTTCCTTGCCATTACTCGACATAAGAGTGTGGCGGCTGCAGCCAGAGAAATCGGCCTCACCGCTGCTGCTGCGGGGCAACAATTACAACAACTAGAACAAGAAATTGGTATTGAGTTGTTCGATAGGACCAAGCGATCCCTTGTGCTAAATAGCCATGGCCGATCTTTAATAGAACCCATTCAAGAAATCATTGCAGGCTACGAAGCTCTAGGAGCGAATCTGAAGACTGATCTGAGTGGGACTATTGTTTTAGGTGCGCTAGTCTCAACACTCATGGGTGCTTTTGGCAAAACACTCAATGAACTAAAGCAACACTATCCAGAGCTCGAAATTAAATTGATTGCAGGCTTATCTAGCAAATTCTTAGACCAAGTGATTGAGGGCAGTCTTGATGCTGCGATTGTGACGGAGTCACCTTTTGCCCTGCCGCAAAATGTCCAATGGACCGAGCTCTATAAGGAGCCCATGATCTTAATATATCCAACTAGCTCTAAATCAAAGAAGCATTCTGGCAATGCCGATGGGTCGCTACCATTTATTCGCTTTGAGAGAAACACGTGGACAGGTCATCTAGTGGATCAAACCATTCGAATCAATAAACTCAAGATTCAAGATAGTATGGAACTCAACTCAGTAGAAGCCATTATTGAGCTAGTAAGACAAGGTCTTGGATATTCTATTGTTCCAAAGCTAGCCAACATTGCATGGTCGAGCGATCGTCAACTCAAGATTCAAGAATTACCGGGGAAAGCAATCTATCGTAAGGTAGGACTACTTGAACGCAAAAAGCATGGCCGACAAAATATTACTTTAGCCATCAAGCAACATTTTTTATCAAGCCTATAAAGCTTCCCGATATAGAGCAGCAGCATCACCCAGCGTGATCTCACGTGGACTGTTGCTTAGGAGGCGGGTTTGCAACATGGCATCCTTGGCCAACTGGTCAACATCACTCTCTGTAATGCCGACCTCAACTAAATGCTGTGGTAAACCGAGCTCACCAGCAAGTCCGCCTAAATACTCAGCTAATCCAGTCGCCTGCTCGATGCTTGTACCTTTGAGTCCTGGCTTAATAATCTGCCCGAGCTCTGCATACATAGCATGCGCTACTTCGATATTAAAGCGGATTACCGGAGCCAACATTAAGGAGTTAGACAAGCCATGAGGCACATGAAATCTCGCGCCAATTGGATATGCCAATGCATGCACTCCAGCTACTGGGGCATTGGTAAACGCCATGCCCGCAAGACAGGCACCAAGCAACATATTTTCACGCGCAACAATATCGTTTCCAGAGTTAACGGCTTGATGAAGATTTCCTGCCAATAAACGCAGCGCCTCTTTTGCAACACAATCAGACATAGGGTTCTTGAGATGCTTGGTTGTAAATGCCTCAATAGCATGAACCATCGCATCTATTCCAGTAGCAGCCGTGACATGAGCCGGCAAGCCCAGCGTTAACTCCGCGTCCAAGATCGCCAAATCTGGCAATAGATGTGGTGAGAGAACGCCCTTCTTTTCACTTTCACTTACTGTCACTACAGAGCTTTGTGTCACCTCAGATCCTGTGCCAGCAGTTGTGGGTACCAGAATCAATGGAAATCTTGGCCCCTTAGCCATACCGATACCATATATGTCAGCCAGATTTTCTGTTCCCAGACTTAATAAGGCAACAAGCTTAGCCACATCCATCGAGCTACCGCCACCAAATCCAACAATGAAGTCAGCTTTGCAGTCCTGCGCCACCTTTACGGCTTGATTAATTACTGGAACTGGAGGATCAGCCTGAACATCTGAAAAAATCTGAAATGGAAGTTTTAATTCCGCAAACTGGGGCAGCGCTCTATCTAATAAGCCAGCCGAGAGAACTCCGGGATCCGTCACTATAAGAACTGATTTGCCGCCTCGCTCCAGAATTTTTTTTGCAAGATTAGCTGAGCCGCCTCTTTCTACAACAATGGAGGGGGTGGAATGAAAGACAAATTGCATACCTAGTAACCTAAGATGATTTAAAACGGTTTTAGGAGAACTTTTGCAGCGGCCGTCTTTCCAGCATGCAAGTCACTAAAGGCTTGAGGGCCATCATCCAAAGACCGCTTTTCTACCCAAGACAAATCGCCAAATGCATTGCGAGCAAGTAAATTGACGGTAGCTTGAAGATCAATCGTTGAATAGGTATAGGTTCCCAGTA